>Ga0209426_1000021_pt1 | contig 339033 bp, 382 predicted proteins | sample Deesub1362B_J571_FD_187697 | JGI IMG/M metagenome (GOLD analysis project Ga0209426, IMG submission 187697) | Deep oceanic, basalt-hosted subsurface ecosystem from Juan de Fuca Ridge flank, Pacific Ocean, CORK Borehole 1362B_J2.571 (SPAdes)... ...
TGGCATTCATAGCGGTCGGAGTGGTAGTGAAATCAACGAATAAAGAAAAGTTTCCCATTGGCTCACTCTATGCCTCAATACTGAGCAGGAGACCTGCAATGAGGAAACCTTGGCCATCTTTATTAATTGACGAAGAAACGAATACTCTCATTGGCGTGACAGTCAAATGGCTTGTTCTCGAAAAGGTTCCAATGAAATGGGTCAAGGATAAGGAGATGTATGAGGGATTAGTGAAGCCACGCATCAAGGAGCTCTTCAAAATTGCCGAGCAGAAACTCAAGGAGATGAAAGAAACCGAGAAGCAGAGACAAGTATGGAAATACAGACTCTTAACAGAATGGATAGGAGCGTGAGGGTCGTGGCTGAGTTGAAGTTATTTAAAGTTGACTGTTATGGGGAAGACGTTGATGGAGCGGCGCTTTTTACAGTTTTAGTCATTGCAGAGTCAAAGGAAAGGGCTGAGGAGCTTGTTAAGGCGAGTGAGTACAATGAGTTCAGAAAGCTCTTCGAAGTTAATGCTGAAGAAATAAGCATTGATAAGGAAAGAATTCTCGGGCTGGTGGTGTGAGGAGTGAGTCTTAACTTTCGTAATGAAAGTTCAGACAAAAAAGCCCCACTTTCTGAACAATCTTTTAGGTACCAAATGGAAAGTTCAAAAATGGTGAGAATATGGTAAAGCCATTCGGATGGGATAAAGGATTGGATTATGATAAGACATACAAACTTATCCTGAACCACTACAACAAAACAGATAGGGATACCTCAAAAGCTTATGATATAATACTTCTAACCCAACTCCGCAACGGCTCCCGATTAGGAGAGACAATCAAATTCTTGAAATTAATCGTGGAAACAAAGAAAAGAGAAGCATACATAAAAGTTGAGAAGAGGAAAGACGGATATGAGAGATTAATGGTTCTTCCAGAAGAGATAAAGCTTAGAGATGTCCTAAGAGTTGGTTATATACTCAAAGAAGCAACTGTAAGAAGAGTAAGCACTTACTGTAAATACACTTACGGCTTCAACACTCATTCCCTCAGATACGCCTTCATTTCTTATCTATGTAAAAAAGGCGTTGCTCCTCAGTTGATTGCCAAAATTACCGGGCACAAAACACTTGATTACATTCTCTATTACACTCAGCAAACCAAAGCAGAAGAACTTCTCAAAGACCTGAGGTGACCTCCCAATGTTCATATATAGTATAATAGGTAATTCATTATTTGGTGCAAAACAATGGCCAAAATGGGCAAAGTGGCCACTAAAAATAGCGGCTCTCATTCAGGAGATTTGGGCAAAAAGAGGCGAAAGACACGCATTCATATTACCATTGATAGGGAAGTCGGCGAAGTCCTGGACAGGCTTTACATTAAGAAGTCTAAATTCATTAATGACTTGCTCAGAACAGTCCTCTTTGGGGAGGGTGATGTTATGAACTTTCTAGAATCGATCTGGTGGGCCCGCGGGGATTCGAACCCCGGACCTCCGCCGTGTCAAGGCGACGTCATAACCAGCTAGACCACGGGCCCGCCCAAATTGTGGTGGACCGGCCGGGATTTGAACCCGGGGCCTCTGCCTTGCCAAGGCAGCGCTCTCCCAGGCTGAGCTACCGGCCCACCTAACGTCCAAGTAATAGAGGATAGAAGGGACCTTATAAAGTTTTCGGTTCTTTTAAGTGCTCTCTTTACAGCAAAAGACAAGAAAAAGAAAAACAAATGTAAAATAACTATCCACTAGCATTAGCACTTTGTTCAACATTGCAAGTTAATGGCTCTATTTCAATGTTAAATGCCTCTGGATGTATGAATTTAGCTAATTCTTCCAAACCATAGACAATTCTTGGTGAGGGTCTAACTAAGATATTATCGTCGCTTATGGTGAACACTTTGCCGTTTTTAATTGCATCAGTTTTTGCTAATTCCGTGTTACAAAGCTCTTCTGCTGTAATTCCGGAATGGGGGGTTAGAATTATCACATCTGGATTTCTTGCTAATATTTCTTCAACACTTACTTGAGCCCAACCTTCAGCATCATCAAAAATGTTCTTTCCACCAGCTAATTCTATTAAATCTCCAATGAACGTCTTTTTCCCAGCGGTGTATATTGGATTCCACCATGCTATATACAAAACCTTAGGCTTTGGTTCATCTTTAACAGTTGATGTTATGGAAGAGATTTTAGCTTTCATGTCATCGATTACATTCTCTGCATAGTCTTCCTTATTCAAAACTTTACCTAAGAGCTCAATTTGTTTATAAATCTCTTCAATGTTCTTCGGATCGACAATAATAACTGGAGCAATTTTTTCAAGCTGATCTAAGTATTGCATGTGCATAGAAGTTGCAATTATCAGATCTGGCTTTAAAGAGGCTATTATTTCAATGTTTGGATCGCTAAATCCTCCAACTATTTCCCTACCCTCTTTAACGTTCTCTGGAAAATCATCAAATTTGGTGATACCCACAACTTTCTCTAATGCACCCAAGAAATAGAGTGTTTCTGTTATGCTTGGGGCTAAAGAAACGATTTTTTGTGGTTCTTTTTCAATCGTAACATTTCTTCCAGCAAAATCGGTTATCACCATAGGATATTTTGGCTTTTCTGTCTGCGTTATTTGTTCTTGTATTTGAGTTGTTGTAGTTGGAGTTTCCTTTGTTGTTTGGGTTGTTGCTTGAGTTTCTTCACTTTGACTTATGCATCCAGCAACTGTAACACCTAAAAGTAAAACCATCAGGAGCAATGCCAACTTCCTCTTCATATTCTCACCTTTGGATTATTTGTCCAACTCAAATCTATCAGTTGGATATATAATCCTTTCGCCTCCAAAAGAAAAGAAGCCTGAATCAGTGGTCCTTCATTATTTCTCTCAAGACACTTGTGGCATAGGTTCCTCTGGGCAGAAAGAATTTGAAAATTAGTGTATTTTTGTCTCTAATTGGTTTATACTTGAATCCTATAGGTTTAATAATCAGTTCCCTTCTTCCCCCACCCTCGGCTAAAATCTTTAGAGATTTCATCTTGAACTCTTCTAGGCTTATTCCCTCCTCCTGCAAAATTTCCCTTTCAATTTTGCCCATTTCTCCGTCAGCTAAACGAGAAGAAAAGCCAAAAATTGGTCCAGTAACCATTGCCTCTCCCTTCTTAATTTTTTCATTAACCATTCTTAAAGTTCCCTTTGTGACTTTGAATGTTCTTGTCCTTAGAGGAATACCCTTTTTAACTTGGCAGACTATATCACCAATTAGGGCTTCATTTAGCGGCAATCCCTCCTCAATCCTTCTTGAAAGTGCTTTATTAAAGAGATATGACTGATAGGAGTGAATGAAGATCTTTACAATGGGTCTTGGAAGAACGGCAAAAGCTTTTTTCCAGCTTTTAGTTTCTTTAAACTTGTAGAGCATTGCTCTCTCATACCTCAAGAATTTTGGAAATTCCTCTAAAGCCTTATCAACATCTCCACTTTCTAAGAAAGCTTTCCTTGCTTCATCTCCAAGCATGTCTCCACTATATTCACCTAAGAACTTAATTGCAGCCTCTTCAAACTTTCCTTTTAAAAGAAGCTTACCAATCTCATGGTTTACAACCCTTTTCTCACCAAACCTTTGATATCCAAAATAGTTTGGGAATCCACCTCCAGCTTTAATCTCTCTCAAAATCTGCTTTGTTCTCTCAAATGCTTCATCTAAAGGAACATCTAAGTCTCTCACAACTATCGTGAATTTGTTCCCAAGAAGGGAGCCAAGTTTAAGCTTCTTTCCATATCCAACAAATTCAAGCTTCACATCTTGAATCTCCAAAGAATCGACCTTTTCTTTAAGCTCTTTTAAATTTCCTCCACAGATGCTTATATATTGAGTTGTTACTGCATGTCTATCTTTCGTCCCAGCAAAGCCTATATCTTTGTAGTGGATTCCAATTCTTTTTGCAATCTCCTTAATCACAACCATTGTATCCCATTTTCTCTTTGTAAGCTTGTAGATTAAGCAGTCTTGCTTTTTAAAAACACCCTTTGAAATAATTTCTTCAACTATAAAGTCTTCTGGCTTATATTTTATCTTCCCACCAATTCCGGGAGTTTTGCTTAAATGCCTGAACTGCTTAAATAATTCTTTGTAGTCCACCCTACCTCACCTTATACCAGCTTCAAATGTCCTGTCACTTTATCCACTAGCTCCTCTGGTGCTGGGCCTATAGCCAAGCAAGTAATAGTTCCAGGAGGAATTTCAGTTAGCCCCGCATCTTTAATCAATGCACAAGGCAAATCTAATGCTTTTGCTTTTCCCATTAATTCAAAGAGCTCTTTTTCATTCTCAGCTCTTACAACAACTTTCTTTTGTCCCTCATTAAACCAAGCTTTAAACCATTCTGGTTTTTCTTTGTAAGCTTTAAAAGCTGCTGTAACTGCTCCATGAGCAACTTGAACTGCCAATTTTCCTTTGCTGAGACTTAAATCTCTCCTAATTACCATGACTTGCTTGTACTTAAACATCCTCCATCCCTATGAATAGCCAAGAAAAGAAGTTTATAAAGATTAAGGAGAGAAAAATCAGAAACTTTCAATTTCAGTCTTTTCAACTTCAGTGGTTTCTTGTATTATTTCCTCCTTTTCCTCCTCTTCCTTCTTTGGAAGTCCACCTTTCCTCTTCCTTCTTCTCTCAAGCTTCTGTCTAACCGTTTCATATTTGGTCTTGTAATTAATGGTCGTTGCACCTAATGCCGCGACTAATATGAATAAGACAACTAACAATGGTGTCTTGTAGTCACTCTTTGGTGGCAGGTACTTTGAAGAAATGTTTGATATGCTTTCTGCAAGCTTTAATCTTGTGTTTTCATCGAGGGAACTTAATGTTTTGTCCAGATAGGATGGAAGCTCTTCTGGCTTGGGCCACTTCTCGATGATCTTCTCTTCAACAATTACCTTTGGAGGAATCGAATTTATGAGCAATAGGTTTGTGAAATCCTTCTCATGCCAGTTTCCTAGGGGATCTTGATACTTGAGCTTTGCACCAATAACAGAAACATCTTGCTTTAATATGAGATATTGACTCTCTATGACCTTCTCTTCTCCAGCTTTGATGGTTCCAATAGTAAGTTTACTCTCTCCATCTATACTTTCTGGAAGCAATAACTCCAAGGTTGCATTTTGGATAAATTCATAATCTGGATTTCCATTGCTCGCTGTGACCTTAAATCTTAGTTTAATCATCTTGTCTTGGGTCGCTATATAATTGCTCCACGTTCCATTAAATGCCTCACCAGCAACACTAATCTCTGGAACTCCATAAACGATTATTCCTTTAACAGTGTTTGAGGAAACGCTATTTTCTTTTCCTGCTTCATCATAATACTTCACTTTTACAGCTCCTAAATCAAAGCTACCCACCTGTGTTGGCTTTAGTGTATAAACCAAAACGGGCATTTCACTAAATGCATCCAAGGTCTTCAAGACCCACGTACCAATACCACTCCTTAATTCAAAGTTGTTTGGTAGTGGTGCAATAACATTTAAGTCAAAAGCCTTCCCTCTCCCCTCATTCTTTATGTTAACAAAGACTATCAGCTCATCACCATCTAAGAGCATTTTCTTAACGTTTGTGCTTAGGCTGACTTTTATATCGGCTTTTCTGATTATTGGCGTGACTTCTGTTCCAGAGGGAGCGTAGACTTTTAGGTAGGTTCTATTATATGTCAAATCAACACTGTTTGGAGGTATCTCAACCCTAAGCGGAGCTTTCTTACTTGTGTAGCTTTTTCCTTCTTTTATAGTCACGGTTTCCAATGGTGTTGTTCCTTTGAAGATGCTTATACTTGAATAGAGTCCAATTGAGTTGAGCCTTATTCTATAAACAGTGGTGTTATGGGTTAGTGTTAAAATCTCCCCAACATACATGATATCATTGTAAACCAACTCCTCTGGCTCAAGTGGTGCTTCCTCTGGTTTTTCTTCAGTTGTAACCCTCTTTATTGTCAAGCTTGTAGAGGGGTATTTAGGAACGTAAATGTCAATTTTTGCAGATTTTCCTTCTACGGAATCTTTCACAACTATGTATACATAGCGATAGTATGAAACGTCTTTCGTCAATTGGTATGAAATAGCAGAACCTTCGTTTTCATCTATTATCTTTTCAATAGGCTTTGTTGTATACGGAAGGTAAATATAGAATTTTGCTTTTGTTTCATATGCTGTCACAAGCTTTATTCGTATGTTGGGAAGCCATTGAGGGAATGTATAACTTTTTCCTTCTCTTAATGATAGATTTTCCTCTAATGCATGAAGTGGTGAACTAACTTCAACCCAAATCCTTTTTTCGTATGACTGAATATATTTTAATGTGACTTTTATGTTAGGATCTGTTTGCGGATAGCTTAGAGTTTGTTCTTCACTTAACACACCAGATGCAACTCTTTTTCCGTTTTTGTATATTTCTAAATATGCTTGTGTCCACCCAGCGTTAACATCAGCGAACTTAATTTCATAGTTACCAAACACAATAGAATCCTTTAAGCCGAGCGTTATTATACTTAAGCTGGCATCAGGAATGCTGGCAGATTTTACAAGGGGAGTAGTTGAGAAAACCAACAATGCAGCTAATATCAGCGCCATCCTCTTCATGTTTTTCTCCTCCAAAAGTTATTGAACCTAAAAATTGTAAAGGAAAAAGAAGTATAAAGGTCTTATGGTGTCAACCTTTTTCTATCTCTTGGGAAAAGTATAACCTCCCTAATGTTTTGGAGGTTTAGCATTTGTTTGATTAGTCTTTCAGCACCAAGACCAAAGCCTCCATGTGGGGGCATGCCATAGCGGAATGCTTTTAGGTAAAAGTCAAAGCTCTCTGGGTTTAGTCCTTTCTCTGCAATTTGAGCCTTTAATATGTCATAACGGTGTTCTCTTTGCCCTCCAGATGTTATTTCAATTCCTCTATATTCCAAATCAAAAGCCCTGCAAATTTCAGGCTTATCATCGTATCTCATTATGTAGAAGGGTTTTGCTTCACTTGGATATTGGGTTAAGAAGTATAAATCCTCGTCATAGGTTTCCTTTATGTACTGTCCAAGTATTTTTTCACCCTCTGTGTCTATATCCTCTCCCCAAGGAATATCTTTTCCTAAATCTTTCAAGATTTCCAAAGCTTTGGTGTATGTGATTCTCCTAAATGGCAGCTTTGGTTCCTCAAGTTCAAAGTTTAGAAGCTTTAGCTCTTTTTCATTGTGCTCCTTAACATAACCAATCGTATAAGCCACTAACTTCTCTAAAACTTGCATTACTTCATCTTCATGCTCTATGAATGCAATTTCAGCATCAATGCTCCAAGCTTCATTTAAATGCCTCGTTGTGTTGTGTTCTTCAGCTCTGAATATTGGAGCAATCTCAAACACCTTATCTAATCCAGATGCCATCATTATTTGCTTATAAAGCTGAGGACTTTGAGCTAAGAAAGCATCTTTTTCGAAGTATTTCATTGGGAAAAGCTCTGTTCCGCCTTCAGTAGCTGTTGCTATTATCTTTGGTGTGTGAATTTCAATAAAGCCCTCTTGATGGAAGAAATCTCTAACTGCTTTGAAAACGCTTGAGCGTATTCTAAAGAGTGCCATTATTTCAGGTTTTCTCAAGTCTATAAAACGATTATCTAACCTTGTATCAAGCTCAGCTTTTACTTTTCCAGTAGGATCTAAGGGTAAAGGAGATTCTGACTTGCTTAAAACAATGATTTTTTCGGGGATAATTTCAAAACCAAGCTTTGCTTTTGGTGTGAAATTGACTATTCCCTCAGCAGCTACTACATCCTCTGAATTTAGCTTTGGGATAAGCTTGAAAATCTCTTCACTAACCTTTTTCTTTGGCGCGGTTATTTGAATTATTCCCTCTCTATCCCTAATCCAGACGAACTTAATTCCACCGAGGTCTTTTACTTCGTAAACCCAACCAGCAACTCTAATTTTTTGCCCGTTTAGCTCAGGGGTTATTTGATTTGAGTAATGGGTTCTAAACATGTCCAAACCTCCAAAGAATAAAATTAAGCAAAGACAATTTTTGATTCCTTTCCAGTAATCTTGGTAACTAAGCTCTCTAAAACTTCTGGCTTAGCTGGTAATTTTTGCTGGTCATCTCTTGGAACCAAAATCTTGTAATATTGATATCCACCTGGTCTGAAAACTATGTTGACACCGAATATCCTTGCTGGGACAAATAAATCTGTCGCAAGCTTCTTAACGTCTTTTGTGTCTTCTATAATCCTAACACGCTTTCCAAGCTCTCTCATTAGAATCTTTACGTTCTTTCCACCTTTGCCGATAACAAGTGCAACGTCTCCTTCTCCTACGATAATCACTATCAAATCGCCCTCTTCAACAGCTCTCTTGAACTCTATGTTTGCATCTCCTAAAAGTCTATAAAGAAGCCTTGCAATTTTTACATCAAGCTCAGAAATAATGCCTTCTTGCACCTTTTTTTCGTCGGCAGGACAAAGAATGTCGTCAGTTTTTAAACAAACCTCGCATATTGGAGCTTTCACTCTCTTCACCTCCTATTTATTCACAAAAATGAACATGATAATGGAAACTAACACTTTTTCGCAAGGGGGATTTAAAAACCTTATCCTACATTCATAGAACGAAAGCAAAACTAAAAATTAACAACATGATCTTGCTCAAAAATGAGCGGAAGTAATTATACAATTGAGCAACAGAGAAATAAGAGGGAAACGAGATGAAGGACAGCAGAAACTTCTGGCTTTATGCAGTTGGAAGGCTCGTATCTTTAATTGGAAGTGGAGTTCAGGATGTAGCCTTACCTTTATTTATTTTGGATTTAACTGGATCTGGAGCGATTATGGGAACGTTCATGATTATTTCAATGCTCCCAAGACTAATTCTCTACCCAATAGCAGGTGTTGTGGGAGACAGGATTAATAGAAAATGGATAATGGTATGGACAGATTTTGGAAGAGGATTCGTGATCTTAAGCTTAGCTTTTTTAGCCATACAAAATTTAATAACAATTCCAATTCTTTTCATCGCTCAGTTTTTGGTATCTATAATGAATGCCCTTTTTGGACCTGCAACGAGCGCAATGCTTCCAGATATCGTTGAAAAGGAAGAGCTTACAAGAGCAAACTCTATATTAGGAGCAATAAGTGGAATTTCTTACATAGTTGGACCTGCTTTGGGAGGAATAATTTACGCTTTAGGTGGGATAAAAGCAGCTTTCTTGATTAATGGTATTTCCTTTATAGCTTCAGGAATAAGTGAGCTTTTTATCAAATATAAACAGAAGACAAGAGCACTTGAAAATGTAAAGCAGGTTATAGAAGATCTAAAGGAAGGGATAAATTTTGTAAAAGCCCATAGGGGAATTTTAATTCTCATGACTTTTGCGTTAGTGGTGAACTTTCTTATCACTCCAATTTTTTCCGTTCTCACGCCTTATGTTCTCAGGGTTGTGATAAAGTTCTCTTCGGAGCAGTATGGATTAATTCAGACCTCTTTCATGGCGGGGATTTTGATTGGTAACATTCTTATTGGAGCAGTGTTTGCTAAAAGTAAAGTTGAGAACATGTTGAATAGAGGCTTATTAAGTCAAATGAGCTTAATATTTGTCTTTGTTGCTCTAATTTTTCCACAGACAATGAAAGAGCTTGGTTATGCAAGCTGGGCAATGTTCTTTGCTATGGTTACTACCTTTGCACTCATGGGACTTTTTAATGCATTCATCAACACTCCATTAAATGTTGAGTTCCAAAAGCTTGTTCCGACAGAGTTTAGGGCAAGAGTATTTTCAGTAATAGAGGTTACAGGACAGGCTATAATTCCTTTGGGATTTGGATTAATCGGATTTGCTTTGGATTATGCTCCAGCACACATCGTAGCTTTAATTCTTACACTGATTGGCTTTGGAGTTTCATTACTCTTCGTTTTCAAGTACTCGAAGGAGGTCTTCAAAGAATTTGATGAAAATAAAATTTAAATGGAAAAACTTAATTTATAATGCCGATGAGGAAAAGGCCCGGCACCGATTGGTGATGAGGGCTATCACTTCTGAGGCTTTATTATGAGTGGTTCAAACTCTAATTCAAACTTTCCTTTTTTGCTCTTAATTGTCTTCCCGCTCAGCAAATCTTTACCTTTAATGTCAAGCTCTATTTCACCAATTTTTCCTTCTAAGTTAAAAATTCCTACAGCCTCTTCACCTTCAATAATTGCAATCCCTTCCTTAGCTAAGTAAACTCTCTGTTTATCCCAGCTTGTCAGCTTTTTGATTTTAATAAGCTTTTTTATGAACTCTAAAAATCTTTTATCTCCCTCGTCCCATGGTATTGGGTCTTTTTCAAAGAGGTTTGGCTGTTTTGTAAGTCTATATTCCTGACCTGTATAGATCAGCATAGCTCCTTTAAGCATAAACATAAAGGCAGTCCAGTTCTTTAAGCGAAGTTCATCAGAAAATATCTTTGCTGCCCTTGGTAGGTCATGGTTCTCTAAAAATCTTAGCTTTACATAATTTTCTGGATAAAGGGTGTCCTGAATGTAGAGATAGTCGATGTAAGAACTTAATGGGGATTTCCCTTTCAAGTAGCTTTCTAATCTTTCCCTTCCATCATAATCATAGGTGATATCAAAGACTTGATGCATCTCAACATCTGAATGGGCTATAAAGCCTCTTTCCCTAAGCCATCTTACAAAAGACGGATGAACAGTCTCTGCTAACCAGAGCAAATTTGGATTAACCTTATTTACTTCTTTCTTCGCTTTTTTCCAAAATTCAATAGGCACCAGAGGAGCAACGTCACATCTAAAACCATCAACGTATTTTGCCCAGAATTTTAGGGTTTCAATCTGATAACTCCAGAGCTCTTTGTTTGAATAATCCAAGTCGCTCACATCACTCCAATCCTTAACTTTTCTCGAAATTTTTCCATCTTCTTTGTAAAACCATTCTGGATGCTCTTTTAAAAGAATTGAGTCATTTGATGTGTGGTTGTAAACGATGTCAATCATAACTTTAAGTCCAAGTCTGTGGGCTTCTTTAACAAAAGTTTCAAAATCTTCAAAAGTTCCCAATTCCGGATTTATTGAACGATAGTCTCTTATTGAATAGGGGGAACCTAAATTCCCCTTCCTTCCCTTTTTCCCTATTGGATAAATTGGCATTAACCAAATATAGTCCACACCCAAGCTTTTTATTCTCCTTAGATCAGGAATGATAGCCTTTAAGGTCCCTTCTTCTGTGTGATTTCTCGGGAAAATCTCATAAATAACGAGTTTCCTAAGTTCCTTTGAATTCACATTTAATCACCATCAGTGATACCATTCTTGGGATATAAATATTTTGAGTTCAGCTTTTCAAATTCCTTGAACTCATCGAGCAAAAGGTTAGTGGAGTTGTAATCTTCAAACACCTCATAAAACTCTTTAAAGAGCGATAGAAGTTCACGATAAATGGTGGAATCTGGATGCAAACTTAAAAGCTTCAAGGCTTTTCTGAAGAGATATATTGTTCTGCTTCCGCTTTCATCACTATTAACTTCGTATTTAAGTTCTTTTAAGAGTATTTTTAACCCAAATTCTGGATTTTTAGAAGAATACCCCTCTACAATGGCTTGAGGGTCTATCTCCACTAATGGATTCTCGGTTTCAATGTAAAAACCTCTCTGATAAGCTGTTAGAGCAGCATAGCTGTGCTTACAATCTCTTCCCAAAGGACAACTGCACTTATTTTCCTCAGTTTTCAGATTAACTTCAACATAGTAAGGATAAACTCCCAGTACCTTTGAAAAAAGCATTTCTCTATACTTAACTACCCATAAGACCTTGCCTTTCTTAAAATACATCTCTCCCTTCTTTATAGTTTGAGTGTCAAAGGCCATTTTAACCACAAAAAATGGTAAAACTTTTAAAGTTTTTAAGTTTATCCGTCAATGAAAAAACGCTTAAGGAGAGGAAGTTAAAATATTATTGGGTGGTAGTATGGATGTTTTTGAATTAGCTAAAAAATATCATCAAGATTTGGGTATCAAAGAGCCAAGCTTTGCAACCTTAGCCGCTGAGATATTTGACGATTTAGGCTTAAAAATCGTTGAACATTTAAAAAATGAAGGCTATATCTTGAAAGGAACGAGATTCATTGACTACGAAAAAAGTCTGGTCTTGGAGATAATAAAGGAAGATAAAACCTTTGAAATAGCACTAAGAAAATTGTAAAGGAAAGCTAGTAAGTAACTTCATATTCAAAGGTTATTTCTTTCTTTTCTCCAGGTTTTACCGTAACTTTAAATTCCACGTAATTTGCTGTTTCATTAACTGGACTTGTTGTAGAGCTTAGAATCTTCCCTCTATACTTGTAGTGCCTTATTATGACTTCTTTCGTCTCTTCACCAAAGTTTTCTATGCTAACCTTAACCTTATAGTATGAGTATTTTTCAGCATGCTTTTCTTCCAAGACTACAGTTTCTCCTTTTAAGTCAATGTCTTTCCCAATCTTAAGTCTCAATATGTCCCCTTTTGGAGTATGCTCTATATATTGCTCACCAATCAAGACTGTGCTTTCCTCCATTTCTTTGTAGATTTCAACAATACCTGCTGGAAGAACTTTCTCTGTTTTCATTGAAATTATTTCGTAAACATCTGTGTTCCCTCCCCAAGGATAGCTTTCATAGAGATATTCGCGTGAGTATTCACCTTCTTGGTAAACGTAGGGTATTAACTTTTGCTCGAAGGCATTAATATCCATCTGTCCAAGTTTATACAAATAGAACGCTTCTATCTTTTGAGGTTCCATTGGTGGGGCTTTTTGCACAGTCTTTTCCGCTAAAGCATAAACTTCTCTATAAACTGGATAGGGTTGATAGAACTGAACTTCCCCAGATACTAAGAGAACGTTAATATCTTCCCAGCTCTTGTTTGTTGGGTTGTCAATTAAAACATAGCCATAAAGTTCAGCATCCTTTCCTAAATAAAGCTTATATCTTGAACTCCACCCGATTGGAGAAATCCTATAAATTAGCTTAAACTTATATGTCCCATCATTTTGGGCTTTTATCACTGCATAGGCTGAGCTTTTTCCTTCTTCTCCGAGTTTTGCAAGTTTCATATAAGCTATCTCGTTTGGCTCTATTAAGTAGTATCCATCTCCTTGAATCGCTATTTTTCCATCTTGATAACCTAAAAACTTGCCGCTGGTAACCTCTCCACTCTTCAGCTTTATAGTTACGCTTTCATCTATATTTGCCTCAAAGACATTCTTCCCAAGGATATTTTGACTCACGATTCCATAAATCTCTACTCCTTCGCTTAGAGGCTTTAAAGTTATCTCCGCAATGTTTAATCCTTCAATCTCCTTCAAAGGCACTTCATTTAGACCTTTCTTCAAATCTAGGCTAATTTCTTTTTCAATAACTCCAATCTTTGCTGAATCATAGAGAACTAAATTTCCTCTCTCGTCTACAGCTTTAGTTTGATGTAGCACTATCATTGCTAAGAGCAAAAAGATTACAAAAATTCCAGTTAAAATTCTCTTCCTCATTCTTTATCACCAAAAACAGTTGACTTTCATACTATTTATAGAGACCGACAGCTTCAAGCTGAGTTGAAGTGTTAATGATGTGTTCATGTATCCTTTTGTTCTCTTCATCTTTTAGTTACTATTTTTAGTGGTATGCAAAATTTGTAGAAAAAAATTTATAAATTTAACTTTTATAATGCGTGATGCAAAAATTACATGGAGGTGGTATAGATGGGGCAGACAAAGCCGGTATATGATATGAGCCTTAAAGTTGGGGGAGGTATAGTTGAGCCATACGACAAATGGTGTGCCCAATGATTTTCTTTTGGGATACTCCTAGGGGTGAGGAGGGTGCCAGTATTAGAGATTAGCAACCTAAGCTTTTCTTATGATGGGAAAAATTATGCATTGGAGGGTATAAACCTAAGCACAGATATACCCAGCGGTATACTCTCAGTTTTGGGCCCTAATGGTGCTGGAAAGACAACCCTAGTTAATATACTAACAACCACGTTTAAACCTCAAAAAGGCACAGCCAAAATCTTTAGTCTTGATGTAGTTAAAGATAAAAAGAAGATCAGAGAAATGATATCGTTATGTGCTCAAGACTTGGAGCTTGATGTTTTACTTTCTGTTAGGACAAATCTCAAATTCTATGGCATGATACGTGGAATTCCAAAGAATGAACTTGAGAGACGCTTAGATGATATTATTGAGATGTTTGGTTTAACTGAGCATCAACATAAAAGAGTGCTTGAATTGTCTGGAGGATTAAGGCGGAGGACGCAGCTGGCTAGAGCTTTCTTAGATCCAAGAACTCGATTAATATTTATAGACGAGCCAACTTTGGGTTTGGATCCTATTGGGAAAAAGATTACTTGGGATCTCATCCGCGAAATGAGTAAAGAGGGGTATTATTTCATCCTAACAACTAACGATATGACAGAGGTTGAGAGTTTATCTGATGAGATAGTCTTTATACATAAAGGGAAGATAATTCTCCATACGACTCTCAAGGAGTTCAAGCATGTTTATGCAGGTAAAGTCATGGTGACGTTCAAAAAGGAATTATTCCCCCAAGTTATTGAAATGTTATCAAATTACCTTAGGCGCAACAACTTAGGAAAAATTATTGGAAAGAATACAGTGGAGCTTGAAGATAAGTCCGCATTCTATGAACTTCTCCTGTTTTTACGGGAAATTGGTTTCGACATTACTCAAATTGTTGTTAAAGAGGAGACATTGCTTGATGGATTTATAAAGCTCATTGGAGGGATTAAACAATGAAGCTGTATGGATTTATATATAGGGAGGTATCATTAAAGAAAGAGGCAATAGGTGGATTTATATCCCAGTTCATAACTCCACTAATGTATTTTCTGTTTTTTGCATTCTCATTATCAAAAACTGTAAATTTTGAATACCATGGAAGGACAATAAATTATCTCCTTTACGTCCTTCCTGGTATTATTGCAATCCAGATATTCTACTCTTATCCGGTTGTTAGCTCAACAACATTTAATGATGTAAGATTTGGGATAATAAGGACCTCTCTCCTTGGTGGAGGGACTTTAGGCGGTTACATTCTTGCAAAAATTTTGATAGAGAGTAGTGTGGTCATTTTGGCATCTCTATTTTTAGCGTTCATTGGAGTTTTGTTTCTCAATTTACCATTATCTTTAACGACATTGCTTCAGTTCATAATCTATTTAGTAATCTCGACAATGTTTTGGATAAGCGTGGGTATAGTAACCGGAGTAAAAATACGGGGTGAATTAACAAGAAACATGATATTCGCTCTTCTTAATCTTCCGATAATCTTTACTGCTCCCGTGTTCTATCTTGAAGGTTCTGCTCCTCCATGGATACAAATATTGGGGAAGATCAATCCTTTAACATACCATGTTGTTGGTCTCAGAGGTATCCTGCTACTGGGTAAGGTACCTCTCACTTTTTGGGTTGTCTCTCTAGTTTTGGGAATCAGCTTAGTTATTTTATCAATAAAACTAACCTCAGAAGTTGCTCCGAAATGACTTTCTTTTTGTTATTTCTTTATTCCTAACAATATCCTTAACAATTTAATTTGAGATATTATGTCCAACTTGATTCATTATAATGAACTGGTCCCTCCCTCAGTTCAATGATGGAAAGACTTTTAACATTGTAAACATAGTTGAAACTGCAGTCATGATAATTAGAGGTGGTTGGTATGAACAGGATTGAAAAGGCAAGACAGATTATCGAAAAAGCAAAACAAGAAGGAAGAAACGCTCTTGTTGAGCCAGAAGCTAAAGAGATACTCCAACTATATGGCGTTCCAACTCCAGAATTCAAGGTTGCTACAAATGAGGAAGAGGCAGTTAAATTTGCTCAAGAAATTGGTTATCCCGTTGTTATGAAAATCGTTTCTCCAGATATTATTCATAAGAGTGATGCTGGTGGTGTTAAAGTCAACATTAAGAACGACGAAGAGGCAAGAGAGGCATTTAAGACAATTATGGAAAATGCTAAGAAGTATAAGCCAGATGCTGATCTTTGGGGTGTAATTGTTTACAAGATGTTGCCTCTTGGAAAGGAAGTTATCGTCGGTATGATTAGAGATCCACAATTTGGTCCAGCTATTATGTTTGGTCTCGGTGGTATCTTCGTTGAGATTCTCAAGGATGTTAGCTTTAGAGTTGCTCCAATCACAAAGGAAGAAGCTTTGGACATGATTAAAGAAATCAAAGCCTATCCAATCTTGGCTGGAGCAAGAGGAGAAAAGCCAGTCAACATTGATGCATTGGCTGAATTCATTGTTAAAGTTTCACAATTAGCCGTTGAACTACCAGAGATTAAAGAGCTTGATATTAATCCAATCTTTGCTTACGAAGACTCTGCAGTTGCAGTTGATGCAAGAATGTTACTCTGAGGATTTAGGGGAGAATCTTCTCTTTCATGTAACTTTTCTCTATTCTCTTTTACTACTGAGGGAGCAAAGCTCTCCACGACCCCTTACATCTTTATCTTCTTTCTATATTTGACTCACTTTGTTCTTTTATCACTAAAAGTGAGATGATAATAGAGGAGGGCAGAAGACCTTTAAAACAGTCAAGATGTACAAAAATCTACAAAATAAATAAATTCCTCTTAAAGACTTCTTCTATCCTCTAAATGGATTAGTATATCTCCAACTCCAATTTTAGTAGGCTTAAAATATAACCCTTAGCTTAATGATCATGACAGTACTCTCATCAAAATCTTTGTATTCTAGAACAACTTTATAAACTCCCTTTGTTTTTTATTTTTAAACACTACTAGTGATAAAATAAAAATTATAAAGTATAAGAGTTATATTTTACCTGATTATGTATTTTATGATAATCTGGAGGGATATATATGAAGGGAAAATCAGCCATAGTAATAATACTTTTCGTTATGCTTTTAGCACCAATGCTACCACAAGTAACTGCAAAACAGGAACAAATTCAAAACAGAGTTCAAAGAAACGAAAAAATAAATCCATTCTTTGCACCCTTTTTAGAGGTATTTAAAAATATGACAGATGAGGAAAAGAAAGCTCTCCTTAACGCACTTGAGTTAATGATTAATGAGATGATTAATGGAACAATAGTAGTCTCAGAAAACATGAAAATTATGAACATTACGTGGACTAATGAAGGCTTAAAATTCGAGCTATGGTATTTTAACAGTACTGATCCAATAAAGATTAGACATTATTTATGGAACAACCCAGAAAAAGCTCTTCATACTATAGAAAGGCTAAAAGCAGATGACAATATTACAGATTCTGAAATTAAAGAACTTTCTGAAGACCTGAAGGTTGTTCCTCTATCAATACCCTACAGCGTTGTGATAAAGGACGTTGATTACCTAACAAATGATGGAAATGGCGAGTATGTAATCCTCTACAATCCGAGTAGCTCCTCAGCAAATATTCCAGGTTGGTACATAATGGATAGCTTTGCCTACAATAACAACGAATGCTGGAACTATGATGGAACACCAAAAGATTCATGTAAATATTATGGTAGGGAACACATAATCAAGGTTTACGGTACAATTGTCCCGTTTGGAACATATATTGTAAAAGTTGCTTCAAGCCCGGAGGATGCTATCCTCAATAATGATGGAGATACTGTGTATTTAGTTGATTCACTGGGAAACGTTATTAGCACATACCATTATTCAGCTTCTCCTGAGATAACTGTAGAGGATATCCATTACTATCCAAGCAAACCTTCTCCCGGAACTCCAGTGGATTTCACAATAAAGCTCGATAACAGAGGAGCATTGGGAGGTGCCGGAACCCTTCAGCTTGTTATAGATGGAGAAATACTCAAAAGTGAGAGTGTTTATGTGGAAAAATACTCAATCAAGTATTTCCGCTTCTATGATGCATGGACTGCAGAGCCTGGCACCCATGTTGTAGTTGCAAAGTTTATTCCTTCTTATTCAGGAGGGAAAGAGTCAACGGAAATTACTTGGATTTCTGTACCCACTGTTAGCATAACCAGTGTAAATTATCCCTCCCCAGTTATTGAAGATAGGGATATTAAATTTGATGTTTTAGTCAATAATCCTGCATCTGAAAAAGTGGATGTTACCCTAAAACTGTTGGTTGATAATGAACAAAAATGGAGCTTTTCGGGATATGTATTACCTGAGCAAAGCTATCAATTCTATCTAATTTGGAAGGATCCTACACCTGAAACTCACAATGTCACTATTGAGCTCTGGGAAGATAGTGAACTCAGAGATACATGGAAGAAGACAATCTACGTGAAACCTAACTTACCTCCAAAAATAACTAACATAACAATTCCTGAAGAAGCATATTCCGGGTATAGATTTGATGGGACAGTAACGGTGTACGACGAGGAGAGTGATGAGGTATATGTCAGAGTCTACGTTAATGATGAGTATAAATTCACAATAGGCCCAATTACCTCTGAAGAAACTGCAAGCTACTATTATTATCCGGTGATAAACAACTGTACCAAGGAGCTTAGATTCATGTTTGTCCCAGTGGATGAGAGGGGTAACGTTGGGACACCCGAAGAGAGGACTGTCCTTGTTAAACTGGACACTGACTTTGATGGCTGGTGTGATATTGAAGAAATAGAAAAGTACAAGACAGACCCATATAAATGGGACACTGATGGAGATGGTATAAAAGATTCAAAAGATGTGGACCCACTAACAAGGAACTTAACATTAACGGTGTATGTCTTTCGTGCAAGAGTTCTCGATCCAGTTGATGAATGGCTTTCCGCTGATTATCAGAAAGCTGATATGACCTTGGAGATTGGAGCTAATCTCGGACATGGTAACATTGTATGGCAGAGTTTTACAATATCAGATAATCAGGATGATGCTGAGAAATCAATAATACTAACTAACGACACGCTTGTAAATATGGAGCTTCAGCAGATAGCCAAGTTTACAGTTGACATCCCAGAGTACTTTGAGTTTACATGGATTTACTTCAAGCTCTTTGACAGAGATACTCTGTCGTCTTGGGATATGCTCGATGTATCTCCAGAAAGCGGGACAGATGAGGAAGGCAAGATGGCTAAAGTTATGTTCTCTGTAAAGAGTGGTACGTGGGGCTTCCACGATTATCCAAATGATCACAAAGTTTACTTTGGCTATGGTCATCTGAGCGGTTGCGGTGATGGCTCCTGTGGTGATTTAGACTCAAGCACTGACATTGAACCATTCGTCAAGTACTACGATGAGCTTGAAGCCATGGGTTATGATTTAAGCATTGTTAACATCACAGATGCTAAAGGGTAGGATGGGATTGAGAGTGTAGAGGTCAAAGATTATCAAAAAGGGAAGCTTTATCAGTATTCCAAGCCTGAAGAGGCAGTTCTATTCACCCTAGCCTTGCCAAACGGGACTGAGAGGAAGGTCTTAATAATCAATAAGAGAAACGCCAAAGTTCAGGTGCAGAACCTTCCAAGTGAAGACGTTAAACTATTGTCCACGGATAGTGAAGCGAGTAATGGAAATATTACAGTTAAACAAAATGCAACAGTAGGAAAACGGATAAGATATGAAGCAGTCTTTATCTTCAGAGAACAGAATGAGAATGTAAAGGAGCAAGAAGTCCAAGCTTTAAGCAACAGTGAAACTGAGAACACGTCTACTGCGTTGACTTTTGATGCCTTAGGGACCTCAGAAGATGGTGATGAAGATGACGCCGAGATATGGTTCATCATCAAGCTGAACGATGCTGATGGGGATGGAATACCATTCTACAAAGAGTTAGAGCTTAACAAAGAGCTTGAGAAGAGAGGCTACAGTAGAAGATTTGACCCGCGTAAGAACGATGCCTACGGCGACTATGACGGCGATGGAGTTCCTAATAGCGTGGAGCTGTTTATTGGGAAGGATCCGGCGAAGAGGGATATACTAGGGATAGAACTAAATATTTCAGTAGAGTGGACTATGAGCGAAGATGACAAGAAAAACTTGATCTACAGCATCAGGAAGGCCAGTGACTTCATCTACGACTACACGGACGGCTACGCCATGATAACGAAGATAAACGTGTGGGATGGGAAGAGAAATATCAAACGGGCAGATGTCTGGGTGAATGAAACGTTCCTAGAAGTCAAATTCATAGGGGACAATAAAAAGTGGCCTCAAGCAACGATTGGTGGCTACTGGACTGGAGGGAAACTCGTAATGCCTTATAGGTTCTTACGGCCTACTCCTCCCGTTGGGATTGCAGAGCTGGGGGATGTGCAGTGGGCCCGGGCCCTCGGTCATGAGCTCGGTCACTATGTCTTCTGGCTCGGGGACGAGTATGAAGACTGGAAAGGAAGAACGTACTACTGGAATTATGGGCTAGATGGTCCCGATGTTGATACCCATGCTCCACACTCAGTCATGCATCACGAGTGGAAGTGGAGCGAGTTGAGCACCCCGAGAGATTACGAAAACTTCAAACAGTACTTAACAAATAAATACGGTGACTGGAAGCCATACATCACGGACCAATGGGGTAACGTAACAAAGAACCCTATGACTGACTATCCAATTTGGCACTGCTCGGCATGGGAAGCACTGTTTAAGTCCTTAACGGGCCATGGCAGGCCTGAATGGACCAAAGGACCATATACCAACATTTGCATGGATTTGAATTTTGATGGAACATGTGACAGAACATTTCCACAAGAGTATATCCCCAAAACTGGCCCGTACACTGGTGTCGGCTACTTCATGGGGGTGAACCTAAAATGAGACGGGTTTTCATTTCCATTTTCCTTTCGCTCGTGCTCTTAACAGGCTTCCTTGCATACAACGCTTACACTTACCACGAGCTCAGCTCAGCGGAAGGAGCTTACAAGCTTGCTGTAATCCCAGAGAAAGAGAAACTCATTGCTGTCTACCACGGTGACAACCTCTGGCAGTTCGCGACCTACGATGAGGAAACGAACACGCTAAAGCTTTACAATTTAAAACAGTCCTCAATCCTCGATCTCAAGGACAGGAGTGTCGAAAAGATCAAAGCGATGCTCAACTACTCTCCTCTCACACTCGACCCAAAACTCCTCAAAGAGTACACGCCTCATACCCGTGCTCTTCTCTTTAAACCCCTCGGCTGGAAATACGATAATGAGATCAGCGGCTCGTACTGGAGAAACTTGAGTGAGGTGATAAAGCCCGGGGAAGAGTACTACAAGATTTATGGCGTGGGAACGAGCAGGAAACTCTGGATAAAGCGGAAGGAAGTCTGTGAAAAAGCCAGCATCTTCGCCCATGATTACGTTTGCTATGGGTATATTGGAGTGAGTGGTATTCTCGTGATCCCAGGGTACGAGGGTGAAAGAATGCTCTGGGTGATAGAGAAGCCCCATGATAACCAAACCGAGATGATCGCTTACTACCCGGGCATCACACTGAAGAAAACCAAGACACCAGAAGAAAACCAAAAACCACGCAACTACACTGGAGAGGACGGTAAAATAATCCTTGAAATGCTAAACAAGTTGAAGGGAAACAAAACGGAATACGTGCAGATTGTCCTGTATGAAAAGCTAAAGAGACTCCCCGGATACCGCGGACTTGGGTGGTCTCTCGGGTCAGGAGGCTACTGCCACGTTGAAGCATGTTGCAAGGATTTAGCACAAATAAACATTTCAAAACCCTGGTGCGTTTCCCGCTGGAGGCTTCGAGATGACTAAGAACTGTAATCAAGCATGACTGGAGAGGTGAGCTGGAGATGAAAAAAGCTTTGGTAATGTTCAGCATTTTCCTCTTCCTTTTGCTCGTTTCCTACTACTATCTACCAGCCTACAGCATGACTGAACTCTATCAAAAAAATTCCAGAAAAAGTTCGGGAAGATTCACAACTCATAGCCGCTTATTACTCCCCGAAAACAGGCTTTGGAGGCTTAGAGAAGAACACAATAACCTGCAAGACTCAATTCAACTACTTGATAATGAAGACAAACCCAGAAAAAATCAAAGAACTCACAAACTGCGATAACTGTCAAATCCTCCTGTACTTAGACAAAATCTACCAAAACAGCGAAATTGAAACCCTATATCTCCCAATCGAACAAGTACTCAAAAACAAACAAAACACAATCTATATTGAACTCACCTTTATCAAAGATTGCGAACTCTCATCAGAGCCAAAACAGTGTTGGAGCTGTTTATTGGGAAGGATCCTGCAAAGCCAGATGTTCTCGGAATAAAACTGACGGTTGCCGTCGGATTTAATGCCAGCCAGGATTATCTCACAAAGCTCGTCAAGGGCTTCCAGAGGGCGAGTCAGGTGGTTTACGATTACACGGATGGGTATGCGATGATAACGGAAATCAGCATAAAGAACAACGTGCCCGAGGGGAGCGAGGAATGGGAGGAATCGATGATAGTAATCCACAGCAATGAATCCAAAAAATTATACACAGATACTCCAATAATTCCCCACAATCCGGAGGAACCAGCGTCGAGCTGGGTGATTCCTATACCTGGGTATTGGCTATGGTTTAAAACAGAAGAACAAAACAATTCAAAGCCCCACGTCCATCTTTATAAGATATACAGGGGAACATATCCAGATTCTAAAGTATACTATGGAGGCATTGCTCATGAGTTAGGACATTTTGTCTTTGCATTGGGTGACGAATACATCACAAAGAACATATACAACATTAAAGCCGGCGAATATAAACACCTGTACTATGACACTATAATATCGCTTTGTGGATTCAAGAACTTTACAAAGCTACCCACTATTATGGAAGCAGGAGATAAAATGACAGAATTGAGTACTCCCCAAGATTACATAGAATTCAACAACCAACTCATTAATTATTATCAACAGATTAGGGAGGTCTTGGTTCCTCTGGGATGGAACATAACAAAATGGGACGACTTAATAACTAGTCACTTGGGCGATAATCGATACTTCTATAATGGAGCACTTCATGAGAATTTATCCGGATGGGAAGTGTTAGTGGCAATTATGAATTATACCGAATTTAACTATGTCAACACCACGAGGATACAGATTGACATCGATGCAAAAAAGCATATCCCCTTCGTAGGCCCATACACAGGCGTCGGATATTATCTTATAACTAGACTACAGGGGTGACCACAATGCCAAAAAGGTCACTAATACAATATTTGTTCTTTTTAGTTTTTGTAATTTTAGCACTAATGCTTATAGTTTCACCCCAAGATAACAGGCCCTCAGGTGTTCCCCAAGAACTTTCTCCCTATGATGCATACTTATTATTTGCAAAGCCATGCGCAGAGAACTGGAGTGCTGATGCCGTTCTAATCGAAGCGGAATTTATAGAGCCTCCCGCGGGGAAATGGGAACCTACTGATGGACAGCTCTACAAGCCACCATTAGAGATAGTTCAGGAATCCAAATTCAACAACGGCCGTTCACACCTCCATGTATTCACATTCTATTTCCCCTCAAAAAAGGAGCTCCTGCTGTTAACTGTTTACGTCACAAACACGACTAAAAAATGGGATGTGCTGGAAATATCCAAGCAGACTCCCATGGATTATTCTTCATTCAAAGTCCTTCCAGAGAGGCTCCAGGGAGTTCCCAACACTACTCATGCAATCTTGTTCCTTGGGGAATGGCATGAAGTTGCCGATATCGGCTCTCCCAAACTAGCGGAGAACCTTACAGTTATGGAGGTCACAGTTTGGGATACGAAGCACACTTCTATTGATGAGGGAATCCTGATTCCGATAAGAGCGGTTTTGTATAGACTTCCCAACGGCACGATTATAGTCAACTATCCAGGAGGGGTAAAGGTATCAACCAAGGCGGGTATTCCTCCCGGATTAACAACATTCAAGCTCAATAGTAGCGTTATTGCCACGTTTGAAAAGATAAGAGAAGGCTGGCACCGCAGTGGAATAGAAAAATACGTGATAACATCAGAAACCATCAAGGGTTTCAGGCTCACAAGACTGAGTGGGCCGGGGCTCAATATCAAGGAGTGTACGGTTAGAATCGGTAATCTATCAACAGCCAAATGTTATGGAACTCAGAGTTAATGTCAAGGTGGAGGTGAAACAACACATGATTCCCAAGAGTCCAAAAATCGCCCTTCTCTTCTTTATTATCACCGTAAGTCTTGTCTATTTCAAAATGCATTCACAAGAAAACCAAGAAACTCCCTTTGAACTTACAGCATTTGAGGTGTATACCAACATTATACAAGATGAAATAAAACGTTGGGACAAGCACGCTGTAATTATCGCAGTTCAAGGAATTGACTACAAATACCCCGTGAGGATTCCCCAAGAGACTATAAGCAACGAATTCATAACCAGCTCAAAAATTCCCACTAAAACCCTTCTTGACTACAAAGCACCATCTTGGATTTTTGTTCTATACTCAAAACAGAGAAAAGAACTTATGTGGATTGAGGCGGCTATCTTAAAGGATCGCGCTAATAAAGAAGCGTGGAAAATTGTCAAAATAATCCAGCCAACTCCATTTGATTACTCAAAATTCGCAATTACACCTAAAATGCTGGAAAGAAATACAAGCTGGAAAATTTTGAAATCCTCCAATGGAGTTTCATACTTTGTCTCAAATCTTAAGCTACCAAATATAACGTCCAACACGACAATGATAGCAAAAGAGATTAGGGTGCTTTATTCACAGTTTCTGATTATCAATGTGCCAGTTCATGACTCGTATTTGAGTTCAAAATTCAAATTCGAACCTATTACAGGAGTCGTAGTTCTTCCGGACAAGAAGAGTTATGGCGTGGTAGTTCAAATAATTCCATGTATACAATACCTGGAACTTTCAAGCCCGAAATTAGTTCTTCTGCTCTATAATGAAACTCACGATAGAATACTTGCAGAATATGCCAGAGCCGTATTGGAGGGGACTGTACTAAAAACTGAGAGCAAACGAACTTCTCTTACCATTACAAGCCCTGTGCCTAGTAATGTGCATCAAGCCGAAACCATGATTAAAGAAGATTACATAGTGTCCCACTACTGGATTGACATCATAAGGGAAGGGTTCTGTGAGGGTTCTGAGGATTACAAATGCAGGGACATTAACTACGAGTGGGTGAGGGATTAGAATGCTTACAAGATGGCATACGTTAAGCTACAACGGTGTTTACAACGTGGATGCGGGCATCTACCTTGACCTGGACTTTGATGGTGTAGCAGACTATGAACTCCCCAAGGGATACATACCCAAAGTCGGCCCATACATAGGAGTCGGCCAATACATGATCATCCAATGGGGGTGAAGAATGTGAGAATTGTCTCTTTCTCGGTCTCTATTCTTATCCTTCTCCTTTTAACATCACTCCCCGTTAATGCGGTGAGTATTTGGGATGGTCTCGTCGACAGGCCCATTTACTACATTAACATTGAAGGTTACAGTCTTACAGGAGCTCCACCATGGAACCCATTTAACGATTCCTCAATAACACGGATCAACATCGGATATTCATACAACGAAACACACACATTCAATAAATACTATGAGAACGGAATATGGAAAGAAGGATTCTACCTCAAACACCAAAACCCCAAACCATTCACCCTCTCCGACTGGAACCTTTCAAAAGTTCTTGAAGAGTACCAGTGGGGCGTTGAGAAATACCTGCCCAACATTACCGGGAAATTTGCGGCTGGAGAATGGAAAAAGGGCTACTGGAACAGCTCAATAGCCCGGTGGAATGTAATAATCAACGCACACCAACTCAAAATAACCCTCAACACCATGGCCAGTGAAGGCTCAGGAGAATTCGATGAATACATTACCTTCGAATGCTGGCGGAATGAAAGTAATGTAACGTGCAAATGGAACAAACCAGTCTTCAAACTCTACCCCAGCCGGCCACCAATAGGAAAAGACACAACAACAAGCACGACAAAAGAGGAAAACAAAACCTGCGGGCCAGCTTTGCTGGTTGGATTAGCATTAGTTCCTATATGGGTTAGGAGGTGGCATAAGAGGTGAAGAATGGATTATCTTTGGCTTTGCTCTTCCTCCTTTTCCTTCCTTTGGCTTCAGCTGGAAAGGTTAACCTGTTCAACCACCTGCCGGGCAATGAGACGGTGAAGTTGGTAACTTTCGAATGCCACTCAAACTGCACGCCCCAAAAATGGTTCATGGTCGATAACTTAACCATCATAAAACCCCACAACGGGACCGTATACTGGGACTGGATATTATCTTAGAGTTCTATATCAGGAGGGATCACAATGAAAAGATTGTTCATAACAATTTTTCTTTTTTCCTTGGTATTAACCCCAGCTACTCACTTCCTAAAGGCAGTTAGTCTATGGGACGTGCTAGAAGAAAATCAAAGCATTAAGTATATCCTCATTGATGGAGCTGGCCCAAATATCCCAACTAATCTATTCAATGATTCTAGCATTACGAAAGTGAAAGTAATATATTCATACAACCAAACTCATGATATCCTTGTAGAGTACACAAAAAATAGAACAACCAAAAGAATGATTCCTACAAAGAACATCAGCCCCTTTAGGATTTCAGACTGGGATTTAGACGCATTTCTGGAAAAATACCATGAACACATCAAGATATACGATAACGCTCCCATCAAGAAATGGACTCTTGAAATTACAAATTTCGACATTGGTGTAACAGTGTTCATGGATGATGGAGTTTACAGTGAGTTTGACTGCTACGGACCAGAAAACCTTTCATGTTATTCCCAATTCCACTCCCCCAGGAAATACACACCAAACAACACGACAACACCCATCACAACAAAAAAGAACAAGAAAATCTGCGGGCCGGCTTTGTTGGTTGGGTTAGTTTTGATTCCTGCATTAACAAGAAGGAGGAAATGAGGTGGAGCAGAAAACAGCTAGAAGTTCCAATCAGTCATACTCCAAAGGTTGGCCCATACACAGGAATCGGCTACTACATGACAGTGAAGATTAACGTTAAAAGACTTACAGAATATAACATGTACCTTTTGTTAAAGTGATCACATGGCAAAAGTTCAATGTTAAGTTAATGATATGGGAAAACTGAAGAAGACTAATGCTTAACTTTTTTCCTACCGTTAGATTTATTACAACTAATCTGCAAATTTTTTTGGTGTATTGAAATGATAGCTCATTTAATAAACACGGACATTGGAAATAGAGGAATCTTAAAAGTTTATCTTGAATATAGGATGCAAAACTATAATTTTTTAGAAAATGCAGCAAAAATTTTGCTTAACAATATTGAAAACGTCTTGATTGTCACAGGCTTCCCAATTCCACCAATGAATATTTGCGAAACTGACGGAACTTTGGGGGCTTTAGCCCTTTATAATGCCATCGAAAAAGTTGGCGGAAAAGCTGAGATTTTAACCTATGAGGAAGTGGAGAAAGCCCTAAGCCCTTTTGGTGTTAAACTCGCTAGAAATCCAGAAGTTGAAGATTACTCCCTTTTAATTAGTGTTGAAACTTCTGGAAAAGCAAAAGATTGGAAATATTACTCAATGAGCGGCTTAGAAATGAAGACTAAGCCTTTCGATAACCTCTTTCTAAAAGCAAAAGAACTTGGTATCCCAACAATTGGAATCGGCGATGGTGGAAACGAAATAGGAATGGGGAAAATAAGGGAGCTTATCAAAAAATATGTCCCTTTAGGCGAGAAGATAGGAAGTATAATTGAGACCGATGAACTTATAGTATCAGCTGTTTCTAATTGGGGAGCCTATGGTCTAATAGCTCAAGCTTCACTTGAAATAGGTAGAAATCTTTTAGAGAACTGGGAAGAGAGGAAAAACCTTGAAATTATTGTAAAAGCAGGATTAATTGATGGTGTTTCTAAGAAAAAAGCTTTGAGCGTTGACGGAATAAGTGTTGAAGTTCATGAAAGGATGATAGAGCTTTTAAAGGAGATAATAAAAGTTTCACTTAGATGAAAACATTTATAAAAAATTTCCCTATGAATGAGGAAACACCAGAGAAGATATTGGTAAGAAAAGACAATAAAAATTCTCTCGAGCTCAAGGTGATTAAAATGAGGATTGAAGATTTCATAAAGAATGAAGAAAGCTTGGCGATAATCAAAAGAACTGAAGAATTTGCCAAAAACTTTTTTGAGAGAGAGGGAACTCATGGATGGAGTCATGTGGAGAGAGTATTAGCTTTGTGCATGCACATAGGAAGAGAAGAAAATGCTGATTTAGAAGTTTTAGCCTTAGCGGCTTTGCTGCATGACATTGCAAGACCCTTGGAGGATAAAGGAAAAGTGGAAGATCATGCTATTGAAAGTGCAAAAATTGCGAGACGCTTCTTGAAGAGCTTAGGCTATGAAAAGGTTGATGATGTTGTACATGCTATTGAAGCTCATAGATTTAATGGTTCAATAAAGCCTCAAACTTTAGAGGCTAAGATCGTAAGCGATGCGGACAAGCTCGACGCAATTGGTGCAATCGGTGTTGCAAGGGTTTTCATGTATGGAGGAGAGCATGGAAGGGACATTGAAACTTCTTTAAAGCACTTTGAAGAGAAAATTCTAAAACTAAAAGACTTGATGCATACAGAGACTGCAAAGAAAATGGCGTTAGAAAGGCATCGCTATGTGGAGGAGTTTGTTAAGAGGATTAGGAGGGAAATTGAGGGAGAGATCTAACCCTGTTTCTCTAACAATAGCTCAAGATAAGATTTTCTTTCAAATTTCTTTACTCCCAAACTTTTCAAAATGTTTTTAAGTTTCTTAACTTCCTTTTCAATGCTTTTCTCATCCCTTACAAGCTTTTCAATTTCAATGAACTTACCAAGTCCTTCAACCTCATCAAGAGATATAGTAACTCCTTTTTCAGCATAGTACTTTTCTCTAATTTTTATAACTGTGAGAACGTCCCTAAACCCTAAAGATCTCAACAAGTCTATGTAAGCATCTATATCACTTATAACAACCTCTATTTCTTTTCTCGTCTTTGATTCATTGTCTACTTTGGGACCTTTATAAGTCAAAAAACTCTCAAAATGACCATTAAAACGCTTTATCCTAATCCTTAAGGCTTCATCTGTTTTGGAGAAATCTCTACACGGATGTTGGAAATATATGTCCTCATGCATCTCTTTTCTCATGAATTTAAACTTCTCCCTAACCTTCTCAAATATCTCCTCATCGGCATATCCTTTTAGCTCGACTTCAATCATTTAGCCCACCCCAACTTTTGCTCCAGCTCCTTCTCACATCTCTCACAATAATTCTTCCCTTTTAAATCGGTATCAGCAATGCTGTTCGAGAAGTGCATGACGCATTTTATATCTTTGCAGTGCTCAAGCCCAAAAACATGTCCCAACTCATGCATAGCCTCTTTTATAGCCCTCTCCTTCAAAAGCTCGTCATCTTCATCATTCCCATAAAATTCAGGCTTTAAACGATGTAGTGAAATTATTGCAGAACCAAGATAAGGATTTGCTAAGCCAAAGATAAAATTAAGTCCACTTTCATATAAATCAACATCAGTAACTCCCAGTACAGCCTCAACTTTTAAATTCACTCTAATTGTTGCTAAGCGGTATAAAAATACTCTTCCAAGAAATTGCCCTCTAAATTCATTGTAAGCTTCAAGAAAGGGTCTTATGCTTATTTTTGGAATGATCTTTGTTGAAAAGTTAAATTTAGAATAAAAATCCTCAATATGTGCTCCAATAGCCTTCAATACCTCATACTCAACCGATTTTGCCACTATTGGAATTATCACAATTTTCCGTGGTCTTTTCTCTTTTATTGTGGCATTCTCAGAAGCTAGAGCGGTTGCGATGCTTTTTCCACTCTTTTTTACCAGACTCTCAGCTGGAACCATCACCCTCCCTCTAACAGCTTCTCGCCAAAATTTAAAAATCGCCCAATTTGCTCCAAATATTCTTGAAAGTTTTTAAAGGCAATTTCATCACTAATTAAGTCATAATCGTATATCAAAACATCTCTAAGTTTGTTTAAGAACTCCAAATCTCCTTTGAGCTTTTCATCTATGAGTTTTACATTGTAAAGATTTTCAATTGTTTCCTTGTAGCTCACACTTATACCTAAATCTAAGTCAGAATTAATTAGTGAACATATGTCAAGAATGTTTTGAATTGCAAACTCTAACTGTTTGTAAATTCCATCCTTTGCAATTCCGAGAGATTTAAACTCTTCAAGACTCTCAGGAAGATTGTTTTTAATAGCTTCCACACTTTCTTTGATGTTATTAATTCTAAGCTGTATTTCGCCACTACTCAATTTTTCCATTAATATACACCAAATTATTATTAAACTCAAGGGGAAATAAGGCTTTGGGTGAGAAGATGATAAAGGTAATTTCAATTGATATTGATGGCACGATAACTTACAAAGATAGACGTTTGCATGAAGAAGCTTTGAAAGCTATTCGTTTAGCCGAAAACTTGGGAGTTAAGGTAATGCTCGTTACTGGAAATACTGCAGGATTTGCAATGGGAGCGAGCATTTTAATTGGGACAACTGGTCCCATAATAGCCGAAGATGGTGGAGTTATAGCGGATCATAGGGGAGATAATAGGGTCTATCTTGGGGATATGGGAGAAGCGATGATCTTATGGAGCGAGCTTAAGAAAAGATTTCCCCAAGCAAAGATGAGCTATACAATGAAATATGGAGAAAGAAAAGCTGGCTTAGTCTTAAGGAGGACTGTACCAGTTGAAGTTGTTAGAGAGATTATAAAGGAGCTTAACCTAAACTTAGTTGCAGTTGATTCTGGTTATGCAATTCACGTTAAGCAGCCGCATGTAAACAAAGGAAATGGAATAAAAGAAGCCTGTAAAATGCTTAAAGTTAAACCCAGTGAGGTAGCCCATATCGGAGATGGAGAAAATGATTTAGATGCATTTAAAGTTGTTGGATACAGAATTGCTGTCGCTCAGGCGCCAGAATCCTTAAAGAGAAAAGCGGATTACATAACTAAAAATCCTTATGGAGAAGGTGGAGCGGAAGGAATAATGCACATTTTGAAAAAATTTGAATATATAAAATGAAATCAGGGAATTAAATCCATTGGTTTTAACTCTTCAAGGAGGTGCTTAGCCAATTTAATTGTGTTGTCAACATCTTTTGCATCCGCTATTTCAACTTGAGAGTGCATATATCTTATTGGAATTGATAACACAGCTGTTGCAACTCCTTCTCTGTTTATTTGCATTATGTTGGCATCTGTTCCAGTTGGTCTTGGACTTGGCTCAACTTGAAGAGGAATTTCGTATTTCTTCGCAACTTCCTCAGCAAATGCTCTAACCTTTGGATTAATGTTTGGTCCAACATCCATAACTGGACCTTTGCCGAGTTCAACGACAATTTTCCCTTTATCTCCTGGCTGCTTTGCAAATGTAACATCCATTGCAATTCCAATCTCTGGATCAATTGCATATGAAGCGACCCTTGCTCCTCTTAATCCAACTTCCTCTTGAACACTTGCAACAAAATAAATGTCAGCCTCGTGATTTTCTAATGCTCTTGCGGTTTCAATCATCGCGTAAAGACAAATTCTATCATCTAAATAGGGCGTGGAAAATCTATTTTCACCCAATCTTGTGAAAGCTGGTGCAAACTCCATTACAGTTCCGATTTTAATTCCCATTTTTTCAACTTCTTCCCTATTCGAAGCTCCAACATCAATAGCTATCGTATCCCAATCAGCGGCTTTTTTTCTGTCTTCAGGCTTTGTTAAGTGTGGTGGAACATGTCCAACGACACCATAAAGCTCTCCATTCTCAGTGAAAATTCTAACCCTTTGAGCAACCAAAGTTCTTGGATCAACTCCTCCAATTGGAACAACGCGTAAATAACCATCTTTATCGATGTGATTTACCATTAAACCAATCTTGTCCATATGGGCGGCAATCATTATTTTTGGGGCTTTGCCCTTCTTATGAGCAATGACGTTTCCAAGCTTGTCAATCTTAATTTCATCAACGTAATCCTTCAAAGCTTCAATTACAACATCTCTAATTCCCATAAACTCGTGTCCGCTAACTCCAGGGGCTTCGATAATCTTCTGCATTAATTCCCAATCTACCATTTTAATCACCTTTTAGACCTGTGTCTCAATGTTCAAATGCAGAATATTTAAGGTTTTAGGTAAAGATTCAGTTCAGGAAATTGCTGGCGCCTACTACGAGAAAAACATCTTACAGATAATACTTATATGATTTGACAGATGTCATGATACTTTTGTACTTATCACAAAGTTTTTATACAATAAATGTAAAATTGGTTTTGTATATTTTTATAAAAATGTTGGAATAATGTAAAAATTATATTAAAAAAAGTAAAGTGAAGGTTGATAAGATGATAAAAAGAAAGGAAGAAGTATTGGGAATCCTCTGGGGTGTAACCTGCTGGCATAGAGAAAAGCCTAGAAATGTAATTTTTGGTTCAACTGTTGGTAATCTCGTTCTCACAGAAAATAGGTTGATGTTCCTGTCCACAGGAGAGAAGGATTTATCTGGTGGCGTAGCTACAGATGTGATGTATGTGGATGTAGACGCTCCAGATGTTGATGCCCTTGGAGAAGAAGCCCTCAAAAATAAGCACAGTGTTGAGATACCTCTAGATCGATTGGACTCTATAAAGCTTAAAAGGAGACTAATGGGTCTCAGCAACTGGCTAAGTGTGAAATATCGGGATGAGAATGGAACTGTCCGCTATCTTGCCATAGTTCACAATCAGAAGTTACCCCAAGAGTTTGTGGATGAGGTTCTTAAAACTAAGGAAAGGTACATGAGAGCAAAAGGGGAGTAGAATGAAGTATATCTTTCTGTCTTTAACCATACTATTGCTGATTCTAACCGCTGGGTGTGTAAATTATAGCAATCAAACAATAACGGATTCTCAATCGACAGAAGCTTCGAGCGTTTCAAAACAACATACAGAACCAGATAAATTAGAATCCTCCATCATAAGGTTAACTGACAATAATTACTGCATTGGTTTTATCGAAACAGTGCCCAAGGGGAGTTGGGTTTTAATTTATGAATATAACAGCCAGAATCATAAGTACTATAATGATGATGAGCGTATTGTTCTTATAAATCCTAATACGGGCGTCAAAAAAGTTTTAATGACGGGTTCTGAAAAGGAGCAGATTAAGTTGCTAGAGAATCCAAGTGTATATAGACCTGTTCTTCTTACGGGAAACAATGGAACTCCTCTGGCAGTTTTTGGGTACCAAAAGATGGAAGAATGGTCGGAATACTCATACACAGGCAAGATACGTGTGGCATATCTCTATATGGGTGGGAATCACGTAAGAATAGAACCTGAAATGTTTCCCAACTACTTTGATCCCAATATGAAGTTTGGACCCGATAATTGGTGGATTGCTCTTGCAACCCAACTCATTCCGTACGATGACGGTGTTGTGGGCATGTTTAAGGTTACCCTTCCAACCTCAACATACTTCACTTACGGGCAGCATAGTTACAATGCCTTCTATTTTATAGCCAAAATAAATTTAGACGGTTCTGGAGAGGTTATATATGGTCCCGATATTGATTGGAGCAGAGAAACACCCTCCATATCCATGAAAGGACAACCACTCATTAGTGATACCTATGGTCCCATCATGTTTCCAATAGGTTCAAACGAAATAGTCTTCAAGGGAGTAGATACAGAAGGGAACATCAATCTCTATGTCCTGCCCTCTCTTAGAATCTTGCCTCAAGTAGTGGCTTCATCTTGGTTTACATCATCGAAGATGGTACCAGTAGATGGGGGCGTACTTTATGGAAAACAGGGAATCAGCATCATTGTTAGGGTTGATGGAGCTTGGGAGCTAGGGGTGAGAGATGAGCCAGCAACAGATATAAGAATTCTAGTTTATAGCAGCAATGATAATACAAGCAAACTTTTGGATACAAAACTAACAAATTCCGTAAAGTGGGCTTTGTCTCCCGACCACAAAAAGATCATATACATTCCAAAAAGCGTGAATAAACTCAAAGAAATAAATCTGGAGGAAGATATTGAAACGGAATTAATAACCCTGCCGAATCTAACAATTGATGCTAATGCATGGGATTCAAATTTCGATACATCACAAGCCTATGGATCTGTAGCTAATAATGGTGATAGAATATTCTTCGCAATCCAAGAAGGTGTTTGCAATAACTTATACATGTTTTCAAGAGGAGCGGGACAGTCTAATTTTGTATTCTCTCCCACTGTTTCTCAGGAGAAACAATCAAAAGAGTCAATCTCCCAGAAGCAGCAAAAAGATTCATCTGAAGATGTTCACCAAGGACACAGATTAAGTGGTATCAATTATGAGAAATGCATCTCCCCATGTATTGAATCCGGTGAATGTGTAGAGGGTTCCATTGCAGACGAGGAGTGGTGGTACAAGCATATGAGGGAAAAGCAGGAGATCATTAACAGCTACTGGAAGGGTAACGCTACTAAAGAAGAAGCATTGTTGGCAACAATTCAGCAAAAACTTGCTCTAGCATGCTACGAACGGGCAAAGGAGATGAGAATTAAAGGAATTTGGATCAAGGAACCGGATCCTAAAGAGATTCTGGGGGAAGAATACTATAAGCTGTATCTCGATATGATAGAGCGCTGAGAGCAAAATGTCCAACCTAATAAAAAGTTAAAAATCTACAAAATAACTTGCAAAAATGCTTCTTCTCCTGGAGCAAGTTCATCAATCTCCCAAATTATTTCGCTATCCTTAATTTCTACCCTCCCCTTTGTTGCTCTAACGCTTGCAACGCTTATCGCTTTTCTGTATCTGAACTTCTTTAATTTCCTTAATCTTGGAGCTTTAACTTTCACAAAATAATATCCATCCAATTGCTCCTCCAACTTTATTGGGATGAAAAATGCCGCATAAGATGAAATTCCAAATAAGAGGGCTGAAACTATTAGTATTATTGACAGTCTTTCATAGTCTATTCTTATCTTCAGGGGTATCTTTATAGAAAATCGTGTGGGGGTTGTTGTGGTTATCTTTCTCGTAGTTGTGGTGGTGTTTGTTGGGGTTTTTGTTGTAGTCGTTGTGGTTTGAATTGGTTTTGGCTTTTTCACGGTGATGATCCTTTCATCTCCTATGTATTTACTGCTTTCAGCTCTTAGAGTTATTAATCCAAAGCCTGTTTCATTTAAATTTATCCTAACCTTTCCTTCAGAATCTGCTATGGCGTAAACATTTCCCTTACTTCCACTAGCTTTTATCGTGACATTTGGAATGCCATTTCCGGCAGAATCTCTAACATAAACAACCAACGTTTCATTTTGTTGCTGATAGTGCAAGAATAGCTTTTCAACATTTACAAGACTTTCAACCACTTTACCGTCCAAATTTAGCTTTATCTTATATACTCCCGGTTCTTTGACTTCATATTGAACCATTCCAAAGGAATCGGTCTTAAACACAACGCCTTCAATCTCTACAGGAATATCTTTAACTCCTTTTCCTTCCTTATCAAAAACCCTGACAGAGATTATTCCATTCTCAAATTTCGTTTCGTAGGAAAGATGTCTTTGATAAACCAAAAAGCTCTTGCTCAAAGTTTTTGGGATTCCACCAAAATTTGTTCTTAAAATTGCAGTGTATTTCCCAATCCCCGGTCTGGGTAAGAAGAGTAAATACTCCCATTTGTCTTGAGGATTTAGGTAAGTTACCCACGATTTTTTCGTTAACAATCCTTTTTCAGAATAAAGCTCAAGTTCTATCTTTCCCAGAATAACTCCATTAGAAAGAGACTTAACTTGGAGTTTTATTTCAACATCACTTCCATACAGGTATTTTTCATTCATTTCCATGCTTATTTTGTAATCAACGATCGTCAAAACCTTGACTTTTATAGGCTTTTCAAACAACAATGGTCCAAGTCTACTGACAACTTTTAAATCATAGACACCAGCATCTGCGTCTTTTATGTAAATCTGTAAATTAACTTCTCTCGTTTGGTTAGGCTCAAGTTTAGGAATAACGGCTTGAGTATACAAGAATCCTTTAACTGGTCCAGAGATGTAAACGGTAACGTTTTCTGCTGTTGTATCACCTATGTTTTTCACCAAAATGGGAATATTAATAGTATCCCCCGGTTTTCCTTCAAAGGAATCTTTTTGAAGCTCTAAAACTATTATAGGTTGGGCTAATGAAAATGAAGCAGACAAAGAGAGCATCACTATTAAAAGTGCAATATGTCTATTCACGCCTAATCACCTCATCCAAGAGCTTTTGTTTTCCAATAAGCTCTTCAAAGTTCTTTCCCTTATATTTAGCCAATTGCAGGTCAACCCTATAATTCTTTCCACTTTTGGACAAATGATGAGGCTCAAAAAAGAACCATCCATTGTTTATGAACTTAACTGCTATCAAAGCTTTTCCACCAAACTTTTCTGCAAAAAATGTTAGCTTTTCAATGTCTTCTCCATTTAAATAAACTCTCTCTCCTTTTGTGCTCTTAACCTCAATGCAAAAATAGAACTTCCCATTTCCCGCTACTAAATCAACCTTTTTACTCCCAGCTGACCTTATTACTGCAAATCCTTCCCTCTCCAACATTTTTATTAATTCTCTCTCAACACTTGCTCCCCTTCGATATTTGGTCTTCATTTGCCACCCACACTTAAGCTTTGAGCAGTTACAATTATACAGTTTTCTGGTAATTCTAAGTCATTACCCCTATAAACAATAACACTTCCATCAAAGGTTGTTATGTAAATCTTAAATTTCCTAAAACCTCCACTCTCACCTACTACCACAATTGGTTTTTCTTTCATGGATAAAAAGTTTAGGAAGTCTTCTTTTTCAACATAAATGATTAATCCTCCAACAATGACTCTCGTTGCTTTAACCTCCATCCCACAGCCCACAATTATCACCATGTATTTTTAGCACAAAAGCATATAAAACCCTATTCCTATGGTCTTTTGGTGGTGAGAATGAAGGTTATTCACTCTAATATGAAAGAAGGCATCATTAAAGTTAAAGCTGAGACTTTAGATGATTTATGGCATCTTTATCATATCATTGAAGAGGGAGATATTGTTTACGCTAAAACGTTGAGAAAACAGTCTCAAAGGAGTGATTCTCTAAGACCTGAAAAAGTCCAAGTTATTCCAGTTTATTTGGGAGTGAAAGCTGAAAAAATTGAGCTTCACAGATATGCAAATGCATTAAGAATTACTGGACCGATAGTTCACACATCCAATGAGGAAGTTCCATTGGGAAAGTATCACACCATAGCTGTTGAAGAAGGGAGTGTTATAACGATAAAAAAGCCAAAATGGAAGGGTTATCAGTTAGATAGGCTCAAACAAGCAGTTGAAGCCTCTCAAAGAGCTAAAATCATGATTGTGGTTATTGAGGACGGAGAAGTTGATATGGCTCTCGTTAGAGAATATGGTGTCGACATAATTACAGAAATTAGGCACAATCTTGGAGGAAAAAGATACAACACCAATAGAGAAAGCGAGGAGATCAAGTTCTTTCATGATGTTGCAAAGACAATGATAGAAATAATGAACAGGGAAAAAGTCGAGAAAGCTATCGTTGCTGGTCCAGGCTTTGTTAAGGAGGAATTTTATAAGTTTTTACAAGAAAACTATCCAGAGCTTGCTAAAAGAGTCGTTATTGAAGATACGAGCGTTACTGGGAGGACTGGAATTTATGAAGTAATTAGGAGGGGAACTGTTGACAAAGTCTACCATGAGAGCAGGGTTACAAAGGAGATTCAATTAGTTGAGAAGGTTATAGAAGAGATCGCAAAAGGTGGTTTGGTTGTATACGGTTTGAAGGAAGTTGAGGAAGCTGCTAACTACGGTGCAGTTGAAAAACTCTTAGTTTTAGATGAACTTTTGAGAGGCGACTTAAAAGAAAAAATCGAAAGGCTTATGGAGTTTGTTAGAGGAATGAGGGCAGAGGTTATAGTTGTAAGCTCAGAGCATGAGGGAGGAGAAAAGCTCAAGGCTATTGGAGGAATTGCAGCTTTGTTGAGGTATAGGATAAAGTGAAAAGCTAGAGGTAGATCTCAGCATAAGGATCTTTTTCAAACTTTGGAAACTCCTCCATCTTCTCCTCTCTTATCAGCACTCTCTCCTTCTCCTCTGTGAACTCCCCAATAACAAATGCTTTAATTCCATTATTATTTAATTCTTTAATTATGTAATTGCTTTTTTCTTTAGGTGATATTATGACCAATGTTCCAGTTGATGAAACAGTTAAAGGATTAACTTCATAAGTCTCTAAAACTTTTTTAACTAAAGGAGGAACATAAAGTGTTTTTTCATGAACCTTAAAGCCCAAATTTGAGTTATCTGCTATTTCATGCAGAGCACTTGCTAAACCTCCTTCAGTAACATCATGCATGCCCCTTGCAAAGTTTTTAGCAATTAGAGCGTCTTTGACAACAGTTTCAAGCTTATACATCTCCTTAAGCTCAGCTATCTCTGAAATACTTAAGACATTCTTTAGCTCTTTTTCTTTAAAATAAGCTAAACCAACAGCAAATTCGATTCCAAGCCCTTTGGTTATTATTATGTCATCTCCAGCTTTTGCAATTGGCAGCTTTAGCTCTTCTTTCTTTATTAAACCTAAAGCAGTTGTTGTTGCTACTATTTCATTGACGCTTGGATAGACCCCTGTGTGACCTCCAACTATTGAGGAATTGTAAGCTTTGCATTCGTTATTTAATTCCATAATTATTGAATTAAGTTCTTCTTTAGTAGTTCCCTTTGGTAAGAGCAAATCAACTACCAGCCATTTTGACCTTGCCCCAAAAGTTGAAACATCGCTTGAGGCAAAGTGGTAAGCAAAAAAGCCAAAGTGTTCAAAAGGAACTCCCAAAATAGGATCAGTTGCAATCACAAGGTAGTGATCGTCATCATATTCCAAAACTGCAGCATCAAACCCTTCTTTGGGACCCACGACAATTTTGGAATTTTTAATCCCAAGATTAGGCAAAATAATTTCTTTTAAAGTCTCATTCCTTAGCTTTCCCAATGGCAACACTCTCCTCACCTGCTTTGCTATTACTTTCTCCTATTTTTATGTATTTTGACTTGAAGACCATTGAGAATCTAAGAAAAATTTAAATTTTTTGTTAAAAATAGTAAAAATAATCGAGACGGGTATGGAGGGAGCTAGGATGCGAGTAGAAACATTTTATAGAGAGCTCGATGAAGTTCTTGGGGGAGGGTTGATAAAGGGCTCTGCTGTCTCAATATTCTACGACACCTATTCACTGGGCGCATTTTTTGGTTTGCACATCTTTGCAATGAGAATAAAAGAAGGGGACTTTGGTGTGATTTCCAATTATAATTTTCCCTTTGGAAGGTTGGTGAGAGGAGCAAAATTTTCTGGACTCGACATAATTAAAGAAGGGAAAAATGGGAATTTAGCAGTCATTGATGTTTTCTCTTCTCGATATAAGCTTCCTTCCTTGTATCCGTTTGTGTATCTTTTACCCGGCGAGATAGATGCCGAAACTCTAAATCCAAAGATCCGTGATATTTACAAAACGCATATACTTTCCAAAGCACATGGGAGGTCAATAATTAGGCTTATTTACTCCTTAGATGGTGTTGCCTTTTTCTTTGGAGAACAAAATACATTAAAGCTTCTGTATGCAGATCTTGCAAAGATCTCAGAGCTTGTTCCAAATTCCACTACAATACTCCTTACAAACAAGGATGCTGTTTCAAACTCATTTTTAGCTAGAATTTCAGATTTGAGTGATTATGTCATTGATTTTACAACAAATTTTGTTGAAAATGCTATTATTGAGAATGCAATGCTCACAAAAGCTCTAACACCAGAATTTGCACCAGAAAGCTTCGACTTTTTTGTTAGAAAGAGTGAAGAAGGAAAGCACCATTTTGTGTTGAAGCGAAGAAGAAAATGAATCCATACAAATAACCGCAATTCTTAAGTAAAGCTAACACAATTTCACTGGGGGGATGATTATGGAGTTAAGCTATCATGAGAAACTAGCGCTTATAGCTCTAAAAGAGCTTAATGGGAAAGCAAAATTTGAGGAATTAGTTGAGAGATCAAAACTTGATCAAGTAGCCGTTATGAGAGCTGTTCTGTGGTTGCAGAGTAAAGGCTTAACCAAGCTCCATGAAAGAGAGAAAAGGGTAGTAAAGCTAACTGAAATTGGGGAAAAGTATTCCAAAATTGGACTTCCTGAGAGGAGAGCTTTAAAGCTTCTCGTAGAAAAGGGAAAAGCAAGTTTAGACGATTTAAAAGATGTCCTTAGCGAAGATGAAATAAAGCCAATAATTGGTGTTTTGAGAAAAGAGGGATGGGCAAATATAAGAAAAGAGGAAGGAAAGCTCATCCTTGAAGTTACAGAGAAGGGGAGAAAAGCGTTAGGTGAAGAGAGACCAATTGACAAGGTATTGCAGATTTTAGCTGATAAGGAAGAAGTTGAAGTTGACGAGATTGAAAGATTGATTTCATTAAATGAGCTAAAGAGAAGGAAAATTGCAGAAGAGGAACAAAAAAGCGAAAGAGAAGTTGAGCTTACAGAGGAAGGACTAAAGTTAGTTGAAAAAGGTCTTGAACTTAAAGAAGAAGTATCGTATTTAACCCCAGAGCTCATAACAAGCGGAAAATGGAGAGAAGTAGAGTTCAAGCGCTATAACATAAAAGCCCCCGTAAAAGTCATCTATCCTGGTAAAAAACAACCATATAGAGCATTTCTTGACAAGATAAGGCGCAAGCTAATTGAAATGGGCTTTATTGAAATGACAGTTGATAGCTTAATAGAAACACAATTCTGGAACTTCGATGCTTTATTTCAACCACAAAATCACCCAGCGAGAGATTGGACAGATACGTATCAATTAAAGTATCCAAAGTATGGAATGCTTCCAAATGAAAAGCTTGTTGAGAAAGTCAAGGCTTCACATGAAAGCGGCTGGATTACTGGTTCAAGAGGTTGGGGCTATAAATGGGACCCAAGATTGGCTATGCAATTGATGCCGAGAGCACATGGAACTGCGTTGAGTGCAAGGCAATTAGCTAAGGGAACTCAAATACCCGGAAAATACTTTGCAATTCAAAGGGTCTTTAGACCGGATGTTTTGGATAGAACACATCTAATCGAGTTTAATCAGGTAGAGGGATTTGTTATTGGAGAAGATCTTAACTTTAAGCATTTGCTTGGAATTTTAAAGCGCTTTGCCGTTGAAGTGGCTGGAGCTAAGAAAGTAAAGTTCTTGCCAGATTACTATCCATTCACAGAGCCAAGTGTTCAAATGAGCGCTTATCATAAAGAGTTAGGTTGGGTAGAATTTGGAGGAGCTGGAGTATTTAGAGAAGAAATGACAAAACCATTGGGCATTGATGTTCCAGTAATTGCATGGGGAATTGGAATTGATAGGTTAGCAATGTTCAAGCTTGGCATAGATGATATTCGTTACCTGTTTAGCTATGATTTGAGATGGCTAAGGGAGGCAAAGATTCTCTGGTGAGGTGGGAAAATGCCAAAGTTCGAAGTATCAAAGGATGATTTGGAAAAACTTGTAGGAAAAACCTTCAGTGTTGAAGAATGGGAAGACTTATTCCTTTATGCTAAATGTGAGCTCGACGATGTTTGGGACTATGAAGGTAAAATTTACTTTAAAGCTGATGCTAAAGATACCAACAGACCAGACCTTTGGAGCGCTGAGGGAATAGCAAGACAAGTAAAATGGGCTTTAGGGCTTGCAAAAGGCTTGCCAAAGTATGAGATAGAAAAAAGTGATATCGTTGTTTATGTCGATGAAAAACTAAAAGACATCAGACCTTATGGAGTTTATGCTATTGTAGAGGGGCTTGAACTTGATGAAGAGGCTCTAAAACAGTTGATTCAGCTTCAAGAGAAGGTCGCATTAACCTTTGGAAGAAAAAGGAAGGAAGTTGCTATAGGAACTTTTGATTTTGATAAGCTAAAGCCGCCCTTCTACTACAAAGCCGTTGAACCTGAGAAGATTAAGTTCGTGCCTTTGAATTATGATGTGGAAATGACCGCCAATGAAATCCTTGAAAAGCATGAAAAAGGTCTTGAATATGGACATTTGATAAAAGGAAAGTCCTACTATCCCCTTTTAGTTGACAGTGAGGAAAATGTTCTCTCAATGCCCCCCGTAATTAACTCGGAAACACATGGAAAAGTTACAGAAGAAACAAGGAGCGTATTCATAGATATCACAGGTTATAATCTCGACAAGATAATGCTTGCATTAAACGTTCTCGTTACTGCCTTAGCGGAAAGAGGTGGGAAAATCAAGAGTGTAAAAGTTGTCTATAAAGACTTTGAGATTGAAACCCCAGATTTAACTCCAAAGGAATTTGAGGTTGATTTAAGTTACATCAAAAAACTCAGCGGTTTGGAGTTAACAGATGAGCAGATAAAGGAACTTTTAGAGAGAATGTTTTATGAAGTTGAGCTAATCAATGGAAAAGCCAAGTTAAAGTATCCTGCATTTAGAGATGACATAATGCATGCAAGAGATGTCTTGGAAGATGTGTTAATCGCTTATGGCTATAATGAGATTAAGCCAGAAGAGCCAGAATTAGCTGTTCAAGGAAAAGGAGATGATTTTGTTGAATTTGAAAATGCAATAAGAGAACTAATGATAGGATTTGGCTTGCAAGAAATAATAACCTTCAACTTAACCAATAAAGAGAACCTCTTTGCAAGGATGAACATAGAAGAGGAACCAGTTGTAGAGATTGAAAATCCAATAAGTCTTAACTGGTCAACTTTAAGGAACTGGTTATTGCCAAGTCTAATGGAATTCCTAAGTAAGAACACTCACGAAGAATATCCACAAAAGATTTTTGAAGTTGGAAAAGCGACGCTAATAGATGAGACAAAGGAAACTAAGACCATCAGCGAAAGCAAATTGGCAATAGCCATTGCTCATCCAAGAGTTACATTCACAGAAGTTAAAGAAATCTTAGAGAGCTTTATGAGGCACTTGGAATATGAATATGAGCTTAAAGAGATCAATCATGGATCATTCATTCCGGGGAGAGCTGGAAAAATAATAGTGAATGACAAGGAGATTGGAGTAATTGGCGAAATTCACCCGCAAGTTCTTGAAAATTGGGGTATAGAAATGCCAGTAGCAGCTTTTGAAATATTTTTAAGACCACTTTATAAGCCCTCTACCTGATTTTTTATTTGGTGAGCATGATGAACTGGGGATTAATCATAGCAATTATCATCGGTATTTTAGCTGGAATAACGATTCCAGAGATTATGAGGCGGTACAAATATGCTGGAAGGGTTTTAATTTTAGCTTTTATGATTGCTTTAAGCTTGATTTACTGGAAACAGGGAAAAATTAGAGACGCCTACATATACTTTGAGATTACAGTATGGCTTCTCTTTGGCTTAGCTGACTATCTCGAAGAATTTGGAATAAAGACCCTGCTTGGACTGCTTTTGATAGCAGTTGGGATACTTGGGTTAACTCTGTATGAATTTAAAATGACAATCACAGATGTTCTTGGATTAATAGTTAGTTCAGGAGTGGCACTTTATGGCTTTGTTTATCTTGGATACTTGGTAAACGAAAGAAGAAATCCAGAAAAAGTCAAGAAGAAGTAGAATCGTTCTCAGATTTTACCCTCTTTTCAATTCTCTTAAGGAGCTGAGTGAGCATTAATTCAAAATTCTCAATCGCATTCAAAATCTCAAGGTCTTTTATACATGGCATGTCCATTTCTCCCACCTCCAAGCTACTCTTAATTCATTCATAATTTAAACTTTGTCTCAATTTATTTGTCAATGAACCGAAAAATTGAAGACATTTTGGAAGAATTTTGAATAATTTTTCTTGACGTTTATAAAGGTTTACATAATAAAAGACAACAAAGAAAGCAACGAGACCATAAAGCACATTTGTGTTCATAAGTGCTCTACTATTGCAAAAAATATTTGCTTGCTAAAGCGTTGATTTCCACAAAACTTTTATATTTTGGTGATTTTAAAACTATTTTGGCGAGAGAAATGAGAATTGCCCTAAAAATTGCTTATGATGGTACTAAATTTTATGGTTTTCAACGGCAACCAAACGTCAAAACAGTTGAAGGGGAAATAGTGAGCATATTAAAAAAGCTCAAAGTTATTGAAAATTGTGAGAAAGCAAATTTTAAGGGTGCTTCGAGAACTGATAAAGGGGTCTCTGCTTTTGGAAATGTAGTTGCATTTAATACGGAAAATGTAAAGTTAGCTCAACCAAGGGTTTTAAATCATCATTTAAAAGACATTTGGGTCTTAGGAATCGCAGAAGTTCCAGAGGACTTTCATCCGAGATTCTGGGCAATAGAGAAGGTTTACCGTTATTACCTTGTTGATGAGAACTTTGATTTAGGAAGAATCAAAGAATGTGCAAAGCTCTTCATTGGAAAGCACAACTTTTCAAACTTTGCAAAGCTTGAAGAATTTAAAGATCCAGTTAGGGAAATTAAAGCAATTAACGTTGAAAAAAGGGGAAGAATTATTGTATTGGAATTTGTTGGAAAAAGCTTTCTTTGGGAAATGGTGCGCCGTTTGGTAACTGCTTTAAAACTCTGCGGGTTAGGTCTAATAAGCTTAGATGAAATAAAGGAGCTTTTGGAAGTGGAAAGTGAAAAGAAAATTCCTCCAGCACCTCCAGAAAGCTTAGTTCTTTGGGAAGTACAATACGATAATATCAGCTTTGAAATCGATGATTATTCCCTTCAAAAGATTAGGAGAGAGTTTTTTAACAACTTTAGCAGGACATTAATAAGAGCAAGTATCTTTGAAGATTGGCTAAGCTTTCTCTAATTTTGCTCCCCTGTCGTAGTATTTTCCATAGTACTGCTTTAGAGCCTTCTCTCTTTCAATGAAATGCGTGAATAGTAGGGGATCATCATCTTCGATGTCAACGATTATTGCTTCTTTTGCATTTTTCGGTCTCAATGCTCTGCCAATCGTTTGTATGGTCATTATGTCGCTTTTTCCTCCACCAGCTAAGATTATTGCAGAGATCTCTGGAATATCGACTCCCTCTTTTAATAGGGTCGAAACCAGAACTTTAATTTCACCACTCTTAAATTTCTCTAAAATCTCCCAGCGGTTGGGGCTTTGAGAACTTAAGAACTCTGAGTTGATATTTCTCTGCTTTAACATTTCCACTAAAATCTTGCCGTGCTCAATTCTCCTAACATCAATTAAGACTCTATGACCATCATTTGCAAGTTCAACAGCTTTTTCAATAATAGCTTTATTTCTCTCCTCATTTTCCATTATCATCTCTTCATAAAGTTCTTTATAGCGCTCACTGAAAGAAGGCATCTTTGAGGTGTATTTGACGACTTCAAATTTTGGTTTTGCCAAAAAGCCTTCTCTAATCAGCGTATCTGCTTTAACTTCATATATAATAGGTCCAATAGCACCTTCAATCTTGATCTCCTCTCCTTTAATTCTACGCCAAGGAGTTGCGGACAAACCAAAGCGGTATTTTTGAGGCAATTCCATTCCAAGCTCATAAAACTTTTGAGCAGCAGATGTTCTATGGCATTCATCAAAGATTACAATCCCGTATGGAAGCTTGAGCTTATCAACTCCCCTCGAAAGCAGAGTCTGGATCATTGCAACCGTTACTGGTCTTTCAATCCACTTGTTATCTCCAACAATCCCAGCCTCTATTCCCAAGATTTTTTCTACATTCTCAGCCCATTGATAAAGTAATTCTTTTGTGTGGACGACTACTAATGCTGACAGATTTAGCTCATGAATTATCCTTAACCCTACAACGGTCTTTCCGCTTCCAACTGGCAGAGCTAAAACTCCCATGCCTTTCTTCAATGCAGTTCTAACTGACCTTTTCTGATAGGGTCTAAGCTTGTAATGCTCATTCCAAGAGGGATTAACCTCAATTCCCTCGACTTCTCTCTCATCAATGACCCTTACCCTGTGACCCTTGGAATTTAGGATTTTCTTAACCCTGGGTATTAAGCCGATTGGGAATGATCGTTCAAATGGATCGTAGAGAGATTCGGGTTTCTTCCATTTACCATAGTCTTTTCTATATGTTAATGCCTCATACACTGTAAAATAGACCTTTGGAGGCGCTTTTTCAACTATAACCTTTGCAGATTTGTTAGGTATTCTTAGAGTTACCATCCCCATTGCCACTCAAAATAAAGGTTCTGTTCATACCTCTTTATAGGTGTTTTGTTTGAGGATAAAAACTAAATAGTAGATTCTGCCATTCCACTTTGGTGGTGATATGTTAAAGAAAATACTGGAAAATTTTGGTGATGAGTTAATTGTCATAAAAAAGCCTGTAAGTAAAAAGCTTGAAATAACAAAATACCTTCTTCAGAATAAAGATAAGCCGATACTCTTTAAAGATGTTGATGGTTGGGAAGTTGCGGGTAATATCTGGAGCACAAGAGAAAGGATTGCAAAATATTTGGGCATTAAAAGGGAGGAAATTCTTCATTTAATTACAGATGCTATTGACAATCCAAAATCTTATGAGATTGTAAAAGATGCTCCTTTTTTGAAGAACAAGACAAGAGAATTCTCCCTAAAGGAATTACCAATTCCTCAATACTTCCCAAAAGATGGAGGACAATACTTTACTTCCGCTATAATTGCGGCAAAGGATAAGAATGGCTTTGTAAATCTCTCCTTTCATAGAATGATGGTGATTGATGACAAAAGAGTCACTGTGAGGATAGTTCCAAGGCATCTCTATGCAATGTGGAGAGATGCCTATGAGCATGGCGAAGAGCTCGATGTTAGAATTATCGTTGGAAATCCAATCCATATTCTGTTAGCTGCAGCAACAAGCGTTGAGTATGGAAAAAGCGAGCTTAACATAGCTTCAGCTATAAGCGAAAGAGCCTTTGGAAAACCATTGGAGGTTATAAATCTTAATGGCATTGAAGTTCCTGCAGAGAGCGAATTTGTGTTTGAGGCTAAAATTCTTCCAGAGCTTGATAAAGAAGGTCCCTTTGTTGATATCACGGGAACTTATGACTATGTAAGGGAGCAACCACTTATAGTTTTTGAAAGGATGTATCATGTTGAAGATCCAATATTCCATGCCCTACTACCCGGTGGATATGAACACTACATGCTTATGGGACTCCCAAAGGAGCCTCAAATATATAAGAGCGTTAAGCAAGTCGTTCCAAAAGTTCACGGTATCAGATTGACAGAAGGAGGCTGTATGTGGCTTCATGCTGTAGTTAGTATAACCAAACAACATGATGGCGATGGGAAAAACGCTATTTTAGCGGCTTTTTCGGGGCATCCATCACTTAAGCATGTTGTTGTGGTCGATGAGGACATTAATATCTACGATGACAGGGAAGTGGAATGGGCAATAGCAACGAGATTTCAAGCTGATAAAGACTTAGTTATAATTCCAAATGCTCGTGGAAGTTCTCTAGATCCTTCAGCTGAGAAAAGCCTAACAGCCAAGTGGGGCATTGATGCAACAAAGCCGTTGGATAAAAAAGAGGAGTTTGAGAGAACCAAATTAGACTAACCTAAGTTATAATCGTAACTCCTTCTTTTTCCACTATTATGGTGTGCTCAAATTGAGTAACCAAGCCACTTCTAATTTCTTTTAGCACTGGATAGCCATAAATCGCTCCTACTTTTTCAAGCTGAGCTAAGGCTAATCTCAGCTGAGCCTCTGGCAGAAGTCCCTGAATCCATCTATATGCAAATGGCAGAGATCCAAAGTTCTTTTTCACATAATTTAAGAGCGTTCTGGCTTGAAGCAATCTAACGGGTCTAGTCTTTAGGTACATGTAAATCAAAGTAGGTGGAACTTCAATAACTTGACCTGCCCCAGTAGTGGCGAAGGGCTCTATTGCTACTATGTCCCCTTCTTTTAGGGTATAGTTATCATAAGCTCTGTAGATGTTTGGTACAGAAATTCCAGAGTGCAGTTTATACCTTTGAATTATATGTCCGCTCAGATTTACTATTGGATTAAATCCATACCCCCTAATCGTCTCTTCAATAACTTTCCCAACTTCGCTAACCTTTACGCCTGCCTTAATAACACCAATAGCGTTTTCTAAAGCTTCCCTCGCTGCTACCATTAGTTCATCCTCTTCCATACCAACGCGAAGTGTTAAGGCTGTATCAGCAATATAACCATCGACATGGGCACCTAAATCAACCTTTAAGTAGTCACCTTCCTTAAGAACAATGCCATCACCTTTATAAGGCGTGTAGTGAGCAGCAATCTCGTTTATAGATAGATTACATGGAAAAGCTGGTTTTCCTCCGAGCTCTTCAATCTTCTTTTCAACAAATTCGGCAATATCATAAAGAGGCACACCGGGCTTAATTAGCTTGACAACTTCATTTTTAACTTTTCTCACTATTTCACCAGCTTTTAGAAGCTTTTCCCTTTCAACATCCGTGAGCATTTAATCACCCCTATTCCCTTTATCTGCAGTATTATTAAGCTTAACTTTGATCTTTAATTGACTTTTCATAAAGTTCAAAGGCTTTCTTTTCTGCTTTTTCTAAGAGTTTTTGTTCATCAGATACCAAGACTTTTCTATTTAACATTATGGGATTTCCATTAACTATCAAACCATCTACATCACTCGCCCTCATAGAATATACAGCTAAAGTTATTGGGTCATAGAAGGGCTTTAAATGGGGTTTATCCAAGTCGATGAGCATTAAATCTGCTAAATATCCCTCTTCAACCCTTCCAGCTTTAAATCCTAAGGCTTTCGCCCCATTTTCAGTTGCAACTTTAAAAACTTCCTCAGCTTTCGCTATCGTTGGGTTCCATCTATGATTCTTTTGGGCTATTGCCATAATCTTCATTTCCTCAAACATGTCAAAGTTGTTGTTGCTTGCAACGCCATCTGTGCCGAGGGTAACTAAAACACCGTATTCAAGCATCTCTGGAAAGGGCATTACCCCGCCAGAGGCTAGTTTTAAATTGCTTACGGGATTATGTGCAACTTTAACTTTATATCTGGCTAAGGTTTTTATCTCCGCTTTTGTGAGCCAAACAGAGTGTGCCGCTAAGACATTTTCTCCTAAAAAGCCTATGTCTTCTAAAAGTTTAACAGGTCTCTTTCCATAGCGCTTTTGAATCTCATAAACTTCCCATCTTGTCTCTGCTAGATGAATTTGGAGCAAAATGTTGTATTTCTCTGCAAGCTCTTTTGCCTTCATTAGAGTTTCTGGAGAGCAGGTATAGGGTGCGTGAGGTGCTACACTTGGCTTAATTAGCTCGTGATCTCTGTATTTCTTTGCAAACTTTTCTGCTATTTTGAGCATTTCTTCTGGAGTTTCTGCCTCTGGAGAGGGGAAATCAAAAATTGTAGTTCCTAAAACACCTCTCAATCCTAAAAGTTCCAAAACCCTTGCGACTTCTTCCATGTAAAAATACATATCTGCTATAGCAGCGATTCCAGAGTGTATTAGCTCTAAAGCTCCAATTATTGCCCCCCAATAAACATATTCACCATTGATGTTTTTTTCCATGGGCCAAATAATCTTCTCAAGCCAGTCTTTAAGCCACATATCTTCTCCAAGTCCTCTAAAGACTGTCATTGATAGGTGAGTATGCGTATTATAGAAAGCAGGCATTAGAAGCTTTCCTTTTCCATCTATTACCCAATCATCTTTTTTTGCTTCTTCATTTATGCTGGATATGACGTTTCCTTCAATGTAAACATTGGCTCTTTTTTTATTCGGCAAGATAACATTTTTGATGAGCATTTTCACCACAAAAAATCTTTTATTTACTATTGGGATTTTAGTTTTATGGTGAGCCAATGCTAAAAGTAAGAAAGTACATCAACATTTCAGATGATTTATTTGTTGTTAAGAATCTCATAGGAGCATTGTTGCAGGGCATCGGGGTTGCGTATTTGGTCCCAGTCCTGCTGATATGGTTTTATCCTGATGAAATAAGTAATATCCATTATTTTGTTATTCCCGGTGTTGGGAGCATAATTTTAGGAGCTTGGCTTGGAAGACATGCTCAACACATAGAAGATGTCAATTTGAGACAAGCTATGATAGCTTCCGCCTTCGTTTGGCTTACTGCTTCAGCGGTCGCGGTTATACCTTTTATAAAAATCGCTAACATGAGCTTTGTTGATTCATATTTTGAAAGCATGTCAGCTTGGACTGGTACAGGATTAACTATGATGCGCAATTTGGAGAGCTATCCACACATATTGCTCTTTTGGAGAGCATGGATGCAGTGGTTAGGGGGAATAGGTATAGTGTTAGTCGCTTTGACGATTTTAATTCGTCCAGGAGTTGCTGCCGCTCGTTTATATAAGGCAGAGGCAAGAAGTGAAAGGATTTTGCCCAATTTAGCCAACACCTCACGGATAATCTTCCAAATCTACTTGGTTATAACACTTTTAGGCGTTTATCTCCTCTATATAAATGGCATGCCTCTTTTTGATGCATTAATTCACTCAATGACGGGCGTAGGAACTGGTGGTATGAGCTCTCATGACTTAAGCATTGGATTCTTCAACAGCTTAAGCATAGAAACCATTACAATCTTTTTGATGATACTGGGTGCAACAAACTTTACCGTTCATTATAGAATGCTCAAAGATAAGCTTATAACGCCTTTTTTTGATGATATCCAAGTTCGCTATATGTTCTTTTTCTTAATCCCCGTAATATCCCTTATAGCCTATAGTCTGGTTCAAACAGGTCTTTATGTTGGAACTGCTTTTAGAGAAGCAATATTCCATGCTGTCTCTGCAATAACGTGTACTGGTTTTGGGATTGGAAATTTAAGTCAATATCCTGAAATCGCTAAGCTTTTACTTGGATTTTTAATGGTAGTCGGTGGAGGTGCGGGAAGTACAGCAGGTGGTATAAAGCTCATTAGAATCACACTTATGTATGAAAGTCTAAAATGGACAATAGAACAAGCAATATTACCAAAAGGAGCGGTTATAAAAAGAAAGGTTGGTAATTATGTCTTTTCAGAAGAAGAAATTCAAGAGGTTTTAAGCTTTACAATGACATATTTGGCTTTTCTCCTAATTGGTACAATTTGGACAATGTTTAGAGTGAATGCATCATTAGCAGACTCCTTTTTTGAGGTTGCGTCAGCACAAGGAAATGTTGGACTGAGCGTTGGAATAACCTCTCCAGCTCTCCCATTGGACATTAAGATCTTGCTGATTTTGCATATGTGGATTGGAAGGCTTGAAATATTCTCAACCTTAGTGTTCATAGTTAGCGCTGCGATGTTGCTTCCAAGGATAATTGAGAAGGGTTAATGTTTTTATATCATGTATGCCGAGAAATTGCTAAGGTGTTAGACATGCAGATAGGAGTTAGTATTTACCCTCACTTTATCAACAAAGACAAAAGCTTAGCCTCAATACTTGCAGACGTTAAAATTAAGAACTACGACTTTGTTCAGATATTCCCCCATACACTTGGATTGATAAAAAATGGTCAAGTGATGGAAAGAGAGCTTAGAGCAGTGGAGGCTACTCTCAAAGGTGTGGGGATTGACTACATAATAAGAATGCCAGTTTCCCTCAATCTAAGGGATCATGTATACTATGGAAGACATTTCAAAGTTGCAAAAGCGTGTGTAGATGTGGCAATAAAATTGGGATCAAAGCTGGTTGTAATGCAAAGTGGAACGACTGGGAGATTAGACTTGGAGATTGAAGCAATACAGGAGTTAGCGGATATAGCAGGTAAATTTGGAATAAAGATAGCACTCGAAAACACGTTTAGTGTAAAGGACACCCTCTATGTAGTAGACAATGTAAACAGAAATAATGTCGGATTTGCATTAGATCTAGCACACGCATTTTTAAGTGCTGGAGGAGACGAGAGCAAGTTCCTTGATGATGTGAAACTTGGTGCCAAGAAAACGTTCATACTAATGGTTCATGACAACTTTGGAAAGCTCTCCCCGCAGGTTGAACCTGAAGACGCTTTAGCCTATGGAGTTGGTGATTTGCATTTGCTACCCGGAGAAGGGAAGATACCATTTAGCAAAGCATTGAGGCTCTTTGAGATTGTGCCCCTGCTAATAAAGATCAAAGATGCTGATAAATTCTCGAAGCTACCAAATAAACAGACACTCATAGAAATGTTAACAACTATTTAGAGCTCCAATCTTTCTTTTATAACTTTTAAAAGCTCTCCAAAGGCTATTCCAATAATCTCTTTTTTTCTCACAAAATGCGTTATATCTGGAGTAAAGTTAGCTTTCAAAATATTGACAGCTTCATCTGTGTTAATTTTCTTTTCTAACCATGCATAGGCAATTATTGCTTCTGCAATGTCTCCTTTTCCATGTTTGTCTGTTCTTGATGGGACGTAATTTAGCAAGTTAGCCCTATCTAATGCGATTGCCAATGAAGAGTTGGGAACCCTTTCAGCGCTTGGTTTTCCTAAGTATTCACTTAAAGCTAAGGAAAAGAGAAAGTTAACCAAAGAGTCACCAAACTTTGAAAGGTTTTTGTCTGTAAAATCCTTGGAATACTTCATTTCAATCCCAAAACAAAAATAATTAGCCCTTAACTGCCTTTTCCCACGTTTCCAAGACATCCTTTGCTTTGTCGAATATCCTTTGTGCAGCTTCTTCTAAAGCTTGCTCTGGTGTTATTTTTCCATCAGTTTTGATCTTGAATCTTGGTTTCCTTGCCATTAGAATTGGATGCTCAATCGTATATCCAGCAAAGACCACATGCTTGTTTTCATGAAGCACATCATTTAATAAATTAGCAAAAGTGTGATCTTCCCCTTCAATGTAGAACTCTAAAAGGTTTTTCTCACGCTTAATTATCTCTATCTTCATTTTTCTTCACCTTCCAAATATTTTAACAGTAGTTCCATTGCTTGCTCCTTATTCTTAACAAGTTCGTATTTAAATTTATCCTCCTTGTATTCAGCTAATCCCAGTTCAACCATTATATCCAAAATTTCCTCTGGGTCTAAATCATGGGCAACTGCAACGGGCAAGACAACTTCCCTAATTTGTCTTGTCGTTTGGAGTGTTACTTGAGCCAATAAAGCTCCAAGACGCTTAACCAATTCAACAATCTCATTCCATGAGAGGGTGGTTTTGAGTGTTCCCTCTTCAAATTGGACGACTTCATTAAGAAGCTTTAGAGTTTTTAACAATATTGGTGCAGAAATGCTGACCCCGGCTTCTCTAAATATGTCATCAATTACATACTCATACAATCCTTTTTTGTTTGCATAAAGTCTTGAACGAACCCTTCTGTGAATTTCATTAATTTTATAAACTGCATCTCTGATCTCATCTTTTGTGCCTTGAATGTTGATTTTCAAAGTGTTCAACTTTCCATGAACATAAATAAAAGCGGGTAGATTAAGCTTTTGGACTTCTTTCATAAATTCCTCCTTTTCAACATCATTTTTGACATGAATTACGATGACCTTCTTTCCTGCTTTCATACTTCACACCTAAATTTCAATCTTTATTTTTCTGTACATTGATGAGAGCTTTCTTGTTTCAGAATTCCCACATTTTGGACAGATTAATTGACTACCCTTCCTTACAAGGGGAGCTCTACAAGTTGAACAAAGAGCAAAGACAACACCTAATCCTTGTCCTTTGGTGGTTAGCTGAATTGGACTTTTTTCATTTGCAATAACCTTTGCTCTAACAATGTCACTAACTTTAAACTCCCTGCTCATCTCATCAACATAGCCATCTTTCACTTGAGATATATGTATCCCGGCAAGCTTTGAGGCTGCAATTTCTCTATATCCGTTTCTTCCCTCTATTTTCAACAGTTGCACTATGGCTGCTTGAGGTTTAACCTCAATTACCTTTGCTATAACAACATCCCCCACCTTTGGAACAGGTGGAGTGTCTGTAACAGCTTCTACACTAATTTCCATCCTCTCAAGGTTTACTTTAACTTTTCCAGCTCTCGTGGCATATAATTCCCCATTTTCTTCTATAACACCTTCTCCAGGCAAGAATTCTTCAATAATTCCAAGATAATCTCCAGGAAGAACAAAATCCCCGTTTTTTACGCTTTTCTTTTTATCCATTGTCCGCACCTCAAAACTTTTTTTACAATGGTCTACTTTTAAGTTTATGGCTTTCCAATATGACACCCAATTTAAAAGATTATCTAACCTCAGCTTAAACTTTCTGGTGTGGCATAGATTTAAAAACTTCTGTTTTTAGCTCATTATGGTGGCGGGAGTGGAGGAATATATAAAGTTAGCTGTTGAGTTAATAAAGAAAGGATGGGAAGAGAGGAAAATCAGAGTAAGACTGCCCAAGGATAATGCTGATGAAATAATTGAAATTGCTAAAGCGAGAATTCGTGCAAAGGACAAATTTTCAAAAGATAACCTATGGATGGATTTAGAGGGATTAAGATATGCAACCCATGAAATTGTTGCTGAATATAGAGCTAAGAGAATAAAGCCCAAAAGTATAGCAGATGTTAGCTGTGGAGTTGGCATTCAGCTTATCTTCTTTGCAAAGTATGCAAGAGAAGCTTATGCAGTTGATATTGAGGAGAAAAAGCTGTTCTATGCCATGAAAAATGCTGAAGTTTATGGTGTTAAAGAGAAGATAAAATTTATTCTCGGAGATAGTCTAAGTAAAGAAGTTGTTGATCAAATAGATGCGGACATAATATTTTCAGATCCCGCGAGACCTCCAGAGATGCCAGAAAGAAATTTGGAAGATTTACTCCCAAGTCCATTGGCTATTTATAATGCCTACAAACATAAAACTGACTCGTTTATATTCGATTTGCCACCTCAAATAAGGAGGAAAAAAATCCCTTGGAGAGGAGAATTTGAATACATTGACCTACATGGACGCTTAAATAGATTAACCTTTTACTTTGAACCTTTAGCTAAAGCAGAGCGTTCTGCAGTCCTATTACCAAGAGGGGTTAGATTAGAAAGCAATCCAAATTTAGAAGACATAGTAGAGTGGAGCGAGCCAAAAGAGTATCTATATGAAATTCCTCAGAGTATAGACTATGCAGACCTAATAAATGAACTCTTTCATAATGTAAAGGGTGAGTTGTTCATAACGCTTAGAGAAAAGAGGAGGGTTTTAGCAACAAGTGATGAAGAAGTTAAGAGTGAATACTTTAAAAGAAGATATGTTTTAGTTGGCACTGTTCCATTCCATCCATTAAGAATTAACGACTTTTTGAGAAGAGAGGGCTTTAGGAAGGCAACATTAAGGATAAGCATTCCAGATAAAGAGTACTGGAAGTTCAGGCATAAAGTAGAGGCTAATCTAAAAGGAGAAAGGAAAGCGTATGTTTTTCAATATAAAAATAAAGCATTGATCGCAGAGCCCTTAGACTAGCATCAGTGCCAATGGAACCGTGTATAGCCACTCTCCATCGACTATTAGGTCAATCTCTTTCCCTATTTTCTTGCCTTTCTTTGAGAAGTGCAGTATATACCAGTAACCGTTTAATATTGAAAAGATTAAGACGAGGGAATATTCAGTGAAGTATCCAAAATGGTAGCCTATGAAGAACCATGGAATAAAAGTCGTGTTTAAAGCTAAGAGTAAAGCTTTACTCTTTTCAAACCCAAGCTTTACTGGAACGGTTTTAATTCCATTTGCCCTATCACCTTCAATGTCCCTGAGATCAAAAAGCATGGTATTTATTATGCTCTTCATGAAGAAGAAGTAATAAATTAGAGCCACTTTAAGTCCATCTACATGTGTAAGGGTCAAATAGGGGAGGAAAGTTGTACCATTTGCCCATGTTAACGCTATTATCAAGTTTTTAACTCCAGTTATATCCTTTAACCTTGGATATCTTGGGGATACCCTAATACTATAAAGCACACCAGAGAATATAGGGAACATGACAACAAGGATTGCCCAGAAGCTCGTTAGGGCACTCAAAATTATGGCTAATATAAATGATAGTAATATTGAGTACTTAAATATCCTAACAACCTTTTTTATATACTTAACTCTCTCAGGGTTGTTTATCTCGTCCTCTTTTAAATCCGTTAGTTTGTTTATTCCGTAAACACTGAACACTAAGAAGAATGTTGTTAAGAGAAGATTTACTCTTGGTTCAGTGCCATATAGCATGAAGGACAGGTACAGCTTAAATGTGCCACTTATGGCTAAAAACAGGGACGTTGCTATTAAAAACGCAAGCACTGAGTATGCTATGTCATAAACTTTCTTGAACTTTCTCAATAATAGCGTTGGAATTTCTAAATTTTTGTAATATCCAGAGACATATCTCCAGTCCACCATATTTCTTTCCCCCAGTACCCTTTTTAAAATATCTACTACGTTAGATTGCTAAGCCCTTATTCCAAAAAATCGTTATTTGATACGCGAGACACTGATTCAAGCCTAGAGGCAATAATTAAATTATAAATGAAAAGGGTAAAGATTACAAAACCCTTTTTGCATTCTCTTTATAATACTGGAAGAGGTCTAATCCCCATTTCCTTGCTTTTTCGTTGTTGCTGATTAGGTCCATAGTTGTATCGTATCGCCCATCGAGGAAAAACAATCCAAGGGACATGAACGTATCTGTAACAGTAAAGGCAACCCTTGGATTCCAGTCTAATGTATAGATTTTAACGTTTGGCAAGCTCTTAACCCTCTCAACATCTTCAGAAGGTGCTAATTCCAGCAATCTTTCATAGACTGCTTGTGTTATAATGATCTCAATATCAATATTTTTGGTTGATGCAAGATCTGAAAATGCCTCTGGATAGTCAGAAAAGAGTATGGGGGAAACTCCCCTAATCCATCTTGAAGTCTTTACAAGTCGCATATATATTTCATGTGGCATTGCAAGCTGGTCTGGAGGAGTAACATACAACTCAGATTCCTTTAAGTCTCCTATTCTTTCAAGCAATTCTAAAGGAATTCCACTCAAATCATGAGTTAACCAAAACTCCTCAAATTTTTTCACAGTCTCAAGAGTGTCTAGCAATCTTGCCATTTGTAAATATATTATGCGTCCGGTATTTGTGAGCATATATTCTTTAGTCTCTTTATTTTGCACGATTAACTTTTCTTCCTCAAGATCCTTAAGAGAGTGAGAAATCGTAGATTTAGTAGAACCGATTATATCTTGTAACTCTCTAAGCAATTTCGGCTCTCTTGCTAGTACTAATAGTATCCTACGACGTAGATCAGATGATACAATTAGTTTTAGTATTTTCTCAACATTCATAAGCTTCTCCTCCTTTTTCTTTTATACCAGAGGTTGTTAATAAGTTTTTCTTTAAAATCCAGTTTTGTTCTCTGAGAACAATTTTGTTCTCGTAAAACAAAACTTTATATCTCACCATGATAAATATTAGTACAGAGGGGGAAGATAATATGAAGATTTTAAAGTCTGGATTTGAGGAATTTGATAAGATTTTGGGTAGCGGTATTTTAGAAGGTACTAACGTTCTTTTTATTTACGATTCATTCTCACTTGGTTGGATAATGCCATTTAAGATATTTCAGTATAGAGTTAGCAAAGGAGATTTTGGAGTAATAATAAACTATAACCTCCCTTTGTCAAAGCTTGCATTGAGAGCTAAATCCGCAGGTCTGGATATAGAAGTGGAGGGCAAGAATGGAAACTTGGCAATTATAGATGTATTTGGGTCAAGATATGGGAGTAAGCGTTCGGATGATTATGTATACACGATTGAAGGTTTTGATCCAGACACATATGTTCCAAAACTTTTAGAGATTTATCATGAGATTCTAAAAAAGGCAAATAATAGGAGATTAATAGAGATAAACTTTACAGTCGATGGACTTGCATTTGAAATTGGGGAGGACAGAAGTATTAGAATACTGAAGCATATACTTTCAAAGAAAGAGTATATACAAGGGAAAAAGACACCATCTCTGCTTTCAATGCTCCTTCTAAACAAGGACAGAGTCTCAAAGGAATTTGTTTCTTGGAATATTGAGTTTGGAGATTATGTTATTGAATTCATCTTTGAAGGAAGAGCTGGACAAGTTATGGAAGAAATGTACGTCCTAAAATCTCCCTCTTTTGACTTTGAACCAAAGGCTTATGCATGCACAATTAAAAACAGCAATATCTTTATTCAAAATATAAATCAAAGGGGGAGGGTTATACTTTAAACCATGAATTCACTTGCCGTTTGAGGTTTCATAGGGAGTTCTTCTGGTAATGAAAAGAAAGCGATTATTTCTAGAACTTTTGCCACTATTAGAATTAAACCTCCAATCATTACTATCAAGAGTGCTGCTCCAATTAAGTAGAGCGCCCCTACTGTGCTAAACATGCTCACATCAGTGTATTCTGCTATCGAGGTATAACTTTTTCTTATAAAGAATGAACCCGCTAGGAGGAATATCCATAACAAGAAAATTCCGAGCAAAATGCTTCCCATCATCGCTGTAAATCCTCGTGCACCCATTGCCATCGCGCCAACTACTGATCCGCCTATTACTACTAATAAAACACCAATTCCTAATATCTGCATTATAAAAGCAATTAAGTAATTTTTGAAAATCGATTCGTCATTAGTCTCATCGGAAATATATTTCACCGCTAGAATAATCAACACTAATCCAACTATGCTGAATACACTGCCAATACGGGGTATGATCCCTCCTATAAGTCCCAATAATGCTCCGACTCCTCCATATGTTTTTGCTTGACTTAGACTCACAGTCCTCACCAGAGATTATTACTAGCTAAAAATATAAAAGCATAACGAAAAAACACAGTAGCTAGATGTATCTATTAAGAAAGTTTGACTTCAAGCAGAAATAAGCAAAACAATCATAAAATTATTCTTCGATAATTTTAGCATTTCTAATCTTTTTTGAGCCAATCCTTAGGCTTTTAAAGTAGTTTATATGCTCCTCTGGAAGGAAATTATCGAGCTTAGTTGGTTTTAACCTTTTTCGCTTTACCTTTTGTGGCTGTTCATTGAATTTTATAGTAGATTTCTCAATGAATTCATCAAGCTTTTTATCCATACACCCACCCAAAAGATTTGGACTGATATTGTTATATAGGTTTTTTGATAATTTTAATAGCAAATTAAAGGAACAAACGAAACCAACAACCTTAATCTATAGGCATAGGTACATTTTTGTTTTCTGTTCAGCGCTTGAAAAGGTGATAAACTTTTTTACATTGAAAGCAATTGTTTAAAACCTTAAAAAATAACCTACCAAAACGGTTTTGCAGAAACCCTTTTAATGAACAAATTTACCTAATATGATGATAAATAAAAGTTCCAGAGAGGGAAGTGAAATGTGTGGAATCATCGGATACATTGGAGATCGAAAAGCATGTGAAGTCATTGTTGATGGTTTAAAGAGATTAGAATACAGGGGTTATGATTCTGTTGGGGTAGTAACTGAAGAAAATGGAAAGTTACATATAAGGAAAGGCGCTGGCAAGATAGATGAACTAAAGGAGAAGTTAAGATTAAATGAGATGCCCGGAAATAGGGGAATTGGGCACACACGATGGGCTACCCACGGTATTCCAAATGATATCAATGCTCACCCTCACACAGATTGTACTGGAGAAATTGCTATCGTTCATAACGGAATAATTGAGAATTATCTTGAACTTAAAGAAGAGCTTATCAAAAAAGGCCACAGATTTGTTAGTGACACTGATACCGAGGTTATTGTCCATCTAATTGAGGAGGGTTTAAAAGACTTTAAGAATCTTGAGAATGCACTAAGGTATGCTCTTCTAAAGCTTAAAGGTTCATTTGCATTGGGGATTATCTACACAAAAGATAGAGAACACCTGTATTTAGTTAGAAATGAAAGTCCACTTGTCTTGGGAATAGGAAATGGGGAGATGCTTTTTGCCTCTGACATACCTGCCTTGCTTCCATATACAAATAGGGTAATTTTCTTGGATGATGGAGAATATGCCGTGATAACTAAAAACTCTTTTGTGATTAAAGATATGAGAACGGGAGAAATTAGAGATAAACAAATACAGGAGATAAATTGGAGTTTAGAAATGGCTGAAAAACAAGGTTATGATCATTTCATGCTTAAAGAGATTCATGAACAGCCAAAAGCTGTAAAGGAAGCATTTTATGGAAATGTTAAGACAATAGACAAAGTTGCAAAGGAGATTGCAAAATACGAAAAAATATTCATAGTTGCAATGGGAACTTCATATCATGCTGGAATAGCTGGAAAATATCTCTTCCAAAGATTAGCTAAAAAAGTTCCTATAGTTGAAGAAGCAAGCGAGTTTAGGTATGAAGCGGAGGATTTGGTTGATGAAAACACGTTAGTTATTGCAATAACACAAAGTGGGGAAACTGCAGATACATTAGCGGCTATAAGGTTAGCTAAAAAGAAAGGTGCAAAGGTTCTAAGTATTGTGAACGTTGTTGGAAGCATGGCTACAAGAATCAGTGATTTAGTGGTTTATACCCATGCAGGTCCAGAAATAGGGGTTGCAGCAACTAAGACCTATGCAACACAGTTAACTGTTTTAGCAATGTTAACAGCAGCTTTAGCCAAACATTTAGGAACTGTTGAAGAGAGCTACTTAAAAGAGCTGGAAAATCAGATACACGATTTGCCAAAGTATGTTGAGGCTGCACTAGGCTATGAAAATAAAATTAAAAAGCTTGCAAAGGAACTGAAAGATAAGAGGGACTTCTTCTACATTGGAAGAAGCATAAGCTTTGCGACTGCTTTAGAAGGTGCACTAAAGCTTAAGGAGATAAGCTACATACATGCTGAAGGATTATCTGCAGGTGAACTTAAGCATGGACCCCTAGCTTTGATTGAAGAAGGCGTCCCAGTTGTTGCAATAGCTCCAACAGGAAAAACCTATGACAAGATAATTTCAAATATTGAAGAAGCAAAGGCAAGAAAAGGCTTCATAATAACATTAGGAGACAGTGAAGAGCTTAAAGAGATAAGCGACGTCTTTATAAAGATGCCGAAAGTTGATGAGCTTTTAAGTCCAATAGTTTATATAGTCCCACTCCAATTATTAGCTTATCACTTAGCAGTTTTAAGAGGCAATGACCCTGATAAACCTAGGAATTTAGCAAAATCTGTTACCGTTGAATGAGGTGGTGTGCATGGTAAAAGGGAAGAAGAAGGTTAAGAAAGTTGAAAAAAGTGAAGAAAAACCTTCTTCCTTTAATTTTAGTAAAGTGTTAAGATTCGCAATTCCGGTGATTGTGATTTTAGTTGCTTTTATCGGATTTAAATTGAGAATGCAAACTGCACAGGCAAGGTACTTCATAGACTTCGACACCTTCTATCACTATGAGATCTACAAGCTCACAATAAAGGAGTGGATACCAAAGTACTATCCAATGTCTGATGCCCCATTTGGGTCTAAAATTGGAGAACCTTTAGGACTCTACATCTTCCCAGCACTTCTCTATAAGATAGCCTCACTATTTGGATATAATGATCTTCAAGTTTTTAGAGCATTCCCTCCTTTGGTAGGATTTTTCAGCATAATAGGAATATATCTGCTCGGTAAAAAGCTACATTCAGAATGGGCTGGGCTTTGGAGCGCTTCAATAATGATGTTCTCAACCTCCCACTTTGTTAGGACTTTTTCTGGAAATAATAGGGGAGATGGTATCTTTCTTATGTTTTTCTTCTATGCATTGATCTCCCTGTTCTATTATTTAGATACAAGCAAGAAGAGCATAAAATACACATTTGGAATTTTATCTGTTCTGTTTATGGTGGCATCTTTAAGTGCATGGAATGGCAGTCCTTTCGGTTTGATGGTTTTACTTGGCTTTGCTAGTGTTAACTCAATAATACTCTTCATTTTTGGAAAAATTGACGAACTGAAGACCTTTGTAAGAGATTTTTACCCGGTTTATGCTTTAATGTTGATTATGGGCTATGCACTAACTCCAAGTGGCATTGTAAGAGTTGCAGGACATATAAAGTTTGCATTTGAAGTCTTTATTGGACTCCTGCTTCTAACTTCCATAATGCTCTATGGAGAAAGACTTAAACTAAATTACTCAGATAAGACGCATAGATTCGGAGTTGTTGCAGTTATAACCTTTATTGGCTTTGCTGGGGCATATCTATACGTTGGTCCAAAATTATTCAGCCTAATGGGTGGTGCCTATCAATCAACTCAAGTTTACGAGACGGTGCAAGAATTGGCAAAGACCACTTGGACAAGTGTTTCTCAATATTATGCAGTGAAAAGTAATGATGGTATAATATTCTTGGTCTCGCTTGTCGGTATTTTATTAACGGCTTTTCATTTCTTTAACAAATTGTCTAAAAATAACAGGGTGGACACAAAAGCACTCTTCGTTCTAATCTATTACGGAATGTCGATTTATCTAATGTGGACTGCAGTGAGATTTCTTTTCCTCGCTTCAGGGGCGATTATATTAACCTTTGGAATCCTTGTCGGTGAACTATTTAAATTAGTCGAAAGTATGCAGGAGAAGGTTTCAACAAAAGCTCTCTACGCTGCTTTATTGGTCATTTTGTTTATTCCAATTCCAATAGTAGGGGCAACTACAATGAACAATCAGGCAAAAGCAATGGCAATTAGCGAACCTGTAACTCCTTCTTGGGAAGAAACGTTAAAGTGGCTTAGAGAAGAAACACCAAAGCTCTCAACAGCAACTTCTTGGTGGGACTATGGTTATTGGATTGAGAGTTCACTTTTGGGCAATAGGAGAGCAAGTGCTGATGGGGGACATGCGAGGGATAGAGATTACATACTAGCCAAATTCCTAGCAAATACTGGACAAAAAAGTGAGATAGACTTTGAAAGCTGGGAACTAAACTATTTCATAACCTGGAGTCAGGATATATTCAAATTTAATGCAATAAGCTACCTTGGAGGAGTTATAAGTAGGGAAGAGAGGGATAGAATAGCAATGTTCGTGCCTTTCCAAAAAGTCGCTGAGAATATTTACATGATAGATCAATACAGACAAATAAAAATTGTCACGGAAGAAGGCAAAAAGAAGGTTGTAATGAGTATTGGAACTCAAGAGGGAGAACCGATTAGAAGTATAATTGTGGAAAATGGAGAAGTCATTCAAGGGAAGGGAGACTTCCCAGGAGTAGTGTGGATTTTCCCCAATTATGCAATATATGCATATCACAAGATAGCTTTCAGTAACTTCTTTAGACTGGCTTTCTTAAATGGAAATGGTCTTCCAAACTTTAGACTCGTAAAATCAACAGGAGATATAAACGTCTACGAATTCAGACCCTTTGTCTTAGTTCGTATTGAGGTCTTTGAAAACAACACATGGAAGAGCATTAGAAAATTAACCCCAGGAGAATACAAAGCCAAGCTTTACATTTCAGCCTTTGGAAGAGATGTAAAAGGTGCAATCCTAAAGCTCAGGGCATACAATGGTGAAAAGCTGATAAAAGAAGAGATTTTAGCTCAAAACGTCAATGTGGATCATTTAAACGAGCAGCCAATTGAAGTAACATTAAACGTCCCAGAAGCTGAGAAGTATGAGATAGTTTTAGTTCAAGAGGGTCCTGTAGGGGTCTTAAAAGATGTTCCAAAGGTTAATGGAAAGATCAGCAACCCAATATACGTCTTAAGAGAGGGAGAAAGTGGAAATATTGAGCTTAAGGCTGAGTTTGATAGGGATTACACAGTTGACCTGTATCTGCGGGCTACAATTATTTACCTTGTGAGAACTCAAGGAACAAGCAACGAAGATGAAAAAGCCGTTTTTGAGCCTCACATGGACATTATTGAGTATGTCCCAGTGAAGGAGAAAATTAATGTTAAAGCTGGAGAAAATGTGATTTTAGCAAGTGCAAGCATGCCAGAGGTCTTTAATTCATATATACAGAAGCTTAAGGAAGAGTATGGCGAAGATAAATTAGTCATTAGAGGAAAAAGGATAGAGCCAGTATTCATAGCACAAAAAGAGTACGTAATTTATGAGCAAAGCTAACTTCTCTTTTTTATTAATTTCTAACAACTACGATATCCTCAAGAGTTTTTAGTCCGCTTTTCTTTACTGTCTCTTCAATTTTTGTCTCAATTTCTTTCTCGGGCTTTAAAACTAAGACCTCTATCTGAGAGTAGCCAAGTTTTTTTAGAGCAAATGCCCTATGATGACCATCTAAAATGTAGTATCGTCCTTTGTGAGATAAAACGATTACTGGTGCATCATAGCCGTGTTTAATCTCTTGCAAGACAACAAGGAGTTTTGTCTCATTTAATTCTCTTTGTGTAGGTATTAACACATCAATTGGAAGAAATTTTTGCTCTATTTCAAATTTAACGTTATATATTGCCTCGTTTATCCTCTTAAGCTTCTCTGCTCTTCTAAATGCGTCTTCTCTTGAAATTACACTTATCTTTTCGTTCATTCTTTAACCCCTCTTACTACTATAAATGCCCCCAACGATTTTAGCTCAGCATTGAATCTCTTATCCATATCTTCAGCCAAGCTTAGAAAAGGTAAGAAAGATGGAAAGAATATAACACCTCTACTTTCAATTTCCTTAAATCCAGATTTACTCAAGAGTTTCTCAAGTTCCCTAGGTGTATAAAAGCGTGCATATCTATAGGCTGTTTCAAAAAATATGCTCTTCAAACGCTTAAAAATAAACCAAAGACTCCTTCCGTTCATAGTACCAATAATAACTTCACCATTTGGCTTTAGAACTCTATGAATCTCACTTACTACTTTTTCAGGCTCTTTTAGGAATTCGAACATTGTAATGCTCATAACCAAATCAAAAGTGTTATCTTTAAATGGTAGATTATAGGCATCTGCCCTAAGAAAAGGTACATTGGGAAGCTTTTGCTTTGCAATTTTAAGCATTTCAAGGCTTAAATCAGCGCCTATAACTTTAAATCCTCTTTTGTATAATTCAAGAGTATAATTTCCAGTCCCACAACCCAAATCCAAAGCTAAGCCCTTTTTAGACTTTAAGAGAGAAAAAATTAACCTCTTCTCTGTTCTGTCAACATATTGTCCAACCTTTGTTTGATACCACGCATCATAACGATGGGCTATTTTATCAAAGTATTCTGCCATTTTATATCCCGAGCTTACTCTCTATTGTTAGTGGTTTATCAATCCTGTCGTCGATTCTGATACTTATTACTACCCTTTTCACACCGCTTTCGAAAATAACCTTGTGACATCTCTTTACTAACTCTAAAATCTCATCAATCTCTCCTTCAACAACAGTCCCCATAGGGCAAATCATGTATTTTAAGCCGCTCTTTTTAATTTCATTGACTACTGGCTCTAAATACTTTCCAACGCTTGGAGTTTCTGTGCCAAGAGGAAAAAGACAAATTTCAGCAACTGCCATTTATCCGCCCCCAGCTGGTGGGAAGATATGAATAACATCATCATCTTTGAGTTGCGTATCTAAACCTTGAAGGTGGAGTATATTATGTCCGTTTACTAATATCATCCCGTTAATCTCCCCATTTTCGTCAATTAGTTCATTTTTAGCTTTCTCTCCATATTGCTCAATAATTATGTTGATCAACTCTCTGATAGTCCTCGCTCCGTGAACCTCTATCTCTCTCTTCCCTATAGCTTCTCTTAGAGTTGTGTAAACCTTAACCTTCATATTCTCACCTAACATACTTTTGCACAATAAGGATTAAAGAGTTTTTGGAATGATATCTGAGAACTAACTACTCATGCTCTTTTCTTTTCATCTCCTTGTTGTGTATATAATCAAGTAATGGTCTTATCCTTTCCCAGACTTCATCTATTCCACCATGCCCATTTATTTGGACATAAATTCCCTGCTTTTTGTAGAAGGTTATTATAGGCTTCATATTTTTTATGTAGATGTCGTATCTCTTTCCAACGAGTTCTGGTCTGTCATCTTTTCTTTGGACTATCTCTCCACCACAGATGTCGCATTTTCCATCAACCTTAGGTGGTTTGTACCTTATATGGTAAACTGCTCCACATTTACTGCATATCCTTCTACCACTTATTCTTTCAACGCTCTCTTCCTTTGAAATAAAGATATCTATTGCTACTTCAAGTCTAATACCTCGCTCATAGAGGAAATTTTCCAAGGCTAGAACCTGTTCTGCTGTTCTTGGATAACCATCTAGTATAAAGTTGGTCCTAATCCTCCCAAGCTTTGAAAAGACTAATGTATTGACTGCTACATCAGGAATTAAATCTCCTTTTGCTAAGTATCTCTCCATTTCTTTCCCAAGACTGCTTCCTCTTTCAATCTCTTTTCTAATCAGGTCTCCAGAAGAAATGTACTCAAGCTTGTATTTTTGGACTATCTTTCGAGAGTGAGTTGATTTTCCACTTCCTGGAGGTCCAAAAACGAGTATATTCATTTAATCACCAATAGAGATTTATATCTAAAGGAATAAAAATAATTTGGTGAGGGCTATGCCCAAACTAATGACCGGTTTTGTTAGAGCGGCTGGCTATGCGAACAAAACAAGAAAAGTCCTTTTTGCAATTACCCGGGGCAAAATTACCCCAGAGGAAGTTGTTAGAGCATCTGCGGAATTGAACCAATACCTCTTCAAAAAGTTTCAAGAACTTAATGTTAAGAAAGAGGATGTTGTGAGGATAGAAGCAAACTTTGAGATAAAGGATGGCAAAATAGTATGGGATTATGACAGCTTAAAGATTGAGATTTACAAGAGGGAGGAGGAAGAAAGACTTTCTGAAGCCATGAAAGAAGTAGAAGAAAGTGAGAGAGCACTGGAATTGGTTATTGATGAATTAAGCAAACTTTCAGAAAAACTTAGGGGACTGAGTGAGGAGATCTCGCAATTGGTTGAAAAACTCAAACAAGAACATACAGCATTAAAGCTTGAATTCGAGAGAGAAGCCTAAATCATTAACCTATCCAATGTAATGTTAACGTAAGACACAACATGTGAGGTCAGATAACTTTTCCTCCCTATGCTAACTTTTTCTGCTAAGTTCTCTAAAAAGCGTTCATCTTCTATTTTCAACCCTAAATGATCTCCTAACACAAATGCAACGTTTCTATTAAATCTTATTTGGCTAATATCCTTCCCCTTCTCATGCAGATAATAGAGGGTTGAGTTTCTAAGAGTTCGCCTGATAATGTCCTCAAAAGTTAGATTGCTCACATAGATACCTGGAAGAATCTCATGTTCCTTTGAAGGTTCTTTAATTGTCTCTCCAACCTTTAAAGCCTTGATTATTAACTTTGCTGTACTTAATTCATCGGGATTTAAAGTTTTAGGCTTTATTTCTTGCCCTTCAAAGCGAATTGTTTTTGGTGGAATTGGAGGCCCATTCAAATTTAACCAAACCCTAACATTCTTTCTAAATCCATGGGAGAGAAGAAAAGCACTGCTCAATGTTCGACACAATAGATCAATTCTTCCACTTGTACCCGGCAAATCTTTAAGATTAAAATCTGCCTTTGTTCTCGCTTCATTGGCTTTTATTATAAAGATTCTAAAGCTCAATACCTTTCACCTTGTCGCTAACGTAACCCTCGAGAATTTCCACCTTTACACTCCTTTCTTCTCCTGTCAAGTCTGCCATCAACTCAACACCTTTTGCATAATCCCAGAGCCTTCTCTTTGCATCTTCATCAATAGCATCACACATAACTATTATTTCCTTTGCATTTTCCTTGCTTGCAATTTCAATAACCTTTAAAGCATCACCAACTGTAAAAAGACCCTTCTTCTTGAACAGCATTTTACCCACCATTCGCTAATCTGTTGGAGAGTTTTTAAGGTTGATTATCTAAATTTATGTAATTAAACAAAAAGGTAATTAAATATACTTTATCAGGAGCTTCACAGCTTCATCTAAAATCTCCTTATCGTTCTCATCAATAACTCTTTCTAAGTAATGAAGAGCTTTTATGTTCAAAATTACATATGCCTCATTTCTATCCAATCCCAAGTCATAGGCTTCATAGAATACCCTTTCTTCTCCCAATGCTTCATTAAGCATTTTAACAAAATAGTCTATTTCATCTGTTGTTAATTCTCCCCATTTACTCTCAAGTTCATCAAAGTATCTTTCCAAGATTCTCAATTCATCAATATCGACCTTTAAAGTGCCCTCTACATATGGAAACTCACCGATGCGGAAAATTTTGATCCCCTCATCATCCTGAACTGCAACATAATCCCAGAGCAAAAACCCCTCAATAACATTTCCACTTCCATAACGACTTGCTAAATAGGTAAATCTCTCCAAAATATCCTCCATATCCATTAAAAACTCCTCTTCATTATCGTATCGCACAATTTTACTGAGAGTTGCCATTTCTAACACCTTAATGCAAAGATTACAAAACCCCTTTAAAAATGTGTTCCCTTTATATTCAGCAAAACTCAAATGTTATAAAATTTAACTGCGAAATTATAATGCCCGAGGAGTATTGGGTTGCGATGACCTCGGGACCCCCAGGGGGGCAACATTCCTAAAGCCCCCTTTCCACAAATTTTGTTTTTGAAAAATTCTCTTCCATAAAATTCTTAACTGTTCTTGTCCCATTAAAAAAAGGTGCTAAAATGGTCACGCTTATAATCGCAGAAAAGCCAAATGTAGCAAGGAAAATTGCTCAAGCCTTAGCAGAGGGTAAAGCTATTCGTAAAAAAATTGGAGATGTTTCTTATTATGAGTTAACAAGGGATGGAAAAAAGATAATAGTTGCTCCAGCCGTAGGTCATCTCTTTACGTTAGCACCAAAGAGCAAAAGCTGGGGCTATCCACAATTTGATATTGAATGGGTTCCAGTTTATGCTGCTGAAAAAGGGAAAAGCTATGCTAGGGACTACATAAAAGCATTAAGAGAGCTCGCAAAAAGAGCTGATGAGTTTATAGTTGCTTGTGACTATGACACAGAGGGAGAGGTTATTGGATACACGGCTTTAAAGTACGCATGTGGTGTTGACCCATCTAAAGCCAAGCGTATGAAGTTTTCTGCTTTAACCAAAAGAGATATCCTAAATGCTTGGTATAACTTAGAACCAACTATAAATTTCGGAATGGCGGATGCTGGAATAGCAAGGCATATTCTAGATTGGTATTGGGGCGTGAACTTATCAAGGGCTTTGAGTCATGCAATAAGGAGAGCAAGTGGGAAGTGGATGGTTTTATCGACGGGAAGAGTTCAAGGTCCAACCCTCAAGTTTTTAGTTGAGAGAGAAGCAGAGATCAAAAACTTCGTGCCAACTCCTTATTGGGTTATAAAGATGATTTTAGAAAAAGAGGGAAAGCAGTACACAGCTACTTATGAAAAAGAGAGAATTTTAAATGAAGAAGAAGCAAAAAGGATTGTGAAGGAAGCAAAGCAAGGAAAAGCATTTGTTGAGAAAATTGAAGTTAAACAACAAAAAAGGAATCCACCTTATCCCTTTGACTTAGGAACCCTGCAAAGGGAAGCTTACTCCGCTTTTGGTTATTCCCCAAAGAAGACCTTAGATATTGCCCAGCGTTTGTATGAAGCCTCTTTAATCTCTTACCCGAGAACATCTTCCCAAAAACTTCCAAAGAATGTGAACTTTAGATACATACTTCAAAATCTTGCCAAACTTCCTGAATATAAGCCCTTTGCCCATGAGCTTTTGGGAAAAAGTAATCTTAAACCCGTAGAAGGTAAAAAAGATGACCCTGCTCACCCAGCTATCTATCCAACTGGCGAATTACCTGAATTAAGCAAGTTAAATCAAGAAGAGAGAAATTTATATGATTTAGTTGTGAGAAGGTTCCTAGCGGTTTTTGCTGAACCTGCAGTTAGAGAGAGCGTTAAAGTGATTATAAATTCAAATAACCATCGCTTTATCTTAAGTGGTTCCAGAACTCTCAAAGAAGGATGGCTTAAGATCTATGGCAAATACGTAAAATTCGATGAAATAATCCTACCCCAATTCAGAGAAGGTGAGCTAATTAAAGTTCTTCAAATTAGGAAGGAAAAAAAGAAGACAAAACCACCTGCAAGATACAGTCCAGCTAGTATTATAAAAAAGATGGAAGACTTGGGAATTGGAACTAAAGCCACAAGAGCACAAATCTTGGAAACCCTCTACAATAGGGGATACATTGAAGGAAAGAAGAAAATTAAGGTAACTCCTCTAGGAATGCAAGTTGTTGAAGCTTTAGAAAAGCATGTTCCAGATATTGTGAGTGTTAAGCTGACACGGGAATTTGAGGAGAAGATGGAACAGATAATGCAGAGAAGACTGAACAAAGATAAAGTTATTGAAGATGCAAAAGAACAGCTAATTAAAATTTTAAAGGAGTTTAAAGCAAAGGAAATGGATATAGGTAAAGAGCTGATGCAAAAGCTCCTAGAAAGTGAAGAGAGATCAAAGAAAAAAAAGAGAGGAAAAGAAAAGGAGATAAGCCTGGAAGAGCAGGAAAAAGTAAAAAGAGAAGCTGAAAAAGAAAACAAAGCTAAGGATTACATTGTAGTAGGGAAATGTCCAAAGTGCGGAGGGGACTTAGTCGTTAGATACAACAGAAAAAGTGGAAAAAGATTTGTTGGATGCTCCAATTGGCCAAATTGTAACGTTACATACCCATTGTTGCAAAGAGGAGAGGTAATACCCACAGGGAAGATTTGTCCAGAATGTAAAGCACCAATAGTTAAGATTAGAGAAAAAGGAAGAGAGTTTGAAGTATGCCTGGATATTAAGTGTAATAGATGGAAAAGAAAAAGTTAGATAGCTTCAGTTAATAGTTTAAGTAGCTTGGGTTTAAGTAAAACCTTTGGATTCTTAATTAAGGCTTTGAAAACTTTTTTATAGTCACCTGAAATTAGGCTTTCTGCATCTGCTCCACTTAAAGCTTGAACTGCTGCATCTAATTCGTCATCGCTTAGCTTTTCACTTATCTTCCTGATCTTCAGAACCCTCATTAACCTTGCTCCATCCTTGCTCCACCATTCTTCAGTATAGCCTTTTAATAGCTCCAAGTTTTCATCTTCAAGGGCTTTAGTGATATATCTTGAAGCAATGGTTCCAGCTTCCATAGCCTCTGCCATTCCGCCACCATGTATTGGATTTACCTGCCTTGCGGCATCACCAACTACGACAACATTATCTTTAACAAGCTCTCTCAAGAATCCACCGACTGGGACTCCCCCAACATTGACTTCCAAAATTTTAACGCCTTTTATGTTGTTCTCTTTTATCCACTTATCTAAATAGTATTTAGCAGTTCTTGGATTATCACCAGCAATTCCTACCCCAACATTAGCCCTATCCTCATCTTTTGGGAAAACCCATACGTATCCTCTTGGAGCTATCTCATTTCCAAAGTAGAGGTGTATTAAATCAGGATCAGGTATATTTTCAATGATCATCTCATACTCATATGCACTATCAAGCTCATGGGGAGGTAAAAAGCTGTTAATCCCAGCCCATCTTGCTACCCTACTTTCAATGCCATCTGCAGCAACTATAACATCGGCATAGATTTCTAAAGAATTTCCTTCATGCCTAGCCTTAATTCCCTTGATTTTTCCATCTTCTCTAATTAGACCAATAGCTTCCGTTTTTGCCATTATATCTGCTCCAGCTTTTGCGGCATAGTAAGCTAACATCTTGTCGAATATCTTTCTCTCCAAAATAACTCCCGCAACATGGTTGTGCTTAACCTCTAACTTATATCCACTTGGAGAATAAATAGCAGCGCCATAAATCTCTCTATTGATGAAACGCTTGTCATAGGGAATATCATATTTTTTAAATGCACCGATACTTATGCCCTCTCCACATCTTTTTGGAGTGCCAATTTCAGCTTTCTTATCAATCATTAAAACTTTAAAGCCCTCTTTTGCAACGTTTCTGGCAACAATTGGTCCAGCAATCCCTGATCCCACTATAACAACGTCATATTTAAGCTTCATTGTTCCACCTCCTCAGCATTTAAAGCACCTACTGGACAAGCTAAAACGCAGAACTTACAGCTTATACATTTATCAAAAAAGAAGTTCCATTCATCATTTTCGATTATTATGGCTTCTTTAGGACAAACAGCAACACATGAACCGCATAAATAACACTTCTCTTTATCAACTATTATTTCAACCTTTGGCATAACCTGCCCCCCTAAAGGCTCTTTGTTAGTGCCTCTGTGTCAATTTTCACTCTACTGTCTTTTATTATTAACGGTACAAATTTGCTTAGCTCCTCTGCCTTCTTTAAAACCTCCCTCTCCTTTAGATTTAATTTATCACTAAGCTCTTCAATTGTTGCTTCACCATTTAACAAGAGATAATGCAGAACTGCTAACTGTGTCATATCACCAATTTCCTTAAGGTACTTCTCTTTAATCATCTTTATTAACCAATCTCTGTAGGTTTCTATTTTCTGCAGTATTGCTAGAACTTCCTCCAATTCTTCATTCGCTTTTAAGAAGTCGTTAACCATCTCGTGAAGATTTTCATGCTTTAAATTAAGCTTTTGCAGATCGATAGAGTATTCTACTAAATGCTCCTTTGCAGGTTCCCTCTCCAATGAAATACCTTTGTACCAAAAGAGGTTTGGAGTTATTGTGGCAATATATGTATTTGAAACACTTATCTTGTAATATTTTCTCATCGGACCTATTAACTGTTCTTCCTTTTCATAGGCTTGAATTACTCCCTCTCTTTCCATGATCTTAAGATGCTTAGAAACTGCTGTTGATGAGACATTAACCCTGCTACTAAGCAAGCTAAAATAACATTCAGTGCAAGTGAGATGTCCGAGTAAATCTCTTCTCACCTTATTTCCAAGTATGTAAAATATATCCGGTTCAGACATGTTCCCCACCTACCCAAATTTGTAGCGTAAAGCTTATATAGTGTGCATCTCAACCTTTGGTTGAAAACTTTAAATTTGCAAATGGTTATTGAACTAATGTTACCCTCTAAGGGTTATAAATCTTTAGTTCAAAATGTGGGAGGTTGTGAAAATGGGATTGATAAGTGATGGAGATAAGAAGGTAATCAAAGAGGAATTTTTCTCAAAGTTAGTTAATCCAGTCAAGATAATCACTTTCATAGGAAAAGAGCACTGTCAATACTGTGAACAGCTAAAACAGCTTGTGCAAGAGATTAGTGAGCTTAGTGATTTAATTAGCTATGAGATACATGACTTTGACACAGAAAAAGAACTTGCCCAAAAGTATAGAATTCCAATGGCACCAGCGGTTACAATAACCCAAGATGGGAAGGACTTGGGAGTTAGGTACTTTGGATTACCAGCTGGTCACGAGTTTGGTGCATTCCTAGAGGATATAGTTGATGTTTCAAGAGGAGAGACAGACTTAATGCCTGACACAAAGGAAGTATTAAAGAGTATTGACAAAGATGTTCAAATTTACGTATTTGTCACACCAACTTGTCCCTATTGCCCAGCAGCAGTTAGAATGGCACATAAATTTGCCCTTGAGAACACATTAGCAGGAAAAGGCAAGATACTTGGCGACATGGTTGAGGCAATTGAATATCCAGATTTAGCCGATAGATATAGGGTAATGGCAGTTCCAAAGATCGTCATAAAGGTTGATGGCGAAGATAAAGTTGAATTTGAAGGTGCTTATCCAGAGAAAATGTTTCTTGAGAAGCTTTTAACGGCTCTTGAGTGACCTCTTTTCTACCTTATTTTTAAAAGCCTTAAATGAGATTGTTAAATTGGTGAAGCTTAATGGTAGAAATACTTGCAAAACTTGAAGAAGAGCAGAGAATTGGAAAAATATACAAAATCTATTCTGTTAAAAGCAACTTGCTTGAAGCTTTAAAAGAGCTATGGGAAAATAGAGCTATCTTTGAAATTTATGAAGAGAATGAAGCGTCTCTAATTGATGACATGCTGACCAATAACGAGGAGCTTTTTACAAGGCTCATTAGAGAGATAGAATTAAACAAAGGACTTGAGAGCGCGAAATTAGTAGTGTCTTCAAAAGACAAGATAGTTATGATAATCAAAATTGGTGAGTACATAACTTGGAGATTGTCTCTGCTTCCAGAGAAAGTTGAGATCAAAGAAGCTTAACTACTTCTTCCATTTCCAGTTTTTTGTGTTTTCTCTTTCGAGCCAATAATATGCATGGATTTTTCCATAGGCAGTTAAGAGTTTTCCGGCAACCGCTGACATAATCAAGAGAAATATCCCAATTAAGACCCATTCTTTAAGTGTTAACCCATACCTCATTCCACTATAGAGCAATCCAGATACCCACAGAAAAATTGGAGCCAAAGCTATTAATACCATCAATATGAGAAGAATCTTGAATCCATACCTTTCCATGAAAAGCGAAAAATCCATAAGTTTCACCAAATTATTATTGTTGCTTGATGCTTAAACCCTTTGTCATGGTGGTGAAGAATGTTCTTAGCGGAGATTTTTAATAGCTGGCAAGGTGAAGGAGGAAGTGTTGAGGGTTCTGCTTTTGGGAGAAGGCAAATTTTTGTAAGATTTGCTGGATGCGACCTCTTTTGCTGGTGGTGTGATTCTAAACAATATTTGATTGCTTCTCAAGTTCCAAAGTATCGCTATGAAATCAAGCCCTTTAGTGGACGCTTTGAATATAAAAACAATCCAGCGAAAATTGAAGATGTTATTAATATTATTCTAAATCTCGACACTGGAGACATTCACTCAATAAGTTATACGGGAGGAGAGCCAACTTTACAAACGAAGTCCCTTAAAGAGTTAATGGATAAGATGAGAGAGGTTGGATTTAAAAATTATCTTGAAACCAATGGCTCCCAGCCCCAAAAAGTTAAGGAAGTCGCGTATTTAACTGATTATGCCTGTGTTGATATAAAGGATGAGACAGCAAGAGCAGCGAAAGATTGGAGAGATTTAGTTTTAAGGGAAATTGAGAGCATAAAAATCTTAAAAGAGCATAACGTTAAGGTTTTTGCAAAATTGGTTGTCACAAAAGACACAAAAGCTGAGAATATTAGATGGTATGCTGAGCTTTTGAAAGGAACAGCACCCATGGTAATCCAGCCAAAAGAACCTATAGATATTTCCCAAAAACAATTAATGAAGTTTTACAATATCATCGCAGGAATTATGGGGAAAGAAAATGTTGGGTTAAGCTTTCAAGTGCATAAGTATCTTGGAGTTTTGTGAAAGGTTTTTAACTATCCTTCTTACAACATTATCTAGGCGATGATGTAGATTGGCCTTTGGGGTATTGATGCCCGGGATCGACATTGCTGAGCCTATAAAAGAAGAAGACCGAACTCTTCTAAAACTCTCTCAATTTCTTCGACTTCTTCTTCCTGTAAAGGCAAGCTGGGGTATCTTGGATATCCAACGTTCAAGCCCCTGATATTCATGGCTTCCTTTACAGCGCTTATCTGATCCCGTCTTTTCACTATAACTTCATTTAGATATGTAAGTTTTATCTGAAGCTTTTTTGCTCTTTCAAATTTTCGTTCTTGGAAAGCATTGTAAAGTTCAACGCACATGCGAGGAGCAACATTGGCAATAGCTATCACAGCACCGTGAGCACCGAGTATTAGCGAGGGATATATTAAATCTCCTGTTCCAGCTAGCACACTGATTCTATCCCCAACCACTCTAATTAGCTCACTTATCCTCCCTATCGAGCCACTTGAGTCTTTAATTCCAATAATATTTGAATGCTCTTCAACAAGCTTTTCGACAACATCTATACTTATGTTATATCCAGTGAACTTTGGAACATTATAAATGAGTATCGGCGTGTCAACTTTTTCTGCTATCTTTGAATAGTGGGCAAAAATTTCCCTTTCATTTGGTTTGAAATAATAAGGGGGCACTATTAGAACAGCATCAACCCCAATGTTCCATGCTTCTTCAGTTAACTTAATCGTTTCTTTTGTAGAATTTTCACCTGTTCCAGCAATTATTGGAACCCTATTGTTAGTTTCATCAACAACTATCTTCAAAACCTCAAGTTTTTCCTCAAAGCTTAAGTAGGGAAACTCTCCATTACTTCCTAATGTCACTAATCCACATATTCCAGCATCTATAAAGTAGTCCACAAGCTCCCTAAGAACTTCTTCATTGATTTCCTCATCTTCATCAAAAGGTGTTACATGGGGAACAAATATACCCTCCAGCAAGATATGCACCAAATTAAAAAGGATGTTTGACTAATTAAATTTTTTGGGGTAGGAAAAATGAGATGCTTAATTTTAGGTCATCTAACACGGGATATAATCATAAAAGACAACATGACCCAGGAAAAAATAGGTGGAGGAGCATATTATTCGGCATTAGCACTCTCAAAATTTTGCGACGTCGTGATCGTCACTAAAATTGGTAGGGATTTCCCAAAGGAGTGGATTGAAAAGCTTGAAGATAGGGGAATTAACGTGATCTATAAGTTCTCAAATAATACCACTACTTATGAACTGAGATATATAGATGAAAATACTAGGAGTCTAAGATTATTAAAAAGAGCAGACGAGCTAGGTTTTGAAGAGTTACCTAGTGACAAATTTGATATAATTCTGGTTAACCCAGTAGCTGGTGAAATTTCAACAAAGATGCTTCAATCTTTAAAGAAACACTACTTAGCTGTAGATCTGCAAGGATTTGTAAGAGATTTTGACGAAGAGGTGCATCTAAAACAAATAAATGGGGAATTTCTGAGAGGAGTTAAAATACTTCATGCAGATAAAAATGAAGCTCAGTGTTTGGGAAATTCAAAAAATGCCCTTAATTTGCTCAAAAACTCGGTCGAGATAGCGTTGATTTCCAATGGTAAGGAAGAGGGTGTTGCACTTTATAAAGGAAGCTTTTATAGATTCGTACCCTTAGATATGAAAATCAAAGAAGCAACAGGTGCAGGAGACACTTTTTTAGCGTCATTTAGCTACTTTTATAAGAAATACACATTTGAAGAAGCATTAAAAATGGCAAACGCTTTTACTGTCATCTTCTTGTCCCTCAGAAATTACGATTTTTCTATTAGAGAGGTTATGAAAAAAGCTAAATTGGTTGAGGTTAAGAAAATTTCAAGTGATGAAGAGATTAATGGCTTGTTGGGGTGAAAGCATGGATAGATATGTTTTGCTGATAAAAGCACCAAAGGACTTTGATGCAGAACCGTTAAAAGAGGAACTAATTGAGCTTATTTCTTCTAAATATCCAAATCTTAAAGTTGAGATGTACAAATGTATTGCCCTGACTGTTGATCTGGTGATTCTCTATAACAATGGTGTTGTGCTTATTAAAAGAGGAAATGAACCTTACAAAGATTGTTGGGCTTTGCCTGGTGGGTTTGTTGAATATGGTGAGAGAGTTGAAGAAGCCGCAATTAGAGAAGGAAAAGAAGAAACAGGACTAAACATTGAGCTAATAAAATTAATTGGAGTTTATAGCGACCCAAATAGAGATCCAAGGGGGCATACTGTTACAGCGGCATTTTTGGCAAAAGGAGAAGGAAAACTAAAAGGCGGGGACGATGCTAAGGAAGCTAAGGTTTTCAAATTTGAAGAGCTAAAACACATTAGATTAGCCTTTGATCACGAAAAAATCATTGAAGATGCTCTTAAAATCATGAAAGAACTTCAAGAGAGGGGAGAGCTATGATAGAAGGTGTTAGATTTGGAGAGATTATTGTGAATGGACAAAAATATGAGCACGACATTGTAATTTATCCCTCAGGGAAGATTGAGAAGAGGAAAAAGTGGGTTTCAAAGCAAAAACATGGAACCAGTCATAAGTTCGATAAAGAAGAGCTAAAAGAATATTTAAGTGAGGAGTTTGATGTTTTAGTTGTTGGAACTGGAATTTATGGGGTGCTGAGCCTTTTACCAGAAAGCAGAGAACTTGTGAAGGAAAAGGAGATTATAGAGAAGCCAACTCCAGAAGCTGTAAAAATCTTTAATGAGCTAAAAGATAAAAAGAGAATTTTGGGAATTTTTCACATCACTTGTTAGCCTTTTATCTTTTTGAGCATCAAGAAAAGTGATAGCAGAGCAATTGCATAGCTTATTGCCAATCCTTTTGGTGCATTAATTATGAAAGCTGGAATACCTATAAATGCTAACAGGACACTATTGACCAAAAATAAGGCAAGAACCTCTCCAAAGTTTATTTCTGGAATTCCAATTTCTTTTCCCTTATAGCGGAACAGGAGTAACATTGTAAGGAGAGAAACATTCAATGGCAAGAGAACCACGTAAGGAATCAGATATAAAGTAGCAGAGTCAAAGTAAGTGCCTAAACCAAGAATTAAACTTGCTAAAATCATTGGAATTAAGCTCATTGAGAATGCTTTGCTTAAAATAAATTGACCTTTTGAAATTGGCAAAGTCCTTAGAAAATCCATTTCTTTTCCTTCAACCTTTAAGATTGCATCAGCACCACTTGTTGAAAAGAGACCAATGAGAAAAAGCAGACCAAACACCTGTTCTTTGGAAAGGTTTCCGCTTCTCAATGCTATAAACAATTGGGGGAATACAAAATAGATTGGAACTAAAAATCCAGTGAGCATTGAAGTTTTTCTAAATATTACCCTTAAATCCTTCAAAGTAAGGGCAAAAATAGTGCCACCAAAACTTGATTTAAAACCTTCAGCTTTTCCTTTTTCTGAAGTTATTTTTGGTTCCAAAATTTCTTTCCAAACTTTACTTATGGAAAAGTAGTACAAAATAGAAATGCCAATGAAATAACCAGTTAAAAATACCAAACTCTTGGAAGGCTCAAATATTGATGCAACAGAGAAAGGATAAGCAACAATGTACTTCCCAAAAAAGCTTGCAAACTTTTCACTGTTTTTGCTTATATACTCCTGAAGATAGCTTAGAGCGTAAAACATGCTCATAAAGGCAAATAGCCCAAGAATTTTAAACAAGTTCTTCAACATCTGTCCTCTTGTTTTCCTATGGGCTATTCTTAAGCCAAATAGTGAAAAGATCAATAATCCAATGCTATGACCAGCTAAAATTCCAACCAAAACCCACAGCAAAAACAATAATCCATTTATAGGGAACTTAATGAGCAAAACAATTGCACTTGGAAGCACTATTGAGAGAGAAACGGAGATATCAATGAGCAAAAGCTCGCTTAAGTACAAGGCTCCAACTCTTATTGGAAGAGATTTCAATGGTTCAAAAAGTCCCAATGAAACGACATAGGATGACTGAACAGCAGTAACATAAAGGGAAAAAATGAATGGAACTAAGGCTAAAGAAACGGCTAACGAAGATATTACAATCTTATTATCTGAGAGAATTATACCTGAAGCCATGAAAATTCCAAAAAATATGAAGGCTAAGGATTGAAGTGCCAAATTTCGCTTAATGCTTAAAGCATTCTTTAACTGCTTCTTAAAGCGTTTTTCATCATTTGCAACTAAAGGATTTCTTTTAACAATTTGATAATGCAGTTCTCTGTAAAGGATTCTCACTATTTCAAACAACCTTCTCACCTAAAGGGCTTCTTTTAATGCCTGAACTACAGTCAAAATTTCATCTTTACTCTCTGTCAGCTTCAAAAAGACATCTTCAAGGTTTTCTTCATGGGCTTTCTCTTTAAGCTCTTCTATAGTTCCCTCAGCAATGATCTTCCCTTGATAAATAACCCCAATTCTGTCACAGATCATCTCCGCTAATGGTAAAACGTGGGTCGAAAAAAGTATGCTTTTCCCTTCTTTTTTAAATTCAAGCAAAAGCTCCCTCAAAATTCTCGCGCTCTTTGGATCTAAGCCATTCATCGCTTCATCTAAAATCAAAACTTTGGGGTCGTGAAGTAAAGCGGTGATTAAAGAAACTTTCTGTTGAGTTCCAAAGCTTAAGGTTCCTATAAACTGATCCAAGTATTCCTCAACTCCAAAAGCTTTAACAAAGTAATTAACCCTTTCCTCAAGCTCTTCTCTTGGAAGCTTTCTTATTTTACCTACCAGGTCAAAAAGCTCACTTGGGGTTAAGCTTTCATAGAGAGTGGGTGTTTCGGGGACGTAGCCAACTATCTCCTTAACTTTTATTGGGTCTTTGACCACTTCAACACCTTCAATTAAAGCTCGTCCTTTCGTAGGCTTTAAAATACCAGCAAGGATCTTCATTGTAGTGCTTTTTCCGCTCCCATTTGGGCCAAGAAGTCCATAAATTTCACCGTCATGAACGGTGAAGCTTATCCCATTAACAGCAATGTTATTTCCAAAGACTTTGTAAAGCTCATGAACTTCAATCATTCAACTCACCTAAGTTAAAAGAAGAAACACTTTACTTAATAAAGATTTTGGGAGATATTTATAACTTGTGAATGCATATCCTAACATATGAGAATTCTCCTTGTCACCGGTCGCTTGGCAGAACCTTTAGTTAAAAAATATGGAAAAGGTTGCGATGTGTTTGTGACTCCAGTTAGTGTGGCGGCTTTTCTAACACCTGAACTTATCGTGCGTTATTTAAAAAAAGCCAATGTTAAAGGCTACGATTTAATTTTAATCCCCGGTCTCGTTAGGGGCTCAGCCCAGGAGATAGAGGACAAAATAGGAATTCCAGCATTCAAAGGTCCTCGCTATGCTCATGATTTGCCCCAGGTTTTAAAAGCGATTAGAGAGGGTTTTAAGCTTAGCAAAGAAGTTCCAGCAGATTTGCTCTTTCAAGAAGATGCTCTTAAAAAAGTTGAAGACATCAAGAATAAAACAAAAAATAAAAATTACATTATGAAAGCTCTCAAAAAGCCATACAATTTCCTTGTTAGAGATTTACCTGTTGGCTTTGACTTCCCACATAGAATCTTAGCCGAAATAGTTGATGCTCCAAGGCTTAGTATTAACGAAATAGTGGAGAGAGCAATTTACTACATTAAAAGTGGTTCTGACATCATAGATTTAGGGATGATTAGTGGAGAAACAAATTTAGCATTTACTGAAAAGATTCCTGAAATAAGAGAAAAGCTTAAAGAAGAGGGATTTGATGTTCCAATAAGCTTTGATTCATTCAATGAGCGTGAAATAGAAAATGCGTTAGATTTTGCCGATCTATTTTTGAGTCTTGATGAAGGCAATATTGAAGCTCTTGTAACTGAAAAACCAGTTGTTTTAATTCCAACCAACCAAAGAAAGGGTTATTTTTTAACAAACCCAAAAGAAAGAGTAGAATTTTTGGAAAAGCTCAAAGAAAGGGCTTTGGATTTAGGATACAATAAAATAATCCTTGACCTAATTCTTGAGCATGTTCCTAATTTAGCACGTTCAATAACTGCTTTTCAACTCTATAGAGAGAGAAATCCAAATGATGTTCTTTTGGCTGGAGTTGGAAACGTTGTTGAGTTAATAGATGCTGATAGTATTGGGATTAACGCTCTATTAGCCGGAGCTGCAAAAGAGCTTAATATTTCGCTTTTGCTGACAACCGAGGTAAGTCCAAAATGTAAGGGAGCGGTAAAGGAACTTAGAAGGGCTTTGGACATGATGCTCTTTGAGATGCCGAAAGATTTAGGTTTTGATTTGCTCATTTTGAAAGAGAAGAAGAGTGAAAGTGTTGAGTATAAAGTTAGATCACCGATAGCTGAGGCAAAAGAAAGAGGAGTGGAACTTGAAGACCTTTACTTCAGAATCTTTACAAAAGAGGAAAAAATTTGGGTAATTGCTCATAAAGGTACGGAACAGCTTTTAACTATTGTTGGGGAAGAGCCTAATGCAATAATAGACACAATTTTAGAGCACTTTGAGATTTCACCAAGACATGCTTTTTATTTGGGAAGAGAACTGGAGAGAGCAAAAACTGCTTTAAAGCTTAAGCGCTCATACACTCAAGAGGTTGAGCTTTTCAAGGAGTTTTATTGAATGGTTTAATTACATAATTATGCAATTATTTAATTAAATTAAAATTCATGGTGGTGGGAAAGTATGAGAGTAGTTTTGATTGATGGAGAGCATTACGTAGATGTTAACAAGTGGGCTATCAAAAAGCTCGGCAATGTTTGTTGTGCAATATTTATAGGGGGAACAGAGAAAATAGGAGACTTTAAAGAGGTAGAGAGGAAACTCGGTGTTCCCGTTTATTTTGGAGAGAATTACCTAAGAGTAATTGAAGAGATTGTCCAAAGATATGCTGTTGAAGAAGTCGTTGATTTAAGTGATGAGCCTATAGTAAATTATGAAGATCGCTTTAGAATTGCAAATTTGCTCATGAAATATGGTGTTACCTACAGAGGTGCCGACTTTGAGTTTAAACCTAAAAAGATGAGGAAACTTTTGAATAAACCAAGTATAGCGATAATTGGCACTGGAAAGAGAGTAGGAAAAACGGCAATTAGCGGTTTTGTTGCTAGAACTCTAAAAGAAGTTTGCGACTTAGTGATAATCACTATGGGGAGGGGAGGTCCAGAAAAGCCTGAGATTGTTGAGGGTGATAAGTTTGAAATAACCCCAGAATTTTTGCTCAAAATAGCTGAAAAAGGAAAGCATGCCTCATCGGACCATTTTGAAGATGCTCTAACTTCTAGAGTTTTAACAATTGGATGCAGAAGATGTGGAGGGGGAATGGCAGGCTTTAGCTTTTTTGATATCGTTGAGGAGGGAGTAAAGATAGCGAATAAGTTAGACAAAGACTTGGTGATTTTGGAGGGAAGTGGAGCAACTTTTCCCGCTGTTAAAGCTGATAAATATATAACAGTTGTTGGAGCTAATCAAAAGCTTGAATTCATTAGAGGTTACTTTGGACCTTTTAGAATTGGCTTAGCAGATTTGGTTGTAGTTACAATGGCGGAAGAACCTATGGCTAGTGAAGAGAAGGTTAGCAAAGTTAAGAAAGCAATCAGAGAGATTAATCCTAATGCAGGCATTCACACAACTATTTTTAGACCAAGACCTTTAGGAGATATCAAAGGAAAAAGGATAGCCCTGATAATGACAGCTCAAAAAGAGGCTGTTGAAAAGGTTGCAAAATATCTAGAAGAAACTTACAATGTTGAGATAGTTGGAACAAGTTCGCATTTAGCAAATAGACCAAAACTGAGGGAAGATTTAAAGCGCTTTAAAAATTATGATGCCGTTTTAGTCGAGTTAAAGGCTGCTGCTGTTGATGTCGTGACAAAGGAAGCTTTGAATCAAGGAAAAGAAATAGTCTACATGGACAATGAGCCAATTAACGTTGATGGGAAAGATTTGGGGAAAGCCGTGATAAGGCTTTGGGAGGAGTTGAAGCAACCTTAAACTTTTAAGCTCTTTTCTCAACTTTCCTCTTGGTGGTCAAATGATAGATTCACATGCTCATTTGGAATTCTTTAAGGAGGAAGAGAGAAAGGCAATTTTAGAGAGATGCAAAGAAGAAAGGGTTAAAGCTATTGTTGATTCGATAAGTGAATATAGAAAAAAGCATGTTTGGAAAAGTTGGAATATTTTAAGCCCTTATTTTGACTATGTTTACCCTACAGTTGGATTTCATCCAAATGAAGCAAGAAGAGGAAACTGGGAAAAAGTCAAGAAAGTTGAAGAATTCATCCTTAAGCATAGGGATGAAATATTAGCCGTTGGGGAGATTGGCTTAGACTTTCATTATGCTAAAAGTGAGAAAGAGCGAGAAAATCAGAGAGCAATTTTTGAACATTTCTTAGACTTAGCTGTTGAACTTAATTTGCCAGTTGTAATTCATGCAAGGAAAAGCGAGAGAGAAGTCTATGAGTTAGTTCAGAAGAAAGGAGTTTTGGGAATTTTCCATTCCTATGCTGGAGATGTTGATCTGGCAAAGGAAATACTCGAAAATGGTCACTACATTGGAATTAACACTGGGATAGTGTTTATCCCTGAGGTCTATGAAGTTGCAAAGGCTGTGGAGTTGGATAACATTTTAGTTGAGACAGATGCCCCATATATGAGCCCAGTTAAAGGAGAAAAGAACATTCCTTGTTATGTAAGAGTAGCAATTGAAAAGATTGCAAAATTAAAGGGGATCAGCTTTGAGGAAGTTGAGGAAATAACTGAAAGAAACACAATTAAGGCTTTTAACTTAAAAATTTGAGGTGGTAAATATGAAAGCTCTTGAAATCTTAGAGAATTTAAAGAAGCTCTGTGAAGAGCTTAATGAAGGTGCTTTAATCCAAAGGATTGACAGTTTTATAAAGCTCAATGAGGGTTTAGAAACCAAGAAGGGCAAAGAATTTATTGAAGTCTCACTTTTAGGCTTTGCAGAAGGGATTTTAACAACCCTTAAAACCAAATATAAGAATGAGAAAATTTCAGAGCTTTTAGAGGAAACTAAAAAAGCCAGAGAAGAGCTTGAACAGAAGTTCAGAAGGGCAAAGATCCCTTATTTCGAAGGGCAAACTTAAAAAGAACTTAAGAGATATTACTACAGGTGATGAGCTTCCTACGGACTGAGCCTTGGCAATGAAGAATACAGCCAGGGCTGAGTTCTAAATCTTCTCTAAAATCTTTGGAACTTCTTCTGGCTCTAAAGCACTTTCAACTATGTAGCCTTTGTCAATTAAAATTTTATTGTAGAGTTTTTGTCTTTTCCAGCCATCTAAAGTCAAATCTCCATAGAACATCACTTCAGGGAGGATTATTAAACCTAAATCAACCTCTGGGAGTTTTTTAACTTCCCTCAATACATCCCGAGCCGTTAATAAACCAGCACTCCCAATATTTCCACCAAAGAACTCATTTTTAACCCTCACCACATTAAGCTTTGGAAAAAGCCTTTTAATTTCCGGATAAGCAAATTCACCAGTAAATATATAGGTTGGGAGTTCACATTCGACATCAAAGGGTTCTAATCTCGCAGTAAACTCTCCTAAAAGGGCTTGAAAAATTGGAGGGATAACGATCTTTATGCTAAGCTCTTTCTGCTTTTCCAAGGCAACTTTCTTAACAAACAAAAGCTCTTCTCTCCTTAAGGGTCTAATCTTGGACCATTTGGTAACTCCAACAGGGAAGAGTCTAACTTCATGAACTCCAAGGTTATCTAAATCATCTAAAATCTCTCCAATATCATTGACGTTATATCCAGGAGTTAGGATTATATCGGCAATCATTCTAAAATGCTCCACTATTATTGGGATTAAATCTACAAGCTTTCCAGCATTTCTGTTGTTCATTAACCTCATTCTGACCTCTTTTTTAGTTGTATGTAGGGAGATTTGAATTTCATCTAAACCAGCCTTATAGAGTGATCTTATTCTCTCCTCATTAAAGCGAACGTTTCCACTTGTATCTGTTACTCTAATCCACAGATCAAAGTGTTCCCTCGCATAAGCTATTCTCTTTTCAATTTCTGGATCATTTAAAGTGTCATGCTTACTTGCCTTAAACACGATTTGGGGTGGATTTTGAGTTAGATAGCAGAAAACACAGTCATTGGCACAAGAACCAGCTTTCGAAGAAGGGGGGATAATTAATAAATCCTCCCTCTCATCTGTCATATCCAACTCGTATTTTGTGATTTTTCTGAGTTTATAATCTTCAGTGAGCTCATACATATCAGAACTGACGCATTAAACGACTAAAAGGATTTTCATGGATAAAATGTCCACTTTCAAAAAAGCAAAAAAGAATGAATGCAAAAATAAATCTGGGAGATAAGAATGAGGAAACCTACTAAGCCTTTGAATTTTGAGTTTGTCTGCCCCTTCTGTGGATATAGAGCAAAAGATATGGAAGAGCTTAAGAGACATATCTTAGAAAAACACACCCTAAAAATGGATAAAAAACACTAAAGAGAGTTAACTTTTATTAACACCACCCAAAAAGTTAAATCCTTGCTCAACTTATAGCTTTTGGGTGAGAACATGGAATACGAGTTAGGAAGAAGCTTTTTGCTAAGGGCTCCGGAAGATGCCGAGCTTGTGAGCTTTATAAACGAGTTTGCAGAAAAGAAAGGAATTAGAATGGGAATCTTCAATGTAATTGGTTCTCTGAAAAAAGCAAAAATAGGATATTTTGATACAAATGAAGGGAAATACACGGTTATTGAGCTTAACGAGACCCACGAACTCATCGCAACAATGGGGAATATTAGCCTAAAGGATGGGAAGCCATTTGCTCACGTTCATGCAGTTCTTGGAGATGAAAAGGGAAATGCTAAAGGCGGTCATTTAGTTGAAGGGGTAATTTTTGTTGCTGAAATCTTTATCCAAGAGCTAATTGGCGAACCATTGGAAAGAAAACCTCAAGAGAGTGGCTTAGCTCTTTGGGATGAGGAAAGGACATAGTTAAGGTTTAAAGAATTTAAACAATAACAAAATCAGAGTCAACACTGCTAGAATAAAGCTATCACTAGAGAAAGCAATGTATTCACCTTTCGATTTGCTTGGATAGGCTGAAGAAAGCTTACTCTCAATTTTTATTTTTGGTAAGCTTCTAATTTCAATTTTTCCAGCTATCTTTATCCCAATGCCGAGTTTTTTAAAGGGATAAAATAGAGGAAGCACACCGCTGAAAAGATCTAAAAGAAAGTGAAAGCAGAGCCCATATGTAAAATACCACAAATATTCCGATTTTGAGTAGAATGGGGCAAAGATGAATGGGATTAAGAAGAATATGGAGTGAAAATAACTTCTGTGCTCCTCAAAGAACACGTCAAAATCTGGAGTTGTTGACCCAAGAACAACTAAAAAGACCTCTGTAAGTTGAAGCTCACCTTTAAGTGCAAAAATAAATAGCAGAGGAATTGTGACATGTTTTATTGGATCCATTTTGCATCTCCCCAAATAATTTTTATATGATGGAAAAATAATAAACCTTAGCATCTTTGCGATAATGGGTGATAACTATGGTAGAAGCAATAAAAGAAGCTGAGATAAAAGAAGTTAAGATCCTTGAAAAGCCCTGGGTTGAAAAGTATAGACCTAAAGTACTTGATGATATTGTTGGTCAAGACCACATAGTTAGAAGGTTGAAACATTACGCTAGAACAGGAACAATGCCTCATTTACTATTTGCGGGACCTCCTGGTGTTGGTAAAACTACTGCAGCCCTTTGTTTGGCGAGAGAACTCTTTGGCGAGCATTGGGGACATAACTTCCTCGAATTGAACGCCTCAGATGAGAGAGGCATCAACGTCATTAGAGAGAAAGTTAAAGAATTTGCCAGAACAAAGCCAATTGGAGCAGCGAGCTTTAAGATTATCTTCTTAGATGAGGCAGACGCTTTAACCCAAGATGCCCAACAAGCATTGAGAAGAACTATGGAAATGTTCTCAAATAACGTCAGATTTATCCTGAGCTGTAACTACTCCTCAAAAATCATTGAACCAATACAATCAAGATGTGCAATGTTTAGATTTAGACCACTAAAAGACGAAGACGTTGCAAAGCGTTTGAGATATATAGCAGAACAAGAAAGATTGGAATTAACAGAAGAAGGATTGCAAGCTCTTCTTTATGTTGCTGAAGGCGATTTGAGGAGAGCAATAAATGTTTTACAAGCTGCGGCTGCCTTAGATATAGTAATCACAGATGAAAATGTATTTACAGTTGCAAGTAGGGCAAGACCTGAAGATGTAAGAGAGATGATGATCTTGGCTTTAGAGGGCAACTTCTTAAAGGCAAGGGATAAGCTTAGGGAAATTCTACTTAAGCAAGGACTTAGTGGAGAAGACGTTATAATTCAGATGCACAAAGAAGTGTTTAATTTGCCAATAAGTGAACCAAAGAAGGTTGCCTTAGCAGATAAGATTGGAGAATACAACTTTAGACTTGTTGAGGGAGCAAATGAGATGATTCAATTGGAAGCCTTGCTCGCTCAATTTACACTGCTCGGAAAGTGATGATCTATGCTACCATGGACCGAAAAGTATAGACCAAAGAGACTTAGTGAAATTGTAAATCAAAAACAGGCTTTGATAAAGATAGAAAATTGGATTAAGCAGTGGTCTCATGGAATGCCAAAGAAAAAAGCTTTACTATTAGCTGGTCCTCCAGGTAGTGGGAAGACTTCCACAGTTTATGCTTTAGCTAACGAGTACAAGTTTGAGGTAATAGAACTTAACGCCAGTGATGAGAGAACTTTTGAAAAGATCAGGCGTTATTTAGATGCAGCATATACATTGGATGTCTTTGGAAGAAGGAGAAAGCTAATCTTCTTAGATGAAGTTGACAACATGGAGCCAAGTGGAGCTTATGAGATAGCAAAGCTCATAGGAAAGGCTAGAAATCCAATCATAATGTCAGCGAATAAATATTGGAAAGTTCCGATGGATATTAGAAACAAAGTAGAGATTGTTGAATATAAGCGTTTAACTCAAAGGGACATAGAAAGTGCTCTTTGGAGAATTGTGAAAGCTGAAGGTCTTTTTGCTCCTAAGGAGATTATTAAAGAGATAGCTAAAAGGGCTAATGGGGATTTAAGAGCAGCAATAAATGATCTTCAAAGTGCTGTGGTAAGCATAGAAGATGCTAAGCAAATCTTAGTTTATAGAGACTCGGAGAGGTCAATATTCCAAGCATTGGGCATGATCTTTGGCAGCGACAATGTGAAAAGGGCAAAGATGGCGCTTATGAACGTTGACAATACACCAGATGAAGTTCTATTGTGGATAGAAGAAAATATTCCTTATATGTACTCAACCCCTGAAGAAATTGCTAAAGCTTATGATGCAATTAGTAGAGCAGACATTTATTTGGGAAGGGCTACAACAACAGGAAACTATGGGTTATGGAAATATGCCATAGATATGATGACGGGTGGAGTTGCTGTTGCTGGAACAAAGAAAAGAGGTTTCCTGAAGTTTTATCCCCCAAAGACTCTTAGAATGCTTAAAGATACAAAAGAAGAAAGAGGAATCAGGGATTCAATAATTAGAAAGATAATGAAGCAGATGCACATGAGCAAATTAGAGGCTATTGAAACGATGCAGATATTCAAGTCAATTTTCGAGAACAATTTAGATGCAGCAGCTCATATAGCTGTTTTCTTAGATTTGGGAGATAAGGAGTTAGAGTTTTTAGCTGGAAAAGAAAAAGCCCCTACAATTAAAGGGAAAATGCTTGCAATTCATAGGAAGCTTAGGAAAGAGGGTATTGAAATCAAAGCTGAAGTAGAAGAGGTTCCAAAGATTGAAGAGGAAGAAATGGTAGAGGAGGAGCTAAAAGAGAAAGAAAAAGGTGAAGAGGAAATAGAAGAAGCTGAGGAAGAGGTTAAAGAAAAAGAGAAGGCTAAAGAGGAAAAAGTCGAAGAAAAAGAAAAGAAGCCAAAGCAAGCAACCCTCTTTGACTTTATAAAGAAGTAGCGCTCTCCTCCTACCGCAAACTTTATATTTGATTTACAAGCCTAATACCTTTGGGCGGGCCCGTGGTCTAGCTGGTTATGACGCCACCCTTACGAGGTGGAGGTCCGGGGTTCGAATCCCCGCGGGCCCACCAGCTGTTCTGAAAAATTTGCACAACTCTTTTAAAACACTCTTAGATATTGTGTTCGGTGGTGAGAGATGAGAGTTGCGGTCATAGATTACGATAAATGTAACCCAGATAAGTGCGGTCATTTTTTATGTGCTAGGGTATGTCCCGTTAATAGAATGGGAGGAGAGGCTATAATAATTGACGAGGAAAATTACAAGCCAATAATTCAAGAAGCCTCATGCACTGGTTGTGGAATTTGTGTTCATAAATGTCCCTTTAATGCGATAACGATTGTGAACCTCCCAGAAGAGCTTGATGAGGATTGTGTTCATAGATATGGTGTAAATGCCTTTGTATTGTATCGCTTGCCTGTTGTTAAGAAGGGAACTGTAGTGGGTATCTTAGGTCCAAACGGTACAGGTAAGACAACTGCTGTTAGAATATTATCCGGAGAAATCATTCCAAACCTTTGTGGCTTTAATGATAGCTGGGATAATGTAATTAAAGCTTTTAGGGGAAACGAACTTCAAAATTACTTTGAGAAGCTTAAGAATAGAGAAATTAAAACTGTTGTAAAGCCCCAATATGTTGACTTAATTCCAAAAGCTGTTAAAGGAAAGGTCAGAGATTTGCTTAAGAGGGCAGACCAAAGGGGAATTTTGGATAAGCTGATTAAAGAGCTTGAGCTTGAAAACGTTTTAGATAGGGAAATACAGCATTTAAGTGGTGGAGAGTTGCAGAGAGTTGCTATAGCTGCTGCAATGGCAAGGGATGCGAGCTTTTACTTCTTTGATGAGCCTTCATCCTACTTAGATATCAGACAAAGGCTTAAAGCTGCAAAGGCTATTAGGAGACTAGCTGAAGAGGAAAAAGCCGTCCTTGTAGTAGAACACGATCTGGCTGTTTTGGATTACTTAAGCGATATTATTCACGTAGTCTATGGTAAACCCGGCGCTTATGGTATTTTCTCAATGCCAAAGGGAACTAGAGTAGGTATTAATGTGTTCCTCAATGGTTATCTTCCAGATGAAAATGTTAGATTCAGACCCTATGAGATAAGATTCACAAAGAAAAGCGAAAGAAAAAGCCAAGTGGGTGAAGTTTTAGTTGAGTATCCAGATTTGGTTAAAGATTATGGAGAGTTTAAGCTTGAAGTAGAAGGTGGGGAGTTGTACAAAGGAGAAGTCGTTGGAATTGTAGGTCCTAATGGTATCGGTAAGACCACCTTTGTTAAAATGCTTGCAGGAGTAGAAGAGCCAACACAAGGGAAAGTCGAGTGGGAGCTTGAGGTTAGCTACAAGCCTCAATACATCAAAGCAGATTATGAAGGGACTGTTTTTGAGCTTTTAAGCAAAATAGATGCTGCTAAACTTATGTCAAACTTCTATAAGACAGAACTTTTAAACCCCTTAGGGATTCCTGATTTATATGATAGAAAGGTCGAAGAGCTTAGTGGTGGAGAACTGCAAAGGGTAGCAATAACGGCTTGTCTCTTAAGAGACGCTGACCTCTACTTAATTGATGAGCCATCAGCTTATTTAGATGTAGAACAAAGATTAGCGGTTTCGAGAGCAATTAGACACTTAATGGAGAAGAACGAAAAGACAGCATTGGTTGTAGAGCACGATGTTTTGATGATTGATTACATAAGTGATCGCTTAATGGTCTTTGAAGGAGAGCCAGGAAAGCATGGTAGAGCTTTGAAACCAATGGGGATGAGAGAGGGAATGAACCGCTTTTTAGCCAATATTGGAGTTACATTTAGGAGAGACCCAGAAACAGGAAGACCAAGAGCTAATAAAGAAGGAAGCGTTAAGGATAGGGAGCAAAAGGAAATTGGTGAATACTATTATGTTGAAACTTAATCTCTTTTATTTTTAAGGCAAATCTTAATTTACCTTAATGCCATATTTATTTGGGTGATTGCATGAGTGGAGTGCAAATTTTCACTGAAAATGCTCCAAAGCCAATTGGACCTTATAGTCAGGCAATATTGGTTAAGAATCCAAAGAATTTGCTTTTTATAGCTGGACAGATTCCCATTAATCCCAAGACTGGTGAAATAGTTAAAGGAGACATAAAAGAGCAGGCAAGACAAGCAATTGAGAACCTAGTTGCAATTCTTAGAGAGTCTGGAGCAACCATTGACGATGTTGTTAAGGTGACTGTTTATCTAAAGGATATTAACGATTTCCAAGCCTTCAATGAAGTTTATTCAGAGTATTTTGGAAAGTCAAAACCGGCAAGGGCTGTTGTAGAAGTCTCAAATTTACCAAAGGGAGTAAAGATCGAAATAGAAGCAATTGCCGCTTTTTGACTAGTTAATTTAGCTTTTTATTTTTAGCAACATAAATGTTATAATGCACTCTTGATAATTTTCTTTTGTGATTAGAATGATAAGTCCAGGTGCTATAGTCCTCTTATTTCCCGAAGATTTTGCTAGAGAGAATAAGTCACTTAGGAAAGGCATGAAATATTTTGAATGGCAGAAGAGATATGATGCTTATGATGTAGCTTATGCTATAGTGGGAATTACCTTAGCCGATCTTATTAGAGAAGGTTATATCGAGCTGAATATCAAAAAAGGCTTTTTTGGAAAAAAGGTTGTCTTTACAAGAAGAAGGGCGATTCCAAAGGACTATGGCGTTGTCATTAGGGGATTAAACTCCATAGAAATATATAAGGAAACAGAACTTAGATCCGCTCTTTTCCTGTCATTTCCAGTTTCAAGATTTCCTGCAGCGGCTCTTGGGGTATACATAATCCAAAAAGAGCTAAAAGGTGAAGATGTGAAGAAATTAAGGGAAGACCCAGAAATCAAGAGAAGAAAAGATGAGTTAAAGCTAATTTTTGAAAGCTTTAAACAGCAAAATGAAGAGCTTTGGAAAAGGATTGTGAAGGAGATAGATAAGGCATTTGATTTAGTTAAAGGAAAAGAAGGGCATGTGCTGTATACACCTCTCGACATGCTGGAAGGATAAAGATGAAAGTAAGGATTAGGAAAGCTCTTCTAGATTATCTGCTCCAATTAGCGAGAGAATTTTATCCAAATGAATTTGGAGGATTTTTAAGAGAAAAGAAGGGCGTTTTCGAAGAGGTTTTGATAATTCCCAAAGGGTACTTTGGAAAAGGCTCGATTTTCTTTGATACTTGGCTTTTACCTCATGATGAGAGCATAAAGGGGACTGTGCATTCACATCCATTACCTAGCTCAAAGCCTTCAAAAGCAGATTTGCACTTTTTCTCAAAATTCGGTGGGGTTCATCTGATACTGTCATATCCATTTAATGAAAGAAGTGTCAAAGCTTATACAAGCGATGGAAGAGAAATTAAAATAGAAATAGTAGATTAAGGAATTAATTCAACCCAGTTTTCTTTAGCTCCCCTAATTATCTTAACGAGTCCCTGCTTTTCAAGTCTTTGGAACATTCTCCATGCAGTTGTTTTTGGAATTCCTAAAGCTTTTCTAACCTCTGCCTGACTTGCCCTTCCACCTTTGTTCAATATATACAGCAAAGCCTTTTGCTCTTCTTCATTTAGGTTATACTTCCTCATCTTTTTTAAATAGAGGTCTTTGTTTATTTGACCTGGTTCACGTTTCTTGGGTTTTCTAATAAATATTAATAATAAACCAGCGATTATAGCTAACCCCACAATTATTCCATAAATAACATTTGTAGGTCTTTCTTCAATCCCCATGCTTTTTAAAGTGTATCCTATACTTTGGTTACCCTCTGGCATTGAGAGCGTATTTGCACTTATTGAGAGGGGTATATCACTCAATTCGACGATAATGGCATCTTCAGGCAGTATAACACTAAAAGGATATGGAGAGCTTACATTTAACGTCCAAACTAGCCCCTCCTTATTAGTTAAATCGGAAGTATAGTAGGAGATCTTTATTATTTGGGCGTCTCCAACATAGATTATAATCTCATTTCCATTAACTTCAAAATTGAGGGGATCATCATTTTCATCTACAACAAATAAGTTTTCATAATCCTTCCCCAGAAGGGGAACTGTTATTTGGGTAACATATTCTTCGGGAATTATTTGATACTCAACCTTAACATAACCATCTCTGTAAACAATTAATTCTAAATTTGAAACAGTAAATTCTGCATTAACCCAAGGGAAGACTATTAAGATTAGAGAGATTAAAGCGAGTATCCTTTTCATTTAGCCACCTCCAAAGTAAAAAATAAAGGAAGTCAGCTGTGTAGTAAAATAAACTTCTCCACGTTATAGAGCAGCTTTAAGGTTATTGCAAAGTGTGACTTTGCCATAGCAACTTTTCCTTCTTTTAGCATTCTGATTCCTATTTGCATTTCTTGAATTGCAGTCCTTAACTCTATTTCCGCTCTTCTTGTGTTAACGCCTCTTTGTCTTAAAACTTCCAAAGCCCTTATATCCTTCCTAATTCTTTCTGTTGTTTCTCTTATGAAGACTTTTGCATCCATTTTAATCTTCTGTTCTGTTATTCTTTCACGTATTCTTTGTAAACCTTTGAAAAACATGTCAATTTTGATTCTGTTCTCTTTGATGACCTCTAATGCCTCTTCCCATCTTTCCTGATCTGCTAGACTTTTAACTTCTTCATAAATTGCTTTCATTTCCTCAAGCTTTGCCTCGGCTTCACTCGTGTCAATACCTTTAAGCTTAGCCTCTTGAATACTTCTTTCTGCAAATTTGATTCCATTTTCTGTTCTAATTAGGAAATCCTTTACGATCTTATCCGCGTTCATATAGGCAAGTTGTTCCCTTATCTTTCTCAACTCTTCATCTAAAGCAACTTTCTTTTCCTGTGCAATCTCTAAATCCTGTTTAGCCTTTTCAAAATCTTTTGCTTTCAAGTCATCCAAAACGACTTTATATGCTTCCCTAGTTTCATTATATAGGTGGGTTATGTTGGATACATCTATACCTTGATTTTCCGCTATTTTAATGGTCCTCTCAACGAATCTGAAGTATTCCACCATTCTGTTAATCATTCCAAAGATTCTTTCTCTATACTCATTAATCCTTTCCCTTCCCTCTTTTAACTGGATTAATACGAGTTTATAATGGCGCATTGCAGTTAATGCATCAAGAATTGAGTTGTAGTAATCACCATTGTTAAACTCTTCAATTGCCTTATCCTTAAGCTCTTCTCCTTTTTCATAATGGAAAAGTATTGTGGAGTTTTCAGGTAGTTTGTCTCTAATTGGTTCTATTCTTTTAGTTGTAAATTCACTTAGCTTTTCTAAGTGTGAAATTAAGCGTTGAGCAATGACTTCTTCTCTATTTGTGGCATTTTCGTCTAATGTAAATTCTGGAACTTCTGTGGTTGTTGTGTTCCCTTCATCTGCAACTGCAAGGGGCACTATACTGCCAATCAACAAAAGCACCAGTGCCAAAGCACTCCCCTTCATGGGCATCACCAAATATGAATGGAATCTCAACTTATTTTAGGGACTCGATGAAAAGAACGTTCCGAAACGTTCCACTCTGAAATTATGCTTATATCTTGAAGTATTTAACTTTTTTGGGCAAAATAGAATTTCCTTTTGTTTCATATTACATTCTCCTCATACTCTGAAAACAACTTGTAAAGCCCAAACTTAAAAGTGCTATTATGCTCTAATAGAAAAAATGAAATTTTTAGGGAATAGCAAAACCAAGTCCCTTCAAAATCATTCTAATTGCAATTAGGATGAGTATAGCTGAAAAGCCCATTTTAAGATTATCTGGATGCATATTGTGAGCAATTCTAGCTCCCAAAAAGCCTCCTAATATCAACCCTGGTGCTAGTAGAATGGCTTTATCAAGATGAACTTGTCCAAGATTGTAATGTCCAATTACTCCAGATAGAGCTGTGAAAAACAAAGCAACACTTGAGGTGCCAATGGCATAACGAATTGGGATACCCAATGAATGAAAAAGTGGAACGTTTAAAATCCCACCACTTATTCCTAAAAGCCCAGAAGAGAAGCCGGAAATAATACCAACCACTGGAACCTTCTTGTAATCCACTTTAACCTTTTTCTTGTTTGAGATTATCCCAGACTTTTTCATCAGTTTGTAGGCAGCACATGCCAAAGCTAAGCCAAATATTACGCTTAATTGCTTTGTATTCAGAAATATTGTTAGGTAAGCACCAAAGAATGCAGATGGAATTGAGAAGCTCTCCTTTAGTATCACAACTTTAAATAGAACATTTTTTCGCTTTAAATGACCATAAGCAGATGCAAAAGAACTCATAACTATACACGCCAAACTAGTTCCAATTGCATCTTGAATAGGCAAGCCCATGAGAGTTAGGACAGGGACTATCAAAAAACCGCCGCCAATTCCAAACAGGCCAGCAAGCAAGCCTATGAGGAAGCCTATGGAAATGTCAAGGATATACTGAAGCATAGAAAGAGTAAAAGGAAAAATAGTTTTAAAGGTTACGGAATCACAATCCCTAACCCTTTTAAAATCATCCTCAATGCCAGCAAAGCCAAAACTACTGCGAAGGCTCTCTTTAGACTACTTGCTTTTGTTTTCTTCGCTATCCTTGCCCCTAACTGTGCTCCAACCATTAACCCTGGCACTAGAAGGATTAACCACTGGAACTCAACGTTTCCGAGCAAATAGTGTTTAGCTGCACCACTCATGGCTGTGAAGAATATAGCAAAACTTGAAGTTGCTACTGCATAGTGTATTGGCAAACCAAGATGAACTAAGAAAGGAACGTTTATTATTCCCCCACCGACACCGAGCAGACCTGAGGCTATTCCTGCAAAAAAACCACCAATTGGTATTATCTTGTAATTAAGCTTGACCTCTTCTAATTTAATCTCTTCAGGCTCTCTTGTTCTTCCTCTAAAAATCCTTATGGCAACCAATATTAAAGCGGCACCAAAGATAACCTTAAGCTGAGCTGGATTTAAAAACGACGTTAGCCAAGCACCTATGTAAGCACCAAATATAGCGGGAATAGCTAGTAGTATTCCAGCTTTGTAATGAATTCTTTTCTGCTTTGAGTAAGCTATTGCTGATGAGAAAGATGTAAAGACTATTGCCGCTGAGGAAGTTCCAACAGCATGGTGAATCTCGACTCCTAAAATGTTGAGTGTTGGAACTATTAAAAATCCTCCTCCAAGACCAAAGAGGGCAGCTAAAATACCTATAAAGACGCCAACAGCAAAGTAAGAGATGTATTTAAGCACCTAATCACCTCCTTATTCAAGCTCAAAGGCTAATGCTTCAATTAATTTTATCAAAGCTTTTAAATCTTCAATATGAAGCATCTCTGTTTCAGAATGCAAATACCTTATTGGAACGCTCAAAGCTAGAACTTGGCTTTTATCTTGGAATACTGAAGCATCTGTTCCTCCACCTGTAACGCCAATTTGTATTGGGATTTCATTTTTCTCAGCTATTTTCCAAACATTTTTAGCCAAACTTCTCGTGTAAATAGCCGAGTTGTCAATAGCCCTTATTACCGCTCCTTCTCCAAGCTTGACATCTCCCGTTAAGAAGGAACAGCAGGCAAAGCTATCAATTGCAACAGCATATTCCGGATTATAACTATTTGCTAAGAACTTAGCTCCTTTAAGCCCAATTTCCTCTTGAACCGTGAAAGCAAAGATAACTTTCCCGTTTAAGTCATGATCAACCAGATCCTTTATGGCTTCAACTAATGCTACAGCCCCAAACCTATCATCTAAAGACCTTGTTGCAACGTATTTATTGTTTAAAACAGCGAAATGTTTCTTAAATACGGCATAGTCCAAAGGCTTAACTCCTAAAGTCAAAGCTTCTTCCTTGCTTTCGGCTCCAATGTCTATGGCTAACTTGTGCCAAGGAAGTGTGTCAAACTTACGCTCTAAGTTTAAGTGCACAGCTTCAGCCCCTATAACTCCATCAAGCTTTCCACCCTCAGTTATTACATCAACATGTCTTCCAAGCAAAAGCCTATCATCAATTCCTCCAATCTTTCTAAACTTAAGCTTTCCATCATTAGTTATTCCTGTAATTAAAAGTCCAATCTCGTCCATGTGAGCCATGAACAAAAGTCTTTCTTTTCCTTCTCCAAGCTCGACAATTAAGTTCCCGATTTTGTCAACCTTATAATCTGCAAAAGGTTCTATTATTTCAATGAGCTTTTCCCTAATTTTCTCCTCGTAACCAGAAATTCCGGGAAGTTGAGTAATCTCTTTAAGTTCTTTAATCAGCTTCATAATATCACCTCAAAGCATCTTTAACTCTTCAATTGGTCTGATCTTTAAAACATCCCTATTAACTAATCCTTCTGGAATTTCTCCCCTAAGAAGCATTAATAAGTTCTTCACAGCTTGGACTCCCATATCTTCCATAGCCTCTATTGCTAAGCCAGCATGGTGTGGAGTTAAAACGGTTTTCCACTCCATCTCAAAGAGTTCGCTCTCCTGCAGGGGTTCCCTTTCATAAACGTCGGTGGCAAATCCCTTAAGCTTACCTCCTTTGAGAGCTTTGATCAGGGCTTTTTCATCAACTAAAGAGCCTCTTCCAATGTTTATCAAGTATTTTCCTTCCAAAAGCTTTAATCTTTCTTCGTTAATGATATGATAAGTCTCTGGAGTTGCTGGTAAAGCTAAGACAACTATATCACTTTGCTTTAAGACATCATCAATGGGCAACCATTTTGCATTTACCTCTTTCTCAATATCTTCTTTTCTTGTCCTGCTCCAGTAGAAAACTTCTGTGCCTAAGGCTTTGACCCTTCTTGCTATAGCTTTTCCTATTGCCCCCATTCCTAAGATTCCAACTTTCTTCCCATAAACTGTCTCTATTTTGTTATACCATCCCCAAACGGTCCTATGGGAGTCCCATTTTCCTTTCCTTATGAACTTATCAGAATAGGCTATTTTTCTAAGCAATGCTATCATTAAGCCAACTGCAAACTCTGCAACTGCTTCGCTTAAAACTCCACTAACTTTTGTAACATAAATCCCCTTCTTTGTAGCAGCTTCAATATCAATATGGTCATAACCAGCTGAATGAGTGCTTATGACTTTTAAATTACTCGCTCTTTCAATTATCTCCCCATCAACTTTATTTAAGGGTGAAACAATCAGGGCATCATATCTGTCAATAATGCTTAAAAGTTCTTCTTTGCTTGGATAAAGCGAAACATCAACATCACAATGTTTTTTCAACATTTCCAGTGGCTTGCTTTTTATCTTAAAAACTACCAATATTTTAGGTCTCATGCATCTACACCTCTACGATATTCATCGAAACGAACTAATAAATCTTTTCTATATTATCTTGATCCTTTGTTCAATTTAAAAGCGAAAAGTTAAAATGTCTTCAATGAATTTTTAGACCTAGGTGGTAGTATGGGAATAGAAAGAAATAGATGGCAAAACGACTTTAGTGAGTGGTACAATGAAATGATAGAAATTGCTGGAATACAAGATAAACGTTATCCAGTCAAGGGAATGAACATCTGGCTACCATATGGCTTAAGGATCATGAAAAACATTGAGAAGTTTATCCATGAGGAAATGGAAAGAACTGGACATCAAGAGGTTCTCTTCCCAGCATTAATACCAGAGACAGAGTTTCAAAAGGAAGCGGAGCATATAGCTGGATTTGAAGGAGAAGTTCTTTGGGTAACTCATGCAGGGCGCAATCCATTAGAAGTTAGACTTATTTTGAGACCAACAAGTGAAACCGCAATGTACTCAATGTTCTCTCTTTGGATTCGCTCTCACGCAGATTTGCCATTCAAAATCTATCAAATAGTTAACGTTTATCGTTATGAAACAAAGCACACAAGACCATTAATTAGAGTTAGAGAAATCAGCAGATTCTTTGAAGCTCACACAGCTCATGATAGCTTTGAGGATGCTGAGAGACAAATTCATGAAGATTTGGAGATTTTTGATAGGATTGCAAAGAAATTGGGATTACCATATATAGTGAGCAAGCGTCCAGAGTGGGATAAGTTCCCAGGAGCATTTTATTCATTAGGTGCTGAAATAGTTATGCCAGATGGAAGAACGCTCCAAATTGGAACAATGCACCACTACAAGCAAAACTTTGCCAAAGCCTACAACATTACCTATGAAAAAGAAGATGGAACCCATGAATATGTTCACCAAACAACCTATGGAATGAGTGAAAGGCTTTTAGCTGCAGTAATTGCAACCCATGGGGACGATAGAGGTTTGGTATTACCACCAACACTTGCTCCAATTCAAGTTGTTATAGTTCCAATACCACTTAAAGAATCTCCTTATGATGTAAATGCTTATGCAAGAGGAATTGCAGAAGAATTGAAATCAGCGGGAATTAGGGTTCATGTGGATGAGAGGGACATAAGACCAGGAAGGAAGTTCTATGACTGGGAGCTTAAGGGAGTTCCATTAAGAATTGAAGTCGGACCAAAAGACGTTGAAACTGGAAAAGTTGTCTTAGCAAGAAGAGATAACTTACAAAAGTTTGCAATTGATAGGGAAGAGCTAATTGATAAGGTCAGGGAAACTTTGGACGAAATTATGGAGAATCTTTACAACAGGGCTAAAGAGTTCCTTGAAACTCACATAAAGAGGGTTGAAACAATAGAAGAGGCAAAGCAAGTGTTCGAGGATAGAAGAGGAGTAGTTGAGATTCCATGGTGTGGCGAGGAAAGCTGTGGTTTAGAGATGGAAGAAATTTTAGATGCAAAGATGCTTGGTATTCCATACCCAGATGAAAAAGCCAAGATAGAAGGTAAAAAGTGTGCCCATTGTGGAAGAGAGGCAAAATATATTGCAAGGTTCGCAAGAACATATTAGCTTTTCTCCTTTTTGAAAATTTTTAAATACTCTTCTTTGGATTTCTTTTTGGTGAAAGAAATGAGATTTGTGCTGAAAAATGAGCATATAAAGGATGCCTTTGTTTGGGAGCTAAAGAATGCAGGGATTAAGTTTCAGATTAGGGAAGAACTTGGCTTTGAATCCTTTATTGGCCATGTTATAGTAGGAACATTTGAGGAAGTGAAGCAAAAAATTGAGAGCTTTTCAAGTGAAGATGATAGAAAAGCTATGCTTAGTGCATTAAAAACATTCAAAGAGGGATTTATTAAAGTTATGGAGGAGTTAAAAGAAAGTCCAAAAACATTTAATGAGCTTTTAAATAAGTATGGGACGTTGGTGGGTGAAGTATTGGAGCAGCTTTTAGATAACAATGCAATTGAGGTTAAAGATGGAAAGATTTTTCCTAAAGACTTTGACCTTGAAAATTTAATAATCCAATTTAGAATTCCCCTTGGAGCCGTGAGGAATTTTGAAGAGCTTGAGAAGAATGCGGAACAGTTTGCCTATATTGACTTCATGCCCCAGTATGTTGTGGAGATCAAAGAGTTTGAAATTAACAAAGCTAACAGAGTTTTAGAGATAGCTTCAAAATATTTTAACCTTTATGAAGCATTGGAAGCTTATTTTGCACTGTTGGGGAAAAATATTATTGCGAAAGAACTCTTAGAGAAAGCTAAGGAAAAAGTTACAAAAGACATAGCAATTAAGCACTTCTTAGAAAACTCACCTTTTGAGGTTAAAGAAGAAAAAAGGAGAATTATCATTGGGATCTCACATCCAAAGGCAGTTGAAGATATTTTAAGAGAAATGGAGAAGAGGGGACAAGTGCTTGTCAAAGGGAACAAAATTCGGCTTCCTTAACCTCTATCCTTTAAAAATGCTCTCAAGGGCTTTAATAACTTCAGGATCTTCGGTAATATAGATTTTATCCAGCACTAATAGAACCTTCCCTGCCTTTGATTCATCGAGAATTTTAGTTAAAAGTTCATAGCTAACCTCCCCAACGATTATAATCCTTAGGCTACCGTTTACGAATACACCCGTTTGGGGAACTCCTGTGGTCCCAGTATATTGGGATAATCTGGTAAACTTCTCCACATTTCTGTTGTAATTTGGCTCTTTCTCATCTGCAACCTCATAATAAGTCAATGCATCTTTTCCGTAGTGTTTCGTTATTAGCTCTTTCATGTTGGCACAGTGTGGACAGTAATAGGCGCCAAACATGTAAAAATGTATTCCCTGCTTTTGCTGAAAGCTCGTTTGTGAAGTTGTTTGGGTCTGTTCTTGATTTATACATCCAGCCAATAATGCAAATAAGAACACAATTGCCAACATTAGCCCTACATATTTCCTCATTTTAACCCCTAAACTTAAAATGCAGTCTTAGGCTTTATAAATAATGAGGTGTTAAAATGGAACACTACATCAAATCCTTTGATGAAAAGATGCTTTCCCTGAGCAATGCTCCTCATAATGGCGGGTTATTCAAAGCTAATGGCTTCTTTTTTATGCATGTCCCTAAAAACTACAATGGCAATTACAAAAGAGATTGTGCAGAATTTGAACGAAAATACAGCTTAAGGGATTTTGTGGGTTTTATGACTGCTGTAACGATTCCAAATGTGTTAAGCGTTGCAAAGCATAAAAATGTTGAGGCTTATATTACAGCAGGAATTACGAATCCAGCAATTGTTGGAGAAGAGTGCAAATTTGAATATGGGACGATAAATATTGCTGTTCTTATAAAGGAAGGATTAACAATTGGTGCTTTGGCAAATGCAATAATGACTGCAAGTGAAGCAAAAACATATACTCTTCTAAAGCTCGGTTATAATGCAACTGGCACAACAAGCGATGGCATTGGAATATTTGCCTTTGAGGGGGAACAAGAATGGGCTGGAACTGCAACGGGGATAGGGATTTCAATTGGAAAAGCTGTTAGGAAAGCTTTAGAAGAGAGTATAAGAAAGTGGGAGAAGATAAGGAGTTAAGCTTAAAAATTTCCTTCCTTAATTTCGATCATGATCGTTGGAATCCATGATGGCCACGATGCTGGAGTTGCTCTGATTGATGGTGAAAAGATTTACGCAATAAATGAAGAGAGATTGGTTAGGATTAAGCATTATCGCGGCTTTCCAGAAAAAAGCTTAGCTAAGGTTTTTGAGATAGGTAATGTTAATCCTGAAGATATCGAGATCATTGCTATTGCTGGCATTTTTAGGAAGTATTCTCGTCTTTTAGAGCTTGAAAAAAAGCTCAAAGCTTTCTTTGGAAAGGACTTTAAGAGGAAAGTTCTATATGTTGAGCATCATTTGGCTCATGCTTCATCTGCCTACTTCACGTCTGGCTGGAGAGATGCAATAGTTTTAAGCATTGATGCCGCTGGTGATGGATTAAGCTCTTCAATTTATGTTGCAAGGGATGGAGAACTGGTAAGAATAGCTCAAAGCACTTATATTGACTCTTTAGGCGATTTTTATGCTTCAATTACAGAGCTTTTAGGCTTTAAACCAATGCGTCATGAAGGAAAAGTGATGAGTTTAGCTGCTTATGGGAAGCCAACTTATGATTTAAGCAACGTAATCGAGCTAAATGGACTAACCTTTGAGAACAAGCTTAAAGTTGTTGGGATTGAAGCGACTAAAAAATTAGCCCAGCTCTTTGGTTATCCATTCGAAAGAGCAAAGAAAATTGCAAATCAAATGAAAAAGGGGAACTTAGATGAAGAGGTTCAAAGAAAGGCTGTTGAAATTGCAGCTTCTGCTCAAAGGCATCTTGAAAAGATTATTGACGAGCTCGGACTGAAGTTAACAAAATATGATCTTCCCTTAGCTTATGCTGGTGGGGTGGCTCAAAACGTTAAAGCGAACATGATTTTAAGAAAGCACTTCCCAAATTTATGGGTCTTCCCAGCAATGCATGATGGGGGCTTAGCCTTTGGAGCTGCAATTTTTGTTAAAGCTCAAATGGAGAGATTAGATAACAAATGGAAGCCATTTAAGCTTAAACACGTCTATCTCGGACCTTCTTACAGCGAAGGTCAAATTGAAGAGCTTTTAAAGAGTGAAAACATTAACTATGAGCGCGTTAGTGATGTTGAAAGCTTTGTAGTTGATTCATTAATTGAAGGGAAAATTGTTGCACACTTTACTGGAGCAATGGAATTTGGACCAAGGGCTTTGGGAAATCGCTCAATTTTAGCTGATCCTCGAGATAAAAGCGTTGTGAAACGTCTTAACCTTCACTTAAATAGAGATGTATTTCAACCCTTTGCCCCAACAATCTTAGAGGAAAGAATTGAGGAATATTTGGTTGATGCTTATCCAAACAAGTTTATGACGATGAGCTATTATGCAACAGAAGAGATGCAAAGCTTAACCCCAGCTGTGGTTCATGTTGATAAAACAACAAGACCTCAAACCCTGCTTAGAGAAGATAATCCAAGGTATTATGAAATAATTAAGCGTTTTGAAAAGAAAACTGGAGTTGGAATTGTTTTGAATACGAGTTTCAATATGCATGGAGAACCTATTGTTTGTTCACCAAAGGATGCCTTAGAGAGCTTTAAGAAAGCAAAGCTTGATGTGTTGGTTTTGGAGAGATTTGTCGTGTATGACAAAGCTTGAGTTGTTTATTCATGCATCGCTATAGGATCGTCTGAACAATAAAAGAAAAAAAGATTTATAAGGAAGTTCATCCAAATGACCGAAATGGTGATTTTATGGTCCATCCTAATGACTTTATTTTAGAATATTTAGGCAAGCTTCCGACTCTGATTAGGCCATATAACAAGTTAAGGAAAAGATATCTCTATCATCAGCTTAAGGAGAAAATTGATTCTTATCTGTCGAACGGTCGCGAGGATACTATTATTATATCGGGTCTTAGAGGAACAGGCAAGACGACTATTTTAGCACAGCTCTATTTTTATGGAATATCAAGGATCAATCCAAATGAAGTTATCTATCTTTCTCTTGATGAGCTTCAGCTTCTTGGTCTCGACTTACTTGAGGTCCTTGATACCTATAAACGAATTATCAAGCCAGAGAGACCAATCTTGCTTCTTGACGAAGTTCAGTATGATGAAAACTGGGATTTAAAGTTGAAAGTAATACATGACAAAATGAAGTTTTTAACAATAACGACAGGTTCTTCTGCAGTAAGACTTAAGGAAAGTCCAGATTTAGCAAGGAGAGCGCTTCACAGGGAGCTTTATTCAATGACTTTCAGAGAATATTACAGTCTTAAAACAGGCAGAGAGATTCCAGAACTAATACACAATATACTAAGCCTCAAAGAGGTGCAATTTTCTCCGATTGATGAAGAAGAGATAGTAAGATACATGAAAGTTGGTGGCTTACCCTTTGCTCTCGAGATGCCAGAATGGGAAGCTTATGAAAGAATACTTTCAATGCTTGACAGAATTATATATAGAGATCTCAGGGAAATTCACGATTTTGATGTTGAAACCCTTGATAAAGCTATTCATCTGCTTGTTCTTCTTGCAAATCCCAAAGGAGAGCGATTTAGCTATGAAAAATTGAGTAAAAGCTTAAATCTCGCAAAGGGTACTATTATAAAGCTTATTGATTCCCTTGAAAAGGCATCGCTAATACATAGAATACCAGCTCACGGCTCTATTGTTAAGGGCATTAGGAAGAGTCCAAAGGTAAAGTTTCTTGCTGTGCCAGTGAAATCAGCAATTCTTTACAAAATCGGTCTACTTGTAGATAGTGAGGAAATACTTGGCTCACTTCTCGAGGATATAGTTGCTTTCTACCTGTATCTATTGACCAAGTTGAGAATGGGTAGATTAAGCTATGAACCTGCTCGTGGAGGTGCCGACTTTGTGCTCGAACTTGGCGATGAGAAAATCGTTATTGAAGTTGGGCTTGGAAAAGCAAAGAAATCACAGGTCAAAAGAACGATGGAGAGGATTGGTGCAGAGAAAGGAATTGTGGTTGGAAAAAAGTATGAAATAGGGGAAAGAGTAGCATTTTATCCATGGCAAATGTTTATAATGGGATTTTAGGAGGTTTCAATTTAAACTCCTCCTATAAAAACCGTCCCTAGACTCAAACTTTTCGATTCTATTTTTCATAAATCGAATATTTTACAGCGGCAAAATTATAAATCTCAAAATTGAGTTCACTTTGGTGATTCTCATGGCGCTAAGTGATAGATTAGAACGTGTAAATCCTTCTGAAATTAGAAAGCTTTTTGATTTAGCTCAAGGTGTTGAAGGGTTAATATCACTTGGAATTGGAGAACCAGACTTTGATACGCCGGAGCATATAAAAGAGTATGCAAAAGAAGCCCTTGACAAAGGGTTGACGCATTATAGTCCAAATGTTGGGATTTTAGAGCTTAGAGAAGCTATAGCAGAAAAACTAAAAAGAGATAACAATATTGATGCCGATCCAAAAACTCAAATCATGATAACTGTGGGTGCAAATCAAATAATACTAATGGGACTTGCGACGTTTTTAAAAGACAATGATGAGGTTTTAATTCCTTCACCTATGTTTGTTAGCTATGCGCCAGCAGTTCTTTTAGCTGGAGGAAAGCCAATAGAAGTTCCAACCTATGAAGAAAATGAGTTTAGACTTAGTGTTGATGAGCTTAGAAAATATGTAACTCCAAAAACTAAGGCATTAATTATTAACTCGCCCAATAATCCAACTGGAGCAGTTTTAACAAAGAAAGACCTTGAGGAAATAGCGGACTTTGCAGTTGAGCACGATTTAGTGATTTTAAGTGATGAGGTTTATGAATACTTTATTTACAATGAAGCCAAGCATTACAGCATTGCATCTCTAAACGGCATGTTCGATAGGGTAATCACAATAAATGGCTTTTCTAAGACTTTCGCAATGACCGGCTGGCGTTTAGGCTTTGTCGTGGCAAGGGAGGATATGATCGAAAAGATGACGAGATTCCAAATGTACAATGCAACATGTCCAGTAACCTTTATCCAATACGCAACTGCAAAAGCTTTGAGGGATAAAAGAAGCTGGGAAGCAGTTGAAGAAATGCGTAAAGAGTACGATAGAAGAAGAAAAATGGTATGGAAGAGACTAAATGAAATGGGATTGCCAACAGTAAGACCAAAAGGAGCATTCTATATTTTCCCAAGAATAAGAGATACCGGTTTAACGAGCAAAGAATTCAGCGAATTAATGATAAAGGAAGCAAGGGTAGCTTTAGTTCCAGGAAGTGCCTTTGGAAAAGCTGGTGAAGGTTACGTAAGAATATCTTATGCAACAGCTTATGAAAAGCTTGAAGAGGCAATGGACAGAATTGAAAAGGTTTTGAAAGAGAGGAAGTTAGTATAGGGTAATGCTCACTTTTCTTTCTTCATTTATGTCAATTATTGCATAATGTCCTCTAAATAATGGTCCGGGATTTACTATTAGTGTTTTTCCAATCTCATCAATTCCTCTTGCTTCGTGGATATGCCCACAGATAACTAAAGGCGGTTGTCTCTCTTCAATAAACTTTCTCAGGGCTTTACTTCCAACGTGTAAACCAGTGAAAGTTCTGTCTACTTTAGTATTGTATGGTGGAACATGCATCAAAAGGATATCTCCCTCTCTGTAGTTTCTATTCAAGCTCGCCCATATAGCATCATCTTGAAATTCCCATATGGTTGAGAAAGGAGTTATGTTTGAGCCTCCAAACCCGATTATTCCCAAATCTCCAAGCTCAACCCTTTTATCATGTAAGTTTATTCCTTTCTCCTCAAGCAAATCTAAAACATCTTTACCATCACAGTTTCCCATAACTGCATAAATTGGCTTTTCTAATGTTTCAAAATGTTTCAGGATTACTTTAGCACTCTCTCTTCCACTAAAGTGTGTCAAATCTCCGGCAATTAGGATTAAATCAAAGTCCTCTTTCTTAATTTTCTCAACCAACCACTTTGCTTTATTTTCTCTTCCGTGAATATCAGTTACAGTAACTATTCTCATTTTCTCACCCCTAAGTTTGTTTTTTGCATTTTTCTTTATGAGCGTTAAGGTTAAGTCTATGAAAGTTCTTTCATTAATTGGTGGAAAGATGGGTTGGAAAGAGAAGCTTAGAAAGGATGAATACATCAATGTGGGAGAGTTTATTGTTGAGCTTAGCCTAGACATGGAGTGTCCTTGTAAGGATGGTGAAGTTTATCCTGCCATAACAGTTTATGATTACAAAACAGAATGTTGGTATTATATTGATGAAGATTTTCCTGCTGTGAACAATTTTAGAGAGGCTTGGGAAGTTGCCATAAAAACGCTCGAGGAATACATAAACGGAAAAACTCCAAGATTGAAACGCTCACCAAAGAAATTTGCTTCTGATGATGTTATAGAGAGGTTTATTAGGGCTTTGAAAGAGTTAAAAGAGTGATTATCAATAAAAAGTTAAAATCAATAGAGCACAATCTCAACCTCTTCCCCTTCTCTGTAACCCTCAACATCTTCTGGAATAATCAGATAGCCATTGCTCTCAACTAATGAGCTTATCAATCCGCTTCCGCTCTTCCGTATTGGCTTTGCTTTCCCATCTTCATACCAAACCTTGACAAATTCATAACGCCCCAATGTTGAGCTAACTTTGGAGGCAAGCCTTGCTTTGACTTTGATGTCTTTATAATCAGCACCAGCAAGCTTTATCAAAGCATACTTAACAAAGAGATGGAATTGCGTAAATACAGCAACAGGATAGCCACTCATTACAAAAATCTTCTCTCCATATCCCATAGGTCTTCCGGGTCTTATTGTTGTGCCGTGGAACAAAAGCCTAACGAACTTATGGGCATAATCCTTATCTCCAAAAGCACTTCCGCCGGTAATCAGCACTAAATCGCATTCTTTTTTGGTTTTTTCGAGTGCTTCATTTATTTTAGCTTCATCATCTGGAAGAACACCATAAAAAATTGGCTCTCCGAAGTACTGTCTAACTAAGCTTTTGAGCATTATTGAGTTGCTCTCCAAAATTTTGCCTTCATTAAGGGCTTTTTCGTCAAGATCTTCTATAAGTTCATCCCCAGTGACGATAATACCTACTTTTGGCTTTCTCTTCACTTTAATCCTCTTTATTCCAACGCTCTTAAGCAATGCTAAATCTTGAGCTCTTAAAATTTGCCTTTTCCTTAAAAGAACTTCTCCTTTTTTGATATCTTCTCCTTTGAAAGAAACATTTTGCCCGGGAGCAACAGGTCTTAACACATAGATCCTATTTCCTTCTCTCTTAACGTGCTCTTGCATTATAACAGCATTAGCCCCCTTGGGGATTTTGTTTCCTGTCATTAGCTTTATAGCTTTCCCTTTCCCTACCTCTTTTTTGCTTTCCATACCAGCAGTTATTTCATCTATGACCTCAAGTTCTATTGGATTGTATTCCCTTGCTTGGAAGGTATCTTCAGCTCTTACTGCATAACCATCAACAGCCGATCTATCAAAAGGTGGTGAATCGATCGGAGAAATTATGTCCTCAGCTAAAACTCTACCTAATGCTTCATCTAGAGAAACCTCTTCAACTTCTTTAGTCTCTTCAATATCATTAATCATCAAGTTGAAAGCCTCTTTGTAAGGGGTTAGCTTTTTGAATTCTCTCATACAAATCACCCTATTTAATTCTTTAATTGCATGATTATGCAATTCTGTAATTGTCTATTCCCTTGCATGCTTCAAAATGTGGTATGCTTCTTTTTTAATTATCTCCACTCCCACTTTAACCGCATTTAAGCTTCCCGGCAAGCAAAAGACTACCTTGCTTTCTTTATCTCTTATAATCCCAGCTGTTGCCCTTGTGAGAACTGCGGCAGTTCCAACTTCTTTAAAGCTTTTTAATCTAAAAATCTCTCCAAAGCCAATAAGTTCTTTATCAAAAAGAAGTCTAGCGATTTCAATCGTGATATCTCTTCGTGTTATTCCAGTTCCGCCAGTTGTGATGACTACTTCAGCTTTTTCTAAAGCTTCGAGGAGAGCTTTTAGAATTGCCAATTTTTCATCTGGGACTATTTTATAGTAAACGTTTTCATTTCCAGCATTTTTTAATTCTTCAATTATGTAATAACCGCTTAAATCTTCCTTTTTCCCTAAGCTTGCGGTATCGCTAACAGTTATTACAGCAAACTTAAAACTCTTCGGTGCTTTAGCTCTATGCTCTTCAACTCCCATGTTATCACCTAAAAGAGTTTAGAAAATTGGGTTTAATAACCTTATTGAGTTAAGTCTTTTTGTTTAACATCTTTCTAATGTTCTCCACCAATTCCCTGTCATTAAGGGCTGAAGATTCTAAAAGACCTCTCTTTTTCAAGTTATAGGCAATTTTTACGCTTGCTGGAATTCTAATGCCTAAATTTTGTAAAAGATCAACTTCTTCAAAAATCTGCTTTGGCTTTCCTTCCAAAATTATTTCTCCTTTATCAAGGACAATGACCTTATCAGCGAATTCTAAAATGTAATCAGTGTTGTGTTCGACCATAATTATTGTTATCCCTTGCTCTTTATTTAGCAAAGTTACTAAACTCAAAACTTGCTCTTTCCCAAGGGGATCAAGCTGGGAAGTTGGTTCATCTAAAACAAGAACTTCTGGCTTCATAGCTAGAACGCTTGCTATTGCCAACCTCTGCTTTTGACCACCACTTAGATTTGGTGGGAACTCATTTTCTAACCCTTCTAATCCAGCTAATCTTAAAGCCCATCTAATCCTTTTCTTAATTTCTTCAATGTCCAAACCTAAATTTTCTAAACCAAAAGCAACTTCTTCTTCAACTGTCATGTTAAAAAGCTGGGAATCAGGATTTTGCAAGACCAACCCAACGATGGTCGAAAGCTTTGCCACACTTGTCTCTTTTGTGTTATATCCCTTTACATAAACATCCCCTTCAAATTCTCCGCTTATCGAATGGGGGATTATACCATTGAATGTTAAGCATAGGGTTGACTTTCCACTTCCACTAGCTCCCAATATTCCCAAAAATTCGCCTTTTTTGACTTTAAGCTCTATATTTTTCAGGGAATATTCTTTTGAGCCACTGTACTTAAAGCTCAACTGTTCAACTCGGATTAAGGGCATAGTTTAAATTTGCCCATGAACCTTTAAAAGTCTTAAGAACAAAATTTGGTTGGTGGTGACTGTGAGTAGAGAGGGAGTCTGGAAATATCTGAGCTTTATTCTCACATTGTTATTGGCTTTAGCTATAATCTCAAATATCTTACTGTACTTCCAAAATAGTGAGCTTCAAAAAGCCTTGGAAAATAAGACAACAGAAATAAGAGTCGAAGTTCCGAATGTAACCTACACAATTTCTGGTAACATAACAGCCCTTCAAGCCAAGATTGAGGATCTTCAAAAGGAAATTGAATATTTAAAACTTCAATTGAGGGAAAAACAACAAATTTCTGCCAATACTACAATAGCAATTTTACCCATAATGGGACCTATAGATGAGTACACTGCCATGGACATAGTTTCTAAAATTAGACAGATAAGACAAAACAAAACAATTGGAGGAGTTTTATTATGGATCGAAAGCCCCGGAGGTTATGTAGGACCTGTTAGAGTTATATATAAAGAGCTCAAGAAGTTAGGTTATGAAAAGCCAATAGTTGCTTACACAGGGGGATATGCAGACTCTGGAGGTTATTTTATAGCTTCTGCCGCTGATAAAATTATTGCAGATCCATTAGCCGAAGTTGGTAGCATTGGGGTGATTTATGTCCATTATGACTTGGAAGAGAACTATAGACAGTTTGGAATAAAAGTTAACGTCTTTAAGACTGGAAAATACAAAGATATGGGTGCTGAGTGGAGAGACTTAACTGAAGAAGAGAGGCAGATTATTAGGGAAGATATCGACACCTATTTCCAAGACTTTTTAAATGCCGTAAGTGAAGGGAGAAAGCTTGACATGAACACTACGAAACAGTATGCAGATGGTAGAATGTGGTTTGCTACAGAGGTTAAGGGCATACTAGTTGATGATACTGGAGATCTGGATTATGCAATAAAGGTCCTTGAAGAAATGATGGGCGTTAAAAGTGCAAGAGTAGTGTTGTACAATGTGCAAAAAGTTGATTTTGGAATTTATGAGAGCACCTCCCTCTACATGCCCTCTAACTATGCCCTCTCCTACATTAGGATTAGGGGGTGAAAAAATGCAATGTGAAGAGAAGCTTGAAGTTTTTGAAAATGGCTTCGATGATGGAAAGTTTAATCTGAGGATTGAGTTTTATGGAAGTGATGCAAGAAAAATTCTTTTAGCAATAATTTACGAACTTTATCAGCCCGAATACGGAAGTGAATATGTATATCCCTTTGAATGTGCTAAAGAATTTTGGGGAATTTACATGGATGGAAGTGAGGTTCAAGGCGAAGAACTAAGATTGAGCAAAACCAAGTTCATAAACAAGGCACTCATCAACAGACTTGAAAGTGTTTTAGAGAAAATAGATGCTCCAAGAGAAATTAAGGAACAAATTTCAAAGGAAATCGAGAACTCAGAGATATATAAGCTCAAAGATGGCTTACTCGCCCTAGGGAAAAACTTTATCTTAGATGAAGGCAAAAAGGTAGTGTTTGTATTTAATAAACCCAGTGCAAGGGAATTAATCTTGAGATATCTTAGGAAGTGGTGATATGGAAAGAGAGTCTCTGGTATGGATTGGTGTTTCCCTCATAATACTTTATTTAGTGTGGAAAACTGTCGAGCCTCTTATTTCTCCTATAATCTTTGGTCTTGCAATGGCTTATGTTTTCCATCCTCTTCATGCGAAGCTAACTGTAAGATTTAATGAAAAGAAATCTGCAATACTCTTAACTGCTTTGATGACCATTATAGCAACACTATTAACAATCGGAGTTGTTTTGTGGCTTAGAGATGTCACGAGATATATTTACATTTACATCGATGAATTCTTTCAATGGCTTTCTGGAGTTTCTTTTCCTTTTGGAATCAGTGAAACTTTGAAAGGCTTATCTCAGACAATTCCAGAGAAGTTAAGTGCTTATCTCCTCAACTACACATTCTCACTTCCAAAGTTTTTGCTTCAGGCAATAATCTTCTTGGGAATATTCTACGCAACTCTTAGCAATGCTCAGTTTCTCTCAAAGGAGATGTATAATCTCCTCCCTAAAGAAAATCGAGAACTTGGAGTATTATTGATAGAGAAAGCAAAGCTAACGCTAAGTGCAATACTGAGAACTTGGTTAATGTTAAGTGTTGTCAAGGGAATATTTCTAGCGACTGGAATGATTATGTTCGATATAAGCAACGTTAGTGGAGCTATAGCAGCTGGAGTTTTATGTGTAGTTTTAGAGCTTTTGCCCATGATAGGTGGATGGATTCTTTGGCTAATCGGCTCATTTTATCTCATTTCCTCTGGAGATGTCGTGGGGGGAATACTCTTCGCTGTATACGGAGCTATATTCATCTCTCCAGTCCCCGATATAACAGTCAGACCAAAGTTAGTTGCTCAGGGTGCAAAGGTTAATCCAATAGTAGCTTTCATAGGCATATTTGGCGGTATCATGTCATTTGGATTCAAGGGAATAATAATTGGTCCGGTATCTCTTGGATTGCTTGTAACCCTATTAGAGGAGTGGAAGGAGCAGAAGAGAAGGGAGATAATACTCGGTAGCTAGAAGAGCTTCCAAAGTTCATCACTTAACGGCTGTTCTAATTTTTCCTCTTTTCCATCTTTGACGATAATTCTAACACTCTTGTCTTCAAGGAACTCTCCAATTACTGAAGCCTCTATATTTTCGTTTTTAAGGGCTTTTACGATTTTTTCGGCATTTTCTTTTGGTGCTGATATCATCAATGCTCCAGAGCTTATCAGAGCTAAAGGATTTAGGTTATAATATTCACAAATTTTCTTAGTTTCTTCTGCAATTGGAATTCTTTCCCAGTAAACCCTAAAGCCTAAATTACTAGCATCTGCCATTTCATGCAATCCATTGGTTATTCCACCCTCTGTTGGATCATGCATAGCATTGACTCCAATTTCACTAGCTATTAGCGCATCTTTTACCACGCTAATTTTCCACAAAAAATCCTTAGCCCTCTTAACAAATTCTTCCCCAAAAACTTCTTTCAGCTCCTCTTCTTTCTCCATTGCGATGATTGATGTTCCTTCTATTGCTGCTCCCTTCGTTAAAATTATTGCATCCCCTGCTTTTGCATTTGAAGAATAGACTAATTTTTCCCTCTTTACCTCTCCAAACATAGTTCCGACTACTATAGGTCTGTTCAAACCTGGGGTTACTTCCGTGTGTCCTCCAACTATTGAAATTTCCAACTCCCTTGCACTTTTGTCCAAATCATTCATAATCTCCTCTAGAAGTGCTTCATCTGCATCTTCTGGCAATAAAATAGTCACTAAAAACCATTTTGGCTTTGCTCCAAAAGTTGCAACATCGTTGGCATTTACATTTACGGCATAGAACCCTATATGCTTACTTGCTCCCGTTATTGGGTCAGTTGATGCAACTAAAATTGTATCTCCAAGATCTATTGCAGTTGCATCTAGTCCCACGCCTGGCTTTATTAGAACCCTATTATCTTCAATCCCCAACCTTCTAAATACAATGCTTTTAAGTTTCTCTGGTGGAATTTTACCGGTAGGCAACATTTCTCATCGCCAAAGAAACTTTAAAACAATAAATTAAAAACCTTGCTACAAAAATGGAAAGGTAACCTCAGCGAGAAGTCGGTCATCATTTTTCAGCTCACTCTTGTTCCAATCATCGGTCACTAAAAACTTAAAAATTCATCTTTAAAAATTTACCTTAGATGTTCAAGGCATTGATGATGAAGCTGAGGACACCTGAGCGAGGCGATGAGGATTCTTCGCTTCGCTGATAAAAAGAAAGGGAGTTAAGCCTTCTTTTCCAAATATTTTTCTAAGGGTTTTGCAGGTATGTCTAATGCTAGCTTCATAGGTTTGAGAACTGTCCTTAAAGCATAAACCTTTGCATGTTCTGTAAACTCCTCTGGGGCATATTCTGTTGGCGTAAAGTTCAAAAGCTTCTCTGTGATGCCTTTTATTTCACTCTCGCTCCTTACCTTCTTAAATTCTCTGAAATATCCTTCAATACCTTTAACGTCTATCTCTGCATAGATTGGGATCTTTAAAGTAATTGTTTCATTTATGCTTGCCAATATCCTTGCAACATCTATTAAAGGAGTTTTCTCATCTATCATTAGTCTCTTAACGACTATCCAAGAACCGTGTTTAGCTGTAAAGTTTATGTGATCGTCTTCATAGGGTAAGGCAACCTTAAGCTCACTTATTGGATTTTCGGGGTAATCTATCTTGAGCTTTCCTGAGAGGGTTTCTCTAACTAAAAGAGCCTTTGCTACTTCCACTAACATCTTTTTTAATTTTTTATCCTCTTCAAAGACTAATGGGCTGAGCTTTCTTGAAGTTCCTGGCGATTTCAAAGCTTTAAAGACTTCCCAAAGCTCTTTTTCAGCTAAACTCTCTGCAAGAGATTTGACACCCTTAACGTCAATAGCATCACTTAAATATGTGGGAATCTTCAGGTTTATTGAATTTGAAACGCTTGCTAAGAAATGAGCTATACTCTTATTTTCCATCTCTGTAAGCTTATCTCCCACTTTCCATTCTTTATGCTTTGCAGTAAACATTACATGATCTACGACTTTCATGACACCACCACCTTCTCTTATTCCTACTTCATTTTTAGTTTTTTCTTAGTTTTAAACAGTTGGTTTAAGGTGAGCTTTTAAAGGGTATCTTATAATTTTAGGTTGGTGATGCTATGAGAATCAAGCTTGAATATGGTGCTGGTGGAGAGCTAATGGGAGAGTTCATTAGAGATGTCATCCTAAAGAATATTGCGCTGAAAAGCTTGGGTGGAATCGGGTTAGAGGCGTTAGATGACGGTGCTACAATCCCCTTTGAAGATAAACACATAGTTTTCACGATAGACGGTCACACTGTAAAACCACTATTCTTCCCTGGAGGAGACGTTGGGAGACTAGCGGTTAGTGGAACGGTTAATGATCTAGCGGTTATGGGTGCTAAACCCTTAGCTTTAGCCAATTCAATGATAATTCAAGAAGGTTTCGGAATGGAAGAATTCGAGAGGATTCTAAAATCAATGGATGAAACATCAAAGGAAGTTCCTGTTTCAATAGTTACGGGAGACACAAAAGTTGTCGAAGATAAAATCGGGATCTTTGTAATAACGGCTGGAATTGGAATTGCCGAGAAACCCATAAGCGATAATGGGGCAAAAGTTGGAGATGTAATCTTAGTTAGCGGAACTGTTGGAGATCATGGAATTGCAATTATGAGCCATAGAGAGGGAATATCTTTTGAAACCGAGCTTAAAAGTGATGTTGCACCCATTTGGGAGGTAGTTGAGAGCGTTGCAAAAGCCATTGGATGGGAAAACATTCATGCAATGAAAGATCCAACGAGAGGAGGATTAAGCAACGCTTTGAATGAAATGGCGAGAAAAGCAGATGTTGGATTTTTGGTTAGAGAGAGTGACATACCAATAAAACCAGAGGTTAAAGCAGCAAGTGATATGCTTGGCATAAGTCCCTTTGAGGTTGCTAATGAAGGGAAAGTTGTCATGGTCGTGAATAAGGAATATGCCGAAGAAGCATTAGAGGCTATGAGAAGGACAAGGTATGGAAAGGAAGCAGCTATAATAGGGGAGGTCATTGAGGACTATAAAGGGAAAGTTGTTTTGGAAACAGGAATTGGCGGAAAGAGATTTTTGGAACCACCAATTGGAGACCCTGTACCAAGGGTTTGTTGATGTAAGCATAAGAGGTATAAACCCTAAAACAATAATAACTAACGGCACAGGCTTGCCAGACCTATGAAAACCATGAGTAGGTCTGCCCTTCCTGTGCCTACATCTTTTTTGTCCAAGTTTTAGCCGAATATTTTTTGCTAAAAATTTATAAGAGGAGTTAAGCTATTGGTGCATGAGAGTGAGAAGAGGGATCTATCATGGGTGAGAGGGAAATTGTTGAAATAAATAAATCAAGCTCAAAGGTTGAGCCTTTGGAGTTAGGTGTTGATTTTGAAACAACTGAAGAAATTGAGGTACCTCAAAAGCTAATTGATCAAGTTATTGGACAAGAACATGCGGTAGAGGTTATAAAAACAGCTGCAAAGCAAAAACGTCACGTACTTTTAATAGGAGAGCCGGGAACAGGAAAATCAATGTTAGGACAAGCAATGGCAGAGCTGTTGCCAACAGAGGAGTTAGAGGATATTCTAGTTTTCCCAAACCCTGAAGATGAAAACATGCCAAAAATCAAAGTTGTTCCAGCTTGTCAAGGAAAAAGAATCGTTGAGCATTATAGAGAAAAAGCAAAAAGTCAAGAAAGCATAAAGTCCTACCTCTTACTTTTCGTGCTTTTTGTTGTAATGCTAGCAGTTCTAATGGATCCAAGCTCACAAACTTTACTCTTTGGAGTATTTGTGCTCATAATTTCAGTAATGGCAATCTCCAACTTAAGGCTAAAAAGTCAAGCCCTTGTTCCAAAACTCTTAGTTGACAACTGTGGAAAGAATAAAGCACCATTTGTTGATGCAACTGGCGCTCACGCAGGTGCATTGCTTGGTGATGTTAGACACGACCCATTCCAAAGTGGTGGCTTAGGAACTCCAGCACATGAAAGAGTAGAGCCTGGAATGATACATAGAGCTCATAAGGGAGTCCTCTTTATAGATGAGGTTGCAACTTTAAGCATAAAAATGCAACAGAACCTCTTAACAGCAATGCAAGAGAAAAAAATGCCGATTACCGGACAAAGCGAACTTTCAAGTGGTGCAATGGTTAGAACTGAGCCTGTTCCATGTGATTTCATCTTAATAGCTGCTGGAAACCTTGACACAGTGGATAAAATGCACCCCGCTTTAAGATCAAGAATTAGAGGTTACGGTTACGAGGTTTATATGAGAGTTACAATGCCAGACACACTTGAAAATAGGAAAAAGCTTGTGCAATTCGTTGCTCAAGAAGTTAGGAGAGATGGGAGAATACCACACTTTACGAAGGATGCAGTTGAGGAGATAGTTAGAGAAGCCCAAAAGAGGGCTGGGAGAAAGGGACACTTAACCTTAAGGCTTAGAGATCTAGGTGGAGTAGTTAGAGCTGCGGGAGATATAGCCGTTAGAGAAGGAGCAAAATACGTAACTAGAGAGCATGTATTAACGGCATTACAATTAGCAAAACCATTAGAAAAGCAGTTAGCTGATTGGTACATTGAGAGAAAGAAGGAATACCAAGTCATTAAGAGCGAGGGTGGAGAAATTGGAAGAGTTAATGGATTGGCAGTTATTGGAGAACAGAGCGGTATCGTTTTACCAATTGAAGCTGTAGTTGCACCTGCAGCAAGTAGGGAAGAAGGTAAAATTATAGTTACTGGAAAGCTCGGGGAAATAGCAAAAGAAGCTGTTCAAAACGTATCCGCAATAATTAAGCGTTACAAGGGTGAGGATATAAGCAATTACGATATTCACGTCCAATTCCTTCAAACTTATGAAGGCGTTGAAGGAGACAGTGCAAGCATTAGCGTTGCAACCGCAGTTATCTCAGCTTTAGAAGAAATTCCAATCAAGCAAAGTGTTGCAATGACAGGTTCGCTAAGTGTTAGAGGAGAAGTTTTACCCATTGGTGGAGCAACTCCAAAGATTGAAGCCGCTATTGAAGCTGGAATAAAAACGGTGATTATTCCAAAGAGCAATGAGAAAGATGTATTCCTAAGCCCAGATAAAGCTGCAAAAATTGAGATAATTCCAGTTGAGACAATAGATCAAGTGTTGGAGATAGCTCTAGAAGATTGTGAGAAGAAAGAGGATTTAATTAAGAAGGTTAGAGAGGCTTTGCCTTTAGGAAAGGCATCTTAATTTAACTCTCTTTAAACTTTTTCTTCTTCATTAATATCTAAGCAAAGGACCGAGAACTTATTGAGTTTGAGCACGTATAACCCTCCAAAGCTCCTCAATTTGAGAAATAGCTTCAACTTCTTTACCTTCTAAACTCTCGTAAATAAGTCTTTGACTAAATGGAATAACAATATCAGGATTTATATTGATTTTCTCTAAAATATCTGGCAGAGCTTTGTTCAAAACTAACACATGCTTTAGGTTTGCTTTCTTAGAGAATTCTTCAATCTTTTTTGAAAGCTCCAAAGATTCTAAGCTTGGTTCTGCAACGTTTACTATAACATCAACTTCCAAATCTATTCCTCTTCCAAAATGCTCTATTCCCGCTTCTGTGTCAACTAAAACTACTTCTCCGTTTCTCACTTTTAGCCCTCTTAAAAACTCTTTAGCCAAAACGCCGTAGGGACATGCACAGCCTTCACCAACGTTCTCAATTTTTCCTATAGACATAACAGCTAAGTTTCCCTGTCTTGAAAGGACTTCCTCAGGAATATCGTTAAAGTTCCACGAAAAGTTCAAGCCTTCATTCATACGAGATTTTAGGACTTTCTTTCCTCCCAAATACTCAGTTAATGTTTTAGCTTTTTTCAAGCCTAGCATTCTGTAAAGTCCGGGGTTTGATTCATCAGCATCAACTATCAAAACTCTAGATCTCTTATTTGAAAGATATTTTCCAAGCATTGCAGTTATCGTGCTTTTTCCACAACCACCTTTTCCACACACGAGAACTTTCATTTGGTATCACCCAATTTAGAGATAGTAATATCAATTAAAAAAGTTCTGCATTAAGGTATTATCAATAAAGTTTCAATGACTTTTGGTTTTAATGTGCATATGCACAAAGTTTATATGAAAAGGTTCTCATATTCTGGTTGGTGATTTAAATGAGAATAGCTATCCCATCAAAAGACAACAAGGGTTTAGAAAGTGAAGTCTGTGAGCATTTTGGAAGAGCTAAATATTTCACATTCGTTGACATCGAGAATGGTAAGATTAAGAGCATTGAAGTTGTTGAAGTTCCTTTTGAAGAACATAACCCTGGAGATCTGCCAAACTTCATAAGAGAGCACAACGGAGAATTGGTTTTAGCCTATGGAATGGGAAGAAGGGCAATGGTCTACTTTGAGAGTCTTGGCACTCAAGTAATTACTGGGGCTTATGGGAAAATTAAGGATGTAGTTGAAGATTTTATAAATCAAAGCTTGAAGATTGATAGGGATTGGAGGAAAAAAGGAGATTTTGGAAAGCATGAGCACTGATTTTTTTGTATGTTATAAAAGAACTAAAGTTACTGCGACAGATATATGAAAATCTTTTTATATGATACTTTTTTCATATTTAATTCGGTGACAAAGATGGGCAATATTGAAGCACCTATAATTGGAAAGGATGCTTTGGGAAGAAAAGTTGAAGATTTAAGTGTAGTTTCTTGGTGGGGAATAGACAGAAAAGAAATTGAGTGGTATCCAAAGATTGAGTACAATAAATGCTCTAGCTGTGGTCTGTGCTTCGTAACCTGTGGAAGAAGGGTCTTTGATTGGGATATCGAAAGTGTAAAGCCAATAGTTGCTCATCCATACAACTGTATGGTTGGATGCAACACTTGTGCAATGCTTTGTCCATGTGAGGCTATTAAATTTCCAGATAAAAGCTATCTAAGAAAAGTGACTACTAAAGCAAGAGTAGTTAAGAAGGCTTTGGCAATAGTTAATTCCATAGTATTAAACAGTGAAAAAGAAAAATCAAAGACCTAAAAGCTTTTTTAACTTTTCTTCTACCTCTTCCTTTCTTCGCACCAAATTTTGTCTCCCGACTTCCTTACCTTTTCTCAAATAGACAAGCGTTGGCACATTTAAGATATCAAAGCTCTGAGCAACCATTAAGTGCTTATTTATGTCAACTTCCCAAAACTTTACGTGTCCATACTCTTCACTCAACTCTTTCATGAAAGGCTCAATCATTCTACAAGGAGGGCAACCAGGAGAAGAAAACCAGAGAAGGGCATATTTTGCCCTCTTAATTCTCCCAAAGTCACCATCAAATTCTTTTATCATCACTCTCACCTCAAATCCTAGCTTTCTTCAAAACTAACGAATTTGTAACCACACTAACACTACTCAATGACATTGCTCCAGCAGCCCATTCTGGTCTAAACTGTATCCCAAAGAGGACATAAGCTAAGCCAGCCGCTATTGGTATTAAGATTATGTTGTAAATCATAGCCCAGAAGAAGTTTTGCTTAATTTTTGAGAGCGTCTTTTGGCTGAGCTTTATTGCCTTAACCACATCTCTTAAGTCATTCTTCATGAGCACTATTTCACCGCTTTCCATTGCAATATCTGTGCCCGATGACACGGCTATACCTATGTCTGCTTGGGCTAAAGCAGGTGCGTCGTTTATACCGTCTCCCACAAAGATAACTACTTCTCCCTTTTCTTGAAGCTTCTTCACTTCGTTAGCCTTATCTTGAGGCAAAACCTCTGCTAGGACATAGTCTATATCAAGTTGCCTTGCTATTGCATTTGCAGTTCTTCTGTTATCTCCTGTGATCATTCCAACTTTCTTACCCATCTTGTGAAGCTCTTCTATCGCTTCTTTTGCATGCTCTTTTATTGTATCTGCAATCCCAATAACGCCCACTATTCTGCCATCAATTGCAACTATTATTGCTGTTTTTGCCTCATCTTCAAGCTTATGAAGAGCTTTTTCTACACTTTCTTCAATTGCGTAGCCGTTTTCTTTGAATAATTTCCTGTTTCCTGCTAAAATCTCTTTTTCATCTACTACTGCCCTCACACCTTTTCCTGTTATTGCCTCAAAGCTTTTCGGCTCTTTAATCTCTAAGCCAAGCTCTTGGGCTTTTCTAACTATTGCCTCTCCCAATGGATGCTCTGAACGCTTCTCTGCTGAAGCTACTAAGCTTAAAAGTTCTTTCTCATCCATGCCAAAAGGTATTATATCAGTAACCTCTGGCTTTCCTTTTGTTAGTGTTCCCGTTTTATCAAAGAGCACCACAGTAGCTTTCCTCGCTATCTCAAGCACTTCACCGTTCTTAATTAAAATTCCCATTTCAGCACCTTTGCCCATTCCAACAGTTAAAGCCGTTGGAGTTGCTAGACCAAATGCACATGGACAGGCTATTACTAAAACGCTGATTAGTGTTGTAAATGCAAAAATCAAAGGCTGCTTCGCTATAAAACCCCAATATACAAAGGATGCAAGGGCAATTGTTAGAACTATTGGAATGAAATATGTGACTACTTTATCGGCTATTCTTTGAATGGGTGGTCTTGTGTTTTGTGCTTCCTCTACAAGCTTGATAATTTGGGCTAAAACAGTATCTCCACCAACTCTTTTTGCCTCAATTTTCAAAACTGAGTTTTTGTTGATCGTTCCACCAATTACCTCATCTCCTTTCTTCTTCAAGTTTGGAATTGGCTCCCCAGTTATCATGGACTCATCGACATAGCTTTCCCCTTCAATTACAACGCCATCAACTGGAACTTTTTCTCCGGGTTTCACTATTACAGTATCTCCAACTTTAACCTGCGTTATTGGAACCTCGATTTCCCTCCCATCTCTAATTACAGTAGCTTTTTTAGCTTGAAGTCCCATTAGCTTTTTAATTGCCTCGCTTGTCCTTCCTTTTGCAACATGTTCCAAATATCTTCCAAGGAGAAGGAAGGCTAACAATAGCACACTTGCTTCGTAAAAGTTGTACTCCTTGGGCAAAATTCCAATTGTTGCTAAAACACTGGCTATATAAGCTGAACCCACACCCATTGAATACATTACATCCATGTTGAGCGTTTTGTGTCTTAATGCTCTTATAGCGGCTAAGAACATCCCCTTCCCAGAATAAGCAATAACTGGCGTTGCTAATGCAAGCTGTATCCACAGCATATATGGAATCTCAAAATCAAATCCAAAAAGCCATCTATAAGTCATTAAGGTTATTATTCCTCCGAATGTCCAAGCAACGATAAGTTTTTTCTTCATGTCTCTTAGATAATTCTCCCTCGCTTCCTTTTCTATGTCTATGCTCTCTTCCCCCTCGACCCCTAAAAACTTATATCCAAACTCTTCTATTGTTTTTTGAATATCGTCCATGCTAATTAATGTTGGATCATAACTAACTGTAGCTTTCTCAGTTGCAAGATTAACTTTAACATCCAGAACTCCTGGAAGTTCCTTCAACGCCATTTCTATTGTTTTCACACATGATGCACAACTCATGCCGCCAATTTTAATTATTGCATTCCTCTTTTCCCTAACAACACCGTAACCAACACTTTCTATCGCCCTAATTATTTGAGTTATACCCACTTTTGATTCATCAAATTTAATATATGCACTTTCTGTTGCTAGATTAACTTTTGCCTCTTTTACACCATCCAAATCTTTAAGTGCCATTTCTATGGTTTTAGCACACGATGCACAACTCATTCCAGTAATCTTAATATTCATCTCCATGAGGATCCACCTCCAATTGATATTCTATTAAGAAGGATTATTGAAGTTATTTTTTGACAAAGTGTAAATATAGGCAGGAAAATTTTTATAGTTTGAAAACTCAATAGACCCCATGGAGGGTTTAAGATGGTAAAGCTTGATGAAGTTGATCTAAAGCTGATCTATTTGCTGAGAGATAACTCAAGACTTAGCATTTCCGAGTTGGCAGAACTTTTAGGTTTAAGTAGACCAACAGTAAAGTCTCGGTTAGAGAAGTTAGAAAAGGAGGGAATAATTCAAAAATATACTATAAAGCTCTCTCCAGAACTTGAGAGGGCAGAAAACATAGTAATAATGATTGTAAAAACTGAAGACCCCGAAAGTCTTGAAAACTTCAACGAAATCATTGAGATTAACAAATTTACAAGCAAAAAGCACGTCATAAAAGTTGCTGTGGAAAACATGAAACAGCTCAGACAAGTCATTGAAGGAGCAGGGTTTGAAGTAATTGAAATAATGCCTGTCTTAGAGATGAGGGAGAGGGAGAGACCTATTAAGATAAGGGTTCCATTCAAGTGTGATTACTGTGGGAAAGAGATTGTTGAAGAACCTATCGTTTATAAATACCGCAACAAAGTTTATTTCTTCTGCTGTGAGACTTGCTTTAGAGAGTTTAAAAAAGCGAGGGAGAATATAGAGAAATTCAAACTATCTGAAGGACAAAAGGTAGAGGAGGCTCACAAGCACTAATGCAACTCCCATAGCTAAGTCTCCCCTACCACTTATTTTTGAGAAGCTGTTTAGAGCATTTTCTATTTTTGGAATTTTCTTTCCATAGTGGAAACTAACGGTAATTAGCAGTAAAGGTGCGATGAATATCAAGTTGTAAAATGCTAAGAGAGAAATTTTAACTCCAAAGCTAAAACTTTGGGAAAGAATTGAGGTAATGAGCAAATAGGGCGGTAGAGTGCATATCAACGATAAAACGGACATAACAGCTCCAACTGCAAAAGCACTTAATGGAGATGTTGCTTTTTCCAAAATTTTGTTACTTTTTTCTTTGAATGGATTTGAAAGCCTAACTTCCAGTGTTCCGAGAGCTCTTAGAATTTTATAAATCCCGACAGACAAACTAAACGCCACCTGTGAAGGAAAGCCCTATTTTTAGAATTTTTTGCTCATCAATTAAGGCTATCATTGAGAGCAGGAAAATTATCATAATGAACATGATTGGTCTCAGGGAATTTAAAAGCCCAAAAACTATAAGAGAAACTATTAAGCCTTCAGAATTAAATTCCTCAAATCCAGAACCATAAACATTTGGAAAAAAGAGTAAAGCGATCAAAATTGTAATTATTAAACCTCTTAACTTCAAAAGCATCACCTCAATGTTCCATTGAAGGCTTACCTACGCGGAAAATTTCCACCGTTGAATTATCCTTCATACGTATATTGACTTTATCTCCTCTTGAGAGACATGGAACGTCAATTGGATGAGTATAACGTACTTTTATTACCTCCTCATTAGCTTGTATTATAGCCGTACATGTAAGTGTTGTATAAGATTCATTTGGCACGCAATCTCTGTCTGCTAAAACCTTGGCACTTTCAGCATTTATTGGCTTTCCTTCAACCAAAGTGCCAATAAAAACATCTTGTCGCTCATTATTGTTTAGGGTTATAGAAAAAAGCAAAAAGAGGCTAGATAATACTATAAAAAGCAAGAAAAGCTTTTTCATCTCATCACCTCATAAAAATAAAAAATTAAAGATCATTCTTCATCTTCTTCAAAGCCCATCATTCTTTCGCAATACTCGTGCATTTCCTTCCAGCCTTCGCCCATGTGCTCTTCCATCTCTTTTTCCATTTCTTCGTGCATTTCTGCAAAGTCTCCACTTTCCATAAATGCTTCCATTTCCTCATGCATGTCTTCATTCATCATTCCATGACCCATCATTCCACCGTGCATTCCCCAAACGGGCATTCTGAAACTTTTTTCATAGTTATAGTTAAATCCCGAGTGAGCTAAGCCTATTGGAATTGCGATGAGCGCTCCAAGTAAAAATCCAACTAATATTGACTTCCACTCCATCTTTATCACCTTCTTTTGTTGTTCTATCTATATACTTTGAGCTAAATGCTAATAGGCTTATTATTTTCAATATGAAAAAGTCATACATTTTGATTTGCCGAAGTGTAAGAACAAAATTAATTTAAAGTTTCCATATAGTTAAGTTCAGTGAGAAAGATGTCCAAAACGGCTAAAAAGTATGATAGATTTTCGAAGATTTATGACCTTTTTGAAAGTCCAATGGAGATGAGAGCTTTTTCAAAGTACAGAAAGAAAGCGTTAAGCTTAGCTAGGGGTAAAGTCCTTGAAGTAGGTGTCGGGACTGGCAAAAATTTCCCCTATTATCCAAAAGATGTTGAAGTAATTGGGATAGACTTCAGCAAAGGAATGCTTGAAAAAGCTGAAAAAAGAAAGAAGGAGCTCGGTTTAGAAAATGTTAAGCTTCTCCTGATGGATGTACAAAACTTGGAGTTTGAGGACAATACTTTTGACACCGTTGTTAGCACCTTTGTGTTCTGCACAGTGCCTGATCCAATTAAAGGGCTAAAAGAGGTTTATAGGGTTTTAAAACCGGGAGGAAAGGCGATATTTTTGGAGCATATGAAAAGTGAATCAAAGCTTTTGAACATTCCACTCTACCTAATGGACCCGATAATGAGAGCACTGGTGGGCACTTCAATGGTGAGGGAAACACAGAAGAACATTGGAAAAGCTGGCTTTAGGATAGAAAAGGTTGAAAATCTCTTTTTTGACATTGTGAGGTTCATAATTGCTACAAAAGATTAACACTATCTCCTATCGTTGAATCCTCTGAAATAGACTGTTGCTGGACAGCCTTTGCATCTCTTTTCATAGAGGTAACAGTCTCTACAAATCTTCCCGCATGGGGCTATTTCCTTCGTAGGAGAAATCTTAAGATCGATGAACTCTGGATAGGCTGGAGCCTCTCCAATGGACACATCCATACTTTTCACATTTTTAAGAGGTCTTATTGTGTTCTCTATTGTTGCTTCCAAGAGAAAATTGCTCTCCGCTATTAGGGCTATATTAAGGTTGTACTTTCCTGTTGTTGGTGCTACAAAGATTGTCCTGGGACATTTAGCGAAGATGTCTGCAAGTTTAATCGCTTCCTCCATACTCTCGACCTGCAAATTTACAACAGCACATTTAAAACCCCTCTCCTTTATGTTGAGGAGAGCTTTTATCGTGATGTCCTTTCGCTTGATCAGCTTTTCAAGCCTTTCTTTGACAGATGGATGGCTCAAGCCAAGTTCTTTCGCTATTTCTGTGAGCTTTGCACGCCCGTTCTTTCTCAGTATTTGATAAATTTTCAAGTCCCTTTCGTCCATAACATCACCTACATTTTGTAGGTAATTACTTTAATTTTTGTGGAAAAATAATATAAATCTTTCTAAATACATACAAAATTGAGGTGACTGCGATGGAGAAAAATGAGGGAACAGTTGATAGAGTTGTAAGGACATTAGTAGGACTGGTCTTGCTTTCTCTTGGAGTCCTGAATATGGTGCCATACAAAACAGTAGTCCTTCTTATAGGACTTATAGCGATTGTCACGGGCTTAACCGGATTTTGCGCCATTTATAAACTTGTGGGCATAAATACCTGCAGAGGGCAATGTTGATAGCAACTTGCCACGAAGCGCAAAGGGATGTACTATGGAGAGGGAGTATAAGGCTCTAATCATCTCAGGAGAGCTTTTAATTTTTGTTACTCTACTTACTCTCTTGTCAGGATTTTTCACGACCAAGAACTTTTTAGTGGACAAATGGATAAGCTATTCCTCTGCCTACAGAATTCACACAATTATACTCCCAATAATCTTTATTCCCCTCCTTTACGTCCACTCCCTCGCAGGCATTTTGATAGCTACCGAGAGAGTAAGAGCTTTGAACAAAGGCATAATAAGGAAGACCATAATGGTAATCTGGACACTCATATTTATGGGGTTGCTAGTACTTTACTTTGCCCAACCTGAATCAATAAGCTCTGAAAATAACAGCAGGAGTATTTTAGCTCAGACTGCATCTCCTATTACAAATACCGAAAAAGAGGGGATAATCTTAACTCTCAAAGAGGTGTCAAAACATAACCAATCAAATGATTGCTGGATCATCGTAGAAGACAAAATTTACAACGTAACTAGCTTTCTAAGTATTCACCCTGGAGGGAGTGATGCCATAATTCCTTATTGTGGAACAAATGCGACCGAGATATTTTTCAGCAAGCACGATCAGGGGGCGTATGAGACACTACAACAATACTACATCGGAAAAATTGGGAATGTGGTTGAAAGATAGTACTTAAAGCTTCCCTTCTCCAATTTTGAAGGTTTGTGTTTTGAACTTGCCTTATTATAAATTTTTGATGGACAAAATTGTATAAAAACTGGAAAAAGGTTAAAAACCTTTTATCTCAAACCTTTTGTTAAATAAATCCGAATTATTTTCGATTTTTCAAAAAGCAGTTTTGCCACAACCGAAAGATATATATGCATTTTTATTCATCTTTGAGTAGGTGAGGGCTAAATGGTAGAAAATTATACAGAATTGGGTATTTATGACAATGTCCTTCAAACAATTGGAAAGACCCCTATAATCAGGCTTAGACAGATTGAGCAATATTTCAACGTTCAAAATGAGCTGTATGCTAAAATTGAGTTCTTCAACCCTGGAGGAAGCGTAAAGGATAGGATTGGAAAATATATGATTGAAGGTGCTAAAAAAGAGGGAAAAATAGCTGAGGGTGCAGTGATAATTGAACCCACATCAGGGAACACTGGAGTAGGTTTAGCCTTGGTTGCAGCGGTTGAAGGCTACAAAACAGTGTTTACAATGCCAACAAAGATGAGCTTGGAGAAGGAGCTTCTCCTTGAAGCTTTAGGCGCTTTTGTGATTAGAACTCCCACAGCAGTCACTCCAAGCGATCCAAACTCATACTACAAAGTGGCTGAGGCTGTGAGAAATCTCATTTGGAAAAAGAAGAGGCCAGTGAGTATGGAGGAGCTTAAAGAGATAGTTGATTATGTGCAGAGGCTCGTTGATGAGGAGAGACTTGATGAGCTTAGGAGTATTCTTGAGGAAGAAGTTGAGGAAACACCCTATGCTTACATCCCAAACCAGTACTTTAACAAGTACAACCCAATAGCTCACTATGAAACAACTGCTAAAGAAATTTGGGAGCAGACTAAGGGAAAGATAGACTATCTTTTCGCAGGAATAGGCACTGGCGGAACTATAACTGGAATTGGACGCTATTTAAAGGAAAGGAAAGACGTCAAGATAATAGGTGTTGATCCAGTTGGCTCAATATACAATCTCGTGAAGAAGGGAATGAGTCTAGAGGAGGCCGTGAAAAAAGCTCATCCTTATTTAGTAGAAGGAATAGGAGAAGATTTGCTCCCAGAGACCGTTGATTTGAGCCTAGTTGATGATATAGTTGTTGTCAATGATCAGGAAGCTTTTGCAATGACACGCTTCTTGGCAAGGAAAGAAGGGATTTTAGTTGGAGGTTCTTCAGGAGCGGCGTTATATGGAACAATAAGATATCTCAAAGAGAAAGGGGTAAAAGGAAAGAAAGTCGTTATAATATTCCCAGACACTGGAAGGAACTACCTAACAAAGATATTCAACAATAAATGGCTTCTTGAGAACGGTTTTGAAATCGATGATGAAAAAGTTCTGGAGGGATTGAGATGAAAGGCTTTTCAACCAAGGCTATTCACGTCGGTGAAGATCCAAGTGAGATGCAGCATGGCGATGTTGTTTCCCCAATCCACCTTTCAACCACTTTCGCAAAGAAAAGTGTGAGAGAAGTTGAGGAAGGCTATGTTTACTCAAGGAGCGGCAACCCCACGAGGAATAACCTTGAGAAAAAATTAGCAGCACTTGAAAACGCTAAGTATGGGTTGGCTTTTTCCTCAGGGTTAGCGGCTGAATCTACAATACTCCTAGCATTACTAAAGAAAAGAGACCATGTTGTAGCTTTCGACGACCTCTATGGGGGAACAAAAAGGCTCTTCAACCAAGTTATGGAGCGCTTTGGGATTGAATTTACTTATGTAGATGCAAGAGAGCCTGAGAATGTTAGAAGTGCAATAAAAGAAAATACAAAGATGATTTGGCTTGAAACTCCCACAAATCCCCTTTTAAAGCTTGCTGACATCAAGGCAATATCTGAGATTGCTCATGAGAGAGATTTAATCGTGGTTGTGGATAACACATTTGCGAGTCCCTACTTCCAAAATCCCCTCGACCTTGGGGCGGATATAGTGCTCCACAGCGTTACCAAATACTTAGGAGGACATTCCGATGTTGTCGGAGGAGCCGTGATGGTAAATGACGATGAGATTTATGAAAAGTTGAAGTTCCATCAAAACGCAGTCGGTGCAATTTTGTCACCTTTTGACTCCTGGCTCGTTATGAGGGGCATTAAAACGCTTGCTGTTAGGATGGAGAGGCACGAGAAGAATGCTATGAGAATTGCGAAGTATCTGGAAGAGCATCCATTGGTTGAGAGGGTTTACTATCCAGGCTTGTCTTCACATCCACAGCACGAGCTCGCAAGGAGGCAGATGAGAGGATTTGGGGGAATGCTCTCATTCGAGCTTAAAGGTGGCCTTGAGGAGGCAGTAAAGTTCGTCGAGAGCTTGAAGATTTTTGCACTGGCTGAAAGCTTGGGAGGAGTGGAATCACTAATTGAGCTACCAGCTTTAATGACCCATGCCTCCCTTTCAAAAGAGGAAAGGGAGAAAGTTGGCATAAAAGACTCTCTTATCAGAGTTTCAGTTGGAATAGAAGATGTTGAGGACTTAATTGAGGACTTGGAGAAAGGCTTCAGGGGGATAAAGCAATGATACCGAGCATGAGTGAGGTTAAAGAATTCTTGAAAAAGCTCGGCTTCGATGAGAGCTCAGCTAATGAGCTTATAGAGCAAATAGAGTACTTTGAAGGAGAAGCACCCCAAAGGGACGATATTGTGAGGGACTATCTTAGGGAGGAGTGCATAGAGACAATAGTTGACGACATAGTTGAAGAAATCCTAAAGCTAAATAAGGAAAACATTAAGCTCTTAGACATTGCGGCTGGCTCAGGGTTTTTCACAGAGAGGGTTAAAAGGAAGCTTGAGGAAAGGAGAGTCAAAGTGGATGTTTATGCTTTGGATATAACTCCAAGCATGCTGAAAAGACTAAAAGAGAGAAAGATTACACCAATTTGGGGAGTTGCCGAGAAAATTAAAGAATCAATCAAAATAGCAAATGAGTATTACAACATAAATGTTCCTGAGAAATTTGATGCTGTAATTTCAACATTAGCTTTGCATCACTTTTTAAAGCCTGAAAAAGTCTTAGAGAGCATGAAGGATGTCTTAAAAGAGAGTGGTAAGGTAATAATAGTTGATGTCCTCAAGCATGAACATGAGGAATTTAAAGAGACTTTAAAGGATACACATCTCGGATTCACGCTGGAGGAAGTAAAAGAGATGGGTTCAAAGATATTTAAAGAAGTGAAAGCTAACTATATGGACGTCTACTGTGAAGTTGGCGACATAATAGTCGGATTATACAAAGCGGTGTTTGCTTAACTAGAGATCTTTCTTTTTTCTGCCACTTCTTTTAGCTTTAAGTGAGCTCTTAAAAGCCTCTTTTTGATGATGCGCTCTGCTATGAGGAGATTCAAGATTTTCCCCAGAAAACCATAGCGAAGGGAGTAATATACGCTCTCAATACTGAGGGTCATGTTATTCACAGGGATGAAGTAGTGTTCATACCGCAATTTCTTTAAAAATGTGTTCTCTTCCAGCATCTCTCCGGAATATAAGTAGTTTTCTTTAAAGTCAACAATCCGATATTTTACCCACTTTCCTGCTCCTTTTTCGCGGGTGTAATAGATCATCCCCCTCTCCAATTTTCCATCACCTTCAGATTTAAACTCATATTCCGGCCAGAACAACACGTGATTGCTGATGTTGGACACGAGAGAAAAAACTTCCTCCACTCTCGCGTCAATAAGCACCGCTATCTTGACACAATGAGAGAAACCTCGCGGTGGTTTACACTCTAAAAACTCAACATGTGTATTTTTAAGCCTCTTGACAATTAAGTGAATTCTCTGCTGGTCGTATTTTTTCGAGTTCATTTTCCACCGCCTTTATTCATCGAGCAGATTCATCTGTATTCTGATAAAATTAGAGGGATAACTTAAAAAAATGTAAAAAATATGCAAACAAATGGAAGGGACTAACCTTCTAGAAGCTTTCTCTTCCTTTTTTCGTATTCTTCGTCGTCTATTTCTCCTCTTGCGTATCTCTCATTAAGTATTTCTAGAGCAGTCTTTTTTGAAGCCGTTTTTGATGTTCCTTGTTCTAAAAGCCATTTAATTAATAGGACTACTCCCACAATTATTGCAACCCAGAATAGGAGCATAAATATAGCCCAGCCCCATCCTAAGAAGCCAAATCCCATCATATCGTGCCACCCCCATTCACCTTCTCCCATATGAACGAGATAATCTCCAAAACTTTCAAACATTATCTTTCACCATATATTACTCAGTTAGAAAACCTATAACCCTTATCTTTAACAAAGTGTAAAAAATAAGGGACAAATTTTGGATATCTAAAAGATATAATGTTATATTGGCTGAGAGTTAACATGCGCAAAACTTAAAACTGAGTTATTATTATTCATAACTCGGTGATAACATGGCAAAGATACTGGCAAAGGTTAGTGAAAAGGATGTAACCTCAGCTATAGTCGATACTTTCTACAGCATGCTTAGAGAATACACAGAATCAGACGTTATAATCGTAGGCGCAGGACCGAGTGGATTAACCGCCGCTAAAGAGCTTGCAAAAGCAGGTAAAAAGGTCTTAGTTATAGAAAGGAACAACTATCTTGGAGGAGGCTTTTGGATCGGAGGATTCTTAATGAACAAGATAACAGTAAGGGCACCAGCACAAGAAGTGTTAGAAGAACTTGGTGTTCCATATGAGGAATACACAGAAGGTCTCTACGTTGCAGATGGTCCTCATGCATGTTCAAAGCTTATTGGAGCAGCATGTGACGCGGGAGTGAAGTTCCTCAATATGACGAGCTTTGATGATGTTGTTATAAGAGATGGGAAAGTTGCAGGTGTTGTGGTTAACTGGACTCCAGTTCAAGCTTTGCCAAGGCAAATAACCTGTGTTGACCCAATAGCTCTTGAGTCAAAGATTGTAATAGACGCTACCGGACACGATGCCTTTGTTGCCAAGAAGCTCGAAGAAAAAGGGCTCCTGAAGACGAGAGGACACGGCTCAATGTGGGTTGAGGAGAGCGAAGACGCGGTTATAAATCACACAAGTGAAGTTTATCCAGGACTTATAGTTACGGGAATGGCAGTTTCTACAGTTTTTGGGCTTCCAAGAATGGGGCCAACCTTTGGAGGAATGCTCTTAAGCGGAAAGAGAGCTGCTGAAGTGGCTTTAGAGAAGCTTAAAGAACTGGAGTGATCCCAATGAAGATTTACGTTGAAGATTCCTTTTGGGACTCCTTTTTATTTTTTGAGGGGATTAGAAAGTTTTTCAGGTTCTCTGTAGAATTTAATCCCTATAAATTTAAAGACCCCTATTTTCTAGCTTACATAAGAGTGAGGAACCCAAATAAGAGAGAATTTTACGAGCCCTTTCCGGTGGAAGTCGAGAACGAAAAGAGGGGTCTCATAAAAGGGGTTATCTATGATGGTGTGGAACTGCTGAGATATTTCTCTCGAGATGTTGATATCTCTGAGCCGACAGTTTTGATAACTAACAGGCTTATAGCCACATTTGGAGAAGATGGGCGATATCACCTTAGAATGATTGTAATAGGTCCTGCAGCGATAATTTCACTTAAGGGAATACTCTATGCTCCAGCAAAGCCTCTCCAATATTATATGATGCATTCATTTGGATTTGATGAGAAAATTGATGTAAAGGTTGACAAAGTGTTGAAAATGCTCCTTCTTCAGTTCTATGCTTATTTTAAGCATGAAGAGATCTTTTGCGAGAGCGAGGAATGCATGCTCCACAATTGCCATACAACGGAAGAGATAAAGAAAGTGAAAGGGCTGTGTGAGAGGCATAGGAAGATGTTTGGAGATAGTGTAAATTTAAGAGGACTATCATAGAATGTGTGAGAAAGGGTAACATAGAGTTAATGCTCGTTGCCATGATTTTAAAGATGCTACCTTTAGAATTAACTAAATTTTTAAGTTTTAAATACTACTCAAAGTTTTATTAAATTCATTTTCTTAGATTTTAGAAAAGAAGCTTTTTGAAGACTTACTTTTTTTTTAGAAATTTACTAACTTCAAATTATTAACTATAAGTTTACGAAAAATTTAAGTATAAGTACAACTTAAGAAAGTATGCTGAGGTAACGATGAAGCGGATAAAAATGGAGGGGGCACTATGCCAGAGCGTCAGGAAGAGGTGATAGTGTTAGAATTTGGAAATCCCTCCTTTGGGGAACCCAACTTTGTGTGCGGTTTATGCGGATTTTGTGGCGCATTTCCACTTCCGACCTGAGCCCCTTTTTATTTTTTATGTATTCAAAAAACCAGATAAAGGAGGGAAAAATCATGGTGGATTATACTTTATCAAAATATGTTATAGAAACCGATTATAATGGATACGTAGTCCTTTATCATCTAATCTATACTCATATAATAGGACTATCAAGAGAAACATATTTGAATATCAAAACGGGAAAATCTGAAGAAGTCAAAGAAAAGACTCTCCAACAGCTAATTGATCTGGGCTTTCTTGTACCATCAACTGTTGATGAAAAGGAGATTGTAAAGCTTAAGATGAACTCATTAAAATACACTCCACTTCAGATGGGGATATTTGTAAGTCTAACATCTGCATGCAATCTTAAGTGTCCATATTGTTATCAATCCATGAGAAATGATACAAAATATCTTACTGTTGAAAAATGGAAGGTGTTATACAAGTACATTACTAAACATCAGGACATTGTAAAAGCTTTAGCAATAGCTCTATTTGGAGGAGAACCTCTCATGAACTATGATATTGCAAAAGAGATCTGTAAAGACGTTAAAAAGTTGAGAGTTAATGGGATTCATACTAGTATAGCTCTTGTGACTAATGGCACCCTATTTACAAAGGAAGTTGGGGAAGAACTCTCAGATTACTTAGAGAATGTTCAGATAACAATAGATGGTATGCAAGGAGAACATGACAAACTTAGACCTCTTCCAAATGGCAAAAGTAGTTTTGAAATAATAATTAAAAATCTAATTGATAACATAGATCTTTATAAAGATAGAATTGTCCTTCGTTCGAATATCACTGAGGAAAACATAGAATCAGTTAAAACTTTATTAAAATACCTAAAAGAAGAAGTTGGGATTATGAACAAGATAAAAGAGGTTGATTTCAGGTATATCTATCCCTCTCAAAATGATATATTTGATGGTGCAATATATCGATTAGACAGTCATGTTTCAAAAATGTTGCTAGAGATGTATAAATATGCCACAGAGCTTGGCTATAAAATTGCCAATCCCTTGCTATCTGTCGCACCTTGTATGGCATCTCATGCATTTAGTTTCGCAGTGGATGAAAATCTGAACGTATACAAATGTGGAGGATTCCTATATTCTACTCCCGATGGGTATATCTCTCCTGATGGAAAGTTGGTAATAACGAATCCTAGATGGTACAAATTAATAAACTTCGAACCTGTCTGTGTTAATACATGTAAGTTCGCCCCTGTGTGCTATGGAGGATGTAAATGGATGGGAATTATGAATAATTTTAAAGGTACATGCAACATTGAGCACTTCAAGGATCTCAAAGAGTTCTTGAGGATATACGTTAATTCAAATTACAAAAGACAACTGGAGGTAATGCAATGAAAAAAATTATCAATATTGAAAATCTCACTAAAATTTATCCAAATGGCAAAAGAGCTAATGATAATATAACAATGTTTGTAAGAAAAGGGGAAATAGTGGGCTTAATCGGACCAAATGGTGCAGGAAAAACCACACTGATACGGCAGATTCTAGGACTTTTAAAACCAACAAAAGGTAAGATAGAAGTTATGGGAATCAACGTTTCAAAGAAACCAGAAAAAATTAGGGGGATTGTTGGATATGTCCCCCAATACCCCTTATATTATCCCTCCTTAACTGTTGAGGAAATTCTACACTACATTTTGCTCATGAAAGGCATTAAAGATAAAAAAGAGCTTGAAGAAAAACTCAATAATGTTTTGAAATTAACAAACCTCGATTCAGCAAGAAAATTCTATGGTTACCAACTTTCCGGAGGGATGATGAAATCTCTTCTTTTATCTATGGCATTAATACAAGAACCCCAGCTTTTAATTTTAGATGAACCAACTAGCATGGTCGACATAAATACTAAGTTTAGAATATGGGGAACTATACAGAAAAACAAAAGAAAAGGAGTTCTTTTAGCAAGCCATGACCTAAATGAAGTAAAGAGAATTTGTGATAGAATATACGTTATTATCAACGGAAAAATTATTGCAAGTGGAACAACTGGAGAGATTTCAAAGCTATTAAAAACGCCAACAGAGATAAGACTGATTCCTCAGGAGACCCAAGAGTTTAAGCACCTCATGGAAGAGCTTAACATCATGGGTGAAAAAAAAGGAAATATTTATGAAATGGCTTTTGAAGATCTTGAAAGTGCTTTAAATGCCATTCAACACATTTTGAAGACTTCGGGGATTGAATATCTCGAGGTGAATTCTCCATCATTCGAAAAAGCAATAATGACGCTCATTGGAGGTGGAAATAATGATTAAGGCTTTGATCTTAATGGAACTTAAAGGCATGAGGATTTACATGTTGCAGATAATTGTAAGCCTGTTTGTAGTACCCTTGTCCTTTCTGGCGCTTATCCTTCTGAATTCAAAGGAGGCTCCAAGTACTTTCAAGGCATATCTCATTTCGGGATTTATAGTAATATCTTTTGTTGGGTTGTTGCTACTAATGCTGTCATTTAGAGTTAGTACAGTGTTTGAACCGAGGTTTTTAGAGCTATATTCAACCTTGCCGGTGAGTATTGAAAAAGTTGTATTATCAATGTTCCTAGCGTATGTTCTTTTGGGGGTACCCCAAACACTTATTGCTTTACTTCTGCTTATTAAATATTCCAGCACCATTAACATCCCACTTCTTCTGACATCATTTGCATTAATTGCTGGGGAACTTGGAAGTATTGCAATAGTTTTGGGAGCAACAATTAGGAACCCATATAAGGTTCAGGCATTCACAAGTATTTTGCCATGGATACTAACACTACTTTCACCAGCATATTACAAATCATCCTCCAAAATATTGCTGTTGAATCCAATAACTCATCTTCTAAACGTTCTAAGGGCGTCTTTAGCACTTGAAAAACTTTCCATGACCTCTTTAGCATTTTCTGTGGTTTTAACTATTGTGTTGTGTATCTATACTGATAAACAACTGAGGAAACCCTATATGCTAGAAAAACCCTTTTAAGTTTCTCCTTTTTATTTACATTGTGGGATAACCCATGTGAAGATTGCTCTCTAAAAGAGCATGTGTGCTGTGTCGTGCCGTTATTGAACCTGCCAATATTGAATCCAGCTCCTGTCCAACTTGGCACGCTCAGCATGGCGTTTTCTGTAATGACGGGATTATTCTTAAGTGGGCCTGTGAGCAGGGAAAAAGCGTTTGGGATTTTAGAGATCCTGCTCTCGGCGCCAGTCTGTCCCGCTGAGATTCTGTTCTCAAAAGCCATGGGGACTTCCGCATACGGCTTTATCGTGATAACCATTGGGCTTGACTCAGGTGCTTTGTATTATAAGCACTTTGATATGGCAAAGGGGTTACCTTCTTCATAGCGTTTTTTGCCCCTCTTTACCTCCCCGAATACTATCATGGCAATCACCTTTAATTAAGCACAATCTTTTCACCCAACCTTTTCCCTAGTCCTTTTATTATTGCAAGCGAAGCCAAGAATGCACCCGCGGACAGCAACAGGGAAATTGCTAATGCCATGGATAAAGAAAGTCCAACCCCAAAAAACTCAAAAACGTTAGCAAAAGTATAAAAGGCAGGAAAGTTTTAACTGGAGTGAGTTTCGCATCAAAAAGTGGGGAAGTACACGCTTACTTGGGACACAATGGGGCTGGAAAGACTACTACATTCCGACTTATTCTGGGGATATTAGTCCCCGATGAAGGGTGCATTAGTGTGTTAGGAGTTAATCCTGCGGAAAATCCTGAGGTTAAGGCCCAAATTGGCTACCTCCCAGAGTATGACCCTTTGTATCCAGACTTGACTGTTTGAGACAACTTAAAACGCTACGCTTTACTGAAAGGAGTTTATGATGAGAAGGAGCTACGGGACTTGTTGGAACTCTTTGAGATTAAAGAGTATGCTAAAAAAGAAGGTTTCAACCCTCTCAAACGGGACTCAGCGGAGGGTTGCAATAGCGAGGACTTTTATTGGAAGGCCCAAAATCCTCCTTATAGACTGAAACAATGAAGGATTTGGACCCAGAATGGCGCTTGAGATTTAAGCACTTCTTAGAAAAGTACGTGAAAAAGGAGAAGGCCGCGGCTTTGTTCTCCACACATATTCTGAGCGATGTTGATGAGATATGTGAAAAGCTGACGGTGATAAAAGATGGGCGTGTATTATTCCCCGGAAGCTTAGAAGAACTTAAAAAGCATTTTTCATTTGAAGAGAGTGTTCTCATCAAAGTGCAGGAAGTCAGAAAGGCATTAGAGCTACTTAAACAATTCGGTTATTCTCCAAAACTCACAAACAACTTTATCCTACTTAAAAATGCAGAACCGCCTGAAATTAACAAGCTCTTAGTAAAGAACGGAATAACAGTTGAAGAAATAAAAAAGAAGGGACTCACTTTAGAAACATTATACTCAACACTCTATGGCAGACATAAACATTAGCAGATTAACAAATGCTGAAATATTAAAAAGAAAAAATTCAGAGACTCAGCCGTCAAACTTTCAAAAACCTCGCATTTATTGCAACTATAACTGTGCTTAGGCTCATTAACAAAGCACCTACCGCTGGGCTTAATAGTATCCCATAGTTGTAAAGCGTTCCCGCTGCCAGAGGAATCGCAAATGTGTTGTAGCCTGTTGCCCATGCCAAGTTCTGCACCATTTTTCCATAGGTTGCCCTTGCAAGGTGTATTGCCGTTATGACGTCTCTTGGATCGTTTTTAACCAAGATTATGTCAGCACTTTCTATTGCCACATCAGTTCCTGCTCCAATTGCTACCCCAACGTCCGCTTGAATCAAAGCAGGAGCATCGTTTATTCCATCTCCAACCATTGCCACGATGAAGCCTTTTTCTTGAAGCTCCTTAACTTTCTCCGACTTTTGATGGGGCAAGACCTCTGCAAAGTAGCCATCCAGGCCAAGCTCCTCGGCAACCCACTTTGCAACTTTAGCGTTGTCTCCTGTGAGCATGTAAGCTTTAATTCCCATCTCGTGGAGTCTCTTTATAGCTTCTCTCGATTCTGGTCTTATCTTATCGGCTAAAGCTAAAGCACCAGCTAGCTTTCCATCGATAACTAAAAACACCACTGTCTTTCCTTGCTCCAAGACCTTATTAACACGCTCATCCTCTTTCCAGAGTCCGTTTTCCTTAAGAAAGCCAGGACTTACAACAAGAATCTCTTTGCCGTTAATAACTCCCTGAACACCTTTGCCAGGTAGTACTTTAGATTGTTCAACCTCATAGAGCTCAAGTCCAAGTTCCTTTGCTTTTTCCACTATCCCCTGTGCTATTGGATGTGATGAATGTCCCTCAAGGGCAGCTGCATATTTTAAAATCTCATTGTCTTCAAGTTCATCCAATGGAATTATATCCGTTACCTCAAACTTTCCTTCGGTCAAAGTTCCTGTCTTGTCAAAAACAACTACCTGAACATCTTTTGCCCTCTCAAAGGCTTCTCTGTTCCTAATGAGTATTCCCTTCCTCGCTGATATTGACGTCGACACTGAGACCACTAGAGGAACAGCCAGTCCCAAAGCGTGGGGGCATGTAATTACCATCACAGTGACCATTCTCTCGAGAGCGAACACAAAGGGCTTCCCTAAGTAGAGCCAAGTACCGAGAGTCGCACTTCCAGCGGTTATTGCAATGAGTGTAAGCCAAAACGCTGCTCTATTGGCTAAATCTTGAGTCCTTGACCTTGTCTCTTGTGCCTGTCTTACAAGCTCGACGACCTGCATGAGGTAGGTGTCCTTACCCGTCTTCTCAATCCTTACTTTAATCGAGCCCTCTAAGTTTATTGAACCACCAATAACAATGGCACCTGGTTTCTTATAGACGGGCTTTGACTCACCGGTAAGCATCGCCTCGTTTACGCTCGTCTCTCCCTCAATTATGATGCCATCAGAAGGTATCTTCTCGCCGGGCTTGACCAAAACTATATCTCCCTTCTTGAGCTCGCTCACTGGAACATCTTTTATTCCCTCAGGAGTTATTAGGTGAGCATCAGTTGGCATGAGCTTTATTAGCTCCTCTAAAGCCCTTGAAGCACCGAGAACAGAGCGCATCTCTATGTAATGCCCCAAAAGCATGATGTCAATAAGCGTTGCAAGCTCCCAATAGAACGTCTTTCCGGGCAAACCAAAGGTTACTGCAGCACTGTAGGAAAAGGCAACCGTGATTGCCAAAGCTATTAGCGTCATCATTCCTGGGGTTTTCTTCTTAAATTCATCTCTCATTCCTGTTAGGAACGGCTTTCCGCCGTAGAAGTAGACCACCGCCGACAGTGTGAAGAGGACATACCTATCACCAGGGAAAGTGAATGTAAAGCCAAGGAACTTTTGAATCAGCGGAGATAGGAGCAGTATCGGAATCGTAAGTATGGTAGAAATTATAAATCTCCTCTTGAAGTCCTCCATCATCATTTTATGGTGCTCTGCATGCGAATGCTTGTGCTCTCCGTGCTCATGATTTATGTGTTCATGCTTTTCTTCCTCCATCTCGTGTCTATGCATTTCATGATGTTCATGCTTTTTGCTTTCCTCATGTTGATGCATTCTCATTTCTTTGTGTTCTTCATGCATGTGCTCTTTGTGTATTTCTTTTTCATCTTCCATATTACTCACCACCATTAGGTTTTAATTCTCAAACTTTAATAACATTTTTAACCAAAAGAATGAAAAAGTTAAATTTTATCAACAACTTTTTTCAAAATCTCTTCAATTTGTCCAGCAACTTTTAATAACCTCTCATTTTCTGCCACTTCCATAGCTTTCGTTAGAAGTAGGGGGCTTACGTAAGTTTTCTCGTCTTTAGTGTAAACTAAAAGATTGCATGGTAAAAATGCTCCACTGTCATAGTCGATTTCCATGAGCTGACTTGAAAATTTTGGATTGCATGCACCTAAGATGACGTATTTCTCCATATCTAAGTCAAGCTTCTCTTTAAAGAGCTTATCAATCCTTATCTCACTCAGTACTCCAAAACCTTCCTTTTTGAGCTCCTCTTTGACTTTATCAACTGCTTCTTCAAAGCTCAGTTTGGTCTCTTTCTTATAGACATACATTTCACATCACCTACTTTATTATCCATGATTATTTTTAATTTGAAAAGCTAATAGGCTTATTATTGTCAAAGTTGAAAGTAGAAAAGGACAAAATTTTCAAAAATGAAAATTATTTTAAAATCCTTATTGCATTGAACACCGCTATTAATGCAACACCAACATCTGCAAACACTGCCTCCCACATTGTAGCTTCTCCAAGAATTCCAAGGCTTATGAAAGCCAGCTTAACCCCAAGAGCAAAGATTATGTTCTGCCACACTATCCTTTGTGTCTTTCTTGCGGTTTTTATCCCTGTAGGCAACTTTGAAGGCTTGTCGTCCATTATAACTATATCTGCTGTTTCAATAGCGGCATCGCTTCCTAAAGCACCCATTGCAACTCCCACATCAGCTCTTGCAATAACGGGTGCATCGTTTATTCCATCGCCCACAAAAACTATTGTATCATTTGAACCCTTTTTCTTTTCAAGCTCTTCAATAACTCTCACTTTGTCCTCTGGTAGCAGCTCGGCATAAAACTCATCCAAGCCTATTTGTCTTGCTATCTCCTCTGCAACATCTTTGCTGTCCCCAGTTACCATTATAACCTTTTTAACACCTAAGCGCTTTAGTTCTCTAACAGCTTTTGGAGCATCTTCTTTTATCTCGTCAGATATAACTATGTAGCCCGCGTATTTTCTGTTAACGACAACATGAGCAACGGTCCCCTTTACGTGGCATGTATCATGTTCAATATCGAATTTGTGCAGTAACCTATCATTTCCAACCATTATCTCTGTTTTATCAATTTTTGCCCTAACGCCATGTCCTGTTATCTCTTCATGTTCTTTTATTTGGGCTTCGTTGATTTCTTTTCCATAGGCTTCTTTTATTGCCTTTGCAATTGGATGATTTGAATGTGCTTCTGCTAAAGCTGCAAATTTCAAAATTTCCTCTTCGCTGAAACCGTTCCTCGTTTCTATTTTTGTAACTTTAAAGACACCCTTTGTTAGCGTCCCAGTTTTATCAAAAGCCACAATTGTTGCTTTACTAAGCGCATCAAGAAAGTTTGATCCCTTAACTAGTATTCCTTCCCTAGCAGATTTTCCAATTCCTCCAAAGTAGCCGAGAGGTATTGAAAGCACCAAAGCGCAAGGGCATGAGATTACCAAGAGCACTAAAGCCCTGTAGAGCCAATCAGAAAAAGATTCTCCAAAGGCTAGTGGTGGAATTAAAGCAATAAGTGCAGCTAATCCCACAACCGCTGGGGTGTAGTAGTGAGCAAACCTTGTGATAAACTTCTCTGTTTTAGCCTTTCTTGCACTTGCATTTTCCACAAGCTCTAAAATCCTCGAAATAGTTGACTCTTTAAGCTCTTTCGTAACTTTGACTATCAGAAGACCGCTTAAGTTTACCATCCCTGATAAGATTTCCCCTCCTTCCTTTACAGTTCTTGGAACGCTCTCTCCGGTTAAAGCCGATGTATCAACATTTGAACTTCCCTCAATGATGATCCCATCAACGGGAACTCTCTCACCGGGCTTTATGATTATTATGTCACCAACTTTAAGCTCCTCAGGCTTGACTTTGACTATCTTATCCCCCACTTTGAGGTTTGCATACTCTGCCTTTAAAGCTAATAAAGCCTTAATAGAACGTCTTGACCTGTTAATGGCTAAATCTTGGAAGAATTCACCAACAGTGTAAAACAGCATAACTCCCACAGCTTCTGGATATTCTCGAATTGCAAATGCACCAAGCGTGGCTATAGCTATGAGAAAGTTCTCATCAAAGACATTTCCATGTATGGAGTTGACAAAAGCGTTCCTTAACACTTTCCAACCCACTAAGAGGTAGCTCACAACAAATATTCCAAGCACAAAGGCATTGTCGTAGTTGTAGTAGTACCTCAGAACTATTCCAATGATGAACAGCAAAAGTGAAGGGATTATGAAGTGGAGCATCTTCCTCGGGTCGTCGTGGTCATGGTGGTGATGGTCATGTTCGTGCTCGTCCTTCTCAATGACCTTAACTCCCGGCTCAACCCTCTTTATTATCTCCTTAGCCTTCTCGATGTCTCCCTCTATCACAGCTTCCTTGGTGGCAAAGTTTACCATAGCAAACTCAAAGCCTTCTTTTTTTAATGCTTCTTCAATTTCATAGGCACAGCTAGCACAGTCAAGACCTTCTAATTTGAGCTTCTTTGGCATGTTTACTCCTCCATGTGCTTGAGCGCAACTTTCAGAATCTCCCTTATATGCTCGTCATCTAAGCGGTAAAAGACGTTCTTTCCATCTTTTCTGTATGTAACAATTTTTCTATCCTTTAAAATCCTAAGCTGGTGAGATATAGCTGAAACTGACAAGCCAGTAATGTTTGATAAATCACACGTGCAAAGCTCATCCTCCAGCAGAGCGAAGAGTATTTTAAGTCTTGTTGGATTTCCTAAAGCATCAAAGAAGTCGGAAACCTCAAGAATAACTTCATCATCAGGCAATTTTTCTTTGGCTTTAAGGATTTTGTCTAAATGCTCCTCATACACCTTACACACTTCCGTCCCTTTTTCATTACTCATTTTTATCACCTCTACATTTGAGCAATTGTGCAAATGTTCTTATAAATGTTACTGGACAGAAATGTATAGGAGAATAAAAGAGAGCTTGGGAGTTATTCAGCAGGCCTTCCAAGAGGGAAGATATATAGCGGATCTCCTTCAATATCAATTACCTTTTTGACTTCCTCGTCTCGAAAAGCACCAACTGCAACAGTTCCAAGGCCTAAAGCCGTCGCCTGGAGGTAAATATTTTGTCCCATATGTCCCGCATCTATGTGCACGTATCTTATTCCCCTCTTACCATACCTGCTCGTGGTTCTTTCATAGTGGGCAACTATCACAATGTTCACTGGAGCGGTAGCAACACACTTCTGCCCGAGACATGCACGAGCGAGCTCTTCTCTTAAATCTCCCTTTCGAATAACCTTTAGAACATGCTTCTTCCCATCATAATGGTACAGCCCCGGCTCAAGATTCTCAACACTGCTCACAACGGTGTATACCTCAAAAGGATACCTCGCACCTGCACTTGGAGAGGTTCTCTTTCCCCAGAGGTTTACTCCATAAGCCGCCCAGAGAACTTGAGAGAGCTCGCCAAGGGTTAATGGTTCTGAGGTATATCTTCTAATGCTCTTTCTCCTGTATATCGCTTCCTCAAGGCTCATTTCCCCTTTAATTCTTGGTTCTGGTAGTTTGATCTCCATACCATCACCCAGAAATTAATGAGCATTTTTTCACATAAGGTTTACTCCAAAGATAACAAATACACTCCAAAGAACATCAAAATGCCGAAAAATGCTTTTAAAAGAGTGAAGCTCTCTCCGAGAATTAGAAAAGCAAAGAAAGCGCCAATTAATGAGGAAGTCGAAAAAATTGCCCCCGTTTTCATAGCTCCAATTTCTCTTAGAGCAAATAGAAATAATACGATAGAAAAGCCTATGCTGAAAGCACCGACCGTTAGTATATAAGGGAGGCTTTGAAGTGGGATGTAGAAAGGAATTCCAATTAGAGAAGCCAGAATCAACAGCGCGCTCCCTCCAAACAGCCCTTTTAGTGAGGTTACCAAAAGCAGATCCCTCTTAACGCTTAGCAGCTTGCTCAAATTATTGTCTATTGCCCATGAAAGACCTGCCAAGATTATTAGAATATTCCCGACAATACCCTTACTCAGCTCGACTTCTCTAAAGTTCTCTGTTGAGATCACAACGGCTCCAATTAGGATTAAGAGAACTCCGATAATGCTTCTTCTTGAGGCTTTTTCTTTAAAGACTAAAAGAGCTATTAAAACAGTGAACAATGTCTCGGTGTTGAGTAAGAGGGATGCATTAACAGCTGTTGTCTTATTCAAGCCGAACATGAATGAAAGAGGGGCTAAGAAAGATCCAAAAAGTACTATAAAAGTTAATATCAAAAGATCTCGCCTTGAAAAGAACTCTTGAGTTTTAACCTTAAATTCAAGCTTTTTGAGGAGCTTGTCTTTGAGCGGCGTAAAGCGAAGAAGCATTAAAACTATCCCCGCCGTTAGATAGATACTTCCCGCTATTATCATTGGATGAACATTTCTAAGGGCAATTTTATTAAGCGTTGAGCTTATTCCAAAGAGCAGGGCGGCTAAAACCGCACTTACATATCCATAGTGATGCGTCATGGAAATAAATTTAAAATAGAGCCTTTATAAAAGTATTTCACACGAAAGAGGAAAAGATGGCATGAAATGACATTATTTAAGCAGCTATATTCACAACTTATTTTGGCTTCATTAGATTATTCCTAAGCAGCATAGCTACACCATATAACAAACCTGAGATGAATAAATTAGCCACAATACCAACTATGAGGGCAAAGATTGCATACCTCAAACTTATAACCCTTATTGTCCAGGCTGCAAAAATAAACAATAATACGGGAAGAAAGAGAAGTAGAGGTAAAGCTTTTATCTTATCAAACGTTAGGACAATAAAAAGTACTAACGCCCAACTAAGCATTATTTTCATGGAGATGGTTAATGGGTAGCTATCAAAAAACAGGGACAATCCAAAAAACACTGCAAGTGCCGATAAAAGGCTTATGACCAAGTTTTTCTTGTCTATTTTGTTAAAATTGGATCCTAAAACAACTAATGCAATAATCATGATAATGCCGAATATGCCGTTCTGAGTTACAATACTCCTCCAAAGATCAAGGGGATTAAAAATGTTGCCATATATTTTAAATGCAAGTAAGATTTTTCTTAAATCGCTTAACTTCTCATCCGATGGGATGTAAACATAACCATCTATCTTCGGAAAGAGGAACTTTAAAATACCTGCTTCGTTTATTGAAATCTCTGAAAAACCTTTCTCTTTAAAGATTTTTATCGCGGGGTCTCCAAAGAGGACTACTTTGGGGTTCACACCGACCTTTTTGAAGTAGGCATTATTTATTTGAACGAGTTTGCCGAGAGAGTAGTTTGAGAGCCAGAGCGTATTCTCCAAATATGAAACTCCTCCTGTGTCTACGGACGCTATTACTACCAAAGAACCGTTATTGAGCAGATCCAAAACCAATGGTCCCTTAGTCTGCCAAATCATGCCAACACTGCAAGACTCAAAGATAAATACTTTTCCTTTTGGATTTCTTATATAATCTTTATTGAAACGCCAAGTGATAAGATTGATCCCATAAGGGCTACCATGCCCAGTTATCCATATCAGAGAGGTATTCTGAGAATATTTAAGATAGTTTTCATAACTGGCACTATCTCCTTCAAGAAAGTAAGCTTTTCCATTTGTTAGATTTTCGATTTTGATTTTAGATGGACATGAAGGACAAATGAATAAAGCTCCATATTCTAGCTTTGAGGAAGTTAAACTATTAACCCAATATATAAAGCCGTTTTTGCTTTTAACTGGATAAAAACCGATTATTGGATCATAAATGCCATCATTATTAAAGTCAAGATTGTTATAGATAGAATAAACAAAATTGGCGTTAAACTTTGAATAGTTTACAATGAATAGAACTTGGTCGTCACTCTTCAAAAATTCTAAGTCAGAAAAATTTGAAATAACCGTGACACCATTATGAAAGTCGGCGATTTTTCGAGCATAAGACTCTAAAGAAGACATATTCTGATCTAAAACTACATAATAATCTGCGGACGTCAATTGAGTTGTAAATAAAAACAATATACAAAAAAGGACGAGCGATAACAAAAATATCCTTTTACCTACCTTCATTCTTCTCACCTTTTTGTTTGGTTTGTCTTTTGTAAGCATAATAAAGCTCTAAAAGTTTGTCGATATTGTATTTAAAAGATGGACACTGAGGGTATCCTTGTTTCATTGCAAGCAATGGACAGCTTCCCATACAAATCTGCAGGATTAATAACTCTTTGTTGTTTCAATGAATATTTTTTCTATCGGGGCTTCTTTTGTTTTTACTTCGTAGATATTAATCTCCTGAGTAAGGAGTATTTTCATTATTGCTGGGATCTCATCATTATAATTAGAAACTCTAACAGTGACACCAGTGCTCTCCAAATTAACTGAATAACCAAACTTCTCTAGGAGTTCCTTTGCCTGTTGCTTTTTATCAACTTTAAGCACTACATCAATGTTTCTAATCCTATTAAGTAAATTCTCCAGTCTTTCCTCTAAAACTAACCTTCCCTCTTTCATTATTCCCACCCTGCATTTCACTCCCTCAAAGTTTTGGAGCTCGCTTAGGATATGGGTTGAGAATAAAATTATCTTCCCTTCTTTCAACATTTCAAAAATTTTGTCTCTTAAGCTTAAAACTGTGGGAATGTCTAGATTGCTGAAGGGCTCGTCTAAAACCAAAATATCTGGATCGTGAAGTAATGCTCTCGCCAAAGCGAGTCTCTTTCTAAGTCCCCTGCTTAGATGTCCAGCTTTTACATTTCTGTATTTTTTAAGTCCAAATTCTTTTAGAAGTTCATTGATCCTTTCCTCTTTAACATCATAGATTTTGGCAAAGAAGAGTAGGTTTTTATAAACACTCAAATCTGGATAAACTCTTTCCCCTTCAGGTAAATATCCAATCTTTCTCTTAGCCTTTTCAGGTTCTACCCAAAGATCAATTCCATCAACTACTACTCTACCTTTAGAAGGGGGTAAAATGCCGGTGATTACTCTAAACGTTGTAGTTTTACCCGCACCATTGGCTCCCAATAACACATAAATTTCCTTTTTTATTGCGATAAAGCTCAGATCTTTTACCACATCACCATTACCGTAACCTGTACTAATATTGTCAACCTCAAGCATGAGCATCACCTTAATTAGCTATGAAAGCAAGACGATTGATGAATCTTCTTGATAATAATGCCAGAATAAGAGATATCACAAATCCAGTGCTTCCCAAAAGTTGAACAATTGTGAAGAATTGCTGAGGAGGAACTTTCATTGCCAATACAAATAACAAAAAGGGTATCAGGCCTACAAATCCTCCAAATTTCATTTGATTGATACTCCTCGCTTTCATACTTATAAACAATCCAAAAGGCAAAGCAAATAAAAGCATTGAAATTGGTAGAATGATGGACAAGAATATGTACCCTATAGTGGGTGTCCATAGTTTTCCGAGAGATGTTACAAATATGTACTGGATAGCTCCAAGATTAACTAATATAGCCGAAAATGTCGTAATTAAACCAGCAATAATGCTGGCGATCATTTTGCCCAAAACAATATCGCTTTCCTCTACAGGTGTTGCGAATAAAACCTCCATTGTCTTGTTTATTTTCTCAAAAGCAAAGGATGTTAGTATAATATTGTATGTAGTAAAAAACGCAAAAACCTGTATCACCATTGGAATTTGAACTATCATTGTTGCAATAGTTATTGCAGTATCACCAAGAGTATTTAATGATCTCCTCGATATTCCAAAAAGGCGGGGGTTTGAAAGTATCTGGTTATATGCTAATGCTCGTGATTGTGGGGTTATATATTGGGAATTTGTCAGGATAAGAAATACTAGAACGGAGATTAATGAAATTACTGGAAACACGAGTGAATAGAAGGTGTCCTTATTTCCAAGATAGTTCCAGAACTCTTTCTCAAGTATAACTTTAACTTTGGACATGGCTTCTTTCCCCAAGCTTTTTTATTATCTTGTCTACTCCATCAACGGCTATTACGAATTTTTTCCCATTTTCAGTTTCGATAAATATGCCCTTATTCATGACACAGTACGCTAAAACTTTCTCTCTCCTTACTGTAGTAAATGTGCCGATCTTAACATTGTTTGTATCAATGCCAATACCATAAGTTCTACCGATTAGAAACGAATGTACATCAATAGGCTCTATCTTTGCTATTTTAAATCGCTTCTTTCCCGATAATGTCTTTAGTATAATCATGCTGTCTTCGATATAAATATCAATAGGGAGGGTTATTACTGCCCACATTGCCCAGAACACTACAAACAGAGACAATACAAATGCAGGAACAAAATAATATGGAACTCCTGATGTAAACACGGATGCCATTACAAATATGAAAAAGGCTATAGATCCTGACGCTATCATTATCATAATCCTGATTACCTTTTTCATAGTGCATCACTGCAAATTTTTTCTATAATGTCCACTATAGATATTCTTTTATTATATTTTTCCAGATAAATAAATCCATTTACGAAAAGCCAAGTTAAAGCAAAAAGTACATCCTGGTTCAATTGTTTTTCGGTGACCTCAGGATATTTCTCTCTAAGAGAATTTAGGATAGATTTAAAATTAGTTCCTGACTTATCGGAAGTCATTAAATATATCTGGGCCAGTGTAGGGTTCATAACACATATCTTCCCAGTTATTGGATTGAATGTAATAATTTTGCCATCTTTCTCCTGTCTCCACTTTATTGAATTGTTCATAAATACCCTAGAGTTCATTATGTCTCTTTTGATATCATCAAGTAGTGGTGGGTTCTTAACTTTGTTATTCTTTATCTTGTTCATGTTAGCTCCCTCCTAATTTCTCGGGAAAGTTTAAATTGTGCATCTTTCGGCAATTTTTTCAAATTGATATATTCGCCACACTCCTTTCGTGTGAGTAAAAGTTTATTTAATTTCAGGAAATCTTTCTCTGTTTTTATATATGTAGAAAGTGCTAATAGAACTAGATTATCTCTCCAAATATTTTGTAACTCGGGCCATAAATTGTTTATACCTTCCTCAATATGTCCATATGCTAAATTTAAATACGGAGTTGGCAAAATATATCCCTCTGCACTGATCGTCAGTACTACAGAATTTAAATATGGCCCTATAACTATGTGCTCTGTGGGATCCCCAAAAGTTATTTTCAATGGATAATGTCCTGAATTCTCATTGATCCAAGTTATTAATTTTGAGTATTGTTCTTCTGTAGGTATGAGATTTAGATGTCTTTCACTTTCTGGGACAAAGTACATAGATCTAACCTCAAATACTCCAAGATCCAATGCTAGTTCAACTGTATTAGGGAAATCGTGAATATTCAAACTGGTTGCGCAAAATGCTACAGCCGTGTTTATGTTATAGTCAACTAAATTTTTTATTGCATTAACAGCTTTATTAAATGTTCCTTTACCTCTCAACAGATCCATAATTTCAGATTTTGATCCATCTAACGAAATCTGTACGCTACCGATATTTAATTCAGACAACTTAGAGGCAAATTTATCTGTAATTAGTGTTCCATTACTCACAAAATTCACTCCAATGCCTTTTGAATTTGCATATTCTATAATCTCAAAGAAATCTCTATGCAATGTTGGCTCTCCTCCGCAGAGGCATATACCTAAAACCTCTAACTCTGAGAGTTCGTCTATTATCTTGAACACATTATCTTTACAAAGGCTTGGAGCTACGGTTCTTTGGGGAGCAGCTAGATAACAATATGGGCATTTGAGATTACATCGGTAGGTAATGTCAATTGCAGCAAATATTGGCCCTTTGATATTATCTATCCAAGACTTCAACTTTTTGCGAGTTTCGATATATTTTATCCATGCCTCAAGAAATCCTGGGATCTGTCCCACCCTAATGGGTTTTCCTCTATTTGGAAGAATGACCTCTAAGAGCTCATTAGTCGCATTGTGTAGCTCTTCTAAAAAAGAAATGTGCATTAAGAGGCACCTCCGATATTTTTAAACTTACGTATGTCGTAGGAGTCAAAGATCTCTTTAACTGTTGGTATTGCTACAGTAGCTATAACTAAGACCCAAGCTGCTGCTGCCCAAACAACCGCAGCATAAGCATAGCCGACTAAGTTCAGAATGGCAGCGTGGTTAACTGCTGCTGCATTATTAACAGCCACTACATTATTAGTGCTTATAGTAATGTCTGCGGGAGTGCCAACATCACCACCAACAGGGGGCACGTAGCTCATGCACTTTCACCTCCTGATGTTTTGTCTTTTAACGGCAAAGACCAAATAATTACAAAAAGTACTGGCATAATCAGTGTGAATGTTGATCCTGGACCACCAACTTCAACTACAACACTGCCAACTTCATGTCCAAGATCTTCTCCAATAGGGGGTAGATACGTCTTCAGTGCTATCACCCCAACATTTTTGCATTCTCTCCATTATTATGAAATCGACTATAAGTTTTACTGTAATCAATTTATAAATCCTTGAAATTTATTTATAAATAAATGAAATCCAAATTAATTAAAAAAAAGAGTAATATTTTTAAGTAATTTCACTAATCACTATAAGAGGGATAGTCATGATTGAGTCTGTGGGTTTAAGCAAGTTTTATCCTTCTCCGATAAAGGGTCCTTTTGATGTGAAAAGTTTGAGAGACTTTCTCGGAAAGCCTCGTGAGGAAATTCCAGCTTTGATTGACCTGAATTTCAAAGTTAAAGAGAGTGAAATTTTTGGTCTTCTAGGTCCTAATGGCGCTGGAAAAACAACCTTCTGTAAGATTGCCAATGCTTTAGTAATTCCAACTCGAGGAAATCTTTACATTAGTGGTTATGATTCAGTAAAAGAGCATGATAAAATCAAAGGCAAGATTTTCACAATTTTTGGTGGTGAGAGGGATTTGTTTGGGCTTTTTCAATGGCGTGTGAGCGTGGAAAAGAACTTACGTTTTATTTCTGAACTCTGGAGAATTCCCAAAATTGAAGCTGAAAAAAGAATTAATTATGCTTTGGAACTTCTAAATCTCAAGGACAAGAAAAACGAGTGGTATCAAAAACTTTCCGCTGGTATGAGGCAGAAAGTATACTTGGCTTTGCCGTTAATACTCCAGCCTGAAGTTTTAATTTTAGATGAGCCAACAGTTTACATAGATGTTTTCACTAGGAGAGAAGCCTGGGATGCCATTTTAGAACTCTCTAGAGAATTTGGGACAACAATAATACTAACCACGCACAACTTAAACGAGGCTGAAATGTTATGCGATAGAGTTCTAATTTTTAACAAGAAGAAAATTGCTGAAGGCAAGCCAAAAGAATTAATCGAAAAATTCCAGACTCTAAAAATAGAGAGGAAATTATTAGTCAAAATTAAGGGTAAAATCAATGTTGAAGAGTTTGAGAAGACTGCAGAAAAAGTGAACACTTACACCCAAAACGGTTACACTTACTTAGAAATTTACGTTAGAAGAGACTATTTAAAAGATGTTCTCACAATTTTGACAAACCATAATGTCACTGACATCCAAAACAAAACAACAACTCTCGAAGACATATTTAAAGAGCTGTTAGGTGGTGAAAATGAGAATCTGGCATGAGCTTAAGATAATTAGGGCATTCATCAGCGTTCAAAAGGAAGTCTTTTTCTCAAGAAGATTTGACCTGCTTCTTCAATTTATCGGTTTGGGCTTAAATATCATTTTTATTGGAATTTTCGCAAAGCTCATCACAATTAATGCAAACATCTCTCAATACGGCACTCCAAATTATCTTGATTATCTTTTAATTGGTTCAATAGTCCACAATCTCGTGTTCCTTCCAAGGGGTAGTATTTCTTCATTCGTTTTGGGCAGAGTATTTCCAATACTATATAATTCACCAGCTTCCCTAACAGCAATCTTCATTGGAATTAACGCTTGGCGAATTTTGTGGAACGTGGGATTAACTTTGATAATAACCACAATTTATGTTCTCTTTTTCGGATTGACTATTCATCTTAACCTTGGCGTTGTAATTGTCATCTTAAGCGGTGTTTTACTTATCTTTGCCCTTGACTTGTTTTCTGCAGGTTTCAGAATTGCTACGAAAGCGACTCAAGATCCATTAAACTGGTTCTTCAACATTACTGCCCAGCTTGTTAGCGGTTTATACTTTCCACCAGAAGCGTTGCCATGGTGGCTTCAACCATTGTCAAAAATTCATCCAGAAACTTACATCCTACAAATGGGCAGACTAACAATGGGGGGTGGATACTCCTTAGGACAAATCCTTCCAAGCTTGAGAGATATGCTCATAATTACAGGAGTAATGCTTCTCTTTGGATATTCAATGTTTGTTTGGGGCTTTAATAAGGCAAGAGAATTGGGAACTTTAGGACATATGTAAGGTGAAAAAGATGAGGGTACAAACATTAAAAGTGGATTGTAATGAAGAGAGGATTGCTATAATACTAAAAGTTGAATTGAGCTTAGAGGAAATTATGCATTCAAAGCTAAACGATGAAGAAAAAGAAATTCTAAACTTCATTATTCAAAATGACAATATAACTCAAAAACAGCTTAGTGACATCTTTGGAAACGTCAAAGCCTGTCGAGTTATCCAAAACTTAGAAAAGAAAGGCATAATACACAGAAAAAGAAAAGGAAAAACATACCTAATAAAAATAACTTAGGATTATATGAACGGTCAACTAAAGAACACAGCATGGCAATTTTGAGATATCTTTTTTAAAGGAAAGCGCGACAAGTTTTATAGCCTCGCTCATGGTTGGAAATACATGCAAAGTGTCAAGAACATCATCTACTGTCATCCTGTTTCTTATTATCATTGCCGCCTCATGAATAATCTCAGCCGCGTTATGGGCTAGAATGTGAACTCCAAGGATTTCCTTTGTCTTCACATCAACGACCATCTTTATTAAGCCCTTCTCCTCACCAAGTATCAGTGCCTTTGGAACGTTTGAAAATTCTACCGTTCTGCATGAGCACTTCGTAACTCTTTGAGCTTCCCTATCAGTTAATCCAACACTTGCAAGCTGTGGATCAGTGAATACAACTTTTGGAACAACCTTGTAATCTATTTTGATGCTTTTACCCTCCAAAGCATTTGTTGCTGCAATATAACCTTCTTTAGCGGCAATCGTTTCTAACATAGGTTCTCCTATCACATCTCCAGCAGCATAAATGTTTTCACCTGCCTTCAATGTTTCATCAACAAGTACAAAGCCCCTTTCGTTTGTTTTAACGTCTGTATTTTCTAGACCCAAATTAGATGTATTTGGCTCTCTTCCTGTTGCAAATAAAACATACTCCGCCTCGAAGGTTTTAACTTCATTCTTTACTTTTGCATAGACCTTAACTCCATCTTCAGTCCTCTCAAACTTTTTTATGCTTACAGAGGTATTAACGTTAATTCCTTCTTCTTTTAGAATATTCTCAAGCTTTATTGTTAATTCGGGCTCAGCTTGGGGCATTATTCTAATGCTCCTTTGAAGAATTGTTACTTCACTTCCCGCTCTTGCAAAAATCTGAGCAAATTCTAAAGCTTGAGCTCTTCCGCCAACTATGATTAGGGACTTTGGGAGCCTTTTCAAGTTAAGAGCCTCAACATGTGTCAAAATTCTATCTTCAACTTCTTTAATGCCCTTAAATTGTAAAATCCTTGCCTTTGCTCCAGTTGCAATCAGGGCTTTTTTAAATCTAATATTTTGCCCATTAACAACAATCTCACAACTCGATTTAAATTTACCAGAACCATTAACATAGTCAACATTTTCCAAGCTTTCTAAAACTTCTTCATACTTTGCTTTTCTAAGTTTCTCAATCAGCCTATCCTTCCCCTCGATAAGTTCTTTAAAATCAAACTTTTCCTCTCTAAAAGATATCCCAGCATAATGGTGCTTTAAAGCTCTCCTTCTAAGCTCCAAAGCCGTTAATAAATATTTGCTTGGCACACATCCGGCATTTACACATGTCCCACCTATTGAACCTTTGTTCACAAGAAGGGTCTTTACTCCAAGCTCGTTAGCTTTCACAGCAGCTGAAAATCCAGCAGCACCGCCACCGATAATAACAAAATCATATTCTTTCATTAACCTCGCCTCAAATAAAAAAGAAAAGAACTAATGACAGCAACCATGTCTCTTATGCCCATGAGAATGCATTTTATGTCCCATGTGCTCTTTTTTGATATACTTCTCTGGGTTTGCTTCAAATTGAGCTTTACAATGTGGGGAGCAGAAGTAGTAGACTTTTCCCTTATATTCTACCTTAAATTCTGTTTCTTTGCTAACTTCCATTCCACAAACTGGATCGATAGGCATTTCAAGCCACCTCCGCTTCGTAGCCAAACTTTGCAATAGCATTAATTAAATCATCAACTTTGAGCTTTGACTCATCATACTCAACAACAGCCTTCTTTTCTTCCAAGCTAACCTCTGCCTTTGCTCCAATCTTTTCCAAAGCCCTCTTAATTGTCATTACACAGTGCTGACAGCTCATATTTTTAACATTTAAAACAACTTTTGCCATGTTGATCACCAGTTTAAACTATACTTGAAAGCTTATTGTTCTTATTCTTTCCAAAGTGAGAATTAGAAAAAGCCAAAACTTTAAAAATTGAAAAGAATTTAAGTTATGCTTTGTCACAGAGAATCTATTATTTCTTTGAGCTTTTCTTCCATGGGCTTCATGAGATTGATTATCTCCTCCCCGGCTATTTTCCAAGCCACACTTGGCAAGCCAATTCCTAAATAAACCCCATCCTCTCTAACATAACCAAAAGCAGTACATGGAATTAGAGCACCGATATTTGGATTAATCTTTACCAGCTCTGCAATTACATCTTGGTCACATATGAACAAGACATGGTAATCGGCTACAATACCATCTTCCCTCTCTACTATGCTTACAGGAACTCTTTCACCAACAATCAGAAATCCTTCTTCCTCAATTCTTCTTTTAAGCTCTTCCCAAAGTTCATCTAAATCCCTTTCAAATTTCCTAACATAATAAAAGTCCATGTTCAGACCTCCAAAAAGAACTTTTTTCCACTTGTTTCAACCATTATACACTTTATAAAGCTATATTCGACATTTTCCCTTTCCAAAAGTTCTTTAATTTCTTCACTTTCAGCTCCTGGCTGAAACCAAAGCTTTCTAAATCCTGCATCGATAGCCTCTTTTGCTACTTGAAGACCAACTTTTGGTGGTACTACAAAAACAATTACATCAACATCTCTTGGTAACTCCTTAACGCTCTTGTAGCATTTTAATCCTTCAATTTCATCATAATTTGGATTTACTGGGAGAACTTCAAAGCCTTTGGCCTTTAAATCCCTTAAAATTATGTTCCCATATTTAGTTGGATTTGGCGTTGCACCGACTAAAGCTATTTTTTTGAAGTTTTTTACATCCATCTCTGCCACCAAGTTTGAATTTTGTTTCATCATTTTTATACTTTGCTCCACAAAAATGAGTAACGCTTGGAAATAATTAAAAGAAAGCCTCGATAACCTCTAAAATTTCCTCCAAGCCCTTCTTCTTAAGGTCTTTAGTTAAATGCTCTACTTGGGCTTCTCCAATTCCATGAATAAATAAACCCAAAGCTTCCTCCTTTGTCAATCCCCTGCTTCTCAGGTAAAATAAAGCATCTTCGTCAAATTGGGAGACAGTTGCTGAATGTGAAGCCTCTTCAATATCAGAGGTGTCAATTTCAAGCATTGGGACGCTTACACCCATAGAACCTTTGTCCATTATCAAAATATGAGATGCCACTCTGCTTAAAGACCCTTTAGCACTATCAAAAACTTTCCCAACGCCTCTGTGCACGGTCCATCCTTTTTTATAGGAAAAGCCAAAAACTTTAGTTTCATTTATGCTTTTTTCTCCATATTGAAGGACATTTGTTATGTAATCGATAGCGCTGTTTAGAGAGACTGGAATTCCTCTTAAAAATAGCTTTGCTTCATTTCCCTCAAGCGAATAATCTTCTCTGTGGTGGCTCATTTTTCCGCCTTTTACAATGGTTGTAACATTTATTTCGCTGTTTTCACCAAGTGAAGCTCTGAGCAAATAGTGGGATAATGCTCTGTGCTTTCCTACAGTTAGGATATTTAACTTTGAATTTTTTGCCTTAACTTCCACAACAAAAGATTTGGTTCCTTTTTCACCCATGTCATAAATAATTAGATTAGCTTCAACATCCTCTTTGACTTCGATTGCAAGATGATGCGAAGTGAAGGCTTCTTCTGAAAGATGAGATACTATTATTAAAGGCTTCTTTAATGTTTTTGTGATCTTTATGTAGTAAGGCTCATTTAAAGCATAAAAATGAAATCCCAAAATCCTCGATTCTTCTGGATTTGACAGGTTTAAAGTTTTCCCTTTTTGTATATCCACCCCATCAGGTAAGTTATTAAAAATCTCGCTCCCAGAGAAGGCTAAATGATAGGAGATTTCTATTTTTCCTGCCTTTGCCTTTGTCGGCAATTTTAAAGGTGAATTTTCTTCAAAAAGCTTCCAGTTTGTATAGCTCTTTATGGTTGGACTATCACCGTATTTTTGGTAATCCAGTCTTTGAAGCTTTTTGGGAGTTATCATCATCCAACACCTCCAACTTCAGAGAATTCAAGCTCTATAACTCTTTTTAGAACCTCCACATATTCAAAGGGGAGTCCCTCAAGAATTTCACTTATAAATCCGAGAACTATCAAGCTCTTTGCTTCTTCCTCCCTAATCCCCCTACTACTTAGATAGAACAGCTTATCTTGACTTAATTTTCCAGTCGTAGCTTCGTGAATCAGGTTAGCGCTTGGTTCATCTGATTGATTGTGCGGATAAGTGTAAGCTTTGCTTTTCTCGTCTAATATGAGGGAATCACATGAAACAGTTGAAGTCGAATTTTTAGCACCTTTAATAACCCTAACCAAACCGCGATAGATGTTTATACCTCCGTTAGCACTTATGCTCTTTGAGACAATCTTTGAGCTTGTATTTGGTGCTAAGTGAAAAGTCTTTGCACCTGTATCCTTTAGATAGGGTCCATTGCTCAACGATACAACATATTGCGTCGTTCTTGCTCCTTCTCCCTTCAAGACACTTGAAGGATATGTGTATGTTATTTTACTTCCTATACTTCCCTCAATCCATTCTACGTAGGCATTTTCTTCAACTATCGCTCTCTTATTGTTGAAATTAATTACATTCCTGCTCCAGTTTTGGATGGTGGTAAACTTAACTATGGCATTTTTATGGGCGTAAATTTCAACCATCCCATCATGAAAGCTAAATCCCTTATACATCGGAGCACTGCATCCTTCAATAAAGTGAATGTAGCTGTTTTCATCTGCAACTAGTAAAGTATGTTCAAATTGCCCTTCCATAGCACTTCCAATTACAAAGAAAGCCTCAATTGGGAATGTTATTTTAACGTTCTTAGGTACATAAACAAAAACCCCACCGCTCCATAATGCATGATGTAAAGCGGAAAACTTGTGCTCTCCAGCAGGGAAAATCTTCCCAAAATATTTCTTCACAAGGTCTGGGTATTTCCGAACAGCTTCTTCCATTGGGAGCATTATTATGCCTTTTTCTTCAAACTCTCTCTTTAAATTGCTGTAAACGGACTCACTATCAAAAACCGCCGTTAAGCCAGATAAAAACTTTTTCTCAATCTCAGGTATGCTTAAGCGTTCATAAATCCTTCTTATGCTCTCTGGTAAATCATCCCAACCTCTAACCTCTCCAACCTCTGGCTTTGAATAGAGAACTAAATTTTCTAAATCAAGCTCTTCAATGCCAACTATCCATCTTGGCATAGGAAGTTTTTCAAAAAGCTCTAAAGATTTTAATCTATGCCTCAGCATCCATTCTGGTTCATTCTTAATTTTCGAAAGTTCCTTAACTACATCCTTTGTTATTTTGCCCTTAAGCTCAATTTCTTTTGGATATGGAAGAGCAGTTCCGAGAATCTCTTCTAAGCTACCGGCTTTTAAGATATCTTCAAGCTTTGTTGTCATGAAACCACCTCTTCCAGAGCAGAAAAGCCCCTCTCTTCAATTAAATTCACAAGTTCAATTCCTCCAGAGGCTACTAATTTGCCTTCTTTGATTACGTGGACCACTTGAGGCTTCAAATACTCTAAGATTCTACCGTAGTGAGTTATGAGCAAAATTGAGGTTCCCTTTTTGTGAAGTCTGTTTATAATTCCCGCTATGACTTTTAAAGAGTCAACATCAACACCGCTATCTGGTTCATCAAGAATCAGAAGCTTGGGTTTCACGAGATAAGCTTGTAGCATTTCAAGTTTCTTTCTCTCTCCACCAGAAAAGCCAACATTTAATTGTCTCTGGAGCATTGATTCATCAATTCCAAGTTCTTTTATAGCTCCAAAAATTAACTCATATGCTTTAACTTCATCAATGCCCTTCAAGTTCTTTAGAACCCTCTGGAGAAATAGCAAAATCTTAACTCCCTCTATTTCCACCGGATGCTGAAAGCTTATGAAAATTCCCCTTTTAGCTCTTTCTTCTGGTTTTAAGCTGGTTATGTCCTCTCCTTCAAAAATCATCCTTCCTTCAACAATATTGTACTTTGGATGACCTGCTATAGTTAGGGCTAAGGTCGATTTTCCAGAACCATTGGGACCCATGATTACATGCAGCTCGCCATCTCCAACCTTTAAGTTTACCCTTTTTAGGATATCCTTATCTTCAACCTTGACTTTGAGATTTTCAATTATGAGCATGTACATCACCATCCATTACCTATGCAAGTTTGTGTGTAGAATGAATATTTTAAAACTTTTCTTCACAGATATGGGTAATAAACACCAAATATGAAAAAGAGTTCAAGCTTTTCAAAAATTAAAGAGAAAAGGAGGATTATTTTATATACTCTTCAATTATCTCTTTCATTCTTTTAGTTGCTTCCCTAACATCTTTCGCTCCGACTATTGCTGAAATAACAGCTATCCCATCGACGCCAAGCTTCAGAACCTCTCTAACGTTTTCGTGGTTTATTCCCCCTATTGCAACCACGGGGATGCTAACGTTTTCAACCACTGCTTTTAGACCATCCAAGCCCAAATATTTAGCATCTTCTTTAGTTTTTGTTGGAAATACACTTCCAGCACCAATATAATCTGCCCCTCCCTTTTCTGCCTCTATAGCCTCTTTTAAATTTGAAGCTGAGACCCCAACAATTAAATTTGGTGCTATTTCTTTAACTATCTCAACAGGCATATCCTCTTGTCCTACATGAACTCCATCTGCATTAACAGCTAAAGCTACATCTAACCTGTCGTTTACAAAATAAAGAGCACCATATTCCTCTGTTATTTTTCTAATTTTTTTACCTACTTCCACCATCTCCTTTGTAGGTGCTTTTTTAATTCTAAGCTGTATTGAAGTTGCCCCTCCTTCTAAAGCCTCCTTTACGGTCTCAACTTCATCTCTAAGCCTTCTATCTGTTATCACATAAAGCTTAAGCCTTTTTCTAAGGTTCAATCTCCCTCACCTTAACTTTCTCTTCTATCAACGCTTCGTCAACTCTATAAAGCCAATCATATAGCTTTACGTGAAAGCTTCCAGGATAAGGCGCTTCTTCATAGGCTTTTTCAGCAACAATTCCAAAAACAGCTAAAGCACTCGTAGATGCTCTTAAAGGCTCATCTATCGCCACAAAAGCCCCCATTAGAGCAGTAACTATACAGCCCGTCCCGGTAACTTTCCCAAGCATCGGATGACCATTCTCCACTACAAAAACTTTCTTTCCATTGCTTATGTAGTCGATAGGTCCTGTAACAGCAACGGTTGTATTAAACTCTTTAGCGGCAGTTAATGCTAAATTAAGTGCTTCTTCTTTATCATATCCTGCACTGTCAACACCTCTCGTCTTTCCATGCTCTCCTAGAAGGGCTTTTATCTCCCCAAAGTTCCCCCTTAAAATAGCAATTTCTCCCGCTTCAAGAAGCTTTAATGCTGTTTGTGTTCTAAGTTTGGTTGCACCAGCTCCAACAGGGTCTAAAACGATTGGCTTCTTAAGCTCACTTGCTATCTTCACAGCTTTCTCCATTGAAGAGATCCACCATTCATCAAGGGTTCCAATATTCACCACAAGAGCGTTTGCAATTCTAAGCATGTCTTCAAGCTCTTCTTTTGCATGAGCCATTACTGGAGAAGCTCCAATAGCTAAAAGGGCATTTGCCGTGGTGTTCATAACAACAAAGTTGGTTATATTTTGAACCAGCGGTCTCTTCTCCCTAACCTTTCTTAAATTCTCAGCTATCCATTTCATTGTATCACCAAGTTATTAAAAATCATAATGAAGTTATAAGATTTGTGCCGCTAAACGATATTTTCCCTTTCGAGCTCTTCCAGAATCCTGAGAAACTCCTCATATTTTCCTTGAGTAATAACCCTCTCAGGTCTAAATGGGCAATCACAGTAGGGATACTCCAAAAATGCTTGATACGTTCCTATCTCCCTTGCGATCTTTACTATCTCCTCTTTATCCATCCCAATTAAAGGTCTGTGAATTGGGAACCTAACGCTTATCGTCTCAATAAAGAGATTTGAGAGCGTTTGAGATGCTACCTGACCTAATGAATCACCAGTAACGATTCCTAAGGCTCCTTTTTCTTTGGCTATTTGGGCAGCTTTTCTCAACATTGCTATCTTACAAATAACGCATGTCCATTCCCTCATGTTGAGCCTATTTAGAGCTAAAACGTAAGGTTTCAGGACTTCAAAGTGGTTTTCAATTATTAGTTCTACATCTTTGGGAGAATAGTCATTTAGTATTTTTACTGTGTTCTCAACAACCTTTCTTGCATTCTTCCCTTGATCAAAGTGCAAAGCAATTATTTCTGCACCTCTTTTCATCATTAGAAAAGCTGCAACTGGAGAGTCGATACCACCACTCAAAAGAGCAACAACCTTTCCTTGAGTACCTACAGGTAATCCTCCCACACCTTTAATCTTCTCAAAAAAGACGTAGGCTTTTTTGCTTATTATCTCAATCCCTATAACAAGTTCTGGATTTTCTAGATCTACCTTCCAACCAAACTCCTTAACAACAAAAGCCCCAATTTCTTTGTTTACATCCATAGAAGTGAGTAAAAAAGTCTTATCTAATCGATGAGTATCAATTTTGAAGCTCTTTGGGTTTAATCCTTTTAGAACTTCTTTTAAATAGGTAGGAACATCTTCATAATTCATTTCTTTAGCTGGAGAAACTGAAACAACGCCAGGAACTTTGGCTATTATCCTGGCACTCTCATCTGGAGCATCAATCAAAATTCTCCCAGGAATTATTTTTCCTTTAGCATCAATTCCTTTTTTCTTTAAAGCGGCAAGAATATTTTCTAAGAGCTTCCTCTCAAATTCCCTTCTCTTCCCTCTTTTCACTGCAACTTCTCCATAGCGAACTATTATCATGCTTAACCACCTAAATATCTTGCAAATAAGTTCTTAGCCTCTTTTTCATCCTCCGCTCCTCTAACTATCATTCTACCATTCTTGAAGATTAAAATTTCAGCGTAATCATCTTCAAATTGAATAAACTGAGAAGTTACCAATGACTCTATTCCAGAATTCTTAAGCCTCTCTGCAAGCTCCTTAAAGTCAACTTTAATTTTTTCTGGTGGTGTTATTTGGATTGAGCCATCACACATTCTCTCTATTTTCATCTGCTTTTCTAAAAACGTGAAGTTATGTTTGACGCAGGCTTCACAGTCCTCTCTTCTTGGAATTTCAACCTTTTCAAACTCCATTGTTTTTGTATCAAAGAAAATCATTTCACTCTTTATGTCTTCACCAAGCAAAATCTTTGCTGCCAGAGATACTGCTAAAGAAGCCGCTAGGGTTGGGACATAGCTCATTATTCCAACAACGGCACAGGTTGGCATTGGTCTTGACGGCAATCTAGGCATTAAACATCTAAAACAAGCCGTTTTTCCCGGGATTATTGGCATAACATTTCCATATGTTCCCAAAACTCCAACATAAATCCAAGGCTTGTTGTTTTTAACACAGTAGTCGTTTATTACTTGCCTCGTGTAAATATTGTCTGTTCCATCCAAAACTAAATCAGCTTCATCCAGAAGTTCTACTGTTGAGGGGTTTAAATCTTCAAAGTAACCTTTAACGCCAAACTTCTCTTTTAAAACTTCAACTTTTGGCTTTTCGACATCATTTTCATCATAGATAGTTCTCGCTAAGTCATTGTAATCAACAAAATCTCTATCTATAACGATTATCTCTCCAACGCCAAGCTTTTTAAGGAAGTAAACTTCCCAGCTTCCTAAGGCACCAGCTCCAACTACAGCTACTTTAGCGTTTATTAAGCGCTTTTGTCCTTCTAAACCTATGATTGGGATATGTCTCGAAAATATTTCCATCTTCTCACCACCAAAGTTACTTTAAGTTTTCTATTTATGAAGTTATCCTCATACCTATCTTGCATGCTGAGACTCAAAATTTTCTATTTTGTTAAAGTATAAAAGCATCTCTTTTCAACTTGATAAAAATTAGGCTAATAAAAATTACGGACAAATGTCCACCTGGTGAGCTAAAATGAAAGCTCAGGTATGCGAATACTGTGCTGGAAATCACTTGGAGGAAATAAAGAATGCTCTAGAATTAAAGGGCTACGAAGTTGAGATAATCCAATGTATAGGGCTCTGCGCCAAGTACGGATGCGGACGGATTAATGTTAAATTAGAGGAAAGGGAAATTTCAGTAAAGAGCTTTGAGGAATTTATTAAAGCTTTGGGGGAGACAGGATGACTAAAGTTTTAATTATAATCTCAACAGCGGAGATAGAGAAGGCGTTAGTAGGCTTCATGTACGCTACCAATGCATTGAAATATAAGTGGGTGGAGAATGTTGAAGTAATCCTCTTTGGTCCAATAGAGAAGAAAATTGCACAGGGCGATGGAAGATTAATGATCTGGATAGAAAAGCTTAAGGAGCTTAATAAAGTGCCTTATGCCTGCAAAAAGATAGCTGAAGATGAAGGATTTGAGAAAGCCTTAATGCCTTATGCAAAGGTCGAATACGTTGGAAAAATTATCTCAGAGCTTTTAAACGAAGGATATATTCCAATGGTGTTTTGAGTTTTTATTTAAAATTTGGAGGAAAGCTTTTTTTATTCTTTTATTCCATGCATATTAAGGGATAAAGATGAAGCGCATATTAGCCATAGTTTTCTTAATTGTCTTTATTTCGTCTATTGTTGTTGCTGATGAGGAGTATGGAGAAGAGGATGAAGCGGGGTATGCAGGCTTAGCTGAATTCGGATTTGTTTTAATAACGATAGGTATTGTGCTATACTCTTTGGTGAAAAGAACACCATTCATTGCCTTTAAAAAAGAGAAAGAGATAAGCATACATCTAAGTGCAACAATGCCTTTTGTCAAGATTGCATTCCCTCTTTCCCTCTTGGATATTCATCATGTATTTACGATAATAGGTTCCCTATTAACAGTTCCACACTTTCTCTCATGCAACGATTACAGCACTCCTTTTGGTCTAACTGGACTTCTTTTGGGGATAGTCCTTCTAGGAGAGAACATAAGCGGCTTTTATGGTAGGTATCTGCACGGAAAAATAGAAAGATTGAGAAGACAAATAGAGCATCCTTTATTAAAAGAACTTCTAAAAAAGTTTAGAGCATGGAGAACTTTTCACATTGCATGGACTATTCTGCTGTACCTTCTTTTAGCACTCCACGTTGCCTTTGCAGACTAATTTTTGGTTCTTTTTTATAGGCTTTAAGCACTAAATAGAGCCCGAAGATTAAATATCCAAGTTGGAGTATAACTCTTCCCCATTCCATTTTTGTTGAATAACCAAACAGCACAGCAAATATCGAACCTATTGCTCCTTTATGGGACCAAATACTCTCCTTTGGAATTCCCAAATCATAGGCAGTTTGAGCAAACCAGCCCAAGCTAACTCCTTCTTCCTCTGCAAATTCGATTAGCTCATGTGTCCCATAACCCAAAAGTCCAGCGGCAACAAAGATTAGCAATATTGAGCTGTAGTAAAAGAATGTTCTGAGGTTAATTTTCATTCCAATGCCATAGATAGCGTAAGCTAACACTAGCGCTCCAGCTGAACCAAGAATTAATCCCAAGAAAGTTCCACTCAAATCTTGAGTTGCAAAAGGTGTCAAGAATAGAACAGTCTCTAAACCTTCTCTAAAGACCACTATGAATGTAAACACTATTAAAGCCCAGGGATTTATTGCTTGGGAGACTTTTCTCTCTATCTCAGCTTTTAGATTCTTTCCCTTTGTTGCCATCCAGTAGATCATGCTCGTTAGAACTATTACAGCTAAGTAAGAGGCGATTCCTTCAAAGAGTTCTTTCTCTCTTAAACCTCCATAAATCGTTAATATTGCTCCGCCCAAAGCTATGCTGGCAAACGCTGACAAACCAACCCCAATCCAAACATCCCTAACTTGTTTCTCTCTTCCAGTTCTTTTTAAGTAAGCAATTATTATAGCAACGATTATGGCAGCTTCGAGAACTTCTCTAAATGTAATCAGAAATTGCCCCAACATTTTAGCACCTCCAACATTTGTTAGGCAAATCTAATAAAATTTTAGTGCCTTATAGATTTTATCTTTATCAAAAAACAAAAGTGTGAGCATCAAATATTACAAAATGTACAGTACAAACATGTAGCAAATTAACAATTAGAAAAATCAAAGGAAAGCTGAACTGTCAAAAGGAGTCACGTTCTCAAGCTTTTTACCTACTATAAACGTGTCTTCTTTTTTCACAGCCCCTTCTGGAATCATAAGGGGTGCATGAACCATTGCCAATGCCATTCCCTCTTGAATTTTCATCGCTCTATGAGGAACCACTATCGTAGTTATCGGATCTTCTTCGATTAAAAGCCCAACTCCATGAGCATACCCCGTTATATAGTACTCTTGGAGGTTCTTTCCATTATAAATCTTGGCTATTTCCCTTTCCACTTGAGCAAAAATAACTCCGGGCAAAGTTTTTTCTAAGACTGTTTGGTAAGCCTCTTCCATAGCCTCAATTGCATCTTTTGCCCTTTTATTTGGCTTTCCGATGAAAAAGCTCCTCGTTAGATTTGCGTAATAATAGTTGTGGTCAGCGCCTATCACAACCGTTACAAATTTTCCCTTTTCAACTTTAACATCCTTAAAAGGCTCAGCATGTGCTCTGGGGGTAGCTGAAACATAAACCTTAGGCTCTTCACTTCCATTAAGCATCAACTCCCTATAAACTTCAGCTGCTATTTCAAGCTCGCTCTTTCCGGGTTTTATGTTCTCTATAGCGACTTCCATTCCCCTAATTGCTATTTTTCCCGCTTTCCTTATATTATCCAGCTCCCACTCATCCTTTATCATTCTAAGCTGCATTGATAGAGGTCTTATATCTACTACTTCTACACCTGGATTTAGTCTTTTAAAAATCTCCAGGAAAAGGATGTATGCATCTCGTTCAATGGAGTACTCCATGCCGATGGTGTTGTAGCCATTTCTTCTAATCCACATGGTTACACTTGCCATTAAATCTTCAGTTTTTTGAAATTCCTCGACATTTTTAATCCAGCTTTTCTTCATAAACAATTCTCTCTCGCCCTTTGCTACTATAACAGTTGGCTCACCTTCGGCTGGAATTAATAAGGCAGGTCTAAGCCATTTAACACCAGTAAAATAAATATAGGTGGAGAGGGTTCTTATAACGGCTCCATCTATATTGTTTGCCTTTAAAAGTTCTTGAAATCTTTTAACTCTTTTCCTAAATATTTTTTCCATGAACTTCACCATAGTTATCATTCAAGTATCTTACCTTTAATTTTTTGTTTTGGTGTTTTGACAACCAAAAATCGCATTGTTATGTTTCCGCTGTTTATAACTTTGTGAGGGATATCTTTTGGCAAATAAACAAGCTCATCTTTTTTAACTTCCTCTTTCTCCTCCCCAACTTCAACTATACCTTTTCCTTTGAGCACATAGACAAAAGCATCTACTGGAGTAACATGTCTTTTGAGTTCTTCTCCGGGCTTTAAAGTCACATGCATGACTTGAACATGCTCACTTTCAAATAATTTCTTGACTTCAACTCCATGAGGGGTTTCAACTTTTTGAGCTTCTTCTATCTTTACAAGTATCATAAAACCACCTCCTCACTTCCAATCCAAGAGCCTCTTTTCTCCTTCAAGTTTCCTAATTTCAGTTACATCCTGGGTAACTTCAAGAGTTCCCAAATAATTTCCATCCTCATCTCTAACAGGGAAGTACCTTATATGGACAAATCTTCCATTCATCTGAATCCAGAATTCAGCGACATCTCTTCTTCCTTCCTTGAATTCCTTCAAGATTTTGTTAACTATGTGAACGCTCTTTGGTGGATGACAAAGCTGGACAGGTCTTCCAATTACTGAATGGGTTCTGGTGAATATTCTATCCCCTCCAGAGAAGAATCTAACTCTATCATCTTTGTCAATAAAGGTGATGTCCACGGGCAGGGTCTTGAATATTGCGTTTATCTCTTTTGGGGATAAATAACCAACATCAAGTTCTAAGTCGCCCTCTTTTTTGGCCTTTTGTCTATCAGCTTCAAGTGTTTGTCCTTTCAAAGCCATTTGTACTTCCTTAGGTAGGCTTAAAAGCTGCTCAGCAGTTAAAGTTGGATCTATCTCATAGGGGTGTAAAGGCTTTGATTTTGGCTTCCATTCATTTCCAGGCTTAACTTTGTAGTAGCCTATCTCATCTTCTTGTTCCCTAATAGCAACCCATTCGCCTTCTGAAAGCAGGGCTTCCAATGTTGGGTAAAAGATGTTGTTCTCCCTAAAGACCATGTCTATCAGGGCTATTGAAAGCTCTTGGGCTAACTCCTTAACTTTTCTGGTAAACTCCTCCCATTCCATTTCTTTCTCTTTATAAAGGAGCTGATTTAGCTGTCTGATCTTAAACCTAATCTCATCGTGCTTGGTCCATAAAACGGTTGGCACTGCTGTAATTCCTCTCCTCTCGATGTAGGGAAATAGCAGCATCTCCTCTCTATTGTAGTGTGTTCTTCCAATTAGAGCCAGTTCTTTAGCTAATTGCCTTAGATATTCGAGAATTTCCTTTTTCATTTTTTCATCCTTTGTGTTCGCCAGAGTATTTGCATAAAGGTTAAGCATTTCTGCATCCTTAGTTATCTGATCATTTTCCATATAGAGCGTATGAAGGGGATGACCTTTTGGAATACCCTTAATATCCAAAGCCCCGCTAACGGATTCCCTGAAAAGCTCAACGTGAATATCACACATCTTTGCTATTTCCTTAGCAGAAATGCCTTCCTTTACGAGCTCCTGCTCAATTAAAGGGATTTCTAATGGAGAGATACTCCTAAGCAAGGCTTTAAACTGTTCTTTAAGCTCATTAACATCTTTTCCCTCATGGATTTGCTTTAAAAGATTCTTTAACTGTTCTTTTTTGTATTCTCTATTTTTTAAAAGTTCGGTCATTTTTATCACCCTGTTTCTGTCTATGACATATGTCATATTTTGCATTTTTAAACTTTTCTACCCAAATTTGTCCAGTAAAATTTATATGACACGTGTCATAAAAACTAATAGGTGAAAAAATGAATATAAAAGTAGTGTTAGATTTGAGAGATTTAAGTCCTCAAGAAGCAACAGTCAGAATAGCTGAAGCAATTGAAGATTTGAAAAAAGGAGAGGTCATTGAAGCTATATGTTCAAAACCTTTTGAAAATCTGCTTTCAAAGTTAGAAGAGGCTGGATATAAGTATGAGGTTAGAAAGGTAAAAGAGTTCTATGTGCTTAGAATTTGCCATACTGCAAATGTGAAAGGAAGAATCAGAGTTGAGGAACATCAGGAAAAAGGAGAACTTGAGATAAATGAAAACACCAATGTCGGAAAACTTATAGAGAGATATCCAAAAGCGGTAGATATTCTTGCAAAATATGGTTTCACCCCCCTCAAAAACCCAATCCTCAGAAAAACTTTAGCAAAAACGATAACATTGGGACAAGCAAAGCGTATTGGACATCTTTCTGATGAAAGATTTCAAGAACTTTTAAAAGAATTAAAAGAGCTTAAAGATGAGAAAAACAGTTAATCAAGCTCTTCAGCAAATTTTGGACTCTCTTCAACTTCAATTCCTTTATTTAGCATTTCTCTTAAGTCTTTCTCTGGTTCTGTTGTTAGTTTTAAGTCAAACTCCTTTTTAAGAATGTCAAAGATTCCTGGTGTCAGAAACTCTGGGGGTCTTGGACCAATATAAATTCCCTTGACTCCCAAATAGAGCAAAGTGTAAAGTATTCCAATTGCTTTTTGCTCCATCCATGAAAGGACTATTGAAACTGGTAGTGAATTTACATCAGTTCCAAATTCCTGAGCTAAAGCTAAGGCTATCTGTACGATTGAATAGACATTATTACACTGACCGAAGTCAAGGAATCTTGGAATGCCTTCTATTGTTCCATAATCCCTTGCATTATACCTGAACTTTCCACATGCAGCACTTAATATTATAGCGTCCTCTGGGATAAGTGATGTTAGCTTCTCATAGTAGCTCATCTTTGGATCAGGTGTATCACATCCACCGATAACAAATATGTGTCTAATCTTGCCCTCTTGGATTAATTCAATAAGCTTATCCTTCATGGCTAATATGTTTGTGTGATGGAATCCTGTGAGAAGTTTTCCTCCCTCTTTTCTCTCCATTTTTGGTGTTTTCAAAGCCCTCTTTATTAATGGTTCAAAGTTGTAATCCTCTATATGTGGAACTCCTTCAAGACCCGCTATGCCAACGGTAAAGATTCTATCTGCATAGGCTCTTGTTGGTTGCTGTACACAGTTGCTTGTGCCCAAAATAACTCCTGGGAACTCCATAAATTCCTTCTTCTGGTGTAACCAACTTCCACCCCAATTTGCCACAAGATGATCGAACTTCTTAAATTCAGGATATGCATGGGCAGGAAACATCTCTGCATGGGTGTAAATTTTTATGTTAGTTCCTTCTGTTTGCTTTAAAAGCTCATAGAGAGCTTTGTAACTGTGTCCCGTTACCAAAACACCATATCCTTTTTCTGTTCCTGTCGAAACCCAAGTGGGCTCCGGTCTTCCAAACGTTTCTACATATGCCCTATCCAGAAGTTTCATGGCTTCAAGATGAATTCTACCATTTTCAAGTATTAATTCCAAGAATCTATTCTTATTGAAGTTAACGTTAGTTAATGTCGAATACAGAGCTTCAGCCAAAAAATGCCCGATTTCCTCATTATCATAACCAACTTCCAAAGCATGGTAATAATAAGCGGCTGTTCCTTTAATTCCATACAACAAAGCTTCTTGAAGAGCATTTAAATCAGGATCTTTTCCACATACTCCTTGAATCTTACATCCTCCAACCAAACTCATAGAGCATTGATTACATAGCATCTTTTACACCTCCTTATTTATGACGCGTGTCATATGTGCGATATTATTTATTGCTCATTTAGTATAAAAGCATTTCCATTGTTTAACCTAAAAACAAAATTTTGCATTATAAATTAGGAGAAAACGTAATAGTTATATTAATATTTTATCACCATGTGTTACATATTTTCGCAAAAATCCAATTATGAAAAATTTTTCATTAATTTTTCTATGACAAGCGTCATAACAAGAAAAAGAGGCGAGCATACCTTTAGTTATTACAAAAAACAATTTGCAAAAAAGTAACAAAGGGATACAATCGTCAAACTTATGTCCATACCAATAAACTCATATGAGAGTGTCGAAACCCTTATATATACCACATGTCATAAAAATACTCCATGAAAGTTACAGCCTTTGAAGTTGCATCTCGTTATGTTTACCCCTCATTGAGGAGAAGGTTAGTGGAGATTTTGTACAAAGAACATAAATTAAGCCAAGTAAAGGTTGCGGAGCTTCTGCACATAACCCAACCAGCTGTTTCAAGGTATTTGAAAATGGACAGAGGAGCCTTGGTGGATGTAAAAAAATTCAAGGATATAGATGAGAAACTTAAAGAGTTGGCAAAAAAAGTGCTTGAAGAAAACCTAAATGAGTATGAAATTCATTCTGAATTAGTTAGGATTTCTCTTGAAATGCTTGGAAAAGGTTACATATGTTCATTTCATGAAAAAATAGACAAAGAAATTGATCCCAAAAAGTGCAACATCTGCATTTCCCTCTTTGAAAAATTTTGATGAAAAACTCTTCATAAATTTCTTTTTAAACCCTTTTCTTTGACCTTATCTTGGGTGAGAAAATGGACGAGCTTGAGATGATTAGGAGAAAAAAGATGCTCGAATTGATGAAAAGAATGAGTGGAGTTAAAGTTGAGAGACCAAAGCCAAAGGCAGTAATTGAAGTTATAACTTCACCTACCTGTCCCTATTGCCCAATTGCACTTCAAATAGCAAGGGAAATAGCGAGAAAGTACAGAGGAGTAGAAGTTAGAGAGCTGAGCGTTGCAACTCCAGAAGGAAGAGAAAAAGCAATGAGGCATAACATCTTGGGGACTCCAACAATTTTGATTAATGATAGGGTTGAGTTCATAGGGGTTCCTTCACCAATAGAATTTGAAAGAAGGATAAAAGCCTATTTAAGCTAACCGCCACTTAAAACGGGCATTACTTTTATTTCATCCTCATCTTTTATCAGATAATCGCCTTTTACTGGTCTTCCATTTACAATGATTATTTTGTCATGCAACTTGTCATAGTCTCTGATGATCCCTCTAAGTAACTCATCCACCGTTTTCGGCTCTTCAAGCTTTAAATAAACTTCATGGGCTTTAGCTAAGTGTGCCATACTCCCAATAAGCCTGACCTTGACCATGATCATCACCACTACAGATTGGTTAGGAGGTATTAAATAGTTTTTTGCAAATTACAAGTAGTGAATTTCATAATCGAGATCAAAGAGCATTGAGAAAAGTAAAAAGATAAAAGAACTCATTCAAGCTTTGTAACCTTCTCAAGCTCTGGGATAACGTAGTCCAAGTTAAGCTCTTTGAGTGTCTCCTTCTTTGGAATACCTCTCTCATCCCATCCTCTAAGCTTGTAGTACTCTGAAAGCAAGGCATCGTACTTGTCTTCCTCTAAGTGTGATCCCTTTAGTTTTCCGCTCTTTAAGCTCTCGACAAACCATCTCTTTGGTGGATAGTCCATCTTCCTATCCCAGTTGCCGTTGAATTCTCTAACCCAGTAAGCCCTTATAAGAGCATAAACCCTATCTGCTGCTTTGTAGAGGTCGTCCCATGTGTACTTAACCCCAGTAATTGCTTCTAAGAACTTTGGATACCACTCTAATGTTAATCCTATTTCTACCCATGGTAACCTACAAGCGGTAAGCATCTCGAAGAGTCCGCCTCTAAGTCTTTGCAACTCAATAACCTTTGCTGCCTTCTCTGGATCGTAGGTTATCTTGTACTCAACTTCCTTCTTTTGCTCTCCTTCAATTGGTGCTGTTCCGATTTCCCATGCAATTACCCAAGCTTCCTTGTGGTGAGCACCAATTGATGATGTTGCAAATGCCAATGCCATTGCTGGGTAGGCAAAACAGTTGTAACCACTAACCTCTAAGCCCTTAACATGCATTGCAAACTCTTCGCCGCCGATCTTTTGTGATGCCCTCATTACTCCCTCAGCTAAGAGGCTTCCAAGTTCTCCTCTTCTATAAGCAATGTCCAAGGCAAGTTCCTTAGCCTTCTTATAGTCACCAAAGTGTATTCCATCATCTAATAATCCCTTTTCAGTTGCTTCCATTGCAAATGCCAAGACACCACCCAATGAAATCGTATCCATACCCATTTGGTCAGCTATTCTGTTTAGTACAGAAACTCTGTTTAGGTTAGCTATTCCTAAGTTTGAACCAAGTAAAGCAACGTTTTCATAGTCAAGTTCACTTTCTTGAGCCTCTGCATCCAAAACTACGTTACCACATTGCATGTTACAGTAGGGACAGCCTCTTCTATCAACCTTCATACCCTCTAGAGTGTAACCATCAATTGTTCTCGCAAACTCGAAGTATCCATCACTAAAGTTCCTTGTTGGTAAAGCACCATTTTCTTGTGTCCATTCAACAGCTGCCATTGTTCCTTGCCTAATCCAGAAGTCATAGGCTGGCTTTTCTTGTATCTCATTAAACGCTTCCTTTGAATACTCCATAAGCTTCTTCTTGTCAGCAACTGGGATTTCCTTTGTACCCTTAATCACAACAGCTTTTAGGTTCTTGCTTCCCATCACTGCACCCATTCCAGGTCTTCCACCGGCTCTACCCTCTTGGGAGATAATAACAGCAAATTTAACTAAATTCTCACCAGCAGGACCTATGCTTAGAATTCCTACATTTTTGCCATGAACTTCCTTCAATTTTCTCTCGGTTTCAAAAGTATCCAGTCCCCATAGCCCCTCTGCACTTAAAATGCTAACATTGTCATTTTCGACATAAACATAGACTGGTTTCTTTGCTTTACCCTCAATAACGATTGCATCATAACCAGCTTTTCTTAAGTGAACAGTTGCCATAGTTCCTAAGTTACCATCACCATAACCATTTGTTAATGGACTTTTAGCTGCAACCACTAATTTTCCACCACTCGGTGTTGGGAGACCGTTGAACGGTCCAGCAGCAAAGATTAACTTATTTTCTGGGCTTAATGGATCAACACCCTTAACTTCATCCCAAAGAATCTTTATGGCTAAACCTCTACCACCTATAAATTGTTGGGCAATGTCTGGAGAATATTCTTGCACCCACGTTTTGTTGTTGGTTAAATCAACTCTTAAAATTCTTCCCCACCAGCCTTTCATAGAAACCACCATATTTCATAAAGATGAAATTCTATAAAAGCTTTGAGTTCACAAAAATCTTTACCCTCCTAAATTATTGAAAACAGCAATGTTTAACGATTTTTAACAAGTAACTTTTCTTGTTTATCAAAAATTTTCGAAGAATTTACACCATATAAAAGCCTTAACGAATAGATTACATTCATTAATGTCCAAAGTCGAACAAGAAAAATCAAAAACAAATAATAAAGATCTTGCTATTTTTGAGATGATTGTTTGACTCTACTCTTCTAACTGTTTGAAGGAAAAATTTAAATACATATAATGGAAAAGCAATGATGATGGATGATAGTTGGAATTGCCTGGAAAGTGGCCAAAATTGTTGGAAGTGTTTTGTTATGTGTAAGTAGTGTAGTAGACATCCCATACTGCTGTGAAAGGGAGGTAATGTATTGTTCAAGTCTTTGAAGGGGGTTGAACTTAATGAAGATATCTAAAAATAATCTACTTTTTTCATATATTATTGCTCAAGTCTATAAGGGGGAATAGAAATGAAAGTAGAAGAGTCAAGATTTTTGAAGTTTGTTCTTCTTTATTATCTTTTCTTTTTTGTTATTGATGTCATCATGTATTTCAGTGGAGTAATGCATGACACCAGATTACTTATCTCAGCCCCACTAATTTTGTTGATAGGTGTTGGGGCGCATTTTTTTGCTAGAGGAAGCAGCAAAGGGAGATATTTGGCTTATGCCTCCTTAGCTCTCTTAATCTTAATAACAGTATATAGCAACATAACAGCACCAAAAGAAAATCCATATAATGACTGGATAGGCGTGATAATTTTAGCTGGCTTATTGTATGAAGTTGAGAAGCGAGTAAAGGAGCGTGAGAAAAATAAAAGATAGTGTTAAATGTGACTAATTAACAAACACCGTAGATAACCTCAATTATTTTATATATCTACAGCGAACATAATAATGTCATGATATGGTTTAGGCGGATTAATATTGATGAGATAGAGAGTGCTAAAAGGGCATTGCCACATTATTTTGCAATCCTTAAGGGAGATGAAAAGCCGAACTTCTTTTATGCAAAGCAAGTTGAGGTTAGCTTTGATGAAAGCTTCTCATTTGAAGAGCTTTGGAATATCCATGAGGAGGGAATGAAAAAGCTAAAAGAAGGCGAGTTCATTGAAAATCCAGAGCAAAGTCTCTTAGATTTAAAAGCTGTCATAGCAGACAAAATCCTTGAGAAGTGTGAACTTTGTGAGATTAAATGCAATGTGAACAGAAAGAATGATATTGGATATTGTAGGGTTGGGGAAAGCTTAGTTGCAAGTGACTTTTTGCATTTAGGCGAAGAGCCTGAATTAGTGCCATCTTACACGATTTTCTTTAGCGGATGTAACTTTAGATGTGTATTTTGTCAGAACTGGGATATAAGTCAATACAGAGTTGGAATTAGTTATTTGCCCAAAGAGATGGCAACTAAGATAATGGTGGCATTTGCAAAAGGTGCAAAGAATGTTAACTTCGTCGGTGGAGAGCCGACACCAAATTTGCCTTTTATTCTTAAAACGCTCCGTTTTGTTAAAACACCAATTCCAGTTGTCTGGAACTCCAACATGTACATGAGCGAAAAATCAATGAAACTTTTGGATGGAGTGGTTGACGTTTATTTAGGTGATTTTAAGTGGGGAAATAATGACTGTGCATTAAAGTACTCAAAAGCTCCAGGATATTGGGAGATTATAACGAGGAACTATCTCTTAGCTAAAGATCACTATAAAGCAGAGTTTTTGATAAGGCATTTGGTGATACCAACCCACTTAGAGTGCTGCACAAAGCCAATTTTAAAATGGATAAGCGAGAATTTGGGAAAGGACGTTAGAGTGAACGTAATGTTCCAGTATAGACCAGAGTATAAAGCTGGGGAATACAAAGAGATAGACAGGGGTTTGAATTATAATGAGATGAAAAGAGCGGCAGAACTTGTAAGGGAATTTGAACTAAGAAATGCCTTAGTGGGTTAAGTCTTCTCAGCTAGCCTCCAGCTCTCGCTTTCATTAGCTTTTCCATAACATTTCTAATCAGCACCTCATCCCCTTCAAGCACTACTTCATACCTCGGAATATTATAAAAGGTTCCAACATATTTTATCGTCACTTTAAGACCTTCACACCCACCACATGCTTTTCTCACAAGTTCCATAAACTCCTCTGGAGGAATTGCAGTTGTAATTTTCTTTATCATTTTCCACACCTTCCTTTTGAACCGTTTCAGCCATTTTTCGCTAAATTGGGAGTAGTGACCCTTCACATAGAAGTATACGAACTTTTTATAGATTTGCATAAGCATTCCTCTTTTTGTTATTTCTTCTCTTTTTATCTTTTTTGAACCGAAAAATTTATAAAGTATAAGTACATATGTAATATTGAACTTACATATGAAGAGGTGAATAAACATGTGGAAAAAGTTGTTTGGAATAGGATTGTTGGCTTTGGGTCTGTTTGGTTTAGTGTTTGGAGCAGTAGCAGCATACCAAGGAGAGCCTGGACCAAACCCAGAAATCGATAGAGAAATGATACCTGCCCAAGCTATGGGAATGAAAGGATATGGACACCATGGAGAAAGAGGAAAGCCCCAGTTCATGGGTTTAGGAGTTATGGGACAAAACCTTGAAGAAGTTAGCATAGAGGAAATTAGTGAAAAAGCTGAAGAAATTTTGAGCCAAGTAACAATTGAAGAGTTCACCAACCCAAGAGGTCTCACGATTCAAAAGCTCATCTATGATGGACAATATATCGGAAAAGTAGTTGGTGATTATGAGCTAAGTGAACTAAGCATCTATAAAGCCTTTGAAACACCAATGGGCATGAAAGTTTTCCTAAGCTATGAAGATCAGATAGTTGGATTCTTCCTAATAAAGTGATTTTCCTCCCTCTCTTTTCAATTTTTAGGTGATAGAGAATGAGAATAATGGAGAAAATAAAGCTGATCATTTCATCCTTGGAATTTAGGACTAAGAAAAGTGAGAAGAGTATTCCTCTCATAATTTTAGCAAAGGAGGAACAAGAATGAGAACATTTGAAGTCTTCTTTGGAAAGCCAAGTTTCGCTTTAATTGTAGGGATATTATTTACTTTGGCTGTGTTAGCTGGAATCTTTCTATTTCTAAAAGGTTATTTTGGAAAGGATGATGAATTCCCTAATGAATGTGAAAGTTGTGAGATGGAGGGATTGGAATGAAAATTCCCAGATGGGTAAGACCAATTTTAGATTTACTACTAACCATTGATTTTATAATAGAAGCACTATCAGGAATAGCCCTTTACTTAGCACCAAGTGGCAAAATAGCAGAGATTACAGAGTGGACTTTCCTAGGGCTAAACAAGGATATTTGGGAAGCTTTGCATATCTACTTTGGTTTTGCTATGATAGCGTTAGTTGCAATACATTTGTTCGTGAACTGGAATGCAATGATTTGTCTGCTTAGAGGCATGATAAAAAACAGGAAAACAAACAAGATAAGCGTTAAAAATGTCCTTGGAATAGCCATAGTTAACCTCTTACTTATAGGAGGGGCGATAATATATTCAATAAAAAGCCTAGAAAGTGAAAGTGATTATTACACATCGAGTGAATATGAAACAATATCCAACACGACAGAAGAGATAGAGGTTACGGGAAGCATGTTAGAAACATTCACTATAGAAGAACTTGCTCAAGCATACAATATTTCAGCTGATAGACTAATAGAAATCTTGGAGAAAGACTATGGTATTAAAGCGTCAAAGGACGAACTTCTTGAGGTTGTCATGGCAAACAATGGATATGCAAGAGGAGATTTCAAATACATCCTTGAAGAAGCTATATTAAAAGCTAAGGAGGGCTAATCATGCCTGGACCTTACTTTTCTTCCTCTTTCTATGAAGGATTTACAAAAACAGAGTATTTACTAATGATTTTTTGGCTAATATTGTTAGTTGTGTTTTTGCTTTCCTTTTGGCATTTAAGACAGAATATCAATGAAATAAAAGAAGAAATCAACAAAATTAGACCAAAAATTGTTGAGCTTAATAGGGAGAGTAAGGAGATAGTGAAGATGCTTGAAGAGGTGTGAATTAGCGAATTAAAAAGAAGTTCAAATTTTGAGTTGCTGTCCTCTTGCGTGCTTAGAAAACTTTTTATTTCCCTCTAACGACTCTTTATTTATGTAATTAACAGCTACCTTATGTAAGTGATAAACATGGTGAAAACAATAAAAGAGCTCTCAACCATTGCAGAGGCATTAAGTTCTCCAATAAGGATTAGGATACTAAAGATGCTCGTTGAAAAGGAATGGTACGTTTATGAGTTAGCTAAAACTTTAAACATTTCCCGTCAGCTCTTATATCTTCATTTAAGAAAACTTGAAAAAGCAGGTTTAATAGAGAGTGAGCTTCGCCTAGAACCAAATGATCCAAGAGCTAAAAAGTATTATAGGGCAAAGCCTTTTAGGATTATCATAGATAATGAGCTTATAAAAAACCTAAAGGAGGAGTGAAAGATGGCACCCTATGGTGGAACGCCAAACGGATGGGTTTCAATTGTTTTAGGGCTTATACTTCTCGCGATAGTTGTTTTTGCCTTCTGGAGCATGAACAAGACTATGAACGAACTTAAGGTAGAGCTTAACAATTTAAGAAATGTCCTTGAGGAGACGAGAAAAAACACTGAAGAAGTAAAAAAGAAGCTTGAAGAGGTTTAATTTGGAGGTTTAAATTTGAACGGATTATTTTACATTTTCTTGCTCTCACTTATCCCAACCTTTGAAGGAAGGTATGCCATAATAGTAGGCATTGGAAAGGGATACTCATTGATAGGGGTTCTTTTAGTAGCTTCTCTTGGTGTCTTACTGCTCTCAATAGCTCTACCCTTAGCTTTACCTTTTATTGACGTTGTGATGCTCAAGTTAGAGGAAACTCCTCTAAAAAGGTTTGCAGAGTTTTATTTAACTTATGTTGGAAGGGTAAGAAGGAAAGCCCATCCCTATGTAGATAAATGGGGCTTTTTTGGGCTAATCTTATTTGTTGCTATTCCTTTGCCGGGAACTGGTGTCTGGACAGGAAGTTTAGCTGCTTACATCTTTGGTATTGAAAAAAGAAAAACAATCCCAGCTTTGTTAATTGGAGGCTTGTTAAGCATTTTAATAACCTTAATTCCGAGTCTTGGGGTTATAAGACTTTTCTGAATTTTCTATGCTATTTTATCTCTTAACACGCTAAGCTTTTTATTGTTTCATGAAAATTGTTAGTAAGGTGTGAACCATGTTACCTCCCCAGAAGACAAAAATAATTGCAACTGTAGGACCTTCTTCGAACAAAAAGGAAGTTTTAGAAAAAATGATTAAAAAAGGTATGGGAATTGCGAGGCTTAACTTCGCTCATGGCACTTTTAAGAGCCATGAAAAAATGATCAAGCTTATTCGCTCAGTATCTTCTCACTTGGATAAAAGAATGGCTATCCTTGGAGATTTGCCAGGACCAAAGCTTCGTATTGGTGAATTCGAAAAGGAACCAATAATCCTCAGAAAAGGGGATGTAGTAACTTTGACAACGAGAGATATTAAAGGAAATGAAAAGTTAATCCCCGTTGAGTTTAAAAAACTTCCAAAAATTGTTTCAAAAGGAGATGTGATTTACCTAAAGGATGGCTTCATAAAGTTAAAGGTTGAGGAAGTCCAAGGGACAGACATAAAGTGTAGGGTTATAATTGGAGGAACTCTCTCTTCTCACAAGGGAATAAACTTACCAAAGGCTAACATTCCTGTTGAGTCTCCAACAAAGAGAGATCTTGAGATTCTTGACTTCATTTTAGAGCATGATGTAGATGCTGTAGGCATTTCCTTCGTTAGAAAAGCAGAAGATGTAATTAGAGTTAAAAAGATTGCACAAAAGAAAGGAAAGCAAATATTCGTTATTGCAAAGATCGAACGCCCAGAAGCTGTAAAGAACATTGACGAAATCCTAAAAGTTGCTGATGGAATAATGGTTGCTCGTGGCGACTTAGGAGTTGAAATGCCAATTGAAGAGTTGGCAATAATCCAAAAGAAGCTCATTTTTAAAGCAAACTTAGCTGGGAAGCCTGTTATAACTGCAACTCAAATGCTTGAGTCCATGACCGAAGATATAAGACCAACAAGAGCAGAGGCTACAGATGTTGCAAATGCAATTTTAGATGGGACTGATGCAGTTATGCTTTCAGGGGAAACCGCTATTGGACAATATCCCGTTGAAACTGTTGAGATGATGTCAAAAATTGCAAGAGTTGCAGAGACTTATAGAGAGAGTATTAACGACAACAAAGTTTTAGACACAATTAAAGGAAAAACATCAGAAATTAGTGTTGAGGATGCGATTTCAATAGGTATCGCAGAGGCTTTAAAAGTTATAGATGTTAGGCTAATTTTGACCCCAACAACAACCGGGAAAACACCACGCTTAATTTCTCGTTTCAAGCCAAAACAGTGGATATTAGCCTTTAGTCCAGATGAAAAGGTTTGCAACTCATTAATGTTCTCCTATGGAGTCTATCCTTTCTATATGAAAGAGAGGAGCGATGAAAACATACTAAGGTTCATAAAAGAAAATAATTTAGCTAAAAGTGGAGATAAAGTTCTCCTAACAGAAGGGATAAAAATCGAAAAACCAGCAGGAACAAATGCAATGAAGATATTTACTTTGCTTTAATCCATTAACCTTCCACCATTTACATCTATTAATTCACCAGTTATGTGGTCATTTTCAAGTAAGAAGATTACTGTGTGAGCTATTTCCTCTGGTTTTGCTATCTCTCCTGTTAGTGAAAGCTTCCTAAGCCTTTCTTTTAATTCTGGAGTTATCAACTCGGTATCAACTGGTCCGGGGGCAACGGCATTAACTAGAATATTTGGTGCTAAGTGTCTTGCTAAGTTAAAGGTTAAAGCTATCAAACCGCCCTTTGATGCTGCATAATGAGCACCTACCGTTCCCCCATCTTTTCCAGCAATTGAAGCAATGTTTACAATTTTTCCCTTTTTCATGTGCTTCAAAACCTCTTGCGTAACTATAAATGCTCCCTTTAAGTTTACATTTAAAACGGCGTCCCAGTCTTCATCCGTAATTTCCTCTGGCTTTATTCCCTTTCCTAGAATTCCAGCATTATTTATGAGAATGTCAATTCTTCCAAATTTTTCAATTATTTTATTTACCATAGCTCTAACTTCTTCCCTTTTGCTAACATCGGCTTTTACAGTGAGCGTTCCAACTCCATAAGCCCTACAAAGTTCTTCTGTTTTCTTTGCTTCTTCTTCATTCCTTGCATAGTTTATCACAACATTTGCGCCTTTTTGTGCTAAAGCTACTGCTATTGCCTTTCCAATTCCTCTTGAAGCACCAGTAACTAAAGCTACTTTGCCTTTCAATTCCATTGCAACCACCACTAAAATTACAAGATTTAAAGTTAAAAAGTCTTGCTTAATTAAAGCACTTGACCAAAATATTTTTACGTTCTAAAAGTGAAACTAAAAATATGAAAAAGTTTGTTATCGTGAGTCTGTTAATATTTGTTGTTTTACTTTCGGGATGTGCACAAAAGGAAAAGGAGGAGGAGAAAATGAGTTTAAAGATTAGCTCTGTTTTTGGTGAGAATGAGTTTATTCCGAGAAAATATACTTGTGAGGGCATAGATGTTAATCCACCCCTAAAGCTTGAAGGACTGAGTGAAAAAGCCGTTAGTATAGCAATAATAGTCGATGATCCAGATGCACCAATAGGGACTTTTGTTCACTGGGTTGCTTGGAACATTCCACCAACAAATGAAATTCCAGAAGGAATTCCAAAGGAGAGAGAAGTAAAAAGCCCAATAGAAGTTGTGCAGGGAAAGAACGACTTTGGAAGAATTGGCTATAATGGACCTTGTCCACCACGGGGTCACGGAATTCATCACTACCACTTCAAGGTTTACGTGCTTGATACAAAGCTTGACATAAAAGCAGGTGCAACTAAGAGAGATCTAAAAAGAGCTATGAAAGGACATATCATTCAACAAGGTGAGCTAATTGGACTTTATGAGCGTAGATAGCAGTTTCCACTTTATTACTTTATTTTTAACGCTTCTATTATTTTAGTTCCAAAATGTTTTTAAAGTTTTGATACTAAATATAAAACACAGTAACATTAAAGTATCATAGTTGCTATTCATTGGGGTGATTCTAATGAACAATATACCTTCTCTTGCAACATATCTAAACTCTCTAAGACCCGGAGAAAATATCTTGCTGGAGTACAACAAACCCTTTCTGTCCCATATAGCCTTTTATATAATCTCAAAGCATTTTTTAAATAAGGAATACCCCATAATTATCGATGATCTTTTGGATACACTATATGTCTATAAATCACAGCTCGAATTTGCAGGTATTGATACTAAATTTTTGGAAAGCGAGCAAGTTTTTGTTATTAAAGTTGGTGGGCGCAAGGAAGTTGGGAGAGTTGTAGGGAAAATTAAAATCCATCCAGACTTTTATGTTCATAAAGAGAACTACAACAGAGTATTTATGCGTGTTTTAAAGAGCGGAAAGTATTTTATCAACATTGTTCTCGGTTTCGACAAAAGGATTGCGTTAACTCAAGATGCATATAACAAGTACTCTCTTTTACTTAACAAGTCACGGTACCTAGGCAATAAGAAGAGGACATCCATCTATTTTGTAAACACTGGAATTCTTAAAGGCTCACCATTAGCCCTTCCATATCTAGAGGAAATCTCTACAAATGTCGTTATGATAGATAAAAAGGATAGTAGTGTTGTAATAAAAATTTTGAAGTCTCCTTTGCCAGAGTTAAATGACAGAGTTTTTGAGTTTGATATAAAAAATGTTGAAGAATTTGTAAGGAGGTACCTGAAATGACATCGCTATTTGAGCTTTTTGAGAAATTTAAGCCAGGAGAGATTGTTCTAATATTCTATTCTCCATTCTCACCCCACTATAGTCTTTTTAGGTCTTTATTGACGTATTCAAAAGAAAAAGGACTTGACGTCATTATAGATGATGCCCTGGATATGCTCCATGTCTATAAGACAAATATGGAATACTTCGGAATAGATACAAAGGATATAGAAGATGTAAAAGTCATAAAAGCTGGAGGATTAAGAGAGGTTGGAAAGATACTTGAAAGGGTCAATGTAGAAGCGGATGCTGCATTTCATTTGGAGAAATATAACGAAGTGTTTAATAAAGTTTTAGAGAAGTTTGATCTTGTTCTCAATATTGCTTTAGGATTTGACAAGCTCTTAGCATTTTATTCTGGAAGTCAACAGGATTTAAACGTTATACTACTTGCACTAAGGCATTTCCTTGGTAATAAGAAGAGGATTGCAGTATACTTTCTAAATGAAGATCTCGTTACCAAAATACCTGGTGCTGTTGAATTTTTAGAGGATTCTGCAAGCACAGTTCTTAGATTAGAAAAGAACGAGAAATGGGTACTAAAAGTCCTAAAGTCTCCAAATATTGAGCTGCTTGAAAAGGAGATTGAGATAGCTAGTGGTAGCGAATCTTAACGTATAAGTTAACGGAGCTTTGGAAAGTTGCAAGCCCATTTAACGTTAAAAATATCCAATCCCCAATCATATATGAGTACAGCGTTAAAAGGAACGACGCTGTGACATAAATTAAAACGAATCTAAAGTTCAATGGACATTTCTTCTGTTTTATGGTTTCTATCGTCTGAGGAGCCCATGAGCTTACGAGTAATATCATACCAAGCAGACCAATCCACGTTCCGTTCATTTTACCACCCCCTTTTTTAAGCCCTTAGAAGTTTCAAAACTAAGCAAAAAAGCGTTGTGAATTAATTCATATCAAAAAAGAAGCACAAAATTAAAAAAATTGACAGAAATATGTTTATACTCCTTTACTTTGAGTTAGTTCTGCTGCAAGTCTTGAAGTTGCCCATGTCTTCACATCGGTGTCAATTATCTTGTTAATAATCTCAAGTGCCTCAGAGACCTTTCCTTGCTTTGCAAGGACAATCGCAATTTCTGCCTGAACTTTAGAACGATTAGAGATGTCATGAATAAAATTTGCAATTTCTAAAGCATCATCAAGACGATTAAGTGCTATCAACTCAAAGGCTAAGCTCATTAAGGCTTTGGTTATGGACTCTTCATTGTTCATCTCAAATATGGCATCCAACGTTTTCTGCAGAGTTTCCTTATATCCCTCATGAGATGTCTTTGCCATCTCAATTGTTATTTTGGAGAGAGCTTTAGCCTTTATTCCTTTATCGGGAATAGCATTTGCAATATCCAGAGCAGTTTTAAACTGTTTATCTTTTAATAATTTTATGACTCCATCATATAAAGCTCTAGATTGATACCATTTCTCCATCATCATGCACCAAAGAAATTTTGCTTTTGTTGAACTTAAGCTTTCCTATGGTAGGCATCAAATTTGAGGAAAAACTTTAAAAGTGTCTCGCGTTTCCACAATTCGATGTCCATGAAAAAACTTAGCGAGATTTTCAGTGAAATATTAATCAAAAGGGGCATTGATAAGGTGGGAAGCCTTTCTAAGAGAATTCCCAATAGAGAGTCTAAAAATCCAATCCAAGATATTGCAATTGCAGTCCTCGAAAATAAAGGCGTTATAGCTGAAATTGGTAATCCAACAGCTTTAGCCTGGGATTTGAGAGGAAACAAAACCAAAGGTGCAAAATTCGCTTTTGTTCCCCTTAACTCTAAATATCTCTCAAAATTTAGCATCGTTTTAAAAAGTGAGGACATTATGAGAGAATTGGAAAAACACAATTACCCTCTCTTTATAATTGATCTGATGCACTGGGAGAAGCACACCTTAAAAGAAAAGAGGAAAGTTGCTTTACAAGTTGCCCAAAGCTACGGAGTAATTAGAGACTATCTTTGGGGCGATCTGCTAAACGTTACATGGGTAAATGAAGAATTTAAGAAATTGGCTGGAGGTTTGCCAATAGAGAGAGTTAGTGTCTATGAAATTTCAACAGCAGATTTTCTAAAGAAAGAAGGCATAGATGAGGTAATTCTCCTTGATCCAAGGGCTGAAGAGGACCTTAGTAGAGAAGATTTCAATGTTAAGGCTTTCATAATAGGTGGAATTGTTGATATGGGCGGAACTAAAAAGGGAACAACCACTCAGATTGGAAAAATCCTTGAAGAGTCTGGGATAAAGGTCAGACGCAGGAAAATTACATTAAGAGGAGACATTTTTGGTGTTCCAGATAGGATAAATCACATCCTTGAAATTGTTCTTAAAATGCTGGTGGAGGATAAAAGTATGGAAGAAGCTATTTTAGATGTTCAAGCCCCAATTCAAGCAAGATGGCGTTTAAGGAAAGAACTTCCTAAACATGCTGTTAGATTTTTAATTGATGGTAAGAAATTTTTAGTTGTTGAAAAAGAGCTCTATAAAGAGTTTAGCGAATGGTTAAACATTAGATGGGAGGATTTTGTTCAAGTGCTTAGAGAATTAAACTTTGTAGCTCTCGAGAGAAAGAGGTTACACCACTTAAAGAAAATCTCAACATTTAGGCTAATAAATGGAAAAGGTCATTGGGTATTGTTAACAAAAAGAGCAGCATTGCTCTGCTATAATTGTTAGAAACTAAAGCAATCCCTCCAAATAAGCCAGTTCAGCGTTTAAAATCGAGCCTCCTGCAGCACCTCTAACTAAATTATGCCCCAAAGTGACGTATTTAAACTTTCTTTCTCCAACTTTCTCTAATCTTCCAACAACAACAGTCATTCCTCTCCCCAAATCTCTATAAAGCTTTGGCTGTGGAATTTCCCTATAAACTATTGGTCTTTCTGCTGTGGGAAGGTTTAGCTTTTCAAGACCTTCAAACTCAACCAGAGCTTTTTTCACCTCTTCCCTTTCAACATCTTCCTCAAACTCTATGAAAACAGCTTCTGTATGACCATGTGCCACTGGAACTCTAGTAGTTAAAGCTGCAATTTCAAAGTTTGCTGGAGTTATCTTACTTTCTTCAAGCTTCCCAAGTATTTTTCTTGACTCATTCTCGATTTTCCACTCTTCGTTTTCAATGTAAGGGATAACATTATCAAAAATCTGCATAGCTGAGATGCCTCTAAATCCCGCCCCAGATATCGCTTGCATTGTTGCAACGTTAACGTTCTTTATTCCAAACTTTGAGAGGGCTTTAAGAGAAAGAACGAGTATAGCTGTAGAGCAATTTGGGTTTGTAACAATAAATCCCTCCCAATTGCGCTTTTCTCTTTGAACTTCGATTAAGCTTAAATGCTCTCTATTTACTTCTGGAACTAAAATTGGCACATCCTCTTCATAGCGGTGTGAAGAGGCATTGGAAAATAGGGGGACTCTTTTAGCAAGCTTTTTCTCAACTTCCTTAGCAATTAAGGAAGGTAAAGCCGAAAAAATTAAATCAACTTCTCCAGCAAACTCCTCCAAGCTTTCTATCTTTATTTCCCCAATTTCTTCCGAAACTTCCCAAGTTGCCACTTCACTGAACCTCTTTCCCTTTGATCTCTGCGAAGCTACCAAATGCTTTATCTCAAACCAAGGATGGTTCTCTAAAAGTCTTACAAAGGTTTGCCCAACTAGTCCCGTTGCTCCCAAAATAGCTACTTCCATTAAAGAACCTCCTTGAATGCTTCTAAACTTGGCTCTATTGGTTCTGGGAGTCTAAAGTTCTCAAGAATTATGTTTGGGTCCTTCAATCCATGCCCTGTTGTTATTAAAACCACGCTTTCATCATCTTCAATTTTATCTCTCAGCTTTATCAACCCAGCAAGGGAAGAAGCAGATGCAGGTTCCACAAAGATTCCTTCTTTTGATGCTAAAAGCTTTTGAGCATTTAGAATTTCCTTGTCGCTAACACTTTCCAAAAGTCCTTTAGATTCCTCAACAGCCTTTAGTGCTTTTTTCCAGTTAGCTGGATTTCCAATTCTTATTGCTGTTGCCACTGTCTCGGGTTTTTCAAAGGGTTTGAAAGTTCCTTCTTTAAAGGCTTTAGCTAAAGGTGAAGCCCCTTCTGCTTGAATTCCAATCATCTGAGGAAGCTTATCAATGAATCCAACTTCATAAAGCTCCTTAAACCCTTTCCAAATTGCCGAAATATTTCCAGCATTTCCAACAGGTAAAATAACTTTATCTGGAACAAAGCCTAATTGATCAAAGATCTCAAAAGCTATGGTTTTTTGCCCCTCTAAGCGAAAGGGATTTATAGAGTTGAGCATGTAAACGCCCAGTTCTTTGCTTGCTTCGACCACAACCCTTAAGGCATCATCAAAGTTTCCCCTGATTGGAACTACCTTTGCACCGTAAACTATTGCCTGAGCAAGCTTTCCTAATGCAATCTTCCCACTCGGAACCAGAACATAACTTTTAATTCCAGCTTTTGCTGAATAAGCAGCTAAAGACGCCGAAGTATTACCTGTTGAGGCGCAAATTACTTTATCCATACCAAGCTCCAAAGCTTTGCTAACTCCAACAGTCATTCCCCTATCTTTAAAAGAGCCCGTAGGATTTGCACCTTCATTTTTGACGTAAAGCTCTTTCATCTTAAGCTCCTTTTGGAGGTTTTCTAAGCGATATAAAGGTGTTCCCCCTTCGTTGAGCGAAACTCTCTTTTCAACTGGGATAAAGCTCTCATATTTCCACAATGTTATGTTTTTACCATCGAAGACGTTTTCAACTTTATCTAAATCAACAAGGACTTCAAGTAATCCACCACATTCACACTTATACCTAACCTCTTTTGGATCATATTCCTTTCCACATTCTATACATTTCAAAATCATTCTGCTCCCCCTCCTACTTTGCTAATAAAGTATTCAGCATTAATTCCCTCCTCTTCAAAAGCCTCTACAATTGCTTTTCCAATCTCATCAAGGTTTTCACCTAAAGCAAATACAGCTGGTCCAGAGCCAGAAATAGATAATCCATAGGCTCCGCTCTCTAATGCTGCTTTCCTAACCTTGTCGAACCAAGGTATTATGGGCTTCCTATAGGGAATTGCTAAATAATCATCCAACAACTTTCCAACTTCTTCTATATCACCATTTTCTAAAGCTAAAACCAAGGAACTTGCTAAGGCTAAATTTCTTACTGCATCGCTTAATGGGACGTATTTTGGTAAAACTTCTCTCGCCCTTTTAGTGCTCACTTCCACTTCTGGCAGTACTACAACTAACTTAAGCTTTGCATCTATCTTGAATACTTCAAGAGGGAATAGGGATTTTAAGACCACGAATCCTCCAAACAGGGCTGGAACCACGTTATCGCCGTGAGGACTTCCAGATGCTACCCTTTCCCCCTCTAAAGCTGCTCTCAAAATAATCTCTTTATTCTCTATATTCAAAAGCCTTGCAATTGCTAAAGCTCCTCCCAGAGCAGAGGCTCCAGAGCTACCAAGCCCACTTTTTGGCCTTATTCCTTTTTTGAGCTTCATCTTAAAGCCACTCTCAACTCCTGCTTGCCTTAAGAGGGATAAAGCCGAAACAGAAGCAACATTCTTGTTTGGCTCCTCTGGAACCTTATAACCCTTGACTTTTACTTCAATCTCATCGCTTAGCTCAACCCTAATGAAATCCCTTGGCTTTTCTAAGCAAAGACCAAAGACATCAAATCCTGGTCCAAAGTTTGCTATCGTTGCTGGAACTGAGACTTTCATTGAAAAATCACCTCATGTACGGCATTTAAAGTATTTTCAAGCTCTTCCCTTCTTACAAGAAAACAAATCCAATTTCTGCCCCTCTTGTAAATCTGAGCATTGAAGTTCACTTCATTTACTCCAACAATCCCTATGCTTGCAAAGTTTTCATTGATGATTTTATAGGTCAATATTGGCATTCCAGCGTTTATTTTTGAAATAAGCGTCCCTAAGCGCCGATTATTTGTTTTCCCCAGAATTATTGGTATCTTTCCCTTTACCGGTTCAATAGCCCTTTCATGCAAAGCCTTCATCCCAAGCATTGAAGCCGTCAAAACTTCTTCATAAGATGCAAAGGGGAGTAGCTTAGCATCTCTAACTATCTTAGGATCAGCTGTGTATATTCCCTTAACATCGCTCATAATCAAAACGGCTCTTGCTTCTAAAAGCGAACCCAATATCGTTGCTGTATAATCACTTCCCCCTCTCCCAAGTGTTGTTCTAAAGCTTTTATAACCTCCCAGGAACCCTGTAACAACTGGAACCTTATTTTGTTTAAGCAAGTCTTCAAGAACTTTTACTCTCTTTGCTGTCTCACTAAAGTCAACTTTTGCGTTTCCAAAACTGTTGTCCGTCCTAATTATGTGAAAGGCATCAACTGCTTCGCTCTCTATTCCCAAGTTTTTCAAAGCATTTACGAATAGATTAACTGAAAGTCTTTCCCCAAAGGATAGGATATGGTCAATAAAGGCTTTTTTATTTGGAAAATTCTTTTCATTTCTCAAAACTTGCTCGAGCTCAGCTAAAAGTATTTCAGCTGAATTAAGATCAATTCCGCTTTTGTTTGCTAATCTTTCATGCTTTTCTGCAATTTCTTCTATTGTTGATTCGTCTTTGCTCTCAGCCAAGTACAAAAGAGCATCTGTGACTCCTTTAAGTGCTGAAAGCACGACCACAACTTCATTCCCTTCGTAGAGTTTCAAAACCAGTTGCAATGCCTCTTTAAAAGAGTTCCCAATAGAGCTTCCTCCAAATTTAACGACTATTCTCTTATTGGAGAGTTTGTAAATCACCCATAATTAATCACCTATACAAAAGGTCTTTAACCCAAATATAGCTTTTTTTGAAAATTTTTTGTCAATAAGACAGAACTTGTAAAGTTACACTTTTTGATATGGACAATATGCTGGATTTCTCGGCTGTTTTGTTGATTTTTGATAAGATATTCTATAAGAAAATCCCATTTAGTAATTAGGGCAGGCTTTCCTATCCAAAAGCTTAAATACATAATGTTACACTTTAAAGCTTGGTGATGGTGATGTCCCGCCAATATCTATAACTAAATTTGAAAAAAGAAAAGAGCCAAACGATTTAGTTGTGTTTAAAAAACTCTTTTTGAGGGCTTTAAACGAAAACCAGATATTAATTTTGGAGAACATAAATGGAAGCCATCGTTCTTTAAATGCCTTTTTAGAGGAGTTAAGCAAGGAATTCAACAAGCCAATGTCAACACTGAAGTTAAATGCCAGAATTCTAAAGGAGCTTGGCTTGATAGAGTACGGAGGGAAAGAGAATCCAAAACCAGTTGAACTAACGAAACCCGGAAAGCTCGTTCTAAAAATCCTTGGGGTGGGAGAATGAGCGAGAGCTTAAGCAGCTTACAACTAAACGAAAAACTCAAGAGGATGCTATCAAATGTAAACAACTTCCATCTAAATTCATCGATAACGTGCTTAGAAATCTTGAAAGCAGTTCTTGCAAGAAAAAGAGAAGAAGATGTAATAATTTTAAGCAAAGGTCATTCAGCGCCAGCATTTTATGTGCTTTTGTCAGAACTTGGATTTTTAAGTGAAGAAGATCTTGAAAGCTTTGCTGACTTAGAAGGGCTTCCAAGCCACACCATTAAAGGTTTGCCTTTTATAGAAGTCTCAAGCGGCTCATTGGGACAAGGACTTTCAGTTGCAAATGGAATAGCATTAGCCTCAAGGCTTCAAGGGAAGAAAAGAAGCATATATGTGATTTTAGGAGATGGTGAATTAGATGAGGGTCAAATCTGGGAAGCTGCCATGACCTCTTCACATTACAAGTTAGACAACATCATAGCTATCATTGATAGAAACTTCAAACAGTTAAGTGGAGAAACAGAGGAAACAATGAGAAAAGAGCCATTAGCGGACAAATGGAAAGCCTTTGGATGGGAAGTTTTTGAAATTGAAAACAAAGCTGAAAAGCTTTTAGAGACCCTTTTTAAACTCGATAAAGTCAAAGGAAAGCCAAAAGTTATCATCGCAGAGTGGAAAACATAGCTATTTGAATAAGGAGGCTTAAATTATGGCCACAGTAAAGAGCTTTAGGGAAATATTTGGAAAGACGTTAGTTGAAATAGGAAAGGAGAATGAAGATGTTGTCCTCCTAGATGCAGATGTAAAGAGTTCAACAAAAACAGTTTACTTTGAAAGGGTTTTTCCCAACAGATTCTTTCAAATTGGCATAAGTGAGCAGGACTTAATCTCAACGGCTGCAGGATTTGCAATAGCTGGAAAAATCCCAATTGCTTCAGCCTTTGCAGTTTTTATGATGAGGGCTTGGGAGCAAATAAGAAACACCATAGCAAGGGATAACTTAAATGTTAAGCTTGTAGCAACTCATTCTGGTTTTTCTGACTTTATGGATGGTTCATCACATCAATCATTTGAAGATATTGCTTTGATGAGAGTTTTGCCAAACATAGGTGTTGTTGTCCCAGCGGATGGGTACTCAACAAAAGCTTTGCTTAAGCAGATAGTTGAAAAGGAGGGTCCATTTTACATGCGCTTGGGAAGAGATTATGCAAAGAAGGTTTACGAAGATGAAGAGTTAAAGCTTGGAAAAGCCGAGATTTTAAGGGAAGGAGAAGATGTGTTCTTAATTGCTTGCGGCTTTATGGTTTCAGCAGCTTTAGAAGTCGCAGAGAAATTAAAAGGAAAGCTAAGCATTGGTGTTGCAGATTTTCACACGATAAAACCCTTTGATGAGAAAAATTTACTCAAGATAGCCAAAAAAAGCAATCTAATTGTTACTTTGGAAGAGCACAGTATTTATGGAGGTCTTGGAAGCGCTGTGGCAGAGATTTTAAGCGAAAAAATGCCAATGAGGGTTCTTAGGATTGGAACAACAGATTTTGGAAGAAGCTCGAGGGATTACTTGTCCCTTCTTGATGTTTATGGTTTAAGTGTAGATAAAATCACAAAACGGATCTTGGAGGTAGTTTGATGTTAAGATTTAGTAAAGAATACAAAAGAAAAACCATAGTTAAAGTTGGAGATGTGAAATTTGGAGAAGGATTCACTGTTATTGCGGGACCTTGTTCAGTTGAGAGTGAAGAGCAAATAATGAAAACAGCAGAATTTTTGAGCGAAATTGGAGTTAAGGTTTTAAGAGGAGGAACTTTCAAGCCAAGAACATCTCCATACTCTTTTCAGGGACATGGAAAGAAAGCCTTAAGATGGCTCAAAAAAGCTGGAGAAGAGTTCGATTTAATAACCGTAAGCGAGGTTATGGACACAAGAAAAGTTGAGCTTGTGGCTAAATATGTTGACATCCTGCAAATTGGGACGAGAAATTCCCAAAACTTCGAGCTTCTAAAGGAAGTCGGTAAAATAAACAAACCTGTGATCTTGAAAAGAGGATTTGCAAATACAATCCAAGAGTGGCTTTATTCAGCAGAATATATCCTAAGCAAAGGCAATGAGAATGTTATACTTTGTGAAAGGGGAATTAGAACCTTTGAAACATCAACACGCTTTACTTTAGATATTTCAGCGGTTCCGGTTGTTAAAGAGCTTTCCCATTTGCCGATAATAGTTGACCCCTCTCATGCGGCTGGAAAGAGGAGTTTGGTTAAGCCATTAGCAAAAGCAGCTTTAGCTGTTGGTGCTCATGGAATTATGCTTGAAGTTCACCCAAATCCAGAGGAAGCACTGTCCGATAAGGATCAAGCTTTAAGGTTTGAAGACTTTCTTGAGCTCTGGGAGGAGTTAAAAAGATGGAACGTATAATAATAAGAGAGGGAAGTCTTAAAAAATTAAAAAAGCTCGTAGAAGAGGTTTCTCCTTACAAAACAGTTGTAATAACGAACACAACCCTCGAAAAGCTTTGGTTGAATGAGATTTTAGACCAAATAGATGCAATTCCACTGGTAATTCCAGATGGAGAAGAATTCAAAAGCCTAAACACCGCTGAAAAAATTTGGAAAAATCTAATAGAAATTGGATTCACTCGGAAGTCTCTAATAATAGGTCTTGGGGGAGGGGTTGTAACAGATTTAGCTGCTTTCGTAGCTTCTACTTTCATGAGAGGAACTTATTTGGGCTTAATACCAACGACACTCTTAGCTCAAGTTGATGCTGCTATAGGAGGGAAAACTGGAATAAACTTTGAAGGAAAAAACATCATTGGAACTTTCTACTTACCAAATTTTGTTTTAATCGACCCTAAAATCTTGAAAACTCTCCCCAAAATTGAAATCTTGAATGGCTTTGGAGAAATTGTCAAATATGGAATTTTGGATAGAAATGTTTTCAATAAGCTTAATTTCCTGAAAAATCCCAACGAAGAGCTAATTAAAGAGTGTGTAAACGTTAAACTTGGGATTGTGAAGGAAGATTTAAGGGAAAGGGGAAAGAGGAGGATTTTGAACTTAGGACATACGGTTGGGCATGCAATTGAGAAGGTTTCAGGCTACAGAATAAAGCATGGCTTTGCAGTTTCCATTGGACTAATGGCAAGTGCATTAATAGCTGAAAAGATAAACGGATTTGATTCTGCAATTGTGGAAAGGCTCTTAGAAAAGTTTGAATTACCAAACAAACATGATCTGGATAGTAAAGAGTTGCTAAAAGCTATGAAGAGCGATAAAAAATCCTGGTATGGAAAGCTAACCTTTGTTCTTCCAGAAGAAATCGGAAAAGTTAACATAGAGAATGTTAGCGAAAAAACTGTTCTAAAAGTTTTGGAGGAGCTTAAAGATGATAGCTCTATCAATTAAGGCTAAGACAATTGATGGAGCGATAAAAATCATTGAAAAGGGCGAGGCGGATTTATACGAGCTTAGAGGTGATGCACTTGAAAGCTTAGAGGGAATGGAAATGCTAAAGCCCTTTGCAAAAAGATTAATAGTCACTGTGAGGTCTAAGGAGGAAGGGGGATTTAAAGAAATTCCCGATGAGGAAAGATTAATGCTTTTCAAAGAATTTATCCAGCTTAAACCAAAATTTATTGATGTAGAGTTCAACTCAAAAATAGCCGTGGAAATAATTAAACTGGCAAAAGATAACAAAGTTGGTCTTATTCTTTCTTACCATAACTTTAAAGAGACCCCTCACTCTGAAGAGCTGAAAAGAATTTTACATGATGCAAAAAGGTCAAATCCGGAGATTGTCAAGATAGTGACTTTTGCTAAAGAGCTTAAGGATAATCTAAGGATTATCAGTCTATACGAAGAGGAAGACAACTTAATAGCATTCTGCATGGGTGAAAAAGGGAAAATTTCAAGGGTTTTTAGCCTAATTTTTAGCCCGTTCACCTATGTTGGAAACGTTGCTCCGGGACAACTCACCCTTAACGAAGCAAAGATTATAGGTTCAATTTTAGGTGGTAGAGATGATTAATGCAAAGACCAAGCTCTATGCCCTAATTGGAAAACCTGTCGAGCATTCACTAAGCCCAGCTATCCACAATCCCCTATTTAAAAAATACAATATCAACTCAGTCTATTTGGCTTTTGAAGTTGATGACTTGGAAATAGCAATTGAGGGTGTAAGGGGCTTAAAAATTTCTGGATTAAATATTACACTACCCTACAAAGAGAAAATTTTGCCCTTTTTAGATGAGCTTTCAGAAGAAGCTGAAGCTATTGGAAGTGTAAACACAGTTATTAACAGAAAGGGAAAGCTAATAGGATACAACACCGATGGAATTGGAGCTTTAAGAGCTTTGGAAAGATTCACAAATGTTAAAGATAAAAGGGTTTTGATTTTAGGTGCTGGAGGCGCTGGAAAGGCAATAGCTTATACTCTTTCAAAATTAGCAGAAGTTGTGGTTTTAAACAGAACAGAGAGGAAAGCAAAAGCTTTGGAGAGATTTGGAGTTAAAGGAGAGAAGCTTAACAAAGAAAATCTATCTCGTTATCTGACTTGGGCAGAGATCGTTATAAACGCAACATCCGTTGGAATGAATGAAGATAAAAGTGTTGTCCCAGAGGAATTCCTGAGAAAAGGGCTTGTGGTTTTTGATATTGTGTATTCGCCATTAGAAACCAAGCTTTTGAGAGAGGCTAAACAAAGAGAGTGCTTAACAATTGACGGTTTGTGGATGCTTGTCTATCAAGGAGCTGAGAGCTTTAGGCTCTGGACTGGAATAAAAGCAAATATAGAGTTTATGAGAAAGAAAGCTTTGGAGGCTTTAGAAGGTGGAAGCATTTAGTGCAGTGACTGTAATTAATGCTTTTGCGACTGGAAAAGGAGGAGCTATAGGTATCGACCTAAAGGTCAAAGCTAAAGTCAAACTAAAAGAAGGTATTGGCGGTGAGATCTTTGTTAGAGGGGAGAAGTTCATGGATTTTTCTTTAGTAAAGGCTGTTAGAGATGTTATAGCCGAGAAGTTTAACATTGATTTTGGGATTAAAGTCAAAATAGACTCTGAAATTCCAATTGGAAAGGGGCTAAAAAGCAGTTCCGCTGTGACTAACGCTTTGATCAAAGCTGTTTTGAAGGAACTCAAAATTGAACTACCAGATATTGAGGCTATTAAGCTCGGTGTTGAAGCGTCAAAAAGAGCAGGAGTGACTTTAACTGGAGCTTTTGATGATGCATGTGCTTCCTACTTTGGAGGTTTGTGCTTAACAGATAACTTAAATCTTGAGATTTTAAAGAGGGAGAAAGTCGAAAAGTTGCCTGTTGTAATATTAATTCCCAAAAGAACGGTATTAACAGCAAGTTTGAAAGATAAGAACTTCAAAATTTTAGCCCCTTATATCGAGGAAGCTTTTAATTTAGCTATGAAAGGGGAGTGGGAAAAAGCCACTTTTTTTAACGGATTGGTGTACTCTTCCTTCTTGGGCTATGACCTTAAGCCTTTCTTTAAAGCCTTAGAGCTTAACGCAATCGTAGGTTTATCAGGAAAGGGTCCAGCAATGTTTGCAATATCCGAAGAACCTGAAAAAGTAGCGGAAGTCTGGAGAGAGCATGGGGAGATTGTAATAACAACGTTGAGGTGAGCAAATGATAGAAATTTTACCAATAAAAGAACTCTCAGGAAAAGTTGAAGCTCCTCCATCAAAGAGCTACACCCACAGAGCTTTGTTCTTAGCTTTGCTCTCTGAAGGGAAAACTAAGATAGAAAATCCCTTAGTTTGTACTGACACTATAGCAACGCTAAATGCTGTAAAGGATTTTGGGGCAAAGGGGAACTGGGAATTTGTGGAAAGTGATGGAAAAATTAGGCCCGCTTTAATTGATGCCATTGAATCGGGAACAACTGCAAGGATTTCCATCGCAATCAGTGCTTTAGCCAATGGAGAAAGCATAATCGACGGGAGAGGGTCATTAAGGAGGAGACCTATGAAACCTTTGCTAAGAGCATTGGGAGATTTAGGAATAAGAACAGAATCGAGAGGAACTTTGCCTGTTAAAGTATTTGGTGGAAAAATAAAAAAGAATTATGTTAAAATTAAAGGCAGCATTTCGTCACAATTTATAACGGCTTTGCTTTTATTGGGAGCAAAAGTTGGATTAACCATAGAAGTTTTAGACGAAATAGTCTCAAAACCTTACCTAAACATGACTTTGAAAGCTTTAAAATGGGCTAATGTTAAAGTTGAAAGGGAGAGTAGTGTTTTTCATGTTTATGAAGGCATAAAAAGCAAATCCTTCTCAATTCCCGGAGATTATTCATCAGCATCTTTCTTTTTAGCAGCAGGTGCCATATTTGGGAAAGTTAGGGTTGAGAATCTTGATAGAGATGATGTCCAGGCAGATAAAGCTATAGTCGAGCTTTTGAGGGAATTTGGAGCTAATGTTAAAGTTAGGAAGAATTATGTTGAAGTTGAAAAAAATGAGTTAGTTGGGCAAGAAATTGATTGTAAAGATTTTCCGGACCTTTTCCCAATTTTAACTGTTTTAGGTACTTACTCTAAGGGGAAGACAGTTTTAAAGGCAAAGCATTTACGCTATAAGGAGAGTGATAGAATAAGGAACATGGCATTAAATTTGGCAAAGATGGGAGCTAAAGTTAAAGAACTTAATAATGGACTTTTAATTGAAGGAGGAAAGCTTAAAGATGCTATTTTAGATCCCCAAGGAGATCACAGAGTAGCCATGGCATTGACAATTGCCGCACTTGGTGCTAAAGGTAAGAGCACAATTCTAAATGAAAGATGCGTTGAAAAATCATATCCCTCCTTTTTTGATGACTTAAAGAGTTTGGGGGCTTTAAAATGATTGGAAGAATGCTCAGATTTTCAATCTTTGGAGAAAGTCATGGAAAATGTGTCGGTGTCATTATAGAGGGCTGTCCTCCAGGAATTAAAATCGATGTGAAAAAGATAAAAGCCGAGCTTGAGAGGAGAAAAGGTATTGAGAGGCTCTCAACTCAAAGGAGAGAAAAAGATGAACCAATAATTCTCTCTGGAGTTTTCAATAGTTTTACAACAGGAGCGCCAATAGTTGTGACAGTGGAGAATAAAGATGTTGATTCAAGTTATTATGAGAAGATTAAAGACACTCCAAGACCAGGACATAGCGATTATACAGCCAAGATCAAGTATTTTGGGTTTAACGATTACCGAGGTGGTGGATTTTTCTCGGGAAGGCTAACTGCGGGAATAGTAATAGCCGGCTATTTTGCAAAGGAAATTTTAGCAAAAGCTGGAGTAGAAGTAAAAGCTTATATAAAATCAATTGGAAAAGTTAAAGCGAGAAATCTAAGTGTTGAGGAAATTTTCAACTCAAAAAACAGCTTTTGCCCGGATGAAGAGAATTTTCAAAAGATGATTAAAGAAATTGAAAAAGCAAAGAAAAATGGCGATAGTGTGGGGGGAATAATTGAAGTTATAGCTTCAAGCGTTCCCCCTGGTTTGGGTGGACCCTTTGATGAAGACTTAGAGGGAGATTTAGCTAAAGCCTTCTTTGCAATTCCAGCTGTAAAAGGGGTAGAATTTGGTTTAGGATTTAAGATAGCTGAGCTTAGGGGAAGTGAAGCCAATGACAGCTTTATTATCGAAGATGGAGAGGTAAAAACAAAAACTAATAACGCTGGTGGGATCTTAGGTGGGATAAGCAATGGAATGCCCATCGTTGCAAGGATAGCTTTTAAGCCAACTCCCTCAATCTACAAGCCACAAAAAACGGTTGATCTAGAGAAGATGGAAGAAAGGGAGATTAAGCTTGAAGGAAGATTTGATCCGTGTATAGTACCTAAAGCTTTACCTGTTGTCGAAGCCATGATGGCTTTGGTTTTGGCAGATCATCTATTGAGGTGGTTAAGTTGGAAAGGCTTTATGAACTTAGGGGAAGAATAGATGAAATTGACAAACAAATCATTGAGCTTTTAGAGGAAAGGATTAGAGTTGCTAAGGAAATTGGAAAAATAAAGAAGGAATTAAACCTGCCAATAAAGGATGAAGAGAGGGAAAGGGAAGTGCTAAAGAGAGCTGAGAGATTTGGAGAAATCTTTGAGAAAATAGTGGAGGTTTGTAGAGATGAGCAACTTTAATGTCTATGAGTTCTTCAACAAAATTTTCTCTATGAATGTTAAAATAAGGTTAGATGCGGGACAGCCAGATATTAAAGTAGATAGAAGGATAATAGAAGAAACCATAAGATCTTTGGAAAATGGAGAGACAGGTTATACAAAAACCCTTGGAATAGATGAGCTTAGAGAAAAGATAGCCGAAAGTGAGGGCGTTGAAAAGGATAACATAATCATAGGAAACGGCTCAAAGATTTTGATCGCTTCACAAGTCCTTAGAGCTAAAAGAATTGGAGTTATTTCCCCTCATTGGCAGGCTTACGAATCAATGGCAAGAGAGTTTGGAAGAAAGATTAGAATTTTCAAAACTTCTCTTGAAAAAGGCTGGGAGCCGAGGATAGATAGTTTGGAAGTTGATCTCTTGATATTAAATTATCCAAACAATCCCACAGGGAAAATTCCTCCAAAAGATAAACTCAGAGAAATTCTCGAAAGAGCTGAAGAGAAGAAAGTTAAAGTTCTTTCCGATGAAAGTTACTCGGACATAACTTTTAAGCCTTTCACTCCACCTAGAGAACTTTATGAGAATGTTATAACCGTTAAAGGTTTCTCAAAACTATTTTCAATGACTGGATTTAGGCTAGGATATGCAATAGCTCCAAAAGAAGATGTTAAAAGTATGCAAAAATTTTTGGAGATAACGACTACTTCTGTGCCAATTTTCGTCCAAAGAGCTGGAATTAAAGCAATTGAGCTTAAAGAAGAGATTAAAACGAAGGTTGTGAAAATTTATAGAGAAAGAGCTGATTTAGCTGTTAGGACTTTGGATAAAAGGCTCTTTGAATTTGAAAAACCAGATGGTGCATTTTATTTATTTGTAAGAACTAACGTAGATGGCTTGGAATTTGCAGAAAAGCTCTTAGAAAAAGGAGTTTCTGTTTTTCCAGGGGTAGCTTTTGGTGATTATAGGAAATTCATAAGGATTTCCTTAGTTAGTTCAAAGCTCGAAGAAGGTTTAAAGAGAATAAATGAGCTTGGAGATGAGCTTAATGGATAGGATTGCAATAATTGGATACGGAAAAATGGGGGAGTTCTTTGCTAATGAGTTTAGCAAAAGGTTCGAGGTTGGAATATACTCGAGGCATTTAAAAGAGAGCGAATTTGAACTTTTCAATTCAATTGAAGAGCTTTTTGAGGGGAGCAAATATATAATGGTGGCAACTTCCCTTCAAGAAACTCCGAAAGTTTTAGAAAAGCTTGCAGAGCTTTCAAAAAACAATGAAGGAAAAGTTATTTTCGACATTTCAACCTTTAAAGGAAAGATAATTGAGATTTATAAGAAATTTCCGAAGGAAGTTAAGGTTTGCAGCATTCATCCAATGTTTGGAAGTGGTGCAAAGAGCTTAAAGGGTAGGAAAATTATTGTAATCTCAATTGAAGGTAGAGAAAACGATGCTAAAGACGTCGTGGAGCTTTTTAAGAGCTTTGAAGCTGAGATCTTTATTAGTGACGCAGAGACTCATGACGAAATGATGAAAATCGTAATTGGAATTCCCTATTTTATGGGATTATCCTTCTTGAGCTATATCTCAAAATTTAAAAACATTGAAAAATTTGGAGGAACTTCCTTTGAGTATCTGAGTATCTATAGTAAGGCAATCTTGAATGACTCATCAGAGTTCATTAAAGAGGTTTTAAAATTCTCAGAAAATAGAATTGAGGAGTTCTTAGGATTTGCTAAAGGTGATGTCAACATTGAAGAGCTTAAAGAGAGATATAAAGATGAGATTAAAGAAAGCTATAGGACATTCTATAAAGTGTTAAATGAAGATTGATTGCAAAACTCTTTTATTTGCATTTTTTAATGATAAGGTCATGAGAAAAATTGCCTTTATAGACATCGAAGGAACATTAACACCTTTCGAGTGCTGGAAGGAGATAGCCACGTTAGTTGGGAATGAGGAAATTGAAGAGCTTCTCAAAAAAGGAATAAAGGGTGAAGTTGACTGGCTTAAGAGCTTGTTAAGGAGGATTGAACTTATCAAAGGACTTGAAGAAAACGAGTTTCTTAAGCTTAGAGAAAAGCTCACAATAAGCGAAGAAGCTAAAAAAGTTATAAAAGCTCTCAAAGAGAAAGGCTTCTACATTGTTCTGGTAAGTGGCTGTTTTGAGGAAGTTTTAAGGGAGTTTAAGCATTTTGGAGACCTGTTTATTACAAACAAAGCTATTTTTGAAAATGGAAAGTTCGTGGGCATCTCATTAAGATTTAGAGATAAAGGTGAGATTATAGAGAGAATAGCAAGGGATGGAGACTTTGTATTAGCTATAGGCGACGGAAATAACGATGCTCCTATGTTTGAGAAAGCTAATCTAAGCATAGCAGTTGGTAGAAAAGTTCAAAGTGCTGATTACTATGCTAAAGACCTGAAAGAGCTTTTAGAAATAATTAAAAAGCTGAGAGTTTAAGTATCAAATGGCACAAAAAGTTATATATTATAAGATAGTATTCTTTTTAGGTGAGATGATGGCGGAAGAAAAAATTAGTGTTGCAAAGGCCGTAAAAGACATCGTTCTCTCCCGTCCAGCAATTAAGGAGTGCTTAATTTTAGATGTTATAAACTACAGCGCTTTAGCAAGGGTTATCTTAAAAGAATTAGAGAAGAAAAACATCAAAACCTCAACTGGAGCAGTAAAGATGGCTTTGATAAGAATTGGAGAAGAGCTAAAGAAAGAGAGAGCGTTCTTTGAAAGGAGAATTAAGAGTGTAGTTGCAAAAACAGTTATTGAGCTTCAATCTGATTTAACTGTAATAACAGCTGAAAAAAGAGCTGTTTTAAACAAAATTGGACAGCTCTCTAAGGTAATGGAAAATGCAAGATTTTTCCAGCTCACTCAAGGCGTTGAAACATTCACACTCGTTCTCTCAAGTGAGGAAAAGGAAGAGGTTGTTAAGATATTGGGAAACAACATAGTCGATTTGATTGAAGAACAAACAGCTATAATTTTGATAAGTCCAGAAGAAATAATCGAAACTCCCGGATTCGTCGCATTTATTGCCTCAGCCCTTTCATCAAGTGGAATAAACATAACACAGGTAATCTCGTGTCATAAAGACACAATATTTGTTCTTGACCGTAGAGATGCTCCAAAGGCTTATCAAATACTTGAAGAGCTTATCTTGAAGATGAGGAGATAATTTTTTTGTTACATTTGCAACATTTTTTATTAATTTTGACACATTAATTACAAAAAATATAAAAGATGTTCTTTTTATTCCAGCTTAGGTGATTTTACGTGAAGATAGTTTTAGCATATTCAGGTGGTTTGGACACATCCGTCATCTTAAAGATGATGCAGGAAAAGCTGAACGCTGAAGTAGTTACAGTTACTATAGATGTAGGGCAGAAGGACGATTTTGAAAAGATTGAAGAGAAAGCACTCAAACTTGGTGCGGTGAAACACTACACAATAGATGCAAAGGAGGAATTTGTCGAGAAATACATATTCAAAGCAATAAAGGCAAATGCACTTTATGAAGGATCTTATCCATTAGCTACAGCATTAGCTAGGCCTTTAATAGCTGAGAAACTTGTTGAGATAGCTAAAAAGGAGAATGCCGATGCAGTAGCTCATGGCTGCACTGGAAAAGGAAATGATCAAGTTAGGTTTGATTTAGCAGTTAAAGCTCTCTACCCAGAGATTAAGATAATTGCTCCAGTTAGGGAGCTTAACCTTACAAGGGATTGGGAAATGGAATACGCAAAGAAAAAAGGAATACCAGTTAAGGATAAGATTTACAGCATTGATGAAAACCTTTGGGGACGCTCAATAGAAGGAGGAATCTTGGAAGATCCTTTTGAAGAACCTCCAGAGGAAATTTTTGAGTGGACTCTTTCTCCAGAAAAGACTCCAGAAAAGCCAGAATATGTTACGATAGACTTCGTAGATGGAATTCCCATAGCGTTAGATGGAAAGAAAATGAATCCCGTTGAGCTTATAGAAACTCTAAACTTCATAGCAGGGAAGCATGGGGTTGGTAGGATAGATCACATTGAAGATAGGACAGTTGGGATAAAGAGCAGAGAAGTTTATGAAGCTCCAGCGGCAATAACCTTAATAAAAGCACATAAAGACTTAGAAAAGCTAATTCTTACAAAATGGGTTCTCGAGTTTAAAGAAATCGTTGATTCAAAATGGGCATGGCTCACTTACAACGGTCTTTGGTTTGAGCCGCTTAGGGAAGCCTTAGATGCCTTCATAGATGAAGTTGAAGCAAATGTTAGTGGATCTGTTAAAGTAAAGCTCTACAAAGGAAATGTTACTGTAGTTGGAAGGTCGTCTGAGAATGCACTTTACGATACAAAGCTTGCAACCTATGAAAAGTTCAGCACTTTTGACCAAAAGCTAGCAGTTGGCTTTATTGAACTCTTTGGATTGCAGAGCGTTTTGGCTTATAGCACAAAAAACAAGCTAAAAGCTCTATATAATGCTCCAACACCCGTAAGGGCAAAGAAGGTCGTTAGTTAGGTGATGCTATGTATAGGAAAAACCTGTTGGGTGATGCTGACCTTAATATCTTAACTTACACTTCCTCGATGGAAGAGGATAAAGAAATAGTTAGTGAGGTTATCGAAAGCTTAATTGCTCATGTGAAGGTTTTGACCACTCAAGGACTGATTCCAGCAGAAAAAGGACATAAAATACTAGAAGAGCTTAGAAAACTCCTTCAAAACCCATCACCATTATTTTTCATTAATGCCGAAGATGTGCATGAAGCGATTGAGATTTATTTGAAGGAAAAGCTTGGAAAAGATGAAGGATATTTAGCCTTAGGAAAAAGCAGGAATGACCATGTTTCAGCGGCTTTGAGGCTAAAAGCAAAGAAGCTTCTAATTGAACAACTAAAAGAGTTGATAAACCTAAGGGAAATCCTTTTGGAAAAAGCAGAAGAGCATATATGCACAATAATGCCAGCTTTTACCCATTTACAGCCAGCACAACCTTCGACTTTTGCCCACTATCTTTGCTATATAGAAGAGGTCTTAGCTGATTATACAAAATCCTTGTTCTTTGCCCTCGAGATAGTTGATAACTCTCCTTTAGGAGGAGGCGCAGTTGGTGGAACGAGCGTTCCCTTAGATAGGGAAGCGCTGGCTAATGAGCTTTTTAGCAGAATAGTGCTCAATTCAATAAAGGCAACAAGTAGCAGGGATTTTCTGAGTATAGCATCATCAATGGACGTTAATTTATCTGTATTTTTATCACGGATAGCTGAGGATATTGTCATTTTCTCAACACCTCAGTTTGACTATTTGGTTTTACCTAAAGAGCACTTGGCAACGAGTAGCATGATGCCCCAAAAGAAGAACCCAGTAACTATGGAGATAGCGAGAGCTTGGGGCTCTGAAAGCGTTGGGCATCTAACGGCTTTGTTAGGAATCCTGAAAGCTCTTCCAACTGGCTACAATTTAGATATGCAAGAAGCAAACAAGCATGCATTAGTAATCCTAAAGAAAACTCTAGAAACGCTAAAAATCTTTTCAGACTTCTTCAAAAAGATTGAAGTCAATAAGAAAAAGTTATTGATGGATGCAAAGATTTTTCCAATTTTAGCAACTGATATAGCTGAAAAGGTCTCTCTAAAGAGCGGAAAGCCCTATAGAGAAGTTTATGGGGAGATTGCAAAGCTAATAAAAGATTCTAAGAGTGTCGAAGAACTCTATACCAAAGTTGAAGAATTTTATGGAATCAAAGCAAACTTAGAAGAAGGAATTAAAAAGCCTGTTTTAGGTTCTCCAAATCCAGATAAGATTAAGGAATACATTAAGCTGGCAAAAAAGAGCCTCAAAGAAGATTCTTCTAAGCTAAATGGGGTGATCCCATGCAACCTTCTTTAATCGCAAAATTTAAAAATCCTGAGCGCTCCAATTGGCAAGGGCACTTGTCAAGTGAAGCATACTTAGTCTTGGAAGATGGGACTGTTTTTAAGGGCAAAGGCTTTGGAAGTGAAGGAATAAAATATGGAGAGGTTGTTTTCACAACTGGGATGGTAGGTTATCCAGAGTCGTTAACTGATCCTTCTTACAAGGGACAGATTTTAACCATGACGTATCCACTAATCGGAAACTACGGCGTTCCAAGCAAAGAAATAAAAGAAAACGGTGTTCCTATTCACTATGAATCAGATAAAATACAAGTCGAAGGATTCGTAATTTCAAAGCTCATGAAAAGCAATCATTGGGCAAGTAAAAAGAGTTTAGATGAATGGTTCAAAGAAGAGGGTATTTCTGGAATAGAAGGAATTGACACAAGGGCTTTAGTGAAAAAAATAAGGGAAAAAGGAGTCATGATGGGAGCTTTGGTTGTAGGAGATTATGAGCTCGATGAAATTATGGAGAAAGTGAAAAAGCTAAGCTACGATGAGATGAATTTCATAGATAAAGTTACTCCAAAGGAGATAATTGTTCATGAACCTGAAAACTCCAATAAGAGTATTGTTGTAGTTGATTGCGGTATCAAATATGGAATTCTAAGGGAACTCTTGAAAAGGGGATTTAAGGTAATAAGAATTCCATACCATTATGATCCAATTGATGTCTTAGAAGAGTTCAATGCAGATGGGATTTTATTTAGCAACGGTCCTGGAAATCCTGCATTGCTTAAAGAGCTGATAAAAAAAGCTCAAGAAGTTATTGAGTACAACATTCCAACGATGGGCATTTGCTTAGGAAGTCAAATACTCTCTTTAGCAGATGGGGGAGAAATTTACAAGCTTAAGTATGGACATAGGGGAATTAACAAACCAGTTAAAGACTTAAAAAGTGGAAAAGCCTTTGTGACAACTCAGAATCACGGATATGCTGTGAAAGCTCAAAGTTTAAACGAGTTTAAAGTTTGGATGATCAATATAGATGACAAAAGCGTTGAGGGAATTTACCATCCAAACAAACCAATAATTGCTACTCAATTTCACCCTGAAGCGTCTCCTGGTCCCTTAGACTCAACATGGATTTTTGATGTTTTTTCAAAAATGGTTAAAGGTGAGGCTCATGGTTTCTAAGGTCCTTGTTCTGGGCTCTGGAGCAATAAAAATTGGTGAAGCTGCTGAATTTGATTACAGTGGAAGTCAAGCTTTAAAGGCTTTAAAAGAAGAAGGCATAGAAACGATTTTAATTAATCCAAATGTCGCAACGATTCAAACGAGCCATGAGATGGCAGACAAAGTTTACCTCCTCCCTCTTGATATCAAATTTGTGGAGGAAGTTATAAAGAAAGAGAAACCTGATGGAATTTTGTTAGGCTTTGGAGGTCAAAGTGCTCTATCTTTGGGTGTAGCTTTACATGACTCTGGAATTTTAGAAAAGTACAATATTAAAGTTCTTGGAACGCCTATAGAGGGAATAAAAAAAGCTCTGGATAGGGAGAAGTTTAGGGAAACAATGATCAAAAATAATCTCCCAATACCTCCAAGTAAAGCCGCTAAAAGCGTTGAAGAAGCTCTAAAAGTGGCTCAGGAGATAAGGTTCCCAGTCATGGTTAGGGTTAGCTTTAACTTAGGTGGAAGGGGATCCTTTGTTGCTTGGAATGAAGAGGAGTTTAAGGGATATATAGTCAGGGCTTTTGCACAAAGTGAGATTGGTGAGGTTTTGGTAGAGAAGTACCTAAAAGGATGGAAAGAGATAGAGTTTGAGGTTGTTAGGGATAAAGATGGAAATGCTGTTGCTGTAGCGTGCTTAGAGAACTTTGATCCAATGGGAGTTCATACAGGAGATTCCATAGTTGTTGCTCCTTCTCAAACTTTAACAAATAGGGAATATCAACTCTTGAGGAGTGCAGCCATAGAAGTAGCAGAAGCTATAGATCTTATTGGAGAATGTAATGTTCAATTAGCCTTAGATCCCAAATCAGAGGAGTTCTACATAATTGAGACAAATCCAAGGATGAGCCGCTCATCTGCTTTAGCAAGCAAAGTTACAGGCTATCCCCTAGCATACATAGCGGCAAAGTTAGCATTAGGCTATACCCTGGATGAGCTCTTAAATGGGGTAACTGGAGTTACAACCGCTTTATTTGAGCCGAGCTTGGATTACGTTGTTGTTAAAATGCCAAGGTGGGATTTAGAAAAGTTTGAGAACGCGAAGAGGAAAATAAACACCGAGATGAAGAGCATTGGAGAGGTCATGGCAATAGGAAGGAACCTTCATGAGGCTTTTCAAAAAGCTATTAGGATGGTAGGAATTGGAGATGAGCTTATAGGAAAGTACTATGAGAGCGAAGAGTCGTTGGAAAAAGTTATGGAGAGAATCAAAAATTACGAACCTTACATGCCTATGCATATTGCAAAAGCCCTGAAATTGGGAGCAAGTGTTGATGAGATTCACGAAATTACTGGGATAGACAAGTTTTACCTCTACATAATTGAAGATCTCGTTAAAATTGCAGAAGCCCTGAGAAATCCAGATGAAGAAACAATAAGAGAAGCCAAAAAGCTTGGATTTAGTGAGGAGCAGATAAAGGGTCTATCTAAAGATAGCATTAAAGAATCAATCCCATTTGTCAAGCAAATAGATACATTGGCTGGGGAAGTTCCAGCAAGGACGAATTATCTATACATGACCTATGATGCACAAGAAAACGATATCCCCTATATAGAAAAGCCAAAGGTTCTGATTTTAGGAGCAGGTGTCTTTAGGATTGGGGTTAGTGTAGAGTTTGACTGGGCTGTCGTGAACTTTGCAAATGCTGCAAAAAAGAGGGGTTATGAAGTTATAGTTTTGAACTACAACCCTGAAACAGTCTCAACGGATTGGGATATTAACGATAAGCTTTATTTTGAGGAGATAACTCTTGAGAGGGTTTTAGATGTTTACAATTTTGAAAATCCAGATGGTGTTATAGCCTTTGCGGGAGGACAGCTTGCAAATTCCTTAGCTAAAAAACTTGAGCAAAAGGGAGTTAAGCTTTTGGGAACGAGGGGAACGAGTGTAGATATAGCTGAAAACAGGGCTAAGTTCTCAAAGCTCTTAGAAAAGCTCAACATAAAGCAACCACCCTGGATCGAAGCTAAGAGCATTGGAGAAGTCTTAGCTTTTGCTGACGAAGTGGGTTATCCTTTAATGATAAGACCGAGCTATGTTTTGAGCGGAACTGCTATGAAAGTTGCATACAATGAGAAGGAATTAAAAGAGTATCTCTCCTTAGCAACAAAAGTCTCCCAAGAACACCCTGTTGTGGTTTCAAAGTTCTTAGATGCAATGGAAGCAGAGATAGATGCTGTCTCAGATGGAAAGAGGGTAGTTGGAGTTACATTGGAGCACATAGAAAAAGCGGGAGTTCATAGTGGAGATGCTACAATGGTTACTCCCTACCGCTATCTAAAAGAAAAGCATGTAAAAAAGATGCACAAAATAGCTTTAGAGCTTGCGTTGGCTTTAGGAATTAGGGGACCCTTTAACATACAATTCTTGGTTAATGATGATGTCTACGTTCTTGAGCTAAACTTGAGGACTAGTCGTTCTATGCCCTTCTCAAGCAAATCAAGGGGAGTTAACTTAATGGAGCTTTCAGCTCAAGCAGTCTTTGATGGAAAACTTTCCTTAGGAAGTGATTATAAATATTATGAGATTCCAGCAAAGGCTTTCGCTGTTAAGAGTCCTCAATTCTCTTGGTCTCAGCTTCAAAATGCTTATCCTTTCTTAGGACCAGAAATGCGCTCTACTGGGGAAGTTGCAAGCTTAGGATTTGAATTTGAGGATGCCCTATTAAAGAGCTGGCTCTCTGTAAAACCAAACAAAATGCCAAGGTCAAACATCTTAGTCTATGGCTATGACAAAGACGTACCAACATTATTGGAAACTGTAAAATTCCTTGAAAGCTTGGGATACAATGTCTTCACCTTAGAAGACAGCTTAAGCTATGGAAATGCTTTGAGCAAAGAAAAAGCTGTAGAACTGATGAAACTGGGCAAGATTGATCTAGTTATAACCTCTGGCTATGCAAAGGAGAAGGATTACTTTATTAGGAGGACAGCAGTTGATTTAAACGTTCCGATAGTCCTAGATGCAAATCTAGGTTACGAGCTTTCAAAAGCCTTTGCTTGGGCAAAAAAGAACTGTTTTGAGGTTAAAGAACTTTCTGAGTATTACGGTCCAAAATTGCAAAGAGTCGTTAGCGAACCTTTAGAAGAGCTTGTTTGAATGACTCTTTGCATTTATCAAATTTTTCTTGCATCGTGAAAGCCCAGATTAGAATGTACAAAAATTTTTTCGAAATAATTGCATGAAAACCGAAATATTATTTGCATTTAATAAAATTCAAGAAAAGCTTTTCGAAAAATAGCCAAATTTTCCGAAAGATTTATATACTATTCCATAAATCTTAGATTGTCAAATCATGGGGGTGGTATTATTAAGAGCCATACAACTTCTAGATTCAACATTGAGAGAAGGAGAACAATCACCAGGGGTTAACTTTAGTCCAGAGCAGAGATTAGGGATAGCGGTAGCTTTGGATGATTTTGGCGTTGATTTTATAGAAGTAGGACACCCAGCAGTAAGTGAAGATGTCTTAGAAGGAATAAGACTGATTTCAGAGCAAGGTTTAAGGGCAAACCTCTTAGCACACTCAAGAGCATTAAGAAGGGACATCGATTTAATTTTGGATTTAAATGTGGATTGGGTTGGCATCTTCTTCTGCTTCTCAAATGCATGTCTCCAAAGGAGGTTTAGCATAACCCTTGAAAGAGCTTTGGAAAGAGTTGAAAATGCCATACTATACGCCAAGGATCATGGATTGAAAGTGCGCTTTACTCCTGAAGACACCACAAGAACAGAATGGGAAAACCTTGAAAGAGCTTTAAACCTTGCAAGAGAGCTTAAAGTCGATAGAGTAAGCATAGCAGACACAACTGGATCAGCCCATCCATTATATTTCTACGAGCTAACTAAAAGAGTTGTAAGCTTTGGCATTCCAACCAATGTGCACTGTCACAATGATTTGGGCTTGGCTTTAGCAAACGCAATAATGGGAATTGAAGCTGGAGCAACATTAGTGGATGCAACTATAAATGGCATAGGAGAAAGAGTTGGAATAGTTGATCTAGCCCAAATTTCAACTCTCTTAACTTATCATTATGGGATTAGAAAATATAAATTAGAGAACCTCTATGGACTGAGCAAACTGATAGAACAGATAACGGGAATAAAAACCCAAAGACACTACCCAATAGTTGGAGAAAATGCATTTGTTCACAAAGCTGGCTTACACGTTTCAGCCGTGATAAAAGATCCAAGCTTTTACGAATTTTTACCAGCAGAAGTTTTTGGACGAGAGAGGACAATCTATTTAGACAAATATGCAGGAAGGGATTCAATACGCTTTTACTTAGAAAGAATGGGAATTAGGGATGACAGAATCGCTGAGAGATTACTTAGCATTGTAAAAAGCTCTCAAGAAGTTTTTACACCAGAGAGGCTTCTTGAAGAGGCAAGGAGGTTCTTAAGATGACGATTATTGAAGAAATTCTAAAGGCAAAAACAGGAGAGGCAGTAATCAGAAATGTTGATTTAATTTATGCCCACGATGGAACAATGCCCCTAATCATAGAAGCATTTAGAAGGGTTTTTACACGAGTGAAGGATCCAGAGAGGGTTTTTATATTCTTTGATCATGTTTATCCAGCACCAACAGTTAAAGTGGCAAATCTCCAAAGAGAGATTAGAGAATTTGCAAGAGAGCAGGGAATTAAAATCTTTGAGGGTTATGGAATATCACACCAAGTTGTTCCAGAAGAAGGACTTTTGGATGGAGCAAAAATAATAGTTGGAGCTGATTCTCATACACCAACCTTAGGAGCATTTGGGGTCTTTGCTGTAGGAATGGGTGCAACCGATACCGCTATAGCGTTAGGCTTAGGTAAAACTTGGCTTAAAGTCCCAGAAAGCGTTAGAGTGAATCTTGAAGGAAAGCTAAGCAAAAATGTAATGGCAATGGATTTAATGCTCCACTTAATTAACTTACTGAAAGACTTTGACATGAATTATAAAGCCTTAGAGTTCTTTGGAAACCTTGATTTCCCAATTGATGAAAAAATGACGATAGCAAATTTCAGCGTTGAGACAAATGCAAAAACTGCTCTTTTAGACAATGGAATCTTTGAAGGCGATGGAAATTATCTGAGAGAAATCACAATAGAGCTTGGTGAAGTTGAGCCCCTTGTTGCTTTACCTCATCATCCAAGCAACGTTGAAAGAGCTGAAGGAGTTACTCAAAAAATTGACCAAGTCTTCATAGGTTCATGCACAAATGGGAGAATTGAACACTTTAGACGAGTGGCGGAGATTCTTGAAGGCGAAAAAGTTAGCGTTAGAACGTTTATTGGACCTGCATCAAGGAGAATTTACTTCAAAATGATTGAGGAAGGCATAGTTCAAATACTAAGTGAAGCTGGTGCAGTTATTTTGCCTCCAGGATGTGGACCTTGCTTAGGCAGACATATGGGAGTAGCTGGGGATGGAGAAGTAATTCTAAGCACCACCAATAGAAACTTCAAAGGAAGAATGGGTTCTCCAAACGCTGAAATTTACCTTGCCAGCCCTGTTACTGCAGCGGTGAGTGCAATTTATGGAGAGATAACAAATCCGGAGGATGTGCTATGAGGGTGTGGAAATTTGGGGATAGCATTTCAACTGATGCAATAACCCCTGGGAGATATAATTTAACAAAAGATCCGCAAGAGCTTGCAAAAATAGCATTCATAGAGGTTAGACCAGAGTTCTCAAGGGAAGTAAAGAGGAGAGACGTTATTGTAGGTGGAAAAAACTTTGGGATAGGCTCTTCAAGGGAATCAGCTGCTTTAGCATTAAAAGCCGCTGGGATTAGTGGAATAATAGCGAAATCCTTTGGGAGAATATTCTACCGCAACTGTATCAACTTGGGTATTCCCCTCCTAACTGGCGACACGGATTGGCTGAATGATGGTGATGAGATAGAAGTAGACTGGCAAAGTGGAATAGTTAGAAGAGGAAAAGAGATAAGACAATTCGAGCCTTTGGAAGAATTTCTCTTTGAGATAGTCAAAAATGGCGGAATAATAGAGTATCTACAGAGGAGGGGCGATTTATGTATAGAGTAGCAGTGATTAAGGGAGATGGCATTGGAGTTGAAGTTACAAATGCTGCAATGGAAGTCATGAGAGCTGTAACGGACAAAATAGATTTCGTTGAGTTTGAGGGAGGAATTGAGATATTCAAGAAGTTTGGTGTTCCAATAAAAGAGGAGGATTTGGAAGAGATAAAGAAGATGGATGCAGTTTTATTTGGAGCAACGTCAACACCTTTTAATGTTCCAAACTACAAAAGCTTGATCCTAACTTTGAGAAAAGAGCTTAACCTTTACGCTAATTTAAGAATTATTCCAGACCTTTGGAGAGATAGGGAAATCTACATAGTAAGGGAAAATAGTGAAGGGCTATACTCTGGGGAGTATGAGGTTGATAATAGCAGAGTTGTTGATTTCAGGGTAATAACGAGGGAAGGAGCAGAGAAAATAGCAAGATTTGCAATAGAATTAGCAAAAGACAGGAACTTTAAAGAAATTACTTTTGTTCACAAAGCAAACGTTTTGAGAGGTGATAGATTTTTCAGAAAAATCGTTTTGAGCTTGGCAGAAAGAGAGGGGATTAAAGTTAATGAGAAAATTGTTGATTCCTTTACTATAGAACTTGTCAGAAATCCTTGGCAGCACAAAATAATACTAAGCGAGAATCTTTTTGGTGATATCCTCTCAGATTTAGCTTCAATACATGCAAAGAGCATTGGGGTTATTCCATCAGGGAACTACGGAGAGGAAATAGCTTTATTTGAGCCTATACACGGGAGTGCGCCAGACATAGCTGGGAAAGGAATAGCAAATCCAATTGGAGCTATTTTGAGCGGTGCTATGCTCTTAGATTATTTGGGTTTAGATGGTTGGGTAATTTGGAATGCTGTCAAAAATTATGTGAAAAAAGGCAATTTAACACCTGATTTGGGGGGAAATGCAATGACTGTGGATGTTGTAAATGGAATAATCTCAGAAATTGATGATCAAGAGATTGATCCCATAGAATGGGATGAGCTCTGGGTTGATGAGATAAGAATCAACACCCTTCCAACTTTATTCATGAAATAATGTTATATTTGGCACAAAATTTAGAAATTTAAAATTAAATGTTACAAAAAAGATTTAAATCTTCCAAATGTCATGCGGATTGGAAACATAAAGAATGGAGGTGGAAAGATGGTTGAATGCCCAGTTTGTGGAGTTGAAATAGAAATCGATAGTGTAGAGATACATGAGATAATTGAGTGCCCTGTCTGCAGTTCAGAGCTCGAAGTGGTTAGCTTAAACCCAATAGTCCTTGAAGAGCTCCCTGAGGTGGAAGAAGACTGGGGAGAGTGACGTTCTCAATATATTGAGAACTTTATTTTTACCTTGGAGGTCAAACAATGAAAATAGGCATAACATACACAATAATGCGCAAAGAGGAGATAATGCTCAGAGATAGGGCAAAGGAGTTTGGGGAAGTGGTTATGCTCCATGATAGTGAAACAATCTTTCCAGAAAACTTTGACTTAGACATCGTGATAATAAGAAACGTTAGCCACTTCAAAGCCCTATATATGGCAAAGCTCTTTGAAAGCTATGGAATTCCAACGGTTAATCCATTCAATATAATCCTTGAAGCAGGCGATAAGCTTTTCGCAACGCTAAAACTTAGCAAGAAAGTTCCAGTGCCAAGATGGAGCGCTGCATTTGATAAGAAAAGTGCAATAAAAGCAATGGAAAGAATTGGCTATCCCGTGGTTATGAAGCCTGTCTTTGGAAGCTGGGGAAGAATGGTTAGCAAAATAAACGATTTGGATGCAGCTGAAGGAATTGTGGAGCATAGACAATGGATGGGAAATCCTCTTTACAAGGTTTACTACATCCAAGAATACGTTGAAAAACCTGGCAGAGATATTAGAAGCCACGTTATTGGAGGAGAATTTGTAACTGCTATTTATAGGTATTCCGACCATTGGGTAACCAATACTGCAAGGGGAGGAAGGGCAAAACCTTGCTATGATGAAGAAGTCAAAGAAATTTCAGTTAAGGCATGGGAAGCTTTTGGCGAGGGGGCTTTGGCAATAGACATATTTGAGAGCGATAGAGGATTGCTCGTTAATGAAGTTAACCCTGCTATGGAGTTCAAAAACGTAGTAAGGGTTACCGGTGTTGATGTGGCTAAAAAAATCGTTGAATATGCTATTGAGGTGGCTAAGAAATGATAAAAGCAGCTGTTGTTGGTGCAAGCGGCTACATTGGAGGAGAGTTAGTTAGACTCTTAGCAATGCATCCCGAAGTTGAGATAAGTGCGGTAACATCAAGGCGTTACAATGGGAAGAAAATCCACAAAGTTCATCCAAATTTAAGGGGACTAAACCTTAAGTTTACCAATAACTACAACTTTGATGCGGATGTAGTATTTTTAGCCGTTCCACACGGAACTTCGATGAAGATAATTGACGAATACATGGGAAGTGCTAAGATAATTGACCTAAGTGCAGACTTTAGAGTAAGCTTAAACCTCTATGAAGAGTACTATGGAGAACATTTAAAACCAGAGCTTATAGATGAGTTCGTTTACGGCTTGCCAGAGATTCATAGAGAAGAAATCAAAAAAGCCGAGCTTATAGCAAACCCTGGCTGCAATGCAACAGCCGTAATTTTAGCATTGTATCCATTTAAAGGGGAAATTAGTGAGGCGATAGTGGATTTAAAAGTTAGCTCAAGTGCTGGAGGAAGAAGGGAAAACGTAGCAAGCATTCACCCCGAAAGGAGCAATGTTGTTAGAATTTACAAATCATTCCATCATAGGCACGAAGCAGAAGTAAAGCAAGAAACCAAAGTTAATGCCCAATTTACTGTTCATTCCGTTGATTTAGTAAGGGGGCTTTTAGCAACGATCTACTTTAAGATGGAGACCAATGAAAAAGAGCTTTATAAAAAATATTTCCTCTATTTAAAAGAGCCATTTGTAAGGATAGTTAAGGAAAAAGGAGGAATGCAGAGGTTACCCGATCCAAAATATGTAATAGGAAGTAACTTCGTTGATATTGGTTTCACTTATGATGAGAAAAATCAAAGAGTGATTCTCTTTTCAGCATTGGACAATTTGATTAAAGGCGGTGCTGGACAAGCGGTGCAAAACATGAACATAGCCTTTGGATTAGACGAAACTCTCGGCTTAAATTATTTACCAGTTTATCCAATTTAGGTGGGAAAGATGAGAATCCTTAAAATCGGAGGAAGCGTTTTAGATAAACTCGAGGAATTTGAACTTAGAGCAGATTTAATTGTTCACGGTGGCTCGGATTATGTTGATGCTCTATGTGAAAGGCTTGGAATTGGGGTTAAGAAACTAACAAGCCCTTCTGGAGTAGAGTTTAGATACACTCCAAAGGAAGTGCTTGAAGTTTATTTAATGGCTGTAATGAAAGCCAACAAAGATATTGTTGCTTATCTTCAAAGTAAAGGGATCAATGCTATAGGCTTGAGCGGTCTCGACTTTGGAGTTGTAAAGGCTAAGAGGAAGAGGATAATTAAAGCTGTGATAAAAGGCAAAAGAGTTGTGATTAGGGACGATTACTCTGGAAAAATAGAGAGCGTTGATACTGATATTCTAATTAAGCTAATGGATCTTGGAGTTCCCGTTATAGCTCCAATAGCTATGAGTGAAGCCTTTGAGCCCTTAAACGTTGATGGGGATAAGCTTGCAAAGGAGATAGCTCTAAACCTGAAAGCTGATGAGTTGACATTCCTATCAGATACTGCTTTTTTGGTAAATGGAGGAGTTGTGGATAAAATAAAGGCTGATGAGCTTGAAGAGTTCCTTCCTTTTGCAAGAGGCGGAATGAAGAGGAAACTGCTAATGGCAAGGACTGCACTTGAAGGTGGCGTCAAAAAGATTATCATCCAAGGCTTAAACGGCAGGACGGTGATTGAATGAGGGAGATGAATCTTTACAAGAAAAGACTAAAGCTCGTTAGAGGAAAAGGCGTTTATGTTTGGGATGAAAATGGGAACAAATACCTTGATGCCATAGCTGGAATTGGCGTGGCTATATTGGGGCACTCAAATGAAGAGTTAGCAAGTGCAATAAATGAGCAAATGGAAAAGCTTGTAGTTGCTGGTCCTATGTTCCATCATGAGGAGAAAGATGAAGCCTTAGAGGAACTTTCCAAATTCCTCAGCTTTGAATATGCTTATTTTGGAAATTCCGGGACTGAGGCTGTTGAAGCAGCTTTAAAATTTGCCCGCCTTTATACCGGCAAAAAAGAGATAATAGCGATGACAAAAGCCTTTCATGGGAGAACCTTTGGTTCTCTAAGCGCAACTTGGAAGAAAAAATATAGGGAAGGTTTTGAGCCTTTAGTTCCTGGATTTAAGCATATTCCATTCAATAACATTGAGGTTGCAAAAGAGGCTATAACCAAAGAAACTGCCGCTGTAATAGTTGAGCCAATTCAAGGAGAAGGTGGAATAATCCCTGCAAAAGAGGAGTTTATCAAAACTTTAAGGGATTTAACCCAAGATAACGGGGCTTTGCTAATAGTTGATGAGGTTCAAAGCGCCTTTAGAAGTGGAAAGTTTCTGGCAATAGAGCACTACAAAGTTCAGCCCGATATAGTTACAATGGGCAAAGGGTTAGCAAATGGAATTCCAATTGGACTAACGCTAACCAACTTCGACATCCCGAGAGGAAAGCACGGTTCAACTTTTGGAGGAAATCCCCTTGCTTGCAAAGCTATGGCAACGACATTGAAGATCTTAAGGAGAGAAAAGCTCATAGAAAAAGCTAAAGAAAAGGGCATAAGTATAGAAGGGGACAAAGTAATAATGACGAGAGGTAAAGGACTAATGCTTGGAGTTCTTTTGAAAGAGAATGCTGGGAAATATGTAGAAAAGCTTCAAGAGAGAGGATTATTGGTAAATACAGCTGGGAATAGAGTGATTAGGCTTTTACCTCCACTGATAATTACAAAGGAGCAGATGCTTTGGGTCAAGGAAACTATTGAAGGTGTCCTTAATGGTTAGCGAAGAGGAAAAAATTGAGTTTTTGAAAGAGTTGGTTAACATTTACAGTCCAAGCGGTAAAGAAGAAAAAGTAGCCAAGTTTTTAGTTGAAAGTTTTGAAAGCTTTGGAGCTAAGGCATACATTGATAAAGTGGGAAATGTTATAGCAGAAAAGAAAGGAAAAGGGAATAAAATCCTTTTAGCCGGGCATATGGACACTGTTGAAGGAATAATTCCCGTTAGGATCGAAAATAACTATTTATGGGGAAGAGGTAGCGTTGATGCTAAAGGTCCTTTAGCGGCTCTCTTTTTTGCATTCATTGAAAGTAAGGCAAATTTAATTTTTGCATCACTTGTCGATGAAGAAGGATTTTCAAAAGGTGCTAAAAATTTGAATGTTCCAAAGCCAGATTTTATAATAATTGGAGAGCCAAGCGGCTTTGATGGAGTTACAATCGCTTATAAGGGAAGTTTAACGATGAAGTTTGTGGAAAAAGTTGAGAAGTTTCATGGGAGTTTAAACTCAAAAGGCGCTGCAGAAAAGCTAATTGAAAAATGGCTCAAGATAAGCAGAAATTTTGGTGAAGGCTTTGATAAGCCAAGTGGCAGGATTTTGAGATTTGAAGCTTATGAGAGAGATTTTGACTTTTACGGGGAGATGATAGTTAATATTAGAACACCTATTGGCTATGAACCACCGATTGAAGGAGAAATTTTAGATTTTGTTCCCGCTTATGAAGTATCTATAAAAAGCCCATTGGTTAGGGCTTTTATTAGGGCTATAAGAAAAGGTGGTGCAAAGCCAAGGCTTAAAAAGAAGAGTGGAACAGCGGATATGAACATCTTGGCTCCTAAATTTGGGGTCGATGCAGTAGCTTATGGTCCAGGCGATTCCAAGTTAGACCATACTCCCTATGAACGCTTAAACTTGGAAGAATATTTGAAAGCAATAGAAGTGTTAAAAGCGGCTTTGGAGGAAATTAAAATCTTACAACCCCCTAAAGATTGATATAAAGCACTTAATTAGCTTTACAGAGGTCGTTAAGGATATTTATTTTTTATGAATGAGAAAGCGCTGAGAATTTACTGATAAACTTGAAGAAAGATATGTGATTATAAACCACAAGATTTTTATAAAAGTTTGTGGATAATAATCACATGCTTAGTGTTGAAGAACTAAAAAGGATTATCATAACACAGCGGGAAGAGATGGATGAATTCTTAAACAGAGAAAGACTTATTGAAAGAGAAGTAGATAGGAGAAGATTGCTAAAGTTCCTTCAATATCCAAATATTTTAGCAATTCTTGGAGTTAGAAGATCCGGAAAATCCGTGTTAAGCTGGCTTTTAATGAGAGGCAAGAAATTTGGATACATAAACTTCTTTGATGAAAGGTTGCTTGGCTTTTCACCAGAAGATTTTGAAAAGCTTGTGCAGGCATTCCACGAGCTCTACGGTGACCTAGATTATTTTGTGTTTGATGAAATACAAAGTGTGCAAGGTTGGGAGAGATTCCTCTCAAGGGTGAGAACTTCAAAGAGAGTTATAATCACTGGCAGCAGTTCAAATCTTCTCTCTGGCGAGCTTTCAACAGTCCTAACAGGTAGATATGTAAGCTTTGTGCTCTATCCCTTTAGCTTTAAAGAATTTTTGGAATTTAAAGGAATAAAGTTGGAAAAAAACTGGATGTACTCCACAAAAGAGACTGCTAAGGTCAAGAAAGCGCTGGAAGAATACATCAAGCTCGGTGGTTTTCCGGAAGCATTGAAGTTTGGTAGGATATATCTTCAAACCATATACAGGGATATAGTGGAAAAGGATGTGCTGTTTAGATATAAAATAAGGGATATTCAAGCACTGAGGGAATTAGCCAAATATCTCATCTCAAACTTTTCTAAAGAGATAACTTACGGCAAACTGAAGAATTTAATCAACATCAAGGACGTGCATACGGTGAAAAATTATGTTGAATACTTGGAGAGAGCATATTTAATTTTTCAAGTTAAAAGATTCTCGTTTAAACTAAAAAGTCAGATGCTATCTCCAAGAAAAGTCTATGCTGTTGATACTGGGTTGATAAATGCCGTTTCGTTTAAATTCAGCGAAAACATTGGTAGATTGATGGAAAACCTTGTTTTTTTGGAACTTTTGAGAAGGAGAAGCTACAAATTCTCAGACTATGAAATTTATTACTGGAAAGACGCTAAAGGAGAGGTAGATTTCGTCGTTAAGAGCGAAAACAAAGTTACACAGTTAATACAAGTTACATATGAACTGAACAAGGAGAACTTTGAGAGAGAAGTTGCATCTCTGCTGAAGGCTTCAAAAGAGTTAAAGTGCAAGGAACTGCTACTCATAACATGGGGTCAGGAAGATACCATAAAAGAGGGAGTTAAAATAATCCCCCTATGGAAGTGGTTGCTTTAGCCTGAAGGATCACTATTTTTGGATCAGGTTTAACAATTTCTCTACAGCTTCATTCACATCTTTTGCATCTCTTCCTATCATCACAAAGCCAAACTCTTTTCCATAAGCTTTTTTGTAATTTTCCACTAAAAGACCATCGTTCACCGTGTCACCGATATAAACTCCTCTTTCTCCTTTAACCAGATGCCAAAGAGCTTTTGGATCTGGTTTAACATAAAGCTCTCTTGTAACTGCACTTTCAAAGTGGAAGCCAATGAGTTCTTCAGCTAATTTAAGCTCAAGTTTGTTCCTTCCAGTTATAACACCAAGCTTAAACTTTTCATTTGCTCTTTCCAAGAGCTCACTCTTAACTATCGGCTTCTCTTTTTTCCAAAGTCCATCAAATTGAAAAGCACTCTCTTCATAGTATCCACCTAAATAAAAGGTATTAAAAACTCTCTCAATTTCTTCTGACTTAACAATAATCCCAAATTTTTCTCTAACCCACTTAATCCCCTCTCCCTCTGGAAAGCTCTCAACAAAATCACTTAACTTTCCATTTAAAGCACCAGATATTAACGCTTCACTAACTTTAAAATCGTCTCCAAAAGCGCCTTTTCTTCTCAATACCCTTATTAACTCTAAGTCAACTTCAATGTTTTTACCAAGCTTTTTTAGAAAATACTCCACCGTGAGCTTTGTTGCTAAGTCATAGCTCTCAGTAACGTCAATCAAAACGCCGTCAACATCAAAGATTATCCATTTTAGCTTTTTCATTATTTGACCCCCAAAAACTCGTTCAATGCTTTAATCAACTCATTATTTTCCTCCCTTTTACCAATGGTAACCCTTATGTGATTAGACAATCTACCGCTCAGATTTCTCACAACTATACCCTTCTCAAGCAGAAACTCGTAAGCGTTGAGCTTCATGAGTAAAAAGTTGGCTTCACTTGGATAAACATAATCTTTGAACTCCTTGTAAATCCTATCTCTTTCTTTAATTATGTAATTAATGTTTTGTTTAATTACATCATAATGGTCAAGCATAAGCTCTGCTATCTTCATTGAAAGGGCATTTAGGCTGAAAGGCGACTTAATGCGCAAAAGATAGTCTATTATTTCCTCACTTGCAACAGCATAGCCAACTCTAATTCCAGCTAATCCAAAAGCCTTTGAAAAAGTTCTCAAAATGACTAAGTTCTCATATTCATTAACTAAATCCACATTACTTCCTTTCGCAAACTCTATGTATGCTTCATCTAAAATCACTGGAGCGCCGGTTTCAAGGACACTTATTATCTTTTCTCTCTCTTGAGTGTTACCTGTGGGATTGTTTGGTGAGCAGATAAAGATAGCTTTCGCCTTTTCCGCATAATCTTCAACGTTCTGCAGTTTAAAATTTTCATCTAATGGGACATCAACGAGTTTAATTCCTTCAAGCTTTGCGTAGAAGTTGTACATTCCAAAGGTTGGAGAGCTTATAACTATGTGTTCTCCTTCAAAGAGCTTTAGGAGATAGGAGATAAGCTCATCGCTCCCATTTCCAACGATTATATTCTCTTTTTCAAATCCCAAAAACTCTGCTATTCTTTCCCTTAGAGGATCTGCGGTTATGTGTGGATAGCGGTTTAGAGGTATTTTCTTCACTTCCTCGAAAATTTCATCTTTAATCTCTTCGGGTAAATCAAAAGGGCTTTCATTCTTATCAAGCCAAATTTTGTAGTTTCCTTCAACCACTTTATAGGGCTTGAAGGCTTTAATTATCTCCTCAATCCTCACTTTCTACGCCCCCTAAGCTCTTTCATAACCTCGCTTAGGCTTATTTCATTATAAGCGAGCAAAACTAAGAGGTGATAGAGTAAATCAGCAGTTTCATAGATTATTCTTTCTCTTTCTTCAGCGACCAAAACTTCTACTGCTTCTTCCCCAAATTTCTTGTATATCTTTTCTTTCCCCTCTTTGAAAAGCTTTGAAGTGTAGGAACCTTCTTTTGGATTTTCTTTGCGCTGCTTTATGACCTCCTCAAGCTCCCTCAAAACTGTCAATGAGTAGTCAATCCCCCCAACTTCCCTCTCTAGCTCTCCTAATTTCCTGTAAAAGCAGCTCCTATTGCCGGTGTGGCAAGCTACACCAACTTGCTCAACTATTAAAAGCAACGCATCACTGTCGCAGTCTATCTTTATCTCTTTAACTTTTTGAACGTTCCCGCTAACCTCGCCCTTCATCCTAATTCTCTTTTGACTCCTTGAATAATAATGTGCATAACCTGTCTCTAAAGTTTTTCTCAGCGCTTCCTCATTCATATAAGCCAAAGTCAAAACTTCTCCATCAACGCTCTGCACAATAACCGGAACTATTTCGCTTTTCTCCCAGTTGACCTGCTTTATAAGCTCATTCAAGTCTGACATTCACACCCCTCCTCGCTAAATACTCCTTAAGCTCTCTAACGGTGTACTTTCCATAGTGAAAGATTGATGCAGCTAAAGCCGCGCTTGCACCAATTTCAAATGCATCATAGAAGTGTTCTGGACTTCCAGCACCTCCAGAGGCAATAACGGGAATGTCAACAGCCTCGACTATTGCTTTAGTTAGGGGTATGTCAAAGCCCTCCTGCGTTCCATCCGTGTCCATAGAAGTGAGCAAAATCTCACCAGCTCCCAAACATTCGACCTCTTTAGCCCACTCTATTGCATCTATCCCTCTCGCTTTTCTTCCTCCGTGAGTATAAACCTCCCAAAACTTCCCATTCCATTTAGCATCTATCGCTATTACTAAATTCGCACTCCCAACAACTTTTGCCGCTTCACTTACGAGTTTTGGATTGTCAACAGCCGCCGTGTTGAGGAAAACCTTATCGGCACCGCTCTTTATTATTTCTCTAATCTCCTCAACGCTCTTAATCCCCCCACCAACCGTGAAGGGAACGTAAATCTCCTCAGCTATCCTCTTTACCAAATCGAGGAGAATTTGCCTCTTTTCGTAAGATGCAGTAATGTCGAGGAAAACTATCTCGTCTATCCCTTCCTCCTCATAGCGCTTTGCCAGCTCTATTGGGTCTCCGGCATCTCTGATATTCTGAAACTTTATTCCCTTTACAACTCTCCCCTCTTTTATGTCCAAGGCAGCGATAATCCTCTTAGCGAGCATCACAATACCTCCAAAATCTCTTCTAAGCTTATTTTCTCCTCATAGAGAGCTTTTCCAACTATTGCTCCAGAGAACCCAATTTCTTTGAGCTTTAGGATATCTTCAACGCTTGAGACCCCACCAGCATAGATGAACTCCTCTCTGCCCCAAAAGCGCTCTATCTTTTCAATTCCCGTCAATGTGCCGTCCTTTTCTATTGCCGTGTAAATGAACCTATTAACGTACTTTTTGAGCATCTCGTAAGCCTCTTCAACGGTTATAGAGCTCTCCTCCTCCCAGCCTTTTACAGCTATCCTCCCGCCTTTAGCATCTAAACTTACAGTTATCCCTTCAAAATCCTGCGTTATTTTTTCTAAAAACTCCAAATCAAAGGCTTTTGTGCCTATTATGACGTTCTCAACTCCAATTGAGTAGGCTTTCGCTATGCTCCCATAGTCCCTAAAGCCTCCACCTACCTGAACCTTCAGCCCCGTCTCCTCTATTATTCTCCTCACGACGTCGAGGTTCTTTGGCTTTCCTTCAAAGGCCCCATCTAAGTCAACAACGTGTATTTTATCGAGAAGCTTGGCAAAATCCTTAGCTATCTCTACTGGATCTCCATAAACTTTTATGCTCTCTTTTTTACCCTTATAGAGCCTCACAGCTTTCCCACTCATTAAATCTATTGCAGGGTAAATCCTCATCTCACAGCCTCCTGAAGTTTTCTAAAAGCCTCAACCCATTTTTGCTCGACTTTTCTGGGTGAAACTGAACTCCAAAGACGTTATCTTTGCAAACTGCTGAAGGAAATACTACTTTCTTCCCCTTTGACTCATAATCCGTTACAGCTGCAATCACTTCTTTGTCTTGAGGATTTACGTAGTAGGAGTGCACGAAGTAGAAGTAGCTCCCGTTCTTGATTCCATCAAAGAGTGGGCACTCTTTAGCAGGAAAAACTTGATTCCAGCCTATGTGAGGGACTCTAACACCTTTAAACTTCACTACATTGCCTTTAAAGACTTCTAAGCCTTTCCCTTCGCTTTCTTCACTACACTCAAACAAAAGCTGCATCCCCAAGCATATCCCGAGGAATGGTTTTCCTTCATTGATCGCATCTAAGATCGTTCCTTTTAGAGGCTCAAGCCTTTTCATCACTGCTCCAAAGTTCCCTACCCCTGGGAGCACAATTTTATCAGCTCTCTCAATCTCATAGGGGTCACTCGTGATTATTCCACCCAAGGCTTTTCTAACATTTGCCAAGTTCCCAATCCCTAAATCAACTATTGCTATCATTCACAGCACCCCTTTTGTGCTTTCCAAACGCTCGCTCTCTTCCAAAGCCTTTCTTAAAGCGACGCCGAGTCCTTTAAATGCCGCCTCAATGACGTGGTGGGCATTAACTCCGCTCAGCTGCTTCACGTGAATTGTAGCATTTAGTGTCCTCGCTAAAGCCCAGAGAAACTCCCTAACTAAAGTGAGCTCAAATCCCTCTTCGCTCTCTTTGAAATCAAGCTCGAGGTTTAAGTAAGGTCTCGAGATATCTACGGCAACCAAGACTAATGCATCGTCCATTGGCATTATCGCATTCCCAAAGCGTGCTATTTTCTTGCCCTTAATTTTCCCCCTAAGCTCTTCTCCAAGTGTAATAGCTAAGTCTTCCCATAAGTGATGCCTCAAATCCCATTTCGCTTTGACATTAGCCTTCTCTTGCATGTAAAAGAACAAAGCAGTAAGGAGGTGGTCTAATACCCTATCTCCAGTATTTATCTCCCCTTCAACGCCAATTTCGACAATTATATCAACTTCCTTAGTTTTTCTTCTCATCTTCTTACCTCCAGAGCTTTTTTGTGGAGTTCTAACCCCTCAATCTCCGCTAAGCGAATTCCCAAATATCTTTCACTCAAGAACTCCTCTCTGCTGACGTAGGCTAAGCTAATTCTTTTCATAAAGTCCATAACCGTTAAAACCGAGCTGAATTTAGCCGCTCCACCAGTTGGAAGGACGTGATTGACTCCCAAGAAGTAATCCGCTGCTGGGACTGGTGTATACTCTCCCAAATAAATCGCCCCAGCATTTTCGATTAAGTCCACAAGCTTTAGAGGCTCTTTTGTGAGTATCTCCAAGTGCTCTGGAGCAATCTCATTGACCTTTTCCACACACTCCTCTAAGCTTTTGCACAAGACAACCTTAATGCCTTCCTTGTTACAATATTCTGCTAACTCTTTTGAAGTCGTGAGGAGCCAAGCCTTTGAGTCTTTCCCGTGCTCTAATTGGGAGAGCAGATCAGCCAAGACATAATCTTTATTTGCACTTTCATCAGCTATTACTGCTATCTCCGAAGGACCAGCTAAGCTGTCAATCCCAACAACGCCAAAAACCTGTCTCTTCGCTTCATTCACGAACTTGTTCCCAGGACCAAAGATTTTGTCCACTTTCTTCATCCCAATGCCATAAGCCATTGCCCCAATTGCTTGGATTCCACCGAGCTTGTGGATCTCTTTAATATCGAGGAGCTTTGCAACGTAGAGGATATAGGGATTAATTTTTCCTTCTTTTGGTGGCGTAGTAACGACTATCTCCTTAACGCCAGCTATCTTTGCTGGAACCCCAACCATTATGAGCGTTGAGGGGAGAGGCTTTCCTCCCGGAACGTAGATACCAATTCTTCTAATCGGCTTATAGATTATCCCGTAAAGCGATGCGTTCTTTATGTAGAGCTTATCATTTTCAAGCTGTCTTTCGTGGTACTCCTTAACGCGCTCGATAATTATTTGAATTATCTTTTTGTCCTCTTTTGGAATCAGTTTCTCAGCCTTTTCGAATTCTTCTTCTTTAACTAAAAACTCCCCCTCATAGTTATCAAACTTCTTTGAGTACTCCCTAAGAGCTTTAACTCCCCTAAACTTTATATCATCTAAGATTTCTCTAACATAACTCTCTAACTTCATTACAACCCCTCCCTAATGACCTTCTTAATCCTCAAAACCAAGTCATTGATCTCTTCAAACTTCATCTTTTGGGAAATTCTATTAACCAAAAGCAGAGCAGAGACATCCATTATTTTTTCAGCTTCAACTAAGCCATTAGCCCTTAGAGTGTTTCCAGTTTCAACTACATCAACTATCGCATCAGCTATTCCAACTTTTGGAGCCAATTCTATAGCCCCACTAAGCTTTATTATCTCAACTTCAACTCCTTTGCTTTCAAAGAACTTTTTTGTTAGGTTTGTGTATTTTGTGGCAATTCTAAAGCCCTCCATCTCCTCGACATCAGTTATGCTTTCTTTGGGCATCGCTAAACTTAGCCTGCACTTTCCAAAGGGCAATTCAAGAGGAACAAAGACATCGCTCTCTCGCTCTTCTACAACATCACTTCCTGAAATCCCGACATCTATACCATGCTCTACATAAACTGGAACATCAAACGCCCTTGCGAGTAAGAGCTCATATCTTCCGTTTTTCACAATCAACTCTCTATTCTCTGGTGACTTAAGTCCAATTCCAGCTTTGGTAAGAATTTCAAGCGAACCTTGGAAAAGCCTGCCTTTTGGTAAAACAATCCTCATTCTTTCACCTCCACTGGAATTCCAAGATTTACGAGTTCTTTTGCAAGTTTATATACCTCTTTAAGCTCTCCTCTGATTGTTTTACGATTCTTTTCGATTTTTCCACTGTAGAGCTTAGATAGGACGTTTAAATCAAAGGCAAAGCCAAAGGCATCTATTCCATTGAATTTGTATTCTCCGCCACCTCCAAGTGGATAGCCAAGCTTTGGAGAATAGATTTCAAAGATAATGTCGCTGTAATAGGGCAACGGTCTAATAGTCCCAAAATCTATGAAAATTCTATCATCACCCAGCGCTTCTACAATCAGGTTAAGCTTTTCATAATCGCTCTTCTTCCCTCTAAAGTTGAAGAGACGCCAAAGCTCTTCTTTTTTCTCTTCGCTAATTGGGAGTCTTTCAATTATCTCAAAGTTTCTTTTAGCCAAAGCTCTAAAGATTTCCTCTCTAAACTCTTCAATCCCCTTAATTGCATTCTCCCAAACCTTCAAGCTTCCAATGTCGATGTAAAACTCTTTAATCCCAAGAGCTTCAAGTGAAGTTATAACGGTCATTAAGACCTCAACTTGCATCCAAAGGTCTTTTCCTCCGATAAATTCAACTCCTGCCTGCCATTTCCCTTTAACTCCACCGTTTAGCACTTCACTTATGTAAAAGAGCTTTAGTCTTCTTGGCTCTTTTAGATTCACCAATATTTGCGATGTTAAATCAGGTTTTATTACGTAGAAGCTGTTGTTGTAAGCAAATTTTGTGCCCTTCCTAAGACTCTCCCTGTATTCTTCAACCGTCGGTAGGAAAATCTCTTTATATCCCCAAAGCTCAAATGTTCGCCTTAAATATTTTGTAATATCTGCTAAGCGTTCTGATTCGGAAAATACATCCTTTTTCACAATAGTCCCTCCAAAAAGTTTTTGATTAAAACTTCTCTAATTGAAATGCAATCTAACAAGTCAATGATGCCAGAATAGTCAATGATGATGATGGTAGTAACTCACCGCTAAGCTTGAAGAAGAAAAGTTTTCTCTAATTATGCTCTCGTTGTATCCTGTTTTTATTCTTCCCTCTTTCATCATAACCTCACCTAAGGGCAAAGAATCGCAAGGGGTATATAAAGTTATCCCTAATTATTCTGGAATATTAACATCAACTCAAAAAAATTTTGGAGGAAATTTGGATAAATGTTAAATTGGAAGAGCTTAATTTCATCTTTTTGCAACGGTATTGATTAGCCTAAGCAAGTAGGCATTTTCCATTGTCAATTCTGCACCTTTGTTCCTTGGAACTCCAAGTTCAATCTTCGCCCTTATTCCATGAGCTTTTAGGTACTCATGAACTTTAACACTTAAACCCTGATACTCACTCTTCTTGATTAGACCATAAACTGTCGGTCCCCAAGAGCTTTGCCCATATCCATAGGTATTTTCCTTCAAAAAGTCGAGGATAAGCTTTACATCTTCCCTAAATTCCCCACCTTGATAGCTTTCAAAGTATGCTCCAACCAAGGCTTGAATTTCACTTAAATACTTTCCAAAAGTTTCTATATCTCTCTCTTTTAGTGCTGGTAAAAGCCCAAGCAAAACTTTGTGGCTTATTTCCCTTGCAATCTCAACTTTTCCGCTTATGTTTTTCATTATTGGTTTTTCCTCTTCTTCATCAAAACCCCTCTTAATCTCTGGAGTTACTATCAAAAATGCCCATTCTTCTGGGAACTCTTCTCTAACGATTAAAGGAGGAATGTCATTCCTAACACCGCCATCAATGACAAAGCCACCATATTTGAAGGCATAAATCCCAGCTCCAGAATTTTTACCTCTTTTTAAAATCCTTGCTAATTCTTCAATTTCAATGCTCAAATTGTTGATCTTTGCAAGTCCTAACGCAACCGCTAAGCTTAGCTGTGTTGTTGAGCCCAAACCAACATGCCTTGGAATTTCTCTTTCGACTTCTATTAAATAGTTGAATCCAGTTCTAAACCTCTCATTTAGCTTTGAGACTGTAAATTTGATTGTTTTGACGTCTTCTCCCTTAGCTTTAATTTCAAGCCTATCATGAGGAACAAGCCTTATTTTGTATCCTCCTTCAAGTGCAACCCCTAAAGACCCGAATTTTCTCCCTAATGCACTACTTAAGTCAATTAGACCCAAGTGAAGACGTTTTGGTGTTTCAATTATCATTTTTTATTCACCTTCTTTTTGATTACTACACTCCTATGCTTAAACTTTTGTGTTTTATTGAGGTTTAAGATTATTGCTCAAATTACCCACTTTTCCTTCTCTAATGGCAGGGTATAATTGTACTAATAAAACACCACAAAAAACCATGGACATTCCCACAATCTTGTATAGAGTGAGTGTTTCTTTTAAGAAAACATATGCTAACAGCGTTATCTGTATTAGCATCGTATTTTGGAGTATTGATTGCTCATAAGCTTTGAGAGTCTTTAAAGGGTGGTTCCAGAGAACAAAAGCCAATGCAGTATTTACAACACTTAAGAATAGTATTATAATCCATCCTCTATGAGAGGGCATAGTAAGATTTCCACTAAAAATAGCCGCCCCAAAGAGCATTAGAGACCCTAATGTCATAGACCATGCAGTTAATCCAATTACATTTTCCTGATTCTTCCTAAGATAGTGCCTCATGAGAACCATATATGTAGCCCATCCAATCCCCGAGATAAGGGTTACAACAATGCCTAATGCCTCATTAAAAATTAGTGTACTTCCAATAAAGAACACCCTAACTCCAAGCAACACAAAAATTATCCCTAACAGCTGGATAAATGAAGGAACTTCCCTGAGAAAGATGGTACTTAAAACAACAACAAAAACAGGCGTTAAATTAAGGATAAACGTCACAGTAATGGCGGGTAGGTAATATAAGCCCACAAACTGCAAGCCTTGAGCTATAAAGTACCCTGTAAATCCAAGAAAAATAAACCACAAAACTTGTTTTGAAGTAATTCTAACCTGCCGAATTCCATATAACCGAAATACAAAGAGTATTAAGGCAAGAGAACCTAAAAGATATCTATAAGCGGCAAAAGTTATTGGATTAAGCTCTTTGAGACCAAGCTTAATGAGGACGTAAGAAGTTGACCACAAAAATGTAACAAATAAAGCTTCAGCTAATGCATGTGTCCTTTTCATGGTATTCATTAGTGTAGGCAAATTTAAAAAACTTCTCTTTTGGAGAACAATATTTTCAAAAAACTTATCAATCTCAAGAAAAAGCAAAGTTTCAGGTGATGAACTATGAAATTTGCTGGCGTTGATATAAGCGAACCAAAAATTATGGGAGTAATTAATGTTTCTCCCGAGAGCTTTTTTAAGGGGAGTGTAAAGACTCAAGAGGAAGAGCTGATTAATACAGCTTTAAAAATGATCGAAGATGGGGCTTCTTTTATTGATATTGGGGCAAAGTCAACAGCACCCTATCTTGAAACTCAAATCCCCATTGAAGAAGAAATAAGGAGAGCGGTCCAGGCAATAAAAACTATCCGTGAGCATGTGGATGTTCCAATAAGCATTGATACAACGAGTGCAAAAGTTGCTGAAGAGGCTATAAAAGCTGGTGCAGATATAATAAACGACGTTAGCGGTTTAAAAGGCGATAAAAACATGGTAAAGGTTGCAAAAGAATACGAGGTTCCAATAATCATTTGTGCCCATAAAGAAAGGGTTGAGGATTTTAGGGACCCAGTTCATGAAGTTATTGACGATTTAAAGGAGAGCCTTCAAATAGCATACAAAAATGGAATTGAGAAGGAAAAAATCGTGATTGATCCAGCAATTGGCTTTTTGAGACCAAAATATCCACCTTGGTATGAATGGGATTCAAAAATCTTGGCTAATTTGAACATGCTCAAAATCTTTGGCTTGCCAATTTTAGTGGGTGTTTCAAGAAAGTCATTCATAGGTGCAATAACGGGAAGAAAAGACCCAATGGAAAGGCTGGCTGGTTCCTTAAGTGCTACTGCAGTTGCTGTTTTCAATGGAGCGAACATAGTTAGGACACATGATGTCAAAGAGACGTTAGATGCTGTTAAGGTCGCTTGGTTTATGAGGAAGTTTAGAATGTAAAAGTTATTTTTCCAACTCTTCTGCAATTTCTCTTAGTATTTTTGAGAGACAAAGCTCAACATCCTTAGTTTTGTAATATTTTCTCACAATCATTCTCTTTTCATCAAATTCAACTCGATATTCCAAAAGGCCAGCGCTCATCAATTTTCTAAGATGAGAAATTAAGAGTGGTTTTGAAATTCCTAAAAATTCTCTAAGTTCTCTGCTTGTTCGTTCTCTATTCAAGCATAACGCTAGTATCTTTAGCCTAATTGGACTGGAAAGTGCTCTGAAAACTTCCGCTCCTCTCTCTGCAATCTTTTCCTCGTTAATAATAATCCCCCGCTTTATTCTTTAAGTTCTTCCCTAAGCTCTCTTATCTCTTTTCTAAGTAGTTTTATCTCTTCAAGCAAGCTTTCCATAACTTGCTCCATCTTAGGAACAGATTCTTTATCTCTGCTACCTTGTTGGAAGCTCACTCCAGCGTATTTTAAAAGTATACCTATCACTAATGCTCCAATTATGATAAAAATTATCCACAATATAAATTCCATCCCTGGAGGTAAAGGTGGTAATGGCATCTTCATCCCTCCTTTGTTAGAATTTCCCTTATTCCATGCAAGACTTCAATTGTCAAATGAGCATAAACCTTACTTTCTGTATATTGACCCTTTTCATATAAACTTCTCGATTTTTCATAAAATCTTTCTGCTAGGTTCTCAAGTTCATCAATTTCGGTGTTTTTAGTTTGTGAAGAAATTATAAGCCTCTTAACTTCTTGAAATTCCCTATAAGCATGCCAAAGCTCATTTTGGCTTATTTCTTGTTCTGAAGGGGGCTTTGGAGGCCGAGGGGGAGTTAGGGTATTCGACTCTGGCTGAAGCGGCATAGGTGGGTTTTGTTCTTTTATCTTTGATTCTTCTGGTAAGATTTGGGAAATTTCATTAGGAGCTGGTGGCTCTGGAGGCTGTGTTTGCAATGATTCATTTATATCTGGGCTTGGTGGAATTGGAGGTTGGGGAGGCAAAGATGATAACTGTGGAGGTAATTCATCTCCATTTACTGTCATGACAACTACTCCTCCAATGCCTAATACTACTAATGCTATTCCCAACTTTTTAACAGTGGTCGACATAAGTTTCACCAGGTAAACGTTTGTTTACCCACTATATAAAGCTTTCGCTTAAATCTGTATCTGGGTTATTTCATTTAATAGTATTCCACAAAAAGTAACACAAAATTCCAACTAGGAAAGCTAAGCTGTTATATAAATGAAACTCTATGAGATAGCTGCCTGAATTAGCACAATTCTCTTTATAAAGGCGATATGAGATTACACTCGCAAGAGATCCTATCAAAGTTCCAAAACCTCCAATACTAACGCCCCAAAGCAAAGCCTTCCAATCGCTTGTAAAGTCTGCAAATAACAGGGCACTTGGAACATTGCTTATTATTTGACTTGAAAATGCAGAATAAAGAAAAACTTGAGCTGAACTTTCTAAACTAAAGCTTAAGATATGTACAAGATTGTCTGTAAAGCCGAAGAAGGCTAGGAATGTCGCCAAAAGGAAATAGTCAATAAACAAAGCCTCTACATTAAACAAGAGAGAGTAAATTATTGGTAAAATGCCAGTCTCAAGAGGCAAAACTCTTAAAACAGCTAAAACAAAGAAAATAAAGAAAACTAAATAAACGTAAGCTCTTTTATCAAATTTTTCGATTTTTCTGCCCTCTCCTTTGATATTTGCCTTCTTATATGTTATCAACAAAACGAAAGAGAGTGAGACAAAAGTAAAAGGAGCAATGGTCTTAACAAAATCCCATGGATGAATATGATAATAGTAGTAGATGAAAATGTTTTGAGGATTTCCAAATGGTGTAAGTGATGAAGCGCCATTAGCTGTTATTGTTTCTAAAATTACTAAAATAGCCTTGTTCTCAACATTAAGTACTAATGTTAAAGGAACAATTGTTAATAATGCCACATCATTTGTCACAAACATTGAGAGGAAAGCAGTTAGCAGGATTAGTTTTAATGATAGGTAGTTACCTTCTTCAAACTTAGAAGCAACACTATGGAGAAATCCACTCTTTTCTAAGCCTTTAACGATAACCAAAAAGACAAAAAGGGTATAGATTACTTTAAAATCATTTTTGGAATAAGAAGGTAGTCGTCTTGAATAAAGAGAAGATAAGATTAACCCAATAGAAACCAAAATCAAAAGCCATTCTTCTATGAATCTCCTAATGAACATATTTTCTCTTTTCATTAAAAACAAAATTCGACGGATAATATTTAAATCATTCTCTCTGAAAAAGAAATTCTTCTAAATAAATAGTAATTGCTCCAAATTTTCAAACTCCAACTTTGTTTAAAATGCTAACGATTGAATTAATTTTTTAGAAAATTTTCCTGTTCTAGGATTTATGATACATCTCTCTTAAATAGCTCCCAATAATAATATCTTTAAACATCAACTTCAAATAAATCATCAGGTGCAGAAAATGGAAAACATTGAGAGGGCGGTCAGAAATGTCCTCAGAAAGGTAAGCGAACATAGAGCACTTTATGAGAAGAACGAAGAAGCTGTAAAACAGCACTTACTTAGTGAAATATTTCAAGCGCTCAAATGGGACTGGGGAAATCCTAAGGAAGTGAGACCTGAAGAGAGGACAGAAGAAGGAAGGGCTGATTATGCTTTAATCCTAAATAATAGGGTTGTTGCCTTTGTTGAGGCAAAAAACTTGAGCGTTAATGTTCTTAAGAACGATAAACCCCTTAGACAGCTTGGAAGATACTGCTTTTTTCAAGGAGTTAAATATGGAATTCTGACGAATGGGATCGAATGGAGAGTAATCAAATCGTTTGAAGAAGGTTCAAGGCTTGAAGATAGGGTTATTCTGAGTATAGACCTTGAGAATGAAGCAGTTGAAAGAAGTGCTTTTAAGCTTAGCTTACTTTCTAAAGACAGAATAGAAAAACTTGAAAAACTTTCTGCTTTGTTAAAAGCTCTTGAAGTCAGTTTTGAAGAATTAAGGAGAGCTGGGTTTAAGGAAGAAGTGATAATCAACTATCTCCAAAGGGCTTCAACTAAAGTGACCGTTGTAACCCTTGATAAACTTAAGGAAGATGAAACTCCAAAAGCCCTTTATGTATATGATAAGGGCTGGAAAGTTTTACCACTAACCGAAAAGAGCCTAAAAGGGGTTTTGCTATCTCTTCTTCTCTATCTAGCAGAAAAAAGTGAAGGAAACGAAAAAGAGGAAATTAAAAGAGCTTATGAGTATCTCAAAAAGCTCCCTCTCGAAACAGAGAAAGTTCTAAAGCTTCTGCGAGAAATTGAGAACGAGAAGGGAATTAAGATAGCTGTTGAGATCTAAATCACTTTGCATGGATATCTACAACTTCCGCTTTTTCTAAAATCTTTTTTACAACATCGGCTTTGTCTGTGAAAACGCTAACTCTTCCATCTGGATGCTTTTTAACAATAATATCAACCCTCTTCTCTATTGGATTTGCAAATAGAATACCAACCGGAACTTCAATTTTCTCATATCCTTCAAGCTCTAAATTCGGCAACTCCCTCAACACAAGCTCCACTATCATAAAAATCACCACTAATTGCTTATCTAGTCAAGTATAAACAAGTTTTGGTTCATTTGTCTAATTTCAGAGAGAAAGCTTTAAGCAGCATTGTTGAAAATGGATTACAAAGAAAAGTTTAAATAGTAAAAGCCGATTTAACCATGAGGGATAATATGAGACATGTTTTAATCTCAATAATTGTCATTTTAACAATTACAGTTCCTCTCAATAACTCAATTAGCAAGGAGGTAGATGGATGAAAAAATTTGCCCTTTTGCTTGTTGGAATGCTTTTAATTGGCTTGGCTGCTGGATGTATTGAAAAAGAGGAATCAAAGACCTCAACAACTTCAACGACTCGAATCTCCTCAACTACATCAACAATAACTCAAACAGAAACTACACCTACCATTGAACAAGAACAGCCTGAACAAACTGTCAAGAAAGTCTACACAAGAGAGGAACTCATAAAAAAGCTAGAGGAAATCAAGAGATTCACGTTCCTTGAAAATACCAGCGTAACTTTTGATGTAAAAGTAAAGCAGGGAAATTTAACATTTAATGCTGGTGAAGTGAACATAATCACAAAGAAAGTTGGATATGTTGATTTAGAAAATCTTGAGGCAGATATAAACACCACAACAACGATCTTTCCTGGTGGAGCATCAAGCCTTACAAGAGAGATCATAAAAGACAACAGCGTCTATTTATATGCAAATGGGATGTGGCAGAAATTAAGCAATGAAACTTTTGGATTCTCTCCTGAACTTCTGATAAACCTAACCTGGAAGTATAATCTTGTCAGCTTTGTTAAGCTCTATCTTCAAGAAGAGCCTCAGAATGTGACCATGGCAAATGAGACTCAAGTCTATTATTACACCGTGAAAGATGAAGATTTGGAAGAAATTGTAACTCTCTTTATGGGAATTGGAAACAACGCTAATATAACTTTCAACGTCAGCAATGGAATATTGGAGATAACCTTCAAAGATGGTATCCTTTACGGCGGCAGAGTTATGTATGAATTGGAAATCAGGATAAAAGATGTCAATGCAGAGGTCATAGAAAAAGGACAAGAATACGATGAGTTTGTAATAAAAGACATCAACGTGAAGAAGAAAGTAGAAGAGCCAAAAGAGAGTGTTAAAGCGTAAAGGTGTATTTGGGTCGTTTAGAAAATCTTTTATCTTTCCCTTATCTTATTTTTCTGATGTGGGACTATGTGTGAGTATGTATTTAAAAATGGTAAAAAATGCCGTGATGCACCTTTAGAGGGCTCAAAGTACTGTGCCTTGCACATAAGTTTTGAGAAAGGAGAGAGATTATTCGGACGTGAAGAATTAAAAAAGCTTAAAGAAGAGGCTTTTAAAAAGAAAATTGAGAAGGGATGGCTGTATTTTGAAGGTGTTTACCTTTATGAAGCTAAGATTTCAAATGCAAAATTCAAAAAGAACATAATTTTTAACAAATCGAAGATACTCACGCTGAACATAGAGAAATCCGAGATAGATGGTAATATCATCTGTATAAACATAAACTCCGAAAGGGTTGTAATAATTGATACAAAAGTCAAAAATATTGTTATAAGGAATTCCGAAATTTTTGGGCTTAACATTGTAAAATTGTCATTTTATGAGAACGTACTCTTGTATAACAACCAAATCCGTTATATTATGCTCAATGACTTCCATTTTGAGGGCAGAATACCGAAAACAGAAGAAAGAGAAAGTTATTCTGAGAGGGAGTATCAACTTGGGAAAGTTGAAATTAAAAACCTCTCAAATTTAAGGCGGATTGCAGTAAACTCAAAATATCCTTACTTAGACACCCTCCTACAGCAGGAAAACATTAAATATTCTGAAATAACGAGGAAAAAATCTAAAGCGAATCTCTTCGCGCTGAGTGGAATAAAATTTGATGAAAGTCCGAAACTGAGAAGGCAGGTTAGGGTGTCTATTAGAAACGTTAGCGCTCAGCTTGTTATGGAGGATCTCTCCATTCCGGGACACGTTTATATTGCAACAAGCAGAATTACTAGGCCTGAATTTATAAATGTGAAAATTCACAACAACCTCATCTTCAACAGGGTTTACTTTGTAAGCGATGAAATGTGGAATTTAACGGCTCTTCCAAATATTGCAACTGAAGTAACAATTAATGGATACATGCTTGTTGAGGATTGTAGGTTTAGCAACCCAGAGATTGAAGAAGCGGTTTATAAAAAAGCCAGAAAAATCTGGGAGGAGCATGGAGACAAAGAAAAGGCTGATGAGTATTTCTATCATGAAATGGTGGCGAGAAGAAAGAGGAAACTTAGAAGAGCTGGACAAAGTTTGAGAAGATTCTTAGAAAAGATTAAGCTTGGGATTATAGGCAAAATTTTTGGACGCATTTTAAAGAAACTCTCCTTTCTTCAAATCCCAAGAAAACTTCGAAAGTTGATTCTTCTCTTAGAGACATTTGCAGAATGGCTCCTGGCAGATTTAACATGCAAATATGGGACAGATTGGAAGAGACCAATCATACTCTGGGTTTTTATGGTCAACATAGTCTTTCCAATCTTATATTACTCCACCCAAAGCGTCTATGGTAATGGAGTTCCTTTAACATCTTTCCTCGCCTATGAATACTTTAGCATAGTAACGGCAACCACCCTCGGCTACGGTGACCTTCATCCTCTTGGCATTGGGAGGGTAATAGCCTCAATAGAAGCAATCTTTGGAATGTTTATGTGGGCTGTATTCCTAACAGTTTTTGCTAGAAAATATATGAGACACTGAATTTCTTAAAATTTTAAGGGAAATGGTTCATCATTCAATCCAGATTTCCAATCTCTGCTTTCCTCTTCCAATGCTTGAGCGTTTAAGCTTTTTAATATGTCCAATCTCCTTTATGTCTTTCACATGAGTTCCTCCACAAGGTAAAATCTCAAAGTCCCTTATCTGTGTTAATCTTGTCTCTCCTTCCCACCAGATCTTCATTTCACCGCCTTCATCAACATACTTGTTGAAAAGCTCAATCATCTTTTCCTTGTATTTGTTCAAGTTTTCTGGATATTCAACATCATAACGACCCTTCTCATAGCTTAACCCGCTTCCAGCTATTCTCCAATTTCCTTTACCTAAGACTTCATTTAAAACATGATCTAAGAGATGCATGGCGGAATGAATTCTCATAAGCTTATAGCGATAATCCCAATCAATTTTTAACTCAACCTCATCGCCAACTTTAAATTTACTTGCATCTTCAACCACATGCCAAACATTGCCCTCTTCATCCTTGTATACGTCCAAAACAGTTATCCCACTTATCGTTCCTTTATCGTGAGGCTGTCCTCCTCCCGTTGGATAGAAGATTGTTTGGTTTAGAAGTAAAGCATTCTCTTTTATTTCAAGCACCTTTGCCTTTGCTTCCTTTAGATAAGCATCTTCATAATAAAGCTTCTTTGTCATTTAAACCACCAAGAATAATACAAGCAAACATCTATAAAATTCTTTTTACAAAAGAAAAAATAAATTAAAGGATCACCTTCTCTTTATTAAGAATAGTGCGAGCCCTATTAGTATTAAAGCACCAGCCACTGCAGCCATCTGTTTATAGTCCAATTGCGTTGCTTTTTGTTCTGGAAGGGTGTATTTAATGTATGCTTTCTCAATTCCCTCAAAGAGAGCTTTAACATCTTCCTGATGTGCTCCATATCTTATAAAGATGTTCGCTGTAACTGAAATTGTGTTTCCATTAACCTTTGTAACTACGGTAAATTTATTCCCTTTTATTTCTCTGCTTATGTTCTTTGGAACTTCAACTATAGTAGCGCTCTTCGGAAGTACAAACTCCATTTTTAATGTTTGATTGATCTCATTTTGAGACCTGTAGCCCAAATTATAGAAGGAATATCCCAATGTTGGATCAAAGGAGTATTCATAGGTCCCGTTGATGAATTTCGTGAAGTTCTGCAGGAGATATCTTGATTCAATCACGAGAGGTCCTTCCTCGTCTATTCCTTTGATCTCCACATTTGCACTTTGAACTGTGACAAATTTTGAAGCTAAGCCCCTAACATTGTTTTGCAGTATTAGGTTTGTTACATTTTCAACACCAAGTGACTTTATTTGCGTCTTTATAAGTTCTACTCTCTCCTTTGGTTCAATGTATTTATCTTGAACAAAAAGTCTTGTAGTGCCATTTTCGAAGACTTCAGCTTTCAGATATTGCTCATTTTTAACTTTTTGATAGGTTTCTTCTCCAACTGAGGATGATGTATATCGGATGTAAAATCCTTCATACTCTCCAAAAAGTGCTTTAAATCCTTCTGGAGATAAGTATGGTTCCAATATGATATCAGATGTAATTATAATCTTGTTACCCTTTACCTCAGACCTCACATAGAATTTGCTTTGATTAAATTCTCTGCTAATTGGCTTTGGATACTCTATAAGCTCGGCATCACTTGGGAGTTCAATTACGAAATAATTATGGAGCTCAGTCTTATAGGGTAAACCTGTATCTGGTATCTTAGCACTTGCATACCCTCTCGTTGGATCAACGATTATTTCCCAGTACCCATCGTAGGAATAATATTTAGCAAAACCCTCCGCATATGCTGAAAAGACTATAGTTAAGTTACCCTCTTTATCAACACCAAGTAGCTTTAAGGTTTGGTTTGATGTCTTTATGCCAAAATTGACTAAGCTGGCAATGTATCTATCTAGTTGGGTCTCCTCATACTTTTTAATAGCCTCTTCCTTTGTCAAATTAGTTTGGTTTAGTATACGTGAGATTTCCTTTTTGATCTCATCCTTAGGTTCAAGCCAAGAAGTTTTCATGGTTATTTGAGCATCCCCATTTTCTAAAACCTTAATCTCAAATCTAAACTCCTCCTTATAGAAGGGAACTTCCGAATTTTGGGCATATACAACACCCAAAAGCAGCCCTATAAGCATCAAACTGAACAATCTTTTCATTAAACTACACCTCCATTAAGGGACGTCTCGTCCTAAACATTAGCCGTATTTTGACTATTTAACCTTATCTCTAAGAAAAGCAGGAATGTTTAAGAACTTCAGATTTCCTTCTTTAAAAGCTCAAGCTCATCTATGAGCTCTTTAAAATAATCATAGAATTCACTCTGCTTTAAATACTCCAAAGCTTTCCAAAATTCCTCTAAATTTTGAATCCCGGACTTTTCATACTCATAGGCTTGAATGAGCATTTCCAATTTATCAGCAAATCTGACTAATCTTCCTTCCAAGCTCGTTTCTTCTTCATATTCCTCAAATAGTTTAAAATATTCCAGTGATCTGCTGTTTAAGCTAATTAAAAGCTCCATTATGGCTTTTTTCTCAGCTTTCTTCTTGTCTATATATCTTTGAGCTTCAAGAGGCAGATCCGTTATCTTCGCTTCGCCTAGATCATGGAGAATTGATATTTTTAGAGCTTTTTCAACATCAATTTCAACTCCCCTCTCTTTCAACATATCGGCTAAAACAAGTGTAATTAGAGCAACTCTATAAGTGTGATCAGCAACACTTTCAGGATTTTTAATTCCTCTCAACAGCCACCCCATTCGTGGAAGCCTCTTTAACTTTCCAGCTTCCAAAAAAAGAGTAAGCATCTCTACTCCTCCGTAACATAAAGAATTTTTTCTGTCTCAATTGCCTTCGCAACTATCCCATGTCCAATAAACCTGCCATAAACCCTAACTATGTCTCCTCTTCCAAGATAAGGCGTTCCAGAAAACTCTATTTTCAACCCGTTTATGTGAAATATGGTCCTATAACTTGGTAATTCCATGGGTAAAAACTCAACAATCGGCTTATCTTCAATTTTTCCCTCTAAGACAACATTCTTCCCCCTCATCTTGGGATTAGTTAAATCCTCCGATGTAACAATATAATAATAGTGATGATCAAACTTTATACGCTTTGGCATCACTATCACCTACAAGTTTTAATTCCCTTATAGTGATATATTTAACGGTGGGAGAAGTGATAAAGGTTGCGATTATTGGAGCAGAAAATGTTGGTAAAAGTACCCTCATGAACGCACTATTGGGCAGGAACATCTCGGAGATAGCACCGATTCCAGGAACGACTAAAGGGATTATAAGAAGAGCTTTCGGAAAAGTAAAGATTCCAAAAAGCATTAAAAATCCCTTTGGAAGAGCTGACGAATTTGTGTTAATAGACACTGCAGGACTTTTTGATCCTCAAATGGAGCTTAGGGGAAAAGTTCTAAGCGAAGAAAAGTTCAAGGAGATAATTAGAGAAATAACATCTTCAGATGTTATAATCCACATGATAGATGCACAGTTTGGATTACATAGGGGAATGGAAAAGCTTCATCATCTCCTAAAGTTCCGGTATGAAAAGCCAATTATAGTCGTAATAAACAAGATAGACTTAGTTCCCAGAGAAAAAGTTGAGGAGCTAAGGAGAATTGTTAAAAAGAGACTTGAGCAGGAACCAATTTTGTTGTCTCTGGTGACTTATGAGGGATTTAACGAGCTTTTAAATGCTTTGGTTTATTATGCTCAGTACGCAAAGAAAAATAGTTCCCTTTAAAATTTGCAAACTTTGATATGCCTTTCAATGTAATTAGACTATCTAACACAGCATATTCATTGGCAAGCTCTTCAGCGAGCTCTTTGGGTATGCCATTTTTAATTAGGGCTTTTCTGAATTTCCGCTTACTTCTTCTAACGGCTCTCTTCATTCCTGCAATATCCCATAGAATCTTTGGAACTAAGAATAAAACTCTAAAAAGGGAAATAATCATCAGAGCTCCTCCTCAAAATCCTCCCCTATCTTTTTCTTCCCCAACTTTTTTAACTCCTCAAGTTTCTCAAGTTTGCCCATTTTCTCCTTCATGAAAGCCGCTACGAGAGTTTTAACTATATTAACACTCTCCATATACTCCTTTGTAAGTTCAAAGGCTTTATCTGGATCCATCCCTGCTCCAACAAGTTCTTTATAAAAGCTGGCAACATTCTTTCCAAACCTTTCTGCTTTTTCTGGGTCATAGGTTTCATTAATTAAATCTTTTATTGGACCAAATATTGAATCCATTATCTTGGGCAAGCTTTCAGATAAAACTCCCATGACCTCTCTAAGCTCTTCAACATCTTCCTTATCACTCTTTTTTCCAGCAACTTTAAATTCACTGAGCATGTCTTCAAGGATTTCAATTTTTCTTTCAAGCAGTTCTAAATCCTCCTCACTCTTTGCTTCTTTAAGTTGCTGAGTGAGATCTCTTATAGTTTCCTCAATTATCCCCTTAGCCCCTACTTCGCTTTCTATAGCGGCTAAAACTTTCTTTTTAATCTCTTCTTTAAACTCCTCTTCATCAAACATTTCCATCACCTCGTTATCATCTATATGTGCTCAAACTTAATTGGAATGCCGATTAATTCAAGCCACTTATTGAGCACTTCTTTTTTTAAAGTGTAGCACTTTCCTTTCTCGCCATCAACTTCACTAACAACCCCTAACTTCAAGAGGATCTCAAGTTTTTCCCTAACGGTATTTCGTGAACCTTTTCCTCTCCTTGCCTTCAACTCTCGAGCTATCTGGCTTATATTGGCTTTTTTAAGATCAAAAATTATCTTCACAATCTCCCTCGCTATTGGGTCATGTTTTATTTCTGGCACAACTATGTCTATGCTTAAATCTCCATGCTGGGCATAGAGGTTTATAAGCCTCAAATAGTTCTGTGCAAGCTGTGAAACAAGTTCAAAGCTTCTCATTAGCTCAGCCATTGCTTTTCTTAGACTCTCAACTTCCTTTGAGAGTTTCTCGACATCATTGTCTTCTGCCATTCTGAGCACCATAACTAAGTTGTTTGGTCAAAAAATATAGAGGTTCTGATTAAAAATGACCACCAAAGACCGTGACTTATATTGATTAATATATTTGAAAGTAAATAAACCTTACTTAAAGTCAAAAGCACTAATAATCTTCACTCTCGAGTTTCTCTTTAACGTACTCCGCTATAGCTTTTGCAACTGTTGGGGGAACAGCCTCACCAACGCTATCATACTGGACATCTCTTCCTCCCAAGAAGATGTGATAATCTGGATACCCCATTAAGCGAGCTTGTTCTCTTACCGTTAGAAGTCTATCATCGAAAGGATGAATAAACCTGCTTCCGCCTTTTACAGTTGGAGCAACCTTGTAAGGATGAAGTCTTGTCCAATTGGTAAATCTTCTTGTAGAATCTCCGAAATAATGCAAAGACTCTCCCCATCCCAGCGTCATTATTTTTCTACGCTTTTTGTAGGTTAGCGGAACATATTGGTGGTTTGGAATTTCCAATGCCTCCGGAAGTCTTGGGTCTGGCAAATCTCCAATAGCTTCCCAAACTGTAATTCTCCTCCCAAACTTCTTTGGCTTAAGCTTTATGTTTGAAATAAACACTCTTTTCCTCCTTTGTGGTGTTCCATAGTCTTGAGCATCTAAAATATTAAAATACACTTCATAACCGGCTTGCTCAAATTCGTATTTTAAAGCATCTTCAAGCTCTCCCTCTAAAACCTGAGGAACTTCCTCCATGACAAATACCTTTGGTTGCAAATCCTTAACAAATCTAATGAAATGCAGTACTAATTGCCCAATGGGGTCATTATAAAGCCTATCCAATGGGTTCTCTTTTCTCTTAAGACTTGCTGCTGTAAAAGGCTCACATGGAGGTCCTCCAATTAAAACGTCTGGAATTCCTACATCTCTAATAAGTTCAATAGCGTGAATCTTTTTGATATCTTCAATGTAGACTTTGACTTCAGGGAAATTATATTGATAAGTCTCTGCTTTAGGTTTAAAGTTCTCAACAGCTGCAAGAATTTTAAATCTCGCCTCTTTAAACCCCCTACTAAATCCTCCCGCACCAGCGAATAAATCAATAACCGTGTACATAAGTCTCACCAGAAGTACTAAGAGAGGCAAGATTTATAAGCATTTCAAGATACCAATAAGCGAGGCGAGACCGGTGGAGCGAGAGATAAGCGAAGAAAAAATTCAAAAATACTTTGAAATAACGAGAAAAGCCCTGGAAAAGCTTGAAATTGCAGTACATGAAAAAAGCCTCCTCTATTCTGTTGCAAAAGACTTTTTAACCATGGCGAAAAGCTATTATGAGGATGCCAAATACTATTACGAAAAAGGAGACTATGTCACAGCATTCGCTGCTTTAAACTACGCCCATGGTTTCATTGATGCTGGAGTAAGACTTGGAGTGTTTAAGGGTGAAGACGACAGATTATTTGCTTTTGGGTGAGGTGAGAAGATGGGGGATTATATAGTGGTGTTGGAAGCACCAATAATCGTGAGAGATGTCGAAACGGCAGAAGATGCAATAAACGTTGCTGTCTCAAAAGTCGCCAAGGCTTTGAATAAAGAAAAGCTTGATTTTGTGAAAGTTGAAATAGGCTACTCCCAATGTCCCGTGTGTGGAAGCCCCTTTGAAAGTGCCTTTGTGATCGGGAATGTTGGGCTGGTAGGGATTTATTTGACGCTTAAAGTTTTTAATGCACAGAGTTTAGAGCATGCAGAGAGAATTGCAAAAGCTGTTGTTGGAAAAGCCTTAAGAAAAGTTCCGTTAAAGGTTTTTGAAATCAAGGAAATGCACAATGGAAGAGAAGGGGAAGGAGTCCGTTTTGAAGGATCTCAAAACTAGCTCCCTTTAATTTAAAAAAGAAAAAGCTAAGCTTCAATAACTGCTATCACTTGTCCCTGAGAAACCTCTTCATTTTCTTTTATCAAAATTTTCACCCTTCCACTCGCTGGAGCGTTTATATGCATGGTAACCTCTTCTATCATGACTTCAGCTATCTCCTCTCCTAATTTGTATTTTAGAAAAGCTAGATTTTCATCGAGAATTATTAAAAAACAGAAAAACATCACTTGAAGATCTCATCGCCGCTCTTGTTTTCTAATCCTGGATGGATGTCAAACCTTACAACCCCAACTGGAACTTTTCCTTTTATTGCTTCTACTACTTTTGCCACCCCAACATGTCCAAATCCGCCGCAAAGTTCAATAGCAACGATCCCATCTTCAACAAGTTCTTTTGCCACCTCACAAGCTTCGTTATAATTTTTAACTCCAACTACGTGGAGTTCTACAATCGGTGTTGCAACTACAGCTCTGTGCTTTTTAGGGTCTGCCTCAGGGGCTACAAATATAAAGGCCGCTTTAAGCTCCCCCATAGCCTTAATTCCTCCTTACGTTTTTACAATTTCATTTACTCTTCCCACGACCAGGAAGGTGGAAATCCCGTTCTCTTTGATGGGAAGCATAGAGGTATCACAAATCCCCAATGCACTCCAGCATACGCTAATACAAATGCTTGAAGCAAGTAGTAAGTATCTTCAGGAGAAGTTGGAGGCCATATGGATTTGGTTATTGCGATGCTCACCAAAACTGCTATGATTTGTATTATGATCACGCCTATGAGTCCTACAATAGCACCCAACGTTGGTGGCTTAATTTTTCTCCAGGGCCAGCCTTCAAATATTACAAATACGCTCCAGTTAAAGCTACATCCCGCTCCAAACCATATTAAGAAGTATAGTGAGTACCCGCCTATTAGTGAAGCATATGGATTCTCTAAAGAGAAGTTAAAATATCCAAGTAATGATGCAAATGCTATTATTAGGAACACTACAGCCAGATTTATTGCCCAATATGTGATACCTGCTTCACCCTCTTTCATATCTTTAGTCCAGTATGCTATAATACCTGAACCCAAAAGCCATTGGGTAGGAATAAACCACCATGCGGGCATAAGTCCTGGTTTGGGTAATACTATTATTGTCACTATGACTAGTGAATACCAAAGTAAAAGATCCAATACTGTTTTTTTAGGCGGTGCAACTTTACCCCATAAATGGAATGAAAAGTCTGTTACTACTATCCAAAAAAACAATCCTGCTAGTATTGGGAATCCATATGTTCCTAGATCAATTATCTTATCAGCCAGCCACCAACACAGCACTCCCAAGAACCAAGCCACACTGAGCATCGTAATGCCACGAGCCCACCAATTCTCAATTTTGTTAAATGGCCAGTAGCCCCATACTACGAATGCAAAAACCCACCATAGAGCCCATAGATACGTTCCAACTATATCAAGCCACTCTATATCGCAAATGGAAACTCTAGTAAACACCAAATGACCGATCCACCAGTTTAGTACAGAAGCTATAATTACAGCGAGCATTACTGGCCAATGATATCCCCATTTTAGTTTTTCACCTTTTTCTATCTCAACCAAGTTTTTCGCCTCCTATGTTTTAAACAAAGAATTAAGAAGAGAGTAGATACCCTTGCATACCTACTCCTTTGATTCTTTTTCAGATTCAGGCGGGTATACCGCATCAGGTTCTGGCCACTCAAAGTCTGGTGGCATGTTGTAAATTTCTGCAATAAACTTTAGATTTTCCTCAGTGGTTAGATAAGTGTAAGTAAGGCCATACCATGTACCGCCTTGTAAGATCTTGTGACCTTTAGCGCGGAAGAATTTCATGGCTTCCTCATAATTATCAACTGCAAATGCCACATGATGCAATCCTTCTCCACAAGTGCGTAGAAACTCTGCATAAATGCTTTTTTCATCTTTAGGCTCGATTAGCTCCCATTGAACATTGCCGATATTACAAAGAGCAATACGCATAGCATAATCTTCCCTTTTTTCCCTGATAATCATGTTTTCCACAGTTTTTGGGTCAAATTCATATATTTTCCATGGTCCTATACCATACTCATCAGCATATTTTTTAACTGCTTCATCTAAATCTCTCACTACTACAGCTACTTGGAGCACATTTTTAAATATGGGCTTCTCCACTATTTTCACCTTCTTCTCACGTCTAAAAATAAAAAACAAAATTAAAGAACATCTCTAACAGCTTTTTCAATCTTTTCAGAACTTGGTATCCACTCTTTCTCTAGAGCCGGGCTAAATGGAACTGGCGTTGCTGGAGGTGTGATTATCTTAACCGGAGCTTTTAGAGCATCAAATGCTTTACTTACAGCCAATGCCGCGATGTCTGTTGCAAAGCCACATCTTGGATACCCTTCATCTACAACAACTAATCTCCCAGTCTTCTTTATGGAATTGAGTATTGTATCAACATCTAAAGGCACCAAAGTCCTTGGATCAACTACTTCAACACTTATACCCTCTTCTTCGAGCTTCTTTGCAACCTCTAATGATTTATGAACCATCGCCGCTGTTGCAACTATTGTAACATCCTTTCCTTCTTTCTTAATATCTGCCTCTCCTAATGGAATTGAATAAGGTTCTTCTGGGACTGGACCTTTAATGCCATAAAGCCCTTTATGTTCTATGAAAACTACTGGATCATCATCCTCAATTGAGGAAATTAGCAATCCTTTTGCATCATAAGGAGTAGATGGCATTACCACCTTAAGTCCAGGTACATGGATAAAAAGTGCATGGAGTGATTGTGAGTGCTGTGCAGCTGCTGCAAATCCTGCTCCACAGGTTGTTCTTAAAACCATAGGAATTTTAGCTTTTCCACCGAACATATATCTTATCTTTGCAGCTTGGTTGTAGATTTGGTCATAGGCAACTCCTAAGAAATCTATGAACATGAGCTCCACTACCGGTCTCAAAAGACCTGCAGCAGCTGCTCCTACAGCGGTTCCAATAAAGCCACTCTCTGCGATTGGGGTATCCTTAACTCTCTCTGATCCATATTTTTCATAAAGCCCTTTTGTCACTCCAAATATTCCTCCATAAACTCCCACGTCTTCACCCATGACAATAACTTTTTCATCTTTTGACATCTCGTAATCTAGAGCTTCATTGAGAGCTTCTGCAAAAGTGATCTCTCTCACCACTGCCATACTAACACCCCCTTGGTTGGTGTTGAGAAAACATCTTCAACAACATCCTCCTTAGTTGGCCATGGACTTTCTTCTGCAAACTTCACAGCCTCTTCAATCTCCTTTCTTGCCTTTTCCCACATCTTTTCAAGTTCTTCTTTTGTAGCAATGCCCTTCTTTAGAAGAACGTCTTCAAAAATCTTAATTGGATCTTTGTTATTCTTCCACCACTCTATCTCTTCTTTTGATCTGTAAACCTCAGGATCACCCTCAAAGTGTCCTCTGAACCTGTAGGTCTTCACTTCTATTAAAGTTGGTCCTTCTCCTCTTCTCGCCCTTTCAATGGCTTCCTTAGCAACTTCATACACAGCCAAAACATCTTGCCCATCCACTGCGACACCAGGGATCCCATATGCTTTTCCTCTTTCTGCAACGCTCTTAATTGTCTGTTGCTTTGAGTATGGGAGGGATATTTGATATAAATTATTCTCACAAACAAATACTACTGGAAGCTTCCATATTGATGCTATGTTTATTCCTTCATGGAAATTTTGCTGGTTTGAAGCACCTTCACCAAAGAAGGCAACTGCAACGCTGTCAAGACCGTTTAGCTTTATCCCTAACGCCGCACCTACTGCATGTGGAATTCCGCCACCAACGATACCATTTGCTCCCAATTCACCAATCTCAACATCAGCGATGTGCATTGAGCCACCTTTACCTTTACATATTCCCGTCTTCTTTCCAAAGAGCTCAGCCATTGAAGCCTTTATACAACCTCCTTTTGCAATGTAATGACCATGACCTCTGTGTGTGCTTGTTATAAAGTCATCTTTTCTTAAATGCGCCATGATACCTACTGCAACTGCTTCCTCACCAACGTATAAGTGAACAAATCCCGGAACTTTTCCCTGTGCAAAAAGTTCTGCGACTCTTTCTTCATGTACTCTAATCCTTACCATGGTCTCATACATCCACAATAGGGTTTCTTTCGGAATTTCCTCCACAACCATTTTATTTTCCTCCATAGGTTTTAGATTGTATCAAGACTGTTCTAGAGTTTATCAAGAACAGACTTTAGTCGATATAGTAGTTTGTAAAACTACTATATACGTTTTTCGCAAACGTTATATATTTATGACAACTATTAATGCATAAAAACATTGTCACGTGGGGGCAAAAATTATGACAAAAATAAATATAATTATGCCAAAATTTGGAATGACAATGCAAAAAGGGACAATAATAGAGTGGAAGAAAACAGTGGGTGAAAAAGTGGAGAAAGGAGAAGTTATAGCAGTTGTAGAATCCGAAAAAATAACGGGGGAAATAGAAGCTCCAGCATCTGGAATATTAGCGGAGATTTTATATGAAGTAGGTGCTGAAGTCCCTGTGGGCGAGAGAATAGCCATAATTGAAACGGAAGAGTGATCATATGGTGAGTGAAGAAGTTAGAATGATAGCTGAGCAATACGATATTGATTTGTCCAAAATAAAAGGTTCTGGTCCTAATGGAGAAGTCACTCTCCATGACCTCGAAGCCTATATAAAGGAGCATTTTTATCCAAAAGTAAAGCAAGAAGTTAAGATCTTCGGGATTAGGAAGGTCATAGCAGACAGGCTCTCAAAAAGTTACAGAGAAGCAGTTCATGTAACACTTAACATGGAGATTGAGATGGACAAACTCATTGAGATTAGAGGGAAACTGGCAGAAAAACTTGAAAAAAAGCCTTCCTATACGGTTTTAATGCTTAAATGCATTGCAAAAGCAATTAGAGACTTCATAGAAATAAATGCAACAATGGAAGGAGACAAGATAATTATTTATGATGACATTAATATAAACGTGGCTGTAGACAGTCCAATAGGCTTAATAACACCAGTTATTAGAAATGTAGATAGAAAAAGCTTAGAAGAACTTTTGAATGACTATCAGGGCTTAGTTGAGAGGGTTAAAAAGGGTATCCTTAAGGAGAAGGATTTTGTTGGAGGGACTTTTACAATAACAAATCTCGGCATGTTTGGGATTGATTCTTTTACCCCAATTATCAATCCACCACAAATAGCAATTTTGGGGCTTAACAGAATTGTAAAAAAGCCTGTAATAAAAGATGGAAAAGTTGAGAGCTGCAATGTCATGAATGTATCCTTAAGCTTTGACCATAGGGCAATAGATGGAGCTCCAGCTGCTAAGTTTTTGCAAAAAGTAAAATATTACATAGAGAACCCAGAGGAAGTGTTTAGAGTTGAGTGAATGGAAAAGGTATGTCATAGAAATCGGCATGGGAATTGATCAACACGGTCAAGATTCAACAAAGGCTAGCATAAAAGCAGTTAAAGATGCTATAAGTAGAGTTTGTGCCGTTGGACTACTCGAGTTGTTTGGGCTTGATTTTGAAAAAGATGTAAAGGTTGAAGCCCTCATAGGTGTCCCTTACCCAGAAAAAGTCGACATTGAGAAAGTTTGTGAAGCTATTCCCTTAAAGTGTGAGAAAGCTATTACAGTTGTTAGCGGAGGATTAAGCGGTCCAGGTATTATCCTTGAAGAGTTTGGAGATAAAACGAATGAAATACTTATTGCACTCGCATTCATCACAGTATACGTAAGGAGAGAAAGCATATGAAAAAAACTACGGTTGGCATCATCGCAAATCCCGAATCTGGAAGGGACATAAGGCGATTAGTGGCACATGCTAGTGTTTTTGATAATATGGAGAAGGTCAACATAGTCGAAAGACTTTTACTCACACTTCAAGATTTAGGTGTTGAGAAAGTTTTAGCTATGCCAGAAACCTTTGGAATCATTCCTGCAGCCACACATGCCATAGAAGACCATTTGAAGATTGAAGTTGAAGTTATCCCAATGAGAGTTTTTGGAAATTGGGAGGACACATTTGAGGCTGCAAAGTTAATGAAAGATAAAGTAAGCGTAATAATTGTCATTGGGGGAGACGGGACTAACAGAATTGTTGCAAAAGTCTGTGAGGATATACCAATAATGCCAATCTCAACAGGAACCAACAATGTATTTCCCTATATGATAGAGGCTACAATAGCAGGTGAAGCAGTTGCAGCTATAGCTATGGGTATCGTAAAACCTGAAGAAGGTACTTACAAAGCTAAAAGGGTTGAGATTTTTGAAGATGGGAATTTGAAGGATATAGCTCTAATTGATGTTGTTGCAACAATGCATTCATTTATAGGTTCAAGAGCTGTGTGGAAGCCAGAATACTTAAAAGAAATTGTTGTTAGCAGGTGTTCACCTTCAAACATCGGGTTAAGCTCAATCCCAGGGATACTGAAAGAGATAACAGAGAGAGATGATTTAGGAATGTATATTGAAGTTGGGGAAGGTAGGAAAGTAAAAGCTCCGATAGCTCCAGGAGTTCTAAGAGAAGTGAGCATTAAAAGCTATAAAACTTTAAAACTTGGTGAAGAAGTTGAGATAAAGACAACTCCAGCTTTATTTGCTTTAGATGGGGAAAGGGAAGTTGAGATTGAAGGTGAGGTTATAGTGAAAGTTACAAGAAATGGACCGAGAGTTATAGATTATCAAAAAACCCTAAAAATTGCAGCTGAACGGGGATTCTTTGAAGACTAACCCAGAACTTCTTCAATTTTTCTTTCAATTTTCTTTGTATCTATATTTGGAGATCGCTTTAAATTCCATTCTTCCTTTGAGTATTTTTGCTTATAGAGTATTTGAGCAACTTTGAGCTCTTTTTTTGTTGGATTATCAAAATAGGGCTTAGCTGAAAGAACTTTTGAATAACCGAAAATAAGAGCATCCCTCATTTTTTCATAGTTCAAATCTTCCACAAACCGTGAAAGGTTGGCAACTCTATATTTTACTGGGTCTATTGAGTCCTTAACACTTTTGGGGACCTTTAAAAGGAAATAAAGCATGTTTAGGTCTGAATTGATCAAAATCGAACCATGTAAAAATAGAACGTTCCATTTTATACTTCCTGCAGTGCCGGATATCTTTTTTCCATTCACAACAATATCGTTTGTGTTTTTTATGTGAGGTTTAATCCCTAATTTTTTCAAAGCTATTAACGTGCCTTTTAAAAGTTCATTATAGAGGTAAGAAACTGGGAATCTTACGCTTCTCTTTATTACTATGGAATAGTTTACACATCCCAAATCATGATAAACCGTTCCTCCACCACTAAAGCGTCTAACAATTGAGAAGTTCATTTCTTTTGCTCTTAAAAGATTTATGTCATCTTCAGCATTTCTAAAATAGCCCAAAACCAACGCCTTTTCATTTCTCCATATCCTTAAGGTGTCCTCAACTAAATCTTTTGCTCTAACCCTAGCCAAAGCTTCTTCAAAAGCCAAATTTAAGTGAGGATTTCTTGGAGTTTCGTAAGTTAAAACTCTAATAGGCATGATTAAAGAAACGTAAAAGAAATAATTAAGCCTTTTGAAATTAAAGAGCGAGAGATTCAAAAAGCTTACTCCAGAGTTTTAAAGGTGTTAATTCAGTTAACATTAAAAAACCAATTAAAACAAGCAAAATCCCAAGAGCTTTTTCCCATTTTCTGCCTTTGCTAACACTTAAGGAAAGCTTGTTGGATAGGAATTTTCTATTTATCCATTCAGCTAGCTCCTTTGAACTTAAGATCAGATAGAGCGTCAATCCCAAGCCTAAGGAATAGACAAACATAACTACAAAACCCCTAATAAAATCTCCACTCAGCGCTGCTGTCAATATTGCAAAGCCCACGTAAGGTGCTATACATCCAATCCATGTTACTCCTAATGCCGTCCCAAACAAAAAGTCAGCCAATTTTCCTTGCCTTTTTGTAATTCTATTAGCAGAGCTTTGAAATAGAGATAAATGCTCAATTAAAAGTGTCTCTGCCCTGTTGCTTATCATAAGAGTACCGAGAATTATGAATCCCACACCACCAATTAAATAAAAAAGCGATGCAATTTGTGCTACAAATGAACCCAAGCTTCCAGCCAATGCTCCAAGTAGTGAAAAGCTCACAATAATTCCAGAAATTATAAGTTCAAGGTTTCTTTTTGCTAAAATTAAGGTAAAACCGCTAATTATCAAAGGTAGGACACAAGGGGAGAATATACTCAAAATTCCAGCTGAAAAGATTGTTAATAGAACTGCAAATGAAATTTTGGATTTTTCTTGCTTTTCACTTTGGAAAGTTTGCTTATCTTTTGTGGCCTCTTTTATAAACGATTCAAAGCTCTTTGGGCTTAAAGCACCAATCGCGACTCCTTTAAGAATTTTCTCGCCCTTTTCAACCTTAAAAACAACCATAGTTGGTGTTCCAGGAACAGAAACAGTTATTTCTTCCTTTTCACTCTTTGGGACATAATAGCCAGCATTATCTGGCTGAATGACAAGAACCTTGTCTTTTATTATATACCTTAATGATTTAATTTCTCGTCCTTTATATACATCAACAGCGACTGGAATGATATTTTGATCCATTAACTCAGCAATGTTTGGATCAGCAAACACACTCTCCTTCATATAATTACAGGCAGGGCAAGTTTGAGAATGGTAAAAGAGGAAAAAATATTCCCCTTCATGGGAGCTTATAATCTTGGTGAGTTCATCCATTGTGGTAACATCGATAAACTGTACTTTTCCAAAGGTAATCGTTTGATTGGCAAACACAAACCCAGTCAACATCAGTGTCAAAAAGAGGAAACTTATCTTTTTCATCATTAACACCAAATCCTGAGTGAAACTAAAAAATAAAAACATTTTGTTGAAATTTTTTACATCTTTTTAGTTAAGTGGACAAGCAATTACGTGCTTGTGCTTTTTATCCTTTTCTCAAAAAGACTTTTAAACAACTTAGCATCAAGTTTCAACATAACCTTTGGAGGTTTTGCCATGGTCAAGTATATTTTCATCACTGGTGGAGTCGTTAGTGGTTTGGGAAAAGGTATAACAAGTTCATCAATAGGATTGCTCATGAAAGCGAGAGGCTTTAAGACAACTAATATTAAAATCGACCCCTATCTAAACTACGACGCTGGAACAATGAATCCTTATCAGCATGGTGAAGTCTTTGTTCTCGATGACGGCGGCGAAGTGGACTTGGATTTAGGGAACTATGAGCGCTTTTTAGACACAAGCTTAACCTTTGACCACAACATTACAACAGGAAAAGTCTATTCAGCTGTTATCGAAAAAGAGAGGAGAGGGGACTATTTAGGAGCAACCGTCCAAGTTATACCCCATATAACAAACGAGATCAAAGAAAGAATCAGAAAAATAGCTAAGAATTATGAAGTTGTCATAGTTGAAATAGGTGGAACTGTTGGTGACATCGAGAGCATGCCATTTTTGGAAGCTGCAAGACAAATGCAGTTGGAAGAAGGCAGAGACAACGTTGCTTTTGTTCACGTAACTTATGTACCAAAACTCAAAGCAGTCGGTGAACAAAAAACAAAGCCAACACAACACAGCGTTAAGGAATTAAGAAGCTTGGGAATTCAACCAGATGCGATAATTGCAAGAAGTGAGGATCCACTAGAAGAAGGAGCAAGAAAAAAGATAAGCCTCTTCACAAACGTTCCAGAGGAAGCAGTTATAAGTGCCTATGATGTTGAAGACACATATGAAGTCCCGCTATTGCTTGAAAGAGAAGGATTAGGAGGATATTTGACAAAGAGACTTAACTTAGACGATAGAAAACCAGATTTAAAGGCGTGGCAAGAAATTGTTGAGAAGTATAAAGGTTTAGATAGAACAGTTGAAATCGCCATAGTTGGTAAATATGTAAAGCTGGCTGATTCTTATTTGAGCATAAAAGAGGCTTTGAAGCATTCAAGTGTTGTTAATGATGTGAAAGTCAAGATTAGGTGGGTAGAGGCAGAAGATGTTGAAAGAGAAGGAGTTAAGCTCTTAGAAGGTGTTGATGGAATTATAGTTCCCGGTGGATTTGGAGCAAGAGGAACGGAAGGAAAAATGATGGCAATTAGATATGCAAGAGAAAACAACATCCCCTTCTTGGGTATTTGCTTTGGATTCCAGCTAACTGTTGTTGAGTTTGCAAGAAATGTTTTAGGATTTAAAGATGCTCATTCAACGGAGATTAATCCAAATACTCCATATCCAGTAGTTGATTTGCTTCCAGAGCAAAGGGAAATTAAAAAGCTTGGTGGAACAATGCGTTTAGGAGCTTATCCTGTTAAGATTAAGCCAAACACACTGGCACACAAGGTCTATGGAAGCGAAGTAATCTATGAAAGACATAGACATAGATGGGAGGTAAATCCAGAATTCGTTGAGCAATTTGAAAGTGCTGGCTTAGTGTTTAGCGGTGTTGCTTGTGATGATGAAAGAAGAATGGAAATCTTAGAACTACCAACTCACAAATATTTCATAGCCACCCAATTCCACCCAGAATTTAAGTCAAGACCTATGAAGCCCGCACCAGTATTCAAAGGATTGGTAAAAGCGGCAAAAGAAAAGAAGTTTGGAAGTTGAAGCTTCATTCCTTCTCTTGTTCATATTCCTTCTGTACTTTCTCCAAGATCTCTTCTTCTAAGCTCTTTTTTAGCTTTGTTAGCTCCCAATAGAACATCAGTCCACCAATTGCCATTACAGTTTGAATCAAAGCTTGGAAAGGTGTTTCAAGAAGTTGCATTATGAGCTGGGCTGTAAAGCCAGAGCTACCTAAGAACGCTAGCCCCATGAATGAGCCTGGAATAACTGTTATTAATATCGCGGAAACAAGCAAAAGTGCCCCAAAGCCAAGCGTTGAAAGTTTGTTTCTCCATCCCAAACCGAAGCAACCAAATGCTGATGAGATTGAACCCTTAGTCGCATAAATGGGCACTGCCATTGAAGCCGCTCCTACCAAAAAAGTTGCTAAAGGAATTTCCAAGAGAAAAATTAACAGAAACACTAATACAAACAAAGTTTCAAATGAACCGGCGAATGCTCCAGCTGCTGCTATTAACATCGCTGGAATAAGAGCAACAAACAATACAACGACGATAATAATGCCAACTACCAAATTAATGGCAAACACCTGAAACATGTTTTTGATTCCCTCTTTCAAGAGATTTAATAGGGAATATCCCTTGCCCTGTTCTATTAAAATTGCACCCCTAATTACGGCATATTCTCCAATTGCTGTTAAAAGTGCTGAAAGTAAAGCAACAATCACGAAAATTCTTAAGTATTCCATTAACTCTTTAAGCTCATCTTCTGTAAAAACCCTTCCATATTCCTCCACTATAACATTTCCTTGTTTTTCAGCTTTGAATTGTCCTTCAAATGGCATGGGATAGTTTTTAAATAAGAACGCATTGATTGGGGCGATAATTAGGGCTATCAAGAGCGGAATAAGAACAAGCTTTGGATTTTTAGTTATAAACTCAATAGTCTTAGCAAAAGCTGTCACTGCACCCATCCTACCACCTAAATCAGTAAATGCACTAACTTTTTAAATATTTATTGTTCATTTTCTGCACGTGCACCAACAAAAGTTAGAAAAGCTTATAAGCTAACCCCTTAAACATGCTAAAGGATTAAGCTCATCAAGAGAGGTGAGAGTAATGGCTATCTGGCAAGGAAGATCATTAAAAAAGCCTTCAGGTGGAAGGATAATTTTAGCTAGAAAGAAGAGAAAAAGGGAATTAGGTAGGGAGCCAGCATTTACAAGAGTGGGTGAAGAAGAGAAAAGAAAAATAATCAGAACATATGGCGGCAACAGAAAAGTTAGATTGATTGAAGCAGTCTACGCAAATGTATTTGACAATGGAAAGGGCAAAAAAGTTAGAATCTTAAGCGTCATCTCAAACCCAGCAAACAGGCAATACGTTAGAAGAAACATCATTACAAAAGGCGCAATAATCGAGACAGAGATTGGAAAGGCAATAGTCACGTCAAGACCTGGACAAGATGGTGTAGTTAACGCTGTTTTGATTAAAGAAGAGGAAAACGCTTGATTTTGACCTTTCTTAATAATTTTACTTTTGCTGACCATTTTGCATGACTAATCGTAGGTAGCTTAATATACAATAGCATTCTTATAGCTAATTGGTGAGATTTGTGGAGTATAGCAGAATTGAAAAGATTTTAGCGAGCGCTTTTGTTTTGTTCCTTCTTTTAGCGAGTATAAACTTTCTAAGTGAGCTAAATAATGTTCCCCAAAGACCGGATTTCAAAGATTATGAATTAAAGTATGTACCGCAAGAGCTTTCGGAGAATCAGACTAGATTACTAATCATGTTCAAGCACTTTAAAAATCTCTATGAAGAGGCGAAAACTAACTTAACAAAGGCAAATGAGGTCTATATCTTTAAGCGTGAGGAATACAGAGTTGCTTTGGAAAGTGGGAATGCTACGAAAGAGCTTAAAAATGAATATTTAAAAGCAAAAGAAAATTATGAGAAGGCTTACTTAACTTTCCAAGCTATCGAGAGAGCTTATAGAGATATAGAAAAACAGCTGAATAACATCAATCAAAAGATGAGCCAGCTGAGAGAAAAGGCGTATCAAGAGTATAAAAAGGCTTACTCCACTTATCGAACAAAAGTTTTAGCTCTAAAGCTTATCTTTGTACTCCCTATATTTTTAGCTTCTTTTCTCCTCTTTAAGCGCTATAGGAACATCTATGCTGTATCTTTAGTCGCTTATTCATCCCTTCTGTTTGCTTACTTAATAGTTCAAGCAGTTTGGAATACTTTTCAAGTAATTGGGTTGAGTCTTTTTGGTGCTGCAGCAACAGCTTTAGCTTTATACTACATTAGAAAAGAATACTTCAAGCTCGAAAAAGTTTATAAGCGTAGAATTGGGCAAAACAAGTGTTATAATTGTGGATTCCCAATAAAGGGAGATTATTTATACTGTCCAAATTGTGGGAGTAAATTAAAAGAGAAGTGTAAAAATTGTGGAGAAATGAAGCCAATTTATCTTAACTTCTGTCCCTATTGTGGAGAACTTTCAGAAGAGTAAATTGCTCTCTCCATCTCAGGCTTTAAAATCTCCAATATCTTCTTTTTAACTTCTTCAACTCCAATACCATCTTTTGCAACTATCCTAATTGGATCTACTCCCATTGATTTTAGGAACTCCTCAACTGCTTTTATTCTCTCTTCATCAGCAACATCAACCTTATTTAACACAACAATGAAAGGAAACTCATTAAATTCCTCATAGATTTCCCTGAAAAGATGCATTTGAGCTTCTATTGGAAATCCACAGTATTCCGAAGGGTCAAAAATGTAAACTATAATCTTCCCTAAATGCTTTAAAGCAAGAATCGCTTGCCTCTCTATTTCGTTCCTTTCACTCAATGGTCTATCTAAAAGTCCGGGAGTGTCAATTACTTGGTACCTAAGCCAATGCTCTTCAAACTGCCCAACGTTAATTCCCTTAGTTGTGAAAGGATAGCTCGCTATCTCTGGCTTTGCATTTGTGAGCCGTCTCAAAAGGGTTGATTTCCCAACATTTGGATGTCCAGCAATAACAATAGTAGGTGAATTTAAGTCCACAACTGGTAAATCCTTTAAAACATCCCTTGCTTTGTTTAGATACTCCAAATTGTCTTTTATGTCTTTTATAATGCTTGCAACTCTTCCATAGAACTGTCTTCTAAGCTGGGCAATCTCCCTTGGATCCTTACTATAGCGAATTTTCTCTACATATCTATCTTCAAGCATTTTTATCGTTTTTATTGCCCAGTTTATTGAAGCTAAAGCCTTGTGAAACATTTTTCTATCAACTAAGATATCCAAAAGTTCCTGATAAAAAGGAGGTAATGTGCTAACTCCAGGTGTCCTATCCAAGACTTTTCTTAAATTATCTCGCAAAGTTTGAGAAACTGTTCTTATTCTAACCTCCTCTCTTTGTCTCGCTTTTCTTATTTTACTTCCATATGGGGTGACAGCATCAGCAGCTTTCTCTGCTCTTCTAAAAGCTTTATCTATTAACTCATCAGCTAAAAGGATTGTAGGCATTTTTTCAAAGGGATTCTTCATCTCACTCACCTCTTACTCGTCTCGCTTTTCTTAGGTTTTGCATGTGGGTTTTTAAAACTTTGGAATTATCAGTCCTATAATTTAAGCTCCTCTCCCAGACCTCTTTTTTTCCAGATTATTTTCCCATCCTTTCTTACAACAGCTAAAATTCTGTGATAAGGTATTTGTGCATCTTCGATAAAGAAGTAGCCATGTCCAAGCTCAATGAATTTAACTGGAATCTTCTTAACATCTCCATAAGCCCCTCTATGCTCAATCACAACGTAATAATCTTCCTCCTTTTCTCTCGGATCGTATTTTAATTTTGCCAGAACTTCTTTAACAAAGCCTTTTCTCATGAAAGCACCTCATATGTATCTCTCTATAAGTCTTTTGATTATCTCCATATTTTCCTTCCAGTTCTGTATCATTTTGCCGTGTCCAGGTAAGCCTATATAAACCTGAAATTCTCTTAAACGCTCTATGGATTTTATCAAATCTTCAAAGTTCCCAGTGGGCATGTCAGTTCTGCCAACCGTGTGATAAAAAACAGTATCTCCCGTAAATAAGAGCATTTCGTTTGGCTCATAAAGGCATATACTCCCACTTGTATGTCCTGGAGTATGGATAACCTCAAGCTCAAGAGAGCCTATCCTTAAGTAATCACCATCTTTAAGCTTTATATCAACCTTATGAGGTTTGTAGTGCCTTCCGTAGTAGTATGATAAGATTGTATGGTCATCCCCTTTTTCCAGGCTTTTTGAGGTTTTTTCATGAGAGGCAAAGAAGACTTTAATTCCCAAACCTTCAAGATACTCCTTCCAGAGCCAGTTTCCACCAATGTGATCAAAATGTTCATGGGTATTTAAGATAATGGCCCTGCTAACCTCAGAAAGATACATTTCTCTCTCTACAACAGCTTTATAGGAATTAAAAAAGCTTCCAGTTCCAGTGTCTACTAATAATACTTCATTCTCATCCCTAACCAGATATATGTTTGAATCTAAACTTATCCCCTTAAACATGACAGTGTTTGGTGGAATTTCTATTGGTATTATCATATAAATCCTCCTCACTCTTGATGGGCTCCCTTGGGGACCGCCTCATCATAAATCAGGAGGGATGAATAACGTCATCGCCCAATAAATGTTTAAAGTTTGAAGTTAAAAAGGTTATAGGCATCCTTAGGGAAGTTTATAAGCTGAAAATTCAAACTGATTATAGGTGAGATTATGAAGGCTGAACGCGCTAAAGAGCTTTTGGTTAATCTCTTAAAAATTCCCTCTCCTTCAGGAAAAGAAGATAGGTTAGCCTTGTATATCATGGAGTTTCTCCACAAACTTGATTATGACATAGCCATTGAAAGCGATGGCGAGATAATAGATTTAGTCGTCAATCCAGATGCTGATTTTTTCATTGAAGTTCATATGGACACGATACCCATTAGAATGAAGCCCGAAGTAAGAGGAAACATAGTCTACGGTACTGGAGCAAGTGATGTGAAAGGAGGATTAGCAAGTGTTCTTTTAATGTTAGAAGACCTAAAGAACCACAATAAAGATTTAAACGTGGGTATAGTTTTTGTGAGTGATGAGGAAAAGGGAGGAAAAGGTTCTGCTCTATTTATGGAGCGTTACAGACCAGAGATGGCAATAGTAGTTGAGCCAACCGACTTAGAAGTGCACGTAGCTCATGCTGGCAATATCGAAACTTATTTTGAAGTTGATGGAAAGGAGGCCCATGGTGCTTGCCCAGAGAGTGGAGAAAACGCTATAGATATCACTTATAAGATGCTTGAAGAGTTAAAAAGCTTAGAAGTGTTTAAGCAAAAGGGAAAATACTTCAACGCCCATATAGGACTGCAAGAGCTAATTTGTGAAAACCCTTATTATTTAATTCCAGCATTATGTAAAGGTCGTCTGGAGGCAAGGCTTTTACCAGATCAAGATGTCGAAGATGTTTTGGAACTAATAGAACCTATTTTAGAAGAGTACACATTAAAGTACGAACACACGGAAATTTGGGATGGCTACGAGCTAAGTGAAGACGAAGAAATTGTTCAAATTGCAAAACAAGCAATGCAAAAAGTTGGCTTAGAGGATTTTGGAGGAATGAGAAGCTGGACTGACGCCATCAACTTCATGTACAATGGAACAAAAACAATCGTTTTTGGACCCGGAAATTTAGATATAGCACATACAATAAACGAATACATTGACGTTAGAGACATCGTAAGCGCGAGCGAATTTTTAAGGGAAATAAACGAAATTGTCGGGAAGGGAGCTTAGCAGTTTTGATTTTTGAGAGGGAGAGTTGAAATTCCTCCTAAAATTGACATCTATGCCTGTACCGCCGGAAAGTTGCAGGGAAAAACTTAAATACTAATCCTGATTAGTACTAACCATGATTAGGAAATTCGTTAATCGAAGACATGAGATGGAGATCCTTGAGCGCGAGTGGGGGAACACCCCTTCCTTTGTTGTCCTTTATGGAAGAAGAAGGGTTGGAAAGACAAGACTTTTAATTGAGTTTTCCAGGAGAAAAAAGGTGTTTTTTCACACTTTCATGGAGGGAACAAAGGAAAACCAGATAAAGTCCCTGAGAGAAGAGCTTGCTCGATTCTTCAGTGATGACATTTTTCTCAGCTTTAACGAGTGGTATCCACTTCTCAAGTACTTAGCATCAAAGATTAATGAAAAAACACTGATAGTTCTTGACGAGTTCACTCATGTCATCAAAAGTGATAAAACCGTGTTGAGCGCTCTTCAGAGGACATGGGATCACGAACTCGGAAAGAAGGAAGTAATGCTGGTTATTTCAGGTTCCCTCATTGGAATGATGATTGATGAGGTTTTGAGTTACTCCTCGCCGCTCTACGGGAGAAGGACTGCAGGTTTTATGCTCCGTCCTCTGAGTTTTTTTGATGCTATGGAGTTCTTCGATGACTTTATCTATTCAATTAAGAGCTACATGCTGATCGGAGGGATTCCCGCTTATCTTTCCATAGCCTCCAGATACAGAAAATTGGAAGAATTCGTAAAAAGTGAGTTCCTTTCTCCGGAGGGTTTCTTTTATGATGAGCCGTATATAGTTCTCTCCCAAGAGCTGAGAGAGTTAAAGTTTTACTTCTCAATGCTTTCCGCCATAGCAAGCGGAAGGACTCGCCCCTCAGAAATAGCAAGCTATGTTGGAGTTGAGGGAAGGAGGATTTATCCCTATCTTGAAACTCTTATAAGGCTCGGTTTCGTTGAGAGAGAATTTCCTGTGGGAAGGAGAGAGAAAAGGGGAATTTACCGCATCAAAGATCCAATGCTCCTGACATGGTTTTCACTGGTTTATCCAAATCGAACGGAGATAGAACTCGGAACACTAAGCATTGAAGATGTTAAAGAAATTCTCCAGAGAATTTTCTCCATAAGATTTGAAGATCTTGCAAAGGAGTTCATTCTAAAGCTAAACAAAAAAGGAATGCTGCCCTTCAGGTTTACAAAAGTTGGAAGGTGGTGGCACAAGAGAGAAGAAATCGATTTGATTGCTTTAAACGAACGGGAGAAGAAAGCACTCTTCGTTGAGGTCAAGTGGAAGGAGATATGTGAAAAGGAAATAAAGAGAGTTCTCAAGGATTTGAAGAGAAAGGCTGAACTTCTTAGGCTTAAAGACTGGGAGAATGCTTACGGAGTGATTGCTAAGGAGGCTAAAGGAAAGGAGAATCTGAGGGGAAAGGGTTTTTTGATATGGGATTTAGAAGATTTCAAAAAGGTTATTGGAGAAGAAACCCAAAATTAGTCCTTCACACTCTGTTTTTCTTTTCTATCCATCCAAAATCTTCTCGTTCTTATAAAAGTCCGCTCAGCTTCAAGTAGAGCGACCAATAAAGCCTCGCCTCTATATTGGCTCAAAATCCTTGAAGCAGTGTCAGGACCAACTCCATAAGCACTTAAAGCTAAAATTGCATCCCAGCCATAGCTTTGAACCAAGTCCGAGGCTTTTATTAATTTGCGATAAGCCTTTTCCTCTTCCTTATCAAGCTTTTCTCCTCTACTGAGCTTTTTAACAGCCTTTACAAAGGCTTCAGCATCAATTGGATGGGCAACGGTTAACATTATCGATGAACATTTCGGACATTTCCATTCATCCAAGCGAGATTTTAAGCGAGAAACTCTCGTTAGACTTTTCCATCCACAATGAGTACAAATCAATACAACTTCAGTTTCAAGCAGTCTAGTTTTGAACAGCTCCAAAATCTCATCCTTTTCCAGTTCACCGCCAACTAAAAACTCTCCTCCAACGCTTAAGTTCAGCTGTGCCAAGGGTGAAGCTTCACTCTTCAAAACACTCTTAATTCTAACAAAACCCTTTTTAATTTCCCCTAAAACCTCTCTTGCCCTGTCTACATCAAGTTTATCATGGAAAAGCTCATTTAAAGTTTCTTTTTCAATGATCGTTTCTTCAAAAAGTCTTTCAACTCTCCTAATCTTCGCCTCTCTTCTCAGAGCACCAATTCTTTTAGCAACATTTAGCATTCTCCACCTATAAATCGTGCTTCCCCTTATTGCTCTGGAGATTATAAATGATAATGTCTCCCCATCTTGGAAGAAGTATTGAGCTATCTCCCTAGGATTTAGCTGGAAGGGTGTTTTAAAGACAATTGCATGAGCTTGAGCCCTCATTGTGAAAACTTTTCCATATTTAGAGCTTAAAAATGCCCAGAGAAATCTTCCAATGGCTTCATTTGTTTGGTTTCCAAAATCTGCATGAATAACTAAAGCTTTTGGTAGAGATTCTATACCAACATCTCTATCAGTGCTTAAAGGCTCTTGCTTTTCCAAAATTTCTTTTGTCAGCTTTAACTCTCCCTCCCTGAAATCAACATTTCTTAAAAAGTCTTTAGCTTTTGTAAAGTCAAATAAAAGCTCTCTCTTTAACCTACCAACGTCCAAAGCAACTTCAAAAGGAACTGGAATCATCTCCCCTTCCCAAGAAGGAATTGCGCTTTCTAAGCTTTTACTTTCTCTTACTCTCAAAAGCCTAGCCTCTTCGTCAAGATTTAACAAAATCCAACTTCTTCCGTGCATTACAAACTCCATGCCATCCTCCAAGTCCATTACGAAATTCTCATCTAAGCGACCGATAATCTTGCCACTCGAAACATCAAAAACCCTATAGCTTATTTCATCTGGAATTGTGGAGAGATTCTCATAATAATACTGATAAGCTCCCCTTCTTAGATATAAAACGCCCTTCTCCTCATCAAAGCCAATTAACCTCGCTTGCTCTAGAAGATTCAAAACGCTTCCATAGTCTTCCCAGCTTAAATTTCTATAAACGTAAGAGCGCTTTGCAATTTGATAAGGCTCCTCCTTCCCTAAGTGTTTGTATTCAATTAGCAACCCAACAATGAAATGTGCTAAAACATCTAAAGCATTTTCATAAGGTTTTACTCTCTCTAGTTTTCCTTCAACTGCTCTTTTTGCTATTATTAGACTCTCAAGGTAATCCTCAACATTTGTTGAAATTATGTAACCCTCGCTAACTTCTCCTAAGCGATGTTTTGACCTCCCAACCCTTTGAATTAGCCTATTTACTTGCCTCGGGCTCATGTATTGAATCACGACATCAACATCACCAATGTCTATTCCAAGCTCCATTGAAGAAGTACATATTAAAGCCTTGATCTTCCCTTCTTTCAAGGATTTTTCTGCTTGAATTCTTGCTTCCTTTGATAAGCTCCCATGATGAACTTCAACTGGCTTTCCCCAGGCTTTTAAGCGATGGGCTAAAATTTCAGCAAATTGCCTCGTGTTTGTAAAAACTAAAGCCCTTTCATGTCTTTCTATGATTTCCCAAACAATCCTCAAACGAGTTGCAACATCCAGTGGAATTTTAAGCTTTTGTGCTAATTTCAAATCCCTTTCATCAGCTTGAGGAAAAAGAACGTTGATTTTGTAATGCTTCTCTAAGGAAGGCTTAATTACAACATCAGCCTTAAGCCAGGCTTTGATTTCCTCCTCATTTCCAACTGTAGCTGAAAGTCCTATCCTCTGGAAATCAGATATTTCTGCTAATCTTTCCAAAGCCAAGCTAAGCTGAGCACCCCTTTTATTGTCCACCAACTCTACAATCTCATCAACAATTACGAATTTAATGTTTTGAAGATGTTTTCTCATCGATTTCATCGTCAAAATAACGCCAAGAGTTTCGGGGGTTATAATTAGAACATGAGGTGGCTTTTTTGTCTGTCTCGCTTTTGCATATTGAGAAGTATCTCCATGTCTAACTTCAAAATTCACATTAGTTCTTTCACCCCACCAGGCCAAGCGTTCAAGCAAATCTCTATTTAATGCTTTTAAAGGAGCAACATACAAAGCAGAGATTGGCTTTAAGTTTTTCTCAAGGATAGCATTTAGAACAGGTAAAATGGCAGCTTCAGTTTTTCCGCTTCCTGTTGGAGAGACAATTAAAACACTTTTCCCCAAACTAACCTCATGAAAAGCCCTAATTTGTAATTCGTTAGGTTTAAAACGCTCTTTTATTGCATTCTTTAAAAGTTTGTGCATGTTGAGAACTCTCTATAAATTAAATTTAAACTTAACCAAAAGCTATACCTTAAACACCTTAGCCTTCGCAACGTCCTTCAAAACTGGAACATAGGAAATTCCCTAGTTTTATTCCTTGTCGTTTGTATCGTAAATGTTAAGCTCAATGCCTTTCTTTCGGAGTTTTTAATGCCTAATCTCCTCCCCACCCTTCAGAGCAAGGAGGAGGTCAGAGTTTTTGATACCTCACTCTACCGTTAACTACTGTAAACCTCAGAAAGTTAACGCTACCGTAAAGTTTTTATGGTTAACGGTACTTAACGGTAAATATGGACGTGAATGAGCTCATAACGCTGATAAAAGAGGGTGAGAATGAGCGGATAGAGTTCAAAGCTAAGGCTACAAAAGACATTGCCAAAGAGATATGTGCCTTGGCTAACGCCAACGGCGGCTACATACTGGTTGGAGTTAACAACGAAGGAAAAATTGTTGGCTGCAATCCTAAAACAGTCCTTGAGGTTATCTCATCCTCAATTCAGGCAATAACTCCTCCAGTAAAAATTGAAACCAATACGGTTGTAATTGGAGATAAGAAGGTTCTTGTTGTAGAAGTTCCCAAATCGAAGACGCTCTGCTCAATCGGTGGCGTGGCATACATAAGGATAGGCTCTGGCATAAGGCCTCTCTCAATTCAGGAAATTCTCATGCTTTCCTCAGAGCTCGGTGTTCTAACGTGGGATGAGTTCCCAGCTGTGGAATTAGAAGAAATAGAGGATGAATACGTTAAGTGGTTCTTCTCGGCTATGGAAAAAGCCAGAGGACGAAAAATAGACCGAAAAGATTGGCTCATATATTTGAGAAGTGCAAAGGCAATTAAAGGAAATAAGCTTACAAATGCGGGGGTTCTATTCTTTACAGATGCTCAAGAGTTCATATCTCACAGCAGATGCAGGATTGTAAAGATTGTAAACGATGAACCAGTCTGGAGCAGGGAGTTCATTGGACCGGTATGGAAAATCATAGATGAAGTTTTTGCCGAGCTCATGAGCCAGTTTAAAACTTTAGAAGTCATTTTGGGAGCCAAGAGAGTCAAACTTCCAGAGTATCCACCAAGGGCAGTGAGAGAGGCGTTAATAAACGCATTTGCCCACAGGAATTATGCCATTCCGTCCGACATAAGGGTGTTCATATATTCCGACAAGCTTGTGATTCGGAACCCAGGTGGTTTAATGCCTGGCGTTGATTTGAGCGACCCGGAGCACGTGCCGAGAAATCCCAATCTATGCCAGCTGTTTTATGATTCTGGCTACATAGAGAAGTACGGCTATGGAATAAGGATGATAAGGGAAGAGTGCAAAAGGCATGGGCTTGTTAGTGTAGAGTTTAAAGTCTCGCCAAACAGGTTTGAGGTTGTGTTCAAGAAGCGCGCCGAGGAGCTTTTGGATGATGTTGATAAAAAAATACTCGAACTTCTAATGACTCCCAAAAGAAGTGGAGAAATAGCTGAAGTGATTGGTCTTTCAAAGCCCGCTGTACTGGAGAGGCTGAAGAAGCTTGAGAGTCTAGGGCTTATCAGAAAAGTTGGAAGAGGAGCGCATGTAAAGTACATCACCAAAGCTTAAGCAGAACAATTCAAGTTTCACGCCCTGTAGACTTTAGCGTTTGCAACCTTCTTTAAAATGGGAATATACGACATACCCGGGTTTATTCCCTTGCCATTTGTATCATAAATGTTAAGCTCAATGCCTTTCCTTCTCAATGCTTTTGCAAGCTCAATGATTTCATCTTTAATTCTCTTGCCAAAGAGAGGAACGTTTGCTTTTCCGTCGGTTATTAGAAATGCCCTAACTTTGATGGACTTATCTTTCATTCTCTCTCTGTTGGCTAAAAGTAAAAGATTGTATAAAGCAGAGCTGAGAGGAGTCCTTCCTCCAGTTGGAACACTTTCTATTTTTTCAAACACTTCCCAGTAGTTCTTAGTTGGCGAAACAAAAACCTCAGCCTCTTTACCCTTTGCAACTATCAAAGCCATTTTTGACTTCTTGATGTAGCCGTTCTCAACTAGCTTTTCCGCTATTCCCTTTGCAATGCTTATTCTTCTCTTCACCGCCATACTTCCGCTTGAGTCTAAGAGCAAAACCCAGAGCGTAGGAGCCTTTGCCTTCCTAACCCTAACGCGGACATCCTTTAGCTCAAGCTTTATCGGAGGCTTTTTTCCATTCAACACTGCCCAAATAGTCGAGTTGTAAAAATCAACATCCCTTATTTCATCTTTTGGGGGTAGGTAGGAGACAGGAATCCCCTTTGGAAAGTTTACCACAGTAATGCTAACGTCCCTTGAAGAGCGGTAGCCTGTAAAGTCGTTGCTCCCAAAGTTTTTGCTCTCTATCCTTGGGATTGTAGCTTCGCTTGAGCGAAAATTGTGCCCTAAATTTCCGATTCCTTGACTTTGAGACTTCTGGTTTCTCCTTTCACTTTTTTCTTCCTTTCTGTGCTCATGCTTATGGTCGTGCTTGTGATCATGATTGTGCTCCTTATCATCTTTAGGCTTTGGCGGCTTCATCTGGGGCGGCTTTTGGAAGGGCTTGTCCCTCAAGCGGTGCGGTAAAGCTAACTCCATAGCTTTTTCCAAATCCTCAAGAGAAACCCTCCTTCTTCCGTTTAAAGCGGCTATTGCTTTGGCAGTTTTTATTGTAGTGATTTCAGCTCTGTTGGTCTTTATACCTAAATTAATCACAGCCTCAGCTAAAAGCTTTAGCAAATCATCACTTATTTCAACTTTAGGCAAAAGCTCCTTTGCTTTAACAATCTTTTCTGTAAGCTTTTTCTCTTCGCTCTCAAACTTCTTGTAGAAGCTTATTGGGTCTTCATGAAATTCCTCCACTCTTTTAACTATCTCTATCCTATCCTCTGGGTTCATTGGTGCTGAAACTTCAACACACAGGCCAAATCTATCGAGGATTTGGGGTCTTAAGTCGCCTTCCTCTGGATTCATGCTCCCGACTAAGATAAAGCGGGCTGGATGTCTAAACGAGATTCCTTCCCTTTCTATCGTGTTCCATCCCATTGCTGCAACATCTAAGAGCGAATCGGCTATGTAGTCATCTAAGAGGTTGACTTCATCGATGTAAAGCACTCCCCTATTAGCCTCCGCTAATATTCCCGGTTGCAGAGCTTTTTTGCCCTCTTTTAAAAAGCGCTCTACATCAATTGTTCCAACCAATCTATCTATTGTAACGCTTAAGGGCAAATCAACAACCCTCATTCTTCTTTTGGCAATTGGTAAGCTCTCGCCTCTTCCATATCTCTCATAGCAGCTGTCGCACATCTCTAAGGGGTTCATTGGATTGCAGTTGAAGGGACAATCTGCCACAACTTCAATTTCGGGCAAAACGTTAGCCAAAGCCCTAACTAGGGTTGATTTCCCCGTTCCTTTGTCTCCTTTCAATAAAACTCCACCTATTAGCGGATTAACCGCTACACAGAGCAAGGCTAATTTAGCCTTTTCCTGCCCAACTATAGCAGAAAATGGGAAGATTAAGCGTTTTTCACGAGCTTCCATATTTTATCCACCTCCTCAATATTTTCACTCCAGTGCTCATCATCTTGGGCAGTGTAGATTTCAATCGTTCCACCTTGAACTTCCCCTTCACCAAGATGTTCCTCCAAAAGCCCCTCAATTTCAGAGTAAGCTTCCATAAGCCTTTCAATGAGCTCATCGCTCGTCTCCCACAAGCCGCGCTCATAAGCTTCAATCAAACGCCTTGCAATTTCCTCAATAGCGTAGGGATTGTGCTCCTCAAACCATCTCCTCATCCCTTCATCAAGAACATACTTTTGCGCTATTTCATCAAAAATCCAGTCTTCAACGAGCTTTGTTGTTGCTTCCCAGCCATAGAGATGAAGAATCTTCTTTGAGAACTCGCTCGCCCCTCTATAGCCGTGCTTCTTCATTTCTTCAATCCACCTGTCGTTGAGAAGCTTTGTCCTTGTTATTCTTTCAATCTCGACTTTAATATCAACAATTTTAGTATCGCTTATGTCTCTTGTATCGACCTGGATTATATCTACATCCTTGCCAGTTAGAGCATCTACCGCTGTTTTAAATCCACCGTGATAGGCAAAATAACAGCAGCAGTTCGTTAAGTCATGCTCATCGCTTATGTGGTTTCTATTGATTACGTCAACGCTTTTGAGGTTCAAAACCAATGATTCATGAGCTTCAATGCCAAAGGCATCTTTTCCATAAGCGTAGCCGCTCCACTGAATCCAAACCTTTGCTAAATCCTCCTCCTTTTGCCAACCCGATGACTCAACAGCTAAGTTTACACCAGCTCCATAAGCTCCTGGAGGAGCAGAGAAAACTCTAAACCTCGCAAACCTTTGGGCTTCTTCAAAACTTTTTCCTAGCTCAATTAGCTTTTTAATATGCTTAATGTAGTGCTTTCTAACGTAATTCATTTCTAACGGCTCATCCAAGATAACAACCTTTTCTATTGCTTCGTCGATGAGATATATGTAATTTGGCAAAGTATCTCTAACAATTCCGCTTATCCTAACCAGAACGTCAATCCTTGGCCTTCCGAGCTTTTCTAAGGGAATTACTTCAAGTTCAGAAACTACATCTCCTTTCCAGATAGGCTTAACTCCAAGCAAATAAAGAATTTGGGCTATTTGTTCGCCATCGGCTTTGTAACCGTCTATACTCCAAAGAACCTGCCCAATGCTTTCGGGATACTTCCCATGCTTCTTATTGTACTCTTCCAAGAGCTTTTCAGCAGTTTCAACCCCAATTTGCCAAGCTGCTTTGGTTGGCAAAGTTCTTGGATCAACTGCATAGAAGTTTCTTCCCGTTGGCAAAATCTCGAACTTCCCTCTCGTTATGGCTCCCGAAGGGCCTGGCTTTACATATTTTCCTCCCACACCTTCTAAAAAGCCATTATATTCCCTTTCGCACTCGACAACTTTTTGAGCAACTTCAAGGGCTTTTCTAAACGGTTCCTCAAGCTTTTCTTTCTCCTTAACTTTGAATCCAAACTTTTCAATTTCTTCCTCAATGACATCAAAGCCTTCTCCATTAAGCAAACGCTCTAAGCTTTTAACTGCTATCTTGTGGAAAATCTCCAACAATTCTCTGTTCGTAAATCCATTTGTAGTCTCTAAGGGGTTCTTTCTTATCTTGTCGTAGTCCGCGCCTATTGCCTCAGCTATCGCCCTTCTAATCGAAGGGGAAGCGTAGGAATCGTAAGCCATTGCCGTGGCAATGTATTCCGTCAATCTTTCGGGTTCTTTTGGTGGATACCCAAAGATATGAAGACCGAGATTAATTTGAGAACCTCTCATCAACTCAGCGTAGCGGTGGATTTCCTCTATCGTTTGCTCTTCATTTTCAGGGTTCGCTATTCTTATCTTGTTTCCTTCAGCTTCCTCCAAAATCTGCTCGTAAATCTTCTTTCTTCTTGCATCATCTCCCAGGCTCTTTGCCTTTGCATACTGATTCAAGAGCGAATCCAAATCATCCAAAACTTCAGCTATTGCCATTGGTGGATAAATGTGGTCTATTAGCGTTGCATAACTTCTTCTCTTGGCAATAACGCCCTCCATTGGATTTGAAACTACATAAACGTATAAGTGGGGAACGTCATCTAAGCTTGCCTCGGGAACACATGAAGGAGAAAGCCCAACGCTTTTCCCCGGCCTAAATTCTAAATAACCGTGAGTTCCAAAGTGAATCACAACATTGGCATTAAACTTCCTCGTTATCCACCTATAGACAGCCCACCACTGGTGAGGAGGAGTTATAGTCGGATCATGGAGGATTCTACAAACTTTTCCATCACACCTCGCCCCAGCACAGCCGAACTTTGGCTGCGGAGTAATGAAAACGTTTCCAAACCTTATTCCAGGAACAACGAACTTTCCATCATAAACCATTCCAACCAATGTTTTGTCCACTTTTCCTGTCAAAACGTCCTCTGGTCTTCCCCAATCTTTGACTATTTTTTCTTTTAAGTCCTCGGGAAGCTCATTGAACCACTCCAAATAATCCTCCAAGTTTACGAAGTCAATTGCCCCACCATTTTTGACGATTTCTTCCACACTTGTCCATCTAAACTCACTTATCGCTTTTTTCTCCAAAATCATTCTTATTAGCTCTTCTCCATTCTTTGGAAGCTCTTCCCCAACATAGTAGCCTTCTTCTTTTAGCCTGTGCAGAAGTCTAACTATGCTCTCTGGAACATCCAATCCCATTCCCACTGCAATGCCGGCTTCGAGTCCCTTACAAGGCGGATTTATCAAAACTATTGCTATTTTAACGTCTTTCTTTGGCTTTTTCCTTAGCTCAATCCACTTCTTCACTCTTTTGACGAGGTATTTTATGTGTTCTTCGTATGGTTCGCCCTTTTTGTAGCCCTCAATGTTTTTAGTTCCAGCTATAAATATCGGCTCAATTGCACCCGCGACTTCCGGAATTATCACCCCATAAACCTGCGTCATGTAATCAACGCCTTCTTTTTCCTTCCACTCTTTGAGGCTTTGATAATAAGAGCGAATTGGAGCAAATACTGGGACGTTTAGCTTTTCCAAATTATTTAAATCAACGGTGCCAAAGGAGATTAAACTTACCAGTGCCTCAATAATTGGTTTCCCATCTTTTATGAAGAACTCCTCAACTGCTTCACTCTTTTCTTTTCCGAGTCCTGTTGTTGAGTCTTTCCCATAGGCAAACACTGGAATAACCCCTAATCCTTCACTTTCAAGTGCTTTGATGAGCTCCTCAATCGGGCTGAATTCTCTGTAAAGCCAAGCACTCCTCCAGAATAGAACTCCAACAATTGGTCTCTTATTATAAACCTCCAAATATTCATCTAAACTCTCAAAAACCCCAAAATTTGGGTGGTAAATCCCATGCATTGGAACTTCTTTTGGCTCTTCATATTCTCTCTTTTCACCTGCCAAGTTTGCTAAAAACTTAGCTAAGTTCCTTAGATTCTCCTCACCACCGAGGACGTAGTAGGATTTAGCTTTAACTAAAATTTCTTGCGGAACGTTGTTTAAGCTGTCCATTGAAACAATCTTTGCTCTGCTCTTCCTTAGCGTCTCTACAACAACATCCGGAAGTTCGTGGGCATAAATGAAAATTACTTCTGCCCTTTCAACTTTTTCAAGCTCTTTCTCACAGTTCTGTTCTGTTAAAACAACTCCATCGATTTTTTCCTCTTTCAATATTTTCTCAAGCAAAGGCAAAGGTCTTGCACCGTAACCCAATATGAAGCAGATCATAAAACCACCCCCATCACAAGTATAAGGCACAGTATGATAGCACTCCGTGTTGCCATTGAGATGAGCATAATCTTCGTTCCATCTTTAGCTCCATATAGACCAACATAATAGGGAATCAGCACTCTTAGGAAAGTGATATTCGCGAGAACTGATCCAAGAAGGAGAGACCTTATTAGAGCTTTTTCACTTATTAATCCAGCTTTTAAGAGGTTTGCACCGAGAGTATAAGCCGCTATACTGCTTGCCATTGCACTTAATGCCACACTTATTTCTTCCGGCGAAAGAGGAAGGAAAGCTGCAAAATCTTTTACGAGAGAGGTTAAATACTCAAAAAACCCTGCTGCTATGAGCAAGGCGGTTATGTAAGTTGCCAAAACCATGGTTTTTAAAATCGGCATCGAGTGCTTCTTAGTTTTTGCTAAAACCTTTCTTAAAACTTTTTTAAATGGCTCTTGGGAATTTTTGGTGTGCTTTTGAACATTTTTTATTTGTTTTGGACTCTTAATTAAGAGTTTCCCAGCGAATGCAAAAACAGTTGTTTGAATAAATCCAATAAGAACCAAGATCCCAAAATAAAGCAAGCCAAGTGTCCCAAGCGTTGCCAGAAGAACTGGGATTAACGAGTTCCAGTGCCTAACCATTGCAGGAAATGCGTTCATAAGAGAGGCAATGTAGAGTTCTTTCTTGCCTATTTTTCCCTCTTTGTAAAAATCTATAAGCATGGCATTTCCTGCCCTTGTATTTAAAAACGCAGTTGCAAAGGCTAGAGCACACTCCTCTGGAAGATTTGAAAGCTTAACAAAAGGTTTCCCTATTGGAGAGAACTTGTTAATAACTCCTTTCTCAATTAAAAGCTCAGCTATGAATATGCCAACCAATAACCCGGGAACAGAGCGTTTTAAAAAGCTAAATGCTATTTCCGTTGAGGTTATTATCAAGCTCAGCATTAAACTACCTCCGTTTTTGGCATGATAACTCTAAATCCATTGAACTCCAAGATGTGAATTGGAACACCGTAAACCTCTTCAAGTATCTCCTCTCTCAAAATCTCGCTCGACTCTCCAACGGCTCTGATCCTTCCTTCCTTAACCAAAGCTATCTTATCTGAATAAATTGAAGCCAAATTTGGATCATGGAGTGTTAGAATTGCTGTAATTCTCTCTTCTCTTGCGAGTTTTTTAATAATCCCAAGGATTTTTACCTGATTTTTGAAATCCAAATGAGCGGTAGGCTCGTCAAGAAGAAGGACTTTTGGCTCTTGGACTAATGCTCTCGCTATTAAAATCAACTGTAATTGACCTCCGCTCAGCTGGGTATATGGTCTGTCTTTAAAGCGCTCCATTCCCAAAAGCCTGAGCTTTTCGAGAGCTTTCTCATAATGCTCATCTTTTGGACTCTCAAAAACGCTGAGCTGAGATGCCAAGCCCATAACGACGACATCTAAAACTGTGTACGGGAAAGGAGGATAATGGGATTGAGGAACGTAACCAGCTAACTTAGCCCTTTCCTTTAATGATAAAGAGTGAAAATCTCTGCCATCTATGAAGACGCACTTTTTCTTTGGCTTTAACAACCCATAGACATTCTTCAAAATCGTGGTTTTTCCACTGCCGTTTGGACCCAATAAAGTTAAAATCTCGCCTTCTTTAACCTCAAAGCAAACATTTTCAACGCTGAAATCGCCATAACTGAATGATAAGCCTTTAACTTTAAGCATGCCAACCACCGCCCGTCTTTCTCAATAGATAGGCAAAGAAGGGTATTCCAAGTAATGTGGTTAATATCCCGATTGGAATCTCATAAGTGGCTATTGATCTCGCTAAGGTGTCTGCCAAAACCATAAAAGAAGCTCCGAGGGTTATTGAGAGGGGGATTAGCTTCTTATGGTCGGGTCCAAAAGCCATTCTAACCATGTGAGGGATCATTAAGCCAACCCATCCAATTATTCCACAAAAAGCGACAGAAGCGGCTGTTATAAGTGAAACGATTAAGATAAAGGCAAACTTCAACTTTTCAGTCTCAACTCCAACGAGCTTGGCCTCTTCTCCAAAGGATAAAACATTCAGCTGCCAGCGCATTAGAGATATTATAATGCATCCAGCAAAAATAATTGGAAACGCTACTTTAAGGGAATGCCAATCAGCATTGGCAAAGCTCCCCATAAGCCAGTAAACCACACTCGCCAATTTTTCGTGCTCCATTAAAAACTTCAATAGTGACGTTAATGCGGAAAAGAACGCATTAACTATAACACCAGCCAAAATTAGGGATACTGGGGTTATTCTACCACCTATTTTAGCAAGAGACGTTGTCAAAAACACTGCAAGCAGAGCAAAAGCAAATGCTAAAGGAGTAACGCCCAAACCCAACGAGAGTCCTATGGCTAATGCAGCTCCAAAAGCTGCCCCAGAGGAAATCCCTAAAATATAGCTATTGACAAGGGGATTTCTAAATATTGCCTGCAGAACTGCTCCAGAGACTGCTAAAGCTGAGCCAACAATCATAGCTAAAAGAACCCGGGGAAGTCTTATTTTAAAGAGAACCGTTTGATAAACGCTTGGATATGGAATTTGAACATCAAAATAAAGCTTTCCAAGGGTTATTTTAGCCAAAACACCTGAAATAAGTTGGAGAGATTTTAAGAATGCCATATTTATTATGTCAGCCATTGGCATGTGATACGCACCGATAAACAGACTTATGAAGAATGCAAAGATTGGAGAGACTAAAAGAAAAAGAAAGAGAAATCTTCTCATCCTTTCACCCCTTTATCTTGTAGAACTTCTGAAGTATCTCATTGTAGATTGGCTCCCAGCCGGGATAGTATTCTGGATAAATTGCATGACCAAAGGCGTAAATTCCCGTTATGAACCTTGGTCCATAAAGAGCAGTTGCATCTTTCTTATATGAGCTCACTAATATCCCAACGACGTTTCCTTCTTTAACTGCTTTAATCTCCTGCCAACTTGGATCGCTCTTGATTTTCTCAACTGCTTCATTAAGTCTCTCTGCTTCCCAGTCAACAACAATTAGAATGTCGGTTTTATCTCCAAAGTATGCTATGAGCTTTTCTAAGTCAAGCTTTAGGTAAGGTCCTCCCTCGTTGACATCAAAGGCTAAGTTGTGTCCTCCCACAAGCTCAGCGGTTTCAGCATAAGCACTTCCTCTTGTAGAGACAGTTATTGTCCCCGTTGCATATTTACCAGTAATTGATGAGCCGTAAACTATAAGCACGTTTTTCTTCTCCTCTTCTGGTATTTTGCTCGCTATTTCAAGGGCTTGATTATAATAGCGCTCCAAGAAGCTTGCCAGTTCTTCGGCTTCCCTCTCTTTATCAAAGACCTTTCCAAGCACTCTTATTATCCTAATGTTCTCATATGGCATTTCTGTTCCTGTCTTGTTTGAATCAGGAATTCCAAAGGCTAAAACTGGAATGCTAAGCTCTTCTGCTCTCTCAAATAGTTCCTTTTCCTTTGGCTCAAATGAGCCCCACCACAAGCCCATTACGATCAAATCTGGCTCTAAGCCTGCAACAGTTTCCCAATTAATACCTTTATAAACAGAGCCAATTTGCGGCTTTTGCTTAATGCTTTCTGGTAAGAATTGGTCCTTTGGTGTGTACTTGTCAATTCCCACTATTTTGTCATCTAAGCCTAAGCAATGCAAAACTTCAGCCCAATAACTGCTTGTAATGATGACTCTTTCGGGAACTTTTTCAAAGGTCACCTTTCTTCCAGCAGAGTCCATTACTTCCACTTTTACCTCATAGCTAAGCCCGTAGAACTTCTCAAATAACTCCTTTGCAATTGGCTTCCACTCTGGGTAATACTCTGGATAAATTAGTCCACCCATTTGGTAGACTCCCACGACTATCCTTGGTCCCCAGTCTAAGAATCCTTTAGAACCAGCCAAAATTCCGTAAACGTGACCTTCCTTAACTGCTTTAATCTCTCTCCATTTTGGGTCGCTTTTTATATTATCCACAGCTTTTTCAAGCTTCTCTTGATTAAAGGAGGTCACTATTATTACATCAGCTTTGTCTCCCCAATATGCAATAATTTTTTCCAAATCAAGCTTTGGCCACTGAGTATCGAACTCTTTGTCAAAAGCCAAGTTGTGAGCACCAACGAGCTCAACAATGCTTGCCCAGGCACTTCCCTTTGCATAAACTGTGATTGGGCCGTTTATGTCTTTGGGAGCATTTATGATAATGACGTTCTTCCTCTCATCGTCTGGGATTTGGCTGGCTAGTTTGTTCACTTCTTCCAACTTGCTCTTCATCCAATTTGAAAGCTCTTCAGCTTTCTCTTCCTTTCCAAAAACTTTCCCCAAAAGCTCAACAACTTTAACGTTATCCTTCACACTTTTGGCGGTTAATGCTATAACTGGAATGCCGATTTCTTCTGCTTTCTCAATCGTCTCCTTGTCCTTGTATTTGCCGCCATACCAGTCAGCGATTATTAAATCTGGCTCTAAACTTGCAACACTTTCCCAATTAAGACCTTTAAATGAACTCCCTACTGCTGGCTTTTGCTTAACTTCCTCGGGGATATATGGATTATTTGGAACGTACTTTCCAATGCCAACAATTTTATCATCTAAACCAAGTATGTGGAGAATCTCAGTCCAATAACCTGTTAAAACAATTATTCGTTCGGGAACTTTCTCTAAAGTCACTTCTCTTCCTGCAAAGTCTGTGATTACCATTTTTTCTTGAGTTTCTGTTTGAATATGGGATGCACTTGTTGTCTTTTCTTGGATGGTTGAAGTGGATGTTGTTTCCATTGGAGTCTTTTGGACGCATGCACTGCTAAATGCTAGGATGGATATTACAAGCAGCGCCAACAACACCTTGCTACTTTTCATGAATTTCACCACCAATCGTGCTACTAATTTTTATTTTAGTAATATCACAAAAAGCTCAAAGCGTGGATTTTTAACGCTTTTTAAAACAGACAGTTGGCAACCAAAGGTTGATCAAGGATACTAACTGCTAATTAAGCCGAAATTAAAACTTAAAAGAAGAAAAGAGCTCAAAACTTTAGTCCATGTCAGGAATTAATTCATAGATGTCTTGAGGCTTTTGGGCAACAATGTCGCCTCTCTTAACAAATTGCACTGCTATTAATGCTAAAACGAAGAATATTGTTGCAAAAACAAGCAATGAAGAGTAGCCAAAGTAATCTATCGCTATTCCAGATAATGGCGGTGCAAAAATATTAGCCGCCATTGAGAAGAAGTAGTATAAGCCAGTGTAACCACCCACCTTTTCTTCTGTCGTCATGTCAACGACCATTGGAAGTGAGTTAACGTTAATTAATCCCCATCCAAAACCACCAAGTAAGAAAAGCCCAGAAAACGCTTTAACCACAAAATCCGTTGATATTTTACCACTTGTAGCTTGTAGACCTAAGTAGAGGGCTATTATCATCACCGCTGTAACGATTATAAGACCTAAGCTCATTGTCCTCTTTCTTCCAAATCTTCCTCCAATGAAACCGGCGGGAATTGAGAACACCATGAAGCCTAATGCAAAGATACCCAACATAAAAGCACCTGTGCTTTCCTTAATCCCGAGCTCGAATTTTGCATAGCTTGTGAAGAAGGTTTCTACTGAATTAAAAGCTATAAACCAGAGAAATATTGCTAAAAGCATGAAGAACAAACTTTTTTCTTGACTTGCAAAGACATCTTTAAGGTTCTCTTTTAGCTCACCAAAGCTTTGGTTAAAGGTTTCTTTAAATGAAATCTTCTTAGTTTTTTCTTTAACCCTGTATTCTTCTGGCTCTTTAATGAAGAGAACGACCAAAATGTTTGCTATCAACATTAAAGCAGCACCAACATAGAAAGGCAAAGCATAGTTAATGTCATAGAGAACTTTTCCACCAAAGTAAGCAAAGAGTGCCCCCAATCCTCCCATGAAATTGATTATACCGTTAGCTTGACTTCTAAACCTTGATGGTGTTATATCAGGCATTAAAGCTATAACTGGTGATCTAAAGAGTGCCATAAAGAAGTTCATGAAGATAATCGTTCCCATCATAAGAGCTAAAACCTGATATCTTCTTGCTATCGGTATCAACGCAAAGAACAAAGCTGCTGATGGTGCTCCAATCATTATATATGGCATTCTTCGTCCCCATTTTGTTCTCGTTTTATCGCTTAGTGCACCGATATATGGAAGCATCACTATGGCAAAGATGTTATCAATGACCATGACAATACCAATGATAAAAGAACTCAATGCAAAGTCTTTTAGGAAAATGGGAACATAAGCATTGTATAACGCCCAAATTATGCTTATTCCAAAGAAACCAAAACCAAGTAAAAATATCTTCCCATAATTAAACTTTTCCTCCATTATTGCACCTCCCTGATGATTGTTGTACAAAAATAAAAATAATCAATTTAGATTAAAATAGTTTTTGGATGAACGTCAAAGAAAAAAGATGCAGAATAAGAATTGCTGGCATTATGACAAAGCTTAGCTTTTCAATGGACTGCCAAACTTATTCAAATGAACTCTTTCCCACATTATCTCCCTTTCGCTATGCCCTTCTTTCTGTTCTGCTGGATAACCCACTCCAATGATGCAAAGCACTCTAATTTCTTGTGGGATGTTTAAAAGCCTTTTAACATAATCTTCAGCACTCTCATTTTCATTGTGCATTCTGTCTCTCACATGCCCCCAACAAGCACCTAAACCCAATGCCGTTGCTGCTAATTGAATGTGTTCTGCAGCTATAGATGCATCTTCTACCCAAGCAGATGTTTCTTCAGCACAAACAACTATAGCCAAAGGCGCTGTTTCTAAGAACTTTGTTGCCCTTCTCGTATTTGCTAACGCTTTAATTAACTCTCTATCTTTAACAACGATGAAGTGCCAGGGTCTGCTATTCCTTGAGCTTGGTGAATAAAATGCGGTCTCTAAAATCTTGTCTATAAGCTCGTCAGGGACATCTTTTTCTTGATACTTTCTTATGCTTCTCCTTTTCTTAACAACTTCAAAAAATTCCATCTTACTCACCATAGAAAGCCTTCTTGTAAAGTTCTTTAATCTCCTCAATGCTTGGCTCAACTGGATTAAAGTTTATCAGAGGGTCGCCATAAGCTTTTTGGCTCATGTCTTCAAGTTTGGCTAAAAACTGATCTTCGCTAACTAAATCACCCAATTTTGGAACTTCAAGCATTTCATTAAGTTCTTTTACAACTTCAATTAGCTCTTGAGCAGTGTTAAAGCCGAGTTCTCTTGCTATTTCAGCGTATCTTTTTCTTGCATAATCAATTTTCATGTTAAACTCCATAATATATGGATTGAGAATTGCATTTAAGAGACCATGCGACGCCATCCAGGCTCCTTTGTGACTCATAGCATGACAGAGTCCTAAACGAGCATTTAAAAATGCAATTCCAGCCATAGTTGAAGCATAGTGCATCTCTTCCCTTGCTTTTTCCTCGCCGTTAACTGAAAGTGGGAGATATTTAAAGACACTCTTAATGACTTTAATTGCCAAAGCATCACTAAAAGGAGTTGCAACCGTTGAAACGTAAGCTTCAATGGCATGGACTAAAACATCCAATCCAGAGTTTCTCGTTACTCCTTTTGGCATTGTCATTGGTAACCTTGGATCTAAAATGGCAAACTCTGGTGCAATTTCAAAAGAAACAAGATTGTATTTAACATCCCCTTTCTTTAAAACCGAAGCAGCAGAAACCTCGCTCCCAGCGCCGCTTGTTGAAGGAATCGCCACTAATGGTGTCTTAAGCTTTGGAATTGGTTTTGGTTTTGAAAAGCGATCAAGAAAGGCTATTTCTTCAAATTTGAGATTGGGCGCATCATAAAAAACTTTAACCGCTTTTACAACATCAATAACACTCCCACCACCTAATGCTATAAACAAATCAGGATTAAATTCCTTAACCTTTGGCAAAATATTTTCAATATACTCATAGCTCGGTTCCGCTGGAACTCCTAAAATCACTTCATTTTCAGCTCCTGAATCTTCAACATAATTCATGACTTCATTTAAGAAACCATGGATTCTCATTGATTTGCTTGAAAAGATTAGAACTCTGCTATAGTTCTTTGCAACACTCTTAACATAACTTAAACTCCCTTCTCCAATAACAATTCTTGTTTTTAAGCTAAAGAATCTCATGAGCATCACCAGAATGAATAAGGAGAACCAAGTTAAAAAGATTAGTCACTTGAAGTTTTGCCTAGTAAAATTTATAAATATTATAGGTCTTTAATATTTTATATTCATGAAATAATTGCTGGTGATTAAAATGCCCAACATAGGCGTTAACTCATGCATAGTCAGGGAGATAACAGGAAGAGGATTAAGCTTAGATGAGCTTAGAATTGATTTAATTGAGGTTGGCTTTGATGATTTGCCTCTAGTCACTGAAAAAGGGATTAATATGGATAGTGTTGAGCTTCTTAGGACGCTCGATGTTGGATATACTCTTCATGCCCCAACTTCAGATGCAAGAACTGTAAGAGTTAATTTGGGAGTTAAGAGCGAGAAAAACATTAAAATCATGGGAAATGTTCTTAAAATTGCCTCATTACTAGATGCCGAATATGTTGTTGTTCATGGTGGGGATGTTAATGGTTCGTACCATAAAGCTTTTTTGAACACAATAGAACAGCTTAAAGTTATAGCCAAGATGGCTAAAGATTATTCCATAAAATTAACCATTGAAAACCTTTGTGATAAGAGAATAGGTGCTTTGCCCTATGAGCTTTTTCCCTTTTTAAACTTAGGATTAGGTTTAACATTTGATACCGCCCATGCCTTTTTAATATCTAAAAAATATGGCATTCCCTATGAGGAATACTTTAAACTTATGAGTTATGCAGATCATATTCACTTACACGATAACAACGGAGTTGTAGATGAACACAGAGCTTTGGGAGAGGGAATTATAAATCTAGACCATGTCATGAATGGTCTGAGAAATATAAACCCGAAGAACATAATTCTTGAGATAATAAATTACAGCAAGCCTGAGAATATTATTAGAAGTATTGAGATTGTAAGATTTCAGAGATTCCCCTATATAAATAGAGCGGAAAAGGTAAGAGCAAGGGCTTAAAGCCCAAACAACCTCCTTAGATTCCTTTCAAACGGTGGATAAACAACACCCTTTTCTGTTATTATTCCTGTTAAATATTTGTGCGGTGTAATATCAAAAGCTGGATTATAAACATCCACATCTGGTGCTATTTTGCAACCTCCACAACCCAAAACCTCTTCTTTTGCTCTCTCTTCTATTGGTATTTCCTTTCCACTTTTTAAGCTTAAGTCAATAGTCGATGTTGGGGCAACCACAAAGAAAGGTATCTTGTGCTCTTTAGCCAAAATCGCTAAGGAATAAGTCCCTATCTTATTTGCAAAGTCCCCATTGGCAACTATCCTATCAGCACCAACGATTACATAATCAACTAAACCTTGCTGCATAACGAAGCCTGCCATATTATCGCAAATGAGCTTTAAAGGAATTCCATCATAAGAATACTCCCAAGCCGAAAGGCGAGCACCTTGTAAGACAGGTCTAGTTTCATCGACCCATAAAAGCTTGAGCTTCTCTTCTTTATGCATTACTCTAAGAACAGCACCAACTGTGCCAAGATGCACCGTTGCTAGACTTCCAGCGTTGCAGTGAGTTAAAACACTTCCTTTGTCAAGAATCTCACTCCCAACATGCCCCATTTTTAAGTTAGCTTCAACATCTTCATTCGCTATTTTTTGAGCTTCATTAATTATTAACTGCTTTATAGTTTCTAGGCTCTCTTCACCGTGCTCCTCTACAAGCTTTTTGATCCTATTCAAAGCCCAAAACAAATTAACAGCTGTTGGTCTTGTGGATTTTAAAGCTTCATAAGCTCTCTCAAATTCACTTAAAAACTCTCCCTTTGTTTTTGCCTTGCTTTTGTGGGCAAGTAGAGCTAAACCAAAAGCCGCTGTTGCCCCAATAGCTGGAGCACCTCTAACTTGCATTGTTTTTATTGCTCTGGCAACCTCTTCAACTGTGTTTAGTGAAATGACTTTGAATTCTTTTGGCAGAAGAGTTTGGTCAATTATGAAAACTCTCCCATCCTTAAATTCAACGCTCCTTGGGAGCTTTGTAAGTTCTTCAGGCTTATACCTCAATTCCATATCCCTACCTCCAACTATTCTTTGCGTTAAGGGTTTAAAAGAATAAGCAAAAATTAGGATGGTGGTTTCATGAAGATCTTTGTAAGCGGAATGCCTGGAGTGGGAAAGACAACTTTAATTTTGAAGGTTAGTGAAGCCTTAAAATCCCGAGAATGGAGAATTGGAGGAATAATAACTCAAGAGGTACGGGAAAGAGGGAAGAGAGTTGGCTTTAAAATTATAGCCCTCGACACTAGGGAGGAAGGAATCTTAGCTTGGGAAGGCTTTAACGGACCAAAAGTTGGTAAATATGGGGTTAATTTGAGAGATTTGGAAGAAATTGGGGTTAAAGCTGTTGAAAGAGCAATAGATGATGCTGATTTAATTATAATTGATGAGATTGGAGCAATGGAGCTAAAAAGCAGAAAGTTTGGAGAAGTCGTTGAAAAAGCTCTAAAAAGTGATAAGCATTTATTGGCTGCTGTTCACAGGAGATTAACCCAAAAATATTCAAAATATGGAATGCTTTACATTTTAACCCGCGAAAATCGGGAGAGAGTTTTAAGCGAAATTCTGGAGTTCTTTAATAAACCAACATAATTATGGTATTAAATAATTACGTAATTAAACAATTATTCAAGAGCTGCCAGGAGGATAGGCTTTCCATCAATAGTGGAGATTTTTGCCTTAACTCCATAAACCCTTTCCAGTATATCTTCTTTTAACTCAAACACTTCCCCACTCCATTCAATTGAGCCGTTATGTAAAAGCATTAGCTTATCTGAATACTGCAAAGCTAAATTTAGGTCATGCATAACCGCTACGATGATCTTTTCATCTTTAAGCCTTGTTAAAAGCTCCATAATTTGCAAGGCATGGTTTACATCTAGGTGAGAAGTAGGCTCGTCTAAAAGTATTATTTCACTTCCTTGGGCTAATGCCCTAGCTATTAAAACAAGCTGATATTCTCCGCCACTTAGGTTTGTTATAAACTCCCTCCTTCTCTCCCACATCCCTACGAGCTTTAAGGCTTTTTTGACATCTCCACCAGTTGCATAGGTTCCAAGTTCCACAAACTCTTCAATTGTAAAGGCAAATTCTGGAAGGGAATTTTGAGGAACATATGTAATGTATTTAGCTCTCTCCTTTGCTGGAAGCTTTGTTAGATCAAGTCCGTTATATCTCACGTAGCCTTTTCCTTTTAAAATTCCCACCATGCATTTTAGAAGAGTTGATTTACCAGCTCCATTTGGACCAATAATAGCTAAAAGCTCTCTTTTTTGAGCGAAAAAGCTAACATTTTTTAAAACCTCTCTCTCGCCATAGGAAAACCTAAGGTTAACTTCAAGTTGTTTTTCCTGCTTAGGCATAAAGTTCACCCCTCTTTCTCTTCATTAAAAGATAAATGAAGAATGGAGCCCCAAATAAAGCTGTTATAATTCCAACTGGGATTTCTGAAGGCTTTAACAAGATTCTTGCTAATAAATCTGCAAAGACCATTAAAGAACCTCCAAATAAAGCCGATGCAGGCAAAAGCTTCCTGTGATTAGGTCCAAAAATTAAACGCATTGCATGGGGACTTATAAGACCAACAAAGCCAATAATTCCAGAAGTTGAGACTGCAAAAGCCGTTAAAAGTGAAACAACGAAAATTATTGCCTTTCTGTAAAAGCTTAAATCCAGACCTAAAGCTATTGCTTCCTCACCGAAGAGAAGTAAGTTAAGCTCTCTCCACTTATACATTAAAAATGAAAATCCTAAAAGGGATGAGAATAGCACGAGCTTAGCATCGCTCCAAGTCGCACCATTGAATGTTCCCATTAACCAAAAGATAGCATTATGAATTCTCTCTTTTCCGACATACAAAAGATAAGACGTCAAAGCATGGGCAAAAAAGCCAAAAGCAATTCCCGCTAAAAGCAATGTGTCAACTGGAATATGTCCATCAACTTTTGATATGTTGTAAACTAGAAAAACTGAAAGCAGAGCAAAGAGAAGGGCAAAAATACTCATATACCTTGGAAAGAACAGAGCGGCTATTGAAGCTCCAACTGCAGCTCCTCCAGAGATTCCCAAAATATAAGGATCACCCAAGGGGTTTTTAAATAAGGCTTGAGTTGCAACACCCGCAGAGGCTAAGCTCAAACCAACTAAATAAGCAAGGATTACTCTTGGTAGTCTAATCTCCCAGATTATTGTAAAGTACGTTGTGTCTAGTTCTTTTAAAGGTTCAACTCCAAAAACAAAAAGCAATTTAGAGATCTCCATTTTTACTCCATAAATAATGCTTTTCAGAATTAAAGAAAAGGATATACTAACTGAACCAAAGGCTATCCCTAAGAACATCAGCAACACTGAGGCGATTATAAGGATTATCACTTTTTTCATAGTATTCCCCTTTGGATTTTTTGTCCAATTAAAAATCGTTATGTTGACTTAAAAATCTAACCCAAAAGAAACCCTATAAATGATGAGAGAATATAAAGACTTGGTGGGTAAGATGAAAAAAAGATACATAATAACCATTTTAATCATTTTGCTTACACTTAGCACTACCATTAGTCCCGTAAGTTCCCAAGCTTTTGTTAAAAATCCAAAACCTCCCCTTATAATAGTGGGCAATCCATACCCAAAATACCTCTCACTATCACCAAACGAGACTTACACAGTTTACCTATATGTAGCCGATGATGTGGAAATTAGGGAGACAAAGCTTTACTACAAGGTCAACGATGGGGAATGGAAGTCTATTTACGCAGTTAGAGCAACTATTAATGAAAACGAAGAAATGTATGAGTCAATAGTCAGCAAATTCACAACCAAAGAATTCAAGTTCACAACATTTTATGGAAAGGCTACAATTCCCTCTCAAAAACCGGGTTCAAGGGTTTACTTTAAAGTTGTTGCCCAGGATGCTGAAGGGCACATAGTAGAGAGTCAAATTGGAACTTACATAGTTTCTAACCCTGAAGGAAAAAGAGTAATGGTAGTTGATCCCTCAGTCAAATACAGAGCTTTTTTAGAAAATATGCGTTTTATAAAAGAGATGATAAATTACACGAAAGAGAAATACTTCTATGACATGAGTGAATACCAGAAAACAGTTGAATTTTTAGAACCTTTTGAAAACTCCAGCCAAAGTTTTCTAAGAGAACACCATTGGGAGCTTTTAGCTAAAGATTATAATATCATAATCGTTTCCCCAGAAGAAGTCGCGAATGCACTTAAAGAGTTTAAGCCAGAGGTAATTATCTTGTCAAATCTATGGATAAAGGAGTGGGAGCTTTCAAAGGAGGAACTTAACAGCCTAATTAAATATCTAAGAGACAACAACTGCGGACTAATTGTTACCCATGGGACTCTATATGATGGGATTTCCTGGAAAGAAGGGATTAATTATTTAGGATCAACTCTCCACATAGGTGGGATAGAGGCTTATAACGATGAAAGCATTGCAACTTTACTTGGATTTGAACTTTTGCCAATATTAGAAGGGGCTAAACTAAAGTACGCTGAAAATAAGCCTCACTTGGCAGAAATTCCAACTCTTTTGCCCTTCCTTCCATCAAAAAGCAAGTTAAATATTAGAAATAAGGGAATAATATCAAGCATAGGCTTATTAAGCTTTGAGGGCGAAATTAATGCGGCTTTTGGATGGCAATATCTGCTCCCAGCAGAAAGCTTGCCCTTTGCAAAGAGCAAAGTTAGGGAACTAAAAAAGAGCGTCAAAGTAAGAGTAAAGGAGTTCTCAGAACTTCAAGAGAAAGTTTTTGGAGTTTCTTTATATACAAGAAACATTTATGCCCTCGACTTTCCTTTTGTTGATGCAATTTTGAATATTCAAATCAAAGACACTCAAGTTGAAATACCTGTAGGTACTGATGTCCTAATCTTAGAGCCTCCTCAAGAGATCATTGAGAGGGTCAGGCTCTTAAAGGCGATAAACAGGGATCTAATTGATATAAGTGCCCTTTCAAGCGATTACCTGTTAACCATCATAACCAGAGATGAGAGGCATAGAAAAGATGGAATTAGGAGTGTATACATTTCCTTTGAGATAGAAGCCGGAGGAAAAGAGAGTTTTGGTGTTTTGAAAGATCTGATAGCATGGGCTTCAGATTTTAAGCAAATCCAATATTTAGTTCAAGAGCCACAAGTTGTTCTGTTAGCTAACGACATAGATTGGGAAATCAAAGGAAAAGAACTTTTTGAACAGTTTAAGTCCATAGGGGCAAATATTAAGAGAGTTAAGCCATCAGAATTTGAGATTTACAAAAACTCAAGAGTCGTGGTGATTTTAGGAGGACCAAAGGCTTATGATGGTATCGGAGACTATGTGAAACAAGCATTAAACGAAGAAGAACAGCTAAAAATAATCAGAGGGGAGGAAGGGATATTTATAAAGAGGGATGTTTGGAATAAGAAACAAGTTGTGATAATAATTGCGGGAAGAGATAGGAATCAAACTGGGGCAAAGGTATTGCTTTATCAAAAAGGCATAAATGAAAAGTACATAGACCTTTTGGCAGAGTTCAGTTTAAAGTGACGTCCTATTTGAATTTTTTCTACATTTTTAATTAAAAACTTTGGATAAAGCCCGTCAAAGTCGTATATTTGCTCAAAAACATGGATAAGTCTCAATCAGATGCATACAAGCGAAAAGTTTTTAAATCATCATCAATGTTATGAGATACGGAACTGCCCCGGTGGTGTAGCCCGGTCAAACATGCGGGCCTTTCGAGCCCGCGCCCCGGGTTCAAATCCCGGCCGGGGCACCAAAATTTCTAAAGCGCTGTTCTGTAAGTAAATTAAAAATCAAAAAGCAAACCTTTTAAATTTCTTCACTTACCTTCTTTCGATGCTTATGCTTGGTGTTAGAGTTCCTCTCAAAGAAGGCGAAAAAGTTAGAAGAAGACTTTTAGAGCTTGGAATTTTGAATAAAGAATATAAAATTAAGAGAGAAGGAGAATTCTTGATCTTCCCAATAACAAAGTCTATTGAAGGCTTTGAGATAGTTGAGACTAATTTTGAGAAAGCCCAAAAAAGACCTTTTAGTTATAGAGAGATTGTTAACGTGCCTGAGAAGTTAAAACCCCTCTTACCTTCCTCCTTCGATATCATAGGTGATATTGTCATTATCGAACTTCCAGAAGAGCTGATTCCATATGGAAAAAATATTGGTGAAGCAATTTTAAAAGTTCATAAGCATATAAAAGCTGTTTTCATGAAAGGGAGCAAAATTAGTGGAGCATATAGGGTTAGAGAGCTAATTCATTTAGCTGGCAAAAAAAGAACAGAAACGATTCATAAGGAAAATGGCATAAGGTTAAAGCTTGACGTTAGCAAGGTTTATTTCTCCCCAAGATTAGCGACTGAGAGAATGAGGATCTTCAAAAAAGCTAAGAAAGGGGAGATAGTCTTTGACATGTTTGCTGGAATTGGTCCCTATGCAATCCTTTTAGCTAAAAAAGTAAAATTGGTTTTTGCTTGTGACATAAATCCTTGGGCAATCAAATATTTGAAGAAAAACAAGAACCTCAATAAAGTCAATAATGTAATCCCAATTTTGGGTGATGTTAGAGAAGTTGCAGGACAAATAAGAGCTGATAGGGTAATAATGAACTTACCCAAATTTGCCCATGAATTCTTAAAAGAAGCTATTTTAAGTGTAAAGAGCGATGGAATTATCCATTATTATGGATTCTCTCATGAGGATAACCTTTTTGGAGAGCATGAAGAGAAAATTAAAACCATCGCAGAGAAGCTTGGTAGAAGAGTCGAATTTTTAGAAAGAAGGGTTGTAAGACCCTATGCACCATATCAATACAACATCGCTATAGACTTCAAAGTTCTTTAATTTCACGGTTTCTTTAGTTTGGGCTTTAAATTTGGTTCAAGAGAGATTGCATTGTTTATTTTTGAGAAATCTACCTTGCTTATTGCATCCATAGGAGCTGGAATTCCCTTATCTTTCTCTTTTTCCACAACCCAACTAATTTTATCTCCAATTTCAACATTTAAATGCTTTACAACACCTTCTGGAGTCTCCACAATATATTTAGCGCTATCTTTTGGTATGTAAAGGCGCCAAGGCTTCAAGTTTTCAACAAAGTCCACAACGTTTCTGTTTGTATCCAAAAAAATTACATCTATGCTTTGGAGCATGAGAAACATGTGAACCGATGCCCCTAGTTGAGTCTCATATGGAAGAACAAATACTAAAGCGTAATCTATCTTGGATTTAAGCATCAAACCCCTAAAGCGCTTAAAGAAATTATCAGCTAATTTAACCCGTCCATGCCAGACTTTGTTTTTTGTCTCATTGATGAGCATGTGTATTTTTACCTTCTTCAGGTTGATAAGAATTGTGCCTAAAACTTTTTAAAGGACTAAAATACACTCGCTAAGGGCGATGGCGTCCGCCCGGGCTTCGAGCCCGAACCGCCCGTAAGGGCTGATGACGCCTATTCTACAACTCCTTGGAGGCGGTAGAATGGGCTCGGAGCTTGAATTAGGTAAATACATTAATGTCAACTTAGTTTTAAAATACCTTGAAGAGAGGAGAAATGAAGATGGTGGTTACTGCTTTGTTTCCCTCTTAGATGAGACAAACATAAACGACACCTACTATGCAGTGAAAATCTATGACCTGCTTGGATTAGAAGTTCCAGAAAAAGAAAAGACAATTGAGTTCCTTTATGAGTCAACACAGTCGTATAGAGCTACAGTTGCTTTAGCAATGGGAATTGAAGCACTGACAATTTTAGGTGCAAAGGATTTAGCAAGGGGCAAGGTAGAGTTCGTTTTTAACAAATACAATCCTCTAAAAGATCAGTTTGCTGTGGGACTGGGTGGCAGTGAAGAATTTGGAACAGCAACTCCTCTAGAGGCAACATATTGGGTTTTAAAGGCTTTAAAAGCGATTAATTACAAGCTTGAAAATGATGTTAAAGAAAAAATCAGAGAATTTATTGAGAACTTTAGAAAGGGAGAAGGGTATGGAACCACACAAGCAACGACGACCATGACATATCAAGCATTGTTTTCGTTAAATTTCTTAGGCTACAACACCTCAACAAGATTTTTCAAGAAATGTGAAGTTTATGGGGGATTTACAGAAGTTCCTCTTTCTTTGCCACCCTACCTAGAGCCTACCTTCTATGCAATTAGAGGGCTAAAGATGGTTAAAGACAAGCCAAAATATATTAAAGCACATATAAACTTCATTAAGGCACTTCAGAATTCAAATGGTGGCTTTAGACGCTCCTCAGAACTGGGAATATCAAACTTCCAGAATACCTACAGGGCATTAAAATCCCTAGCTGAGCTTTTAACCTTCTAATTTAATTTTTGAGGGTTAAAAATGGACATAATTGGGATTCGATTAAAAGATGCCCTTGAAAAAGCAGGATGTCCAATTTGCAATATTCTCAAAAAATATGAAACCGATTTGATAGAAGAGATACTTTACGAACATGTTAATAACCCGAGTGTTAGGGAAAAGTTTAAGAAAAGCCTTGGTCTCTGCACTTATCATGCATGGAAGCTCGAGAGTATAGCATACTCAAATCCACTTTATGGTAGCTTAGGAGTTGCTATAATTTACGAGCACATGCTTTCACTTTATTTAAGCTCACTTAAATGTCAAAACAAAATAAAAGAGAGGAAATGCTTTTTGTGCAAATCTGTGGAGGAGAAAGAAGAACATACAATAGGAGCATTGGTTGATAGGATTGAAGAACTCTTTGGTTTTTATGAAAGCTCTAAAGCAATATTCTGCAAAGAACATTACACCATGCTTTACGATAAGCTTAAAACAGAGAATCCTCAAATGAGCGAGAGGTTAAGAAAAGTCCAGATCAGAAAACTCGAAACCCTTGGAGAGAGATTAAACAAATTCATAGAAAAATTCGATTACCGTTCAACAGAATCACCAACTAAAGATGAGATTATGTCTGTTACATTGAGTATTGAAAGCCTGAAAGGACTGCCTTTGGGAATAAATTTCACGAGGAGAAGAAAAAAGAGGTCTCTCCTGAAAGATATCTTCAATGAATATTAAAGCAGCTAACAGGAGGTATTGCAATGAACGTCAAAATTTGGCTAGCACTCGCAATAGGTGGAGCATTGGGAGCTTTGACTAGGTACTGGATTTCAGGTTTAGCTCCACTCTACAAAGGCTTTCCTTTGGGAACCCTAATTGTCAACAGTTTTGCAAGCTTTATTTTAGGTTATCTCTATGGTCTGCTCTTTTTTGGTTATGATATCTCTTCAAATGCTCGATTATTCCTCGGAACGGGCTTCTGCGGTGCATTAAGCACTTTTTCAACTTTTTCCTATGAGACCTTTAGGCTTTTAAGGGAAAGAGAGTACAGCTTAGCCTTCCTAAATATTTCGGCAAATGTTATAATAACAATCAGCTTAGTATTCTTAGGCTTTATTTTAGCTAAGAGGTGATTTTTATGGTTGAAGTTGAGCACTGGAACACTTTGAGGATGAAGATTTACATTGGAGAAAGTGATAATTATAAGGGAAAACCTCTATACAAGGCGATTGTTGAAGTGCTTAGAGAAAATAGCATAGCTGGGGCGACTGTTTATAGGGGAATTTTAGGATTTGGAAAAAAGAGTAAAATGCATTCAGCTGATGTCTTGAGGCTTTCAACCGACCTGCCCATCATAATTGAGGTAATAGATATAGGCTATAGGATCGAAAAGGCTTTTCAATTAATTAAGCCCATGATAAAAGATGGTCTAATAACTGTTGAGCCTGTAACTGTAATTTGGGTTGGTTCAAAGGAAGAAGTCGCAAAGTTTGAGGAGGGGCATGCTATAAGGAAAAGCTAAGCCTTATAAACCACGTTACTTCCCCAATGTTACTACCATTGTGTGGCTAACTGCTAAAGGGTTCAGATTCTACAAAATCTTTAAGAAGTATGAGCAAAATACTTTATAGGATGGGACATGGTGTTGCAAAATACACAGCTCATTCAATGGGCTGTGGACATACTTGAACTTATAGGATTAACTCTCATGGTCATAATATTAAACAAGTTTAAAGAAGAGTTTGTCTTTCTTTTTGGAAAAAGAAATACAAAGCTGCTCATGATAGGTTTGGGGGTTATAGTACTCTCTAGCATTGCTGATATTTTAAACGAAATTGTTAAAACAACACTTACAAACGTTTTAGACGATATTCTTCTCATTATTGCTGTAGGTATAATATCTTATGGGCTCTACTCTGTCGGTAAGAGAACACAAATAGAAGTATCTCCTTATACTATGTCCTCTAATATGACCAAAAATGAAATCACAGCAATCTCAGAGGGGACATATCTCTACCCAACCACCGACATTGAAAGAGTATTAAAGCTTCTTCGCGGTAAAAAGATCCTTGCTATTACACGAGATCCGAAAAAATTTGAAGAAGCAAACATTCCCTATATCTGGGTAACAAAAGCTGATACCAAAAACTCTATTCACCCAAGGAACCTAGCACAACTTCTTCAGCATATTATTGATATCCTCGATGAAAACACGGGAATACTTTTAGACTGTGTTGAGTATTTAATCCTCGAAAACGATTTCACATCCGTTTTTAAATTTTTGACAACTCTAAAAGATTATGCATTACAAAAGAAGGGCATTGTTATAATCGTCCTCGAGAAAGATGCCTTAGAAGACAAAGAGTATAAACTCCTTGAAAGGGAATTTTTCTTGCTAGAGTAAAGTCTGCACAAATCATTATAAGCTATGAATACAAGGTACATCCAGAACACTCGAAAAGGTGATAAAAATGCTCCATCATGTTAAGCTTATTCACGCGACTAAGAGTAAAAAATTACTGGGAAAAAAGATTGTTTTGGCAATCCCTGGGAGTATAGCCGCTGTTGAGTGTGTAAAGTTGGCTAGAGAATTAATTAGGCATGGAGCTGAAGTTCATGCCGTAATGAGTGAAAATGCCCAAAAGATAATACATCCCTACGCTATGGAGTTTGCTACCGGGAACAAGGTAGTCACTGAGATTACGGGCTTTATTGAGCATGTAGAACTTTGTGGGGAGCATGAAAATAAGGCTGATCTTGTTTTAGTTTGTCCAGCAACAGCCAACACAATTTCAAAAATAGCATGTGGCATTGATGATACACCAGTAACAACCGTTGTAACAACAGCTTTTGCTCACACACCAATAATGATTGCCCCAGCTATGCATTCAACAATGTATGAGCATCCAGTAATCAGAGAAAATATAGAAAAGCTCAAAAAATTAGGAGTTGAATTTATAGGTCCAAAATTTGAGGAAGGAAAGGCAAAAGTTGCAAGCATTGATGAAATAGTTTACAGAGTCATTAAAAAACTTCACAAAAAGGATCTAGTTGGAAAGAGAGTATTAATAACGGCTGGAGCTACAAAAGAATATATAGACCCAATCCGCTTCATCACAAACAAGAGCAGCGGAAAGATGGGAGTTGCTTTAGCTGAGGAAGCTGAATTTAGGGGCGCTGAAGTTACGCTTATAAAAACCAAGGGAAGTGTGCCAAGCTTTGTTGAAAGTCAAATCGAAGTTGAAACCGTCGAAGAGATGCTTAAAGCTATTGAAAATGAGTTAAAGAGTAAAAAATACGATGTTGTGATTTTAGCTGCTGCTGTGAGCGATTTTACACCGAAAGAAAAGGCTGAAAAGAAAATAAAGAGCGGACAAGCGCTTATTTTAGAACTTGTTCCAACACCAAAGATAATTAAAAGAGTAAAAGAAATTGCCCCTGAAGTGTTTTTAGTAGGATTTAAAGCTGAATATGGCATTAGCAAAGAAGAACTTATAGAACAAGCAAAAAAACAGATTGAAAAAGCTAAAAGTGATGTAGTAATTGCTAACAAAGGAGAAATAGCCTTTGGAAGTGACGTGAATGAAGTTTATTGGGTCACAAAAGAAGGCTATGAAAAGTTCCCTCTAATGAGCAAAAGGGAGCTAGCAGAGAAAATTTGGGATAATATAATCAAATTTTTGGAAGTGAGAAAATGAAAAAGATTGGCATAATTGGAGGTCTAAGCCCAGAGTCAACTCTCTATTATTACAAAAAGTTTATAGAAATTTCAAGGCAAAGATTTGAGCCATATTTCTTCCCGGAACTTATGATTTATAGCATAAACTTTCATGAATTCATGAACAATGCTTGGGAAGGAAGAAAGGAGATTCTCATAAAAGCGGCAAAATCTCTTGAAAAAGCAGGAGCACAAATTATAGCAATCTCAGCAAATACTCCTCATAAAGTATTTCCAGATGTTGCAAAAAGCGTAAACGTTCCAATGCTAAGCATAATCGATGCAATTGCTAATGAGGCTAAAAAGCAGGAAATAAACAAGCTTTTACTTTTAGGAACAAAAACTACAATGAGCGAGCCTTTTTACAAAGAAGCGTTAAGAGGAAAAGGATTTGAAGTTTTTGTTCCAGGCGAAGAGGAAATGGACAAAGTCCATAGCATAATTTTTGACGAGATAATAGCTGGAAAAATCTTGGAAAGCTCTAAGCTCTTTTTAATTAAGCTAATTGAGAAGTATAGAAATGAAAAGGGGATAGAGGGGGTTATCTTGGGCTGCACGGAGTTGCCGTTAATTATTAAAGCGGGTGATGTAAGCGTTAAAGTCTTAGACAGTGCAGAAATTCATGTCAAAGCCTTAATTGAAAAATCAATGAAAGATTAACGCCCAAACCTTCTCTCTCTCTTTTGATATTCTCTTATTATTCTTAAAAAGTCGATTTTCCTAAACTCTGGAAAGTACACATCAACAAAGAAAAGCTCACTGTAGGCAACTTGGTAAAGCAAGAAATTGCTAATTCTAATTTCCCCTCCAGTCCTAATTACTATATCTGGATCTGGCATGTTTGGAACATAAAGGTACTTCTTCAATAACTCCTCATCAATGTCATCTTTGCTGATGATTCCCCTCTCCACATCCTCAACTATTCTCTTCACAGCATCTACAATCTCACTCCTTCCTCCATAAGCTAACGCTATGTTTAGGAAATAGTTGTTGTATTTCTTAGTTACTCTTTCTGCTTCTTCTGCAGCCTTTCTGACATTTTCGGGCAAAAGCTCCTTTCTCCCAATAACATTAACCCTAATACCATATTTATGAACTCTCTCATCTGTTACAAGTTCCCTAAATTTCTGTTCAAAAAGATTCATTAGAGCGTTTACCTCCTCAGGACTTCGTTTAAAGTTCTCGGTTGAGAATGCATAAACAGTCAAAACTCTCATTCCAAGTTCTCTTCCCCACTCTAAAATCTCCTCAAGCTTTTTAGAACCAAAAAGATGTCCATACCAAGGAGGTTTTTCCAACCTACGTGCCCATCTTCTATTTCCATCCATAATTATCGCTACATGCTGGGGAATTCTACCATTAGCCTTAACCCTTTCAAACAGGTACCTTTCATACAAATCATACACGGGCTTAAATAAAATATGAGGAATGTGGGAAACAATTCTATAAATCACCAACTTTCATCACTCTATCAACTTTCTTTTACCTTTATGAAGCTCAGCTAATGCCATATAAACTTCGGCATTTTTCTTCGTCATCTCTATTTCCTTTTCGCTTAACTGTCTAACAACCTTTCCTGGAACTCCAACAACCAAACTATAGTCTGGAATTTCTTTTCCTGGTGGAATCAATGCCCCAGCACCGATTATAACGTGGTTTCCTATTTTTGCCCCATCTAAAACTACCGCACCCATGCCAATTATTACATAGTTCCCAATTTTAGCACCGTGAACTACTGCATTATGTCCAACTGTCACATGCTCACCGATTACTGTGGGCATTCCATGAGAGGTATGTATGCTCACATTGTCTTGAATATTTGAGCCTTTCCCAATATATATCTGTTCTATATCTCCCCTTAAAACTGCAAAGGGCCATACACTTGCTTTTTCTTCGATTACAACATCTCCAATGATTGAAGCGTTTTCATCAACAAAAGCAGAGTCGTCAATCTTAGGTTTTTTTCCATTTAATTCATAAATCGGCATGAAAATCACCCCTTAAATTGTTCCATTCAGAACTACCAAATTTTAACTTATAAGTTTTTCATATAGCGCTCACTTATTATGCATCAACTGGAAAAGTTTATGTAGAGGAAATTATAAAAATAAAACGTATGAAAAAAAGAAAAGCCCAAACTCCTGTTGAGTACTTGGTTATGCTTGTACTGGCTTTGTTAGTTGTTGCAATAGCTATTAGATATCTGACAAGATCAATTAGTGCGGCCAACAAGGCTATTTCAAGTGGAGTTAATGAATTGAGCCAAGAATTAAGCGAACAGTTGAGTTCTTTAACAAGTGATTAAATAAAAAGAAATTAGATAAGTTCTCTTTCCATTCTTGTCAATCTTCTAGCACCATTTTTTTCCAAAACAATCGTATCCTCAATCCTGACTCCACCAAACTTGGGAATGTATATTCCAGGTTCGATTGTAATAACCATTCCTTCTTTAAGCACAGTTTCATCAAATTGATTAACCCTTGGCGCTTCATGAATTTCCAAGCCAACACCATGACCTAATGAATGTATAAAATAATCTCCATAACCGTATTCAGCTATAATATCCCTTGCAATCCTATCTAGCTCGTTTGCTTTCATTCCTACCTTGGCTTTTTTAACTGCAGCCCTTTGCGCCTCTAAGACAACCTCATAAATATCCTTTTGCTTTTCATTTGGTTTTCCAACAACAATAGTCCTAGTTATATCTGAGTTGTAATGTTTGTATAACGCTCCTAAATCAATGACAACTAAATCTCCCTTTTCTATTCTCTTATCACTTGCGATACCATGGGGTAAAGCAGAACGATAACCACTTGCTATAATCGTGTCAAAAGCAGGCTTTTCTGCTCCATTCATCTTCATAACAAACTCAACTTTTGCAGCTATTTCCCTTTCTCTTTTACCTTCACTTATTTCTTCCATAGCCGCCATTACTGCCATATCAGCTAACTTACAAGCTTCCATTATTGTGTTAATCTCTTCTGGAGTTTTTATAAGCCTAAGTTCTTTTATTGGCTCGTCTATTATTTTAATACCCTCAACCTTTGCCTTTTCTTTTACTGTGTTAATGAAGCCTAAACTTGTAGTTCCTTCAACACCTAAACTCTTAAACTTCTTTAGTTGCTCCAAAAATTCATCAACCTTTTTGAATTTTTCAACTGGAACAGAAGATTCTTCTTTAGTGGCTTCATATTCAAGCTCAGGAACAAATAGCGTTGCATCATCTGCTGTCAAAACTAAATAACCACCTGCCAGTGGAGAGGCATTAGAGAAATAAAAAATGTTTTCTTTCTTTGAAATTAAAGCTGCATCAATTTCATTATCAGCCAAATAAGATTGTAGCTTTTCAATTCGTTGTTTCATCATGCCACCTCCATCACCAATTTAATAAATAAAAATAAAACTCTTTCTATAAACTAAGTGGCAAACGACAAAAATCATAACTAAAAAGAAGAGATTATCAAAGCTCAATCGTAGAGCCTACCTTCTCTAGTAATTACTTTCCAATACTTGTAGTTTTCTCCAACGATTTTATACACTCCATCTTCGAGCTTTTCTAAAAACCTCTCCACCATCCCGTCTTCGATTGTTGCAACTTTAATCCCCTTCCCACTATTCCAGATTTCAACTTTCATGAGCTTCACCCCTCCAATTATATTCGTTAGTTTGCATAATATTTTAAAAATTTTTCTATTCTATTCAAGATTCATGGAAAAATTTTTCGATATTTTTTGTAAAAGTGTAAGGCGATTGGATGTTTAAAAGCGGAGGTGAGTAAGGTTTAAAAGCTGAGACCTAAAATTGAACTCGGAGGGATAATGATGAGGAAAGGAATAATTCTAAGCTATGTGAGGAGTAAAGAAAACCAAAACAATAACCACATGATAATTAAGCCCCTTGGAATTGACAGCAGAGAACAAGCTGCAACACTAATTGGAAGGAAAGTAATTTGGAAAAGCCCAAGCGGTAAACTCTTGGTGGGCAAGATAATGAAGCCACACGGAAATAGGGGAGAAGTCAAAGTTAGATTTGAAAAAGGCTTACCAGGGCAAGCTTTGGGAGATTACGTAGAAATTCGCTGAATCTTTTTTAACTCTTTTACGTCTTAGTTTCTTTGGAGGATTAACAATGCAAAATATTGAATTAGTTGAAGTTAGAGAGGGAAAAGCAAAGATCCTAATCCCTAAAGCTGAGAGAATTTATGACTCTCCAGTTTTCTATAACCCCATTATGGCATTTAATAGAGATTTGAGTGTTTTAGCTTTGAGAGTTCTAAAGCCTAAAACTGCCCTTGATTCGTTAAGTGCAACAGGGGTTAGAGGAATTAGATATGCATTGGAGAGTGACGTAGATGAGGTTTGGCTCAACGACATCAACCCTCTTGCCTTTGAATTAATCATTAAGAACCTTGAATTAAACTTTGGAAAAATCAAAGTTAATGAAAAACTAGCAAAATTTGAGAATGAAAAAACTTTAATTGCTACAAACAAAGATGCTAATCTATTGATGGATGAGAAATTTAGATATTTTGAGTTTGTTGATTTAGATCCCTTTGGCTCACCCATGCCCTTTTTAGATTCTGCTCTAAGGAGCGTTAAAAGACATGGGAGCTTAGGCATTACGGCAACTGATACTGGACCTTTATGTGGAGCCTATCCAAATGCTTGCATTAGAAAATACAACGCTTACCCGGTTAGAGGCGAACTTTGTCACGAAAGTGGTTTGAGAATTCTAATTGGTGCGATTGCAAAATATATCGCAAAATATGATCTTGGCTTTGATGTTCTTCTCGCTTACTATAAAGATCATTATTTTAGAGTTTTCTTGAAAGTTAAAGATGGTGCAAAAAAAGGAGATGAAACGTTATCCAATGTAGGTTACCTCTACTTTGATAACAAAACTGGGAAATTTGAAGTAGAAAAAAGCATTTTTCCAGATAAAAGAGAGAATATGAAGATTTTTGGTCCTATGTGGCTTGGTCCATTAAAAGCCCAAGAATTTATCGAAAATCTCTATAATAAAGCTCAAAAAGTCGAATTAGCCCAAAAAAGGAAGGTTTTAGAATTTCTGGAGATGATAAAGAATGAGCTTGATTTACCTTTCTTCTACGATGTGCATGGAATAGCGAGAAGATACAGGTTGCAAGTGAGAAAACTAAGCACCATTATTGAGATCCTACAAGATAAGGGCTATAAGGCGAGCAGAACTCATATTTCCCCAACGGCTATAAAGAGCGATGCGCCATTTGATGTCTTCTTAGAAACCCTAAAGGAACTCCAATAAAAAGTAAAAGAGTTAAAGAAGTCTGCCAACACCCTCTAAAGACTTAGATGAAATCCTTTCTCTTGCTATCTTTTCAGCAGTTCTCATTCTAATTTCATCCTCAATTTCTTCTGGTTTTCCAAAGAATATTGCCTCAGCTGGACACATTTCACTACATGCTGGTTCCATTCCCACTCTTCTTCTATCTGCACACATGTCACACTTTGTAACCACCTTTACCCTTACATCAAAGCTTGGAGCACCAAAGGGACATACTGCTAAACACATCAAACAACCAATACATTTCTTGGGATCAATAATTACTGCACCGTCGGAGTCCTTGTAAATTGCATTTGATGGACAAACTTCCATACATGGGGCCTTTTCACAGTGCCTACAGTTTATTGGGATTGGCAATCCGCTCATTGTGTAATAAATTCTGATGTTTGGCTTTCCATGGTGTATAAACTCACAAACACCTTGACATGTCTCACATCCAATACACAAGCTGTAATCAACGTGAAGGAGTCTTCTCATTTTATTCACCTCCCACTAAGCCACATGTGCATTGATTCCGCAGCCACTAACCCATCTAAAACTGCCCTACCAACTTTAGAGGGTCCAATTACAACGTCTCCAGCTGCAAAAACGCCTTCCCTGCTTGTCATGTGTCTTGAGTCAACGACTATTCTTCCTTTCTTATCAACTGCAATTCCGATATCTTCATTGAATGGTGGTGTAGCTTTTTGACCAACTGCGAACACAACCATGTCAACATCGATTTGGAAGTTTGAGCCTTCTATTGGAATAGGTCTTCTTCTTCCACTCTCATCTGGTTCACCAAGCTTACACTTCTGCAACTCTATAGCTTTAACTTTACCATATTCTCCAATGATCCTAACTGGTGTTGCTAATTCAAGCCATCTAACACCTCTTTGTTTTAGCAAGTTGATTTCATAAGCTCCAGCCGGAGCTTCATTTATAGTTCTCCTATAAACTAAGTAAACTCTCTCAGCTCCGAGCAATAGACTTTCCATAGCAGCATCTACAGCTGTGTGTCCAGCCCCAACAACCACAACACTCTTTCCATCAATTTTTGGAACCTCTTCCCAAGATACATGTCCGAGCTTAGCTGATTTTATTTTAAATAGGTAATCTAATGCTGGATAAACTCCATCCAATTCAACACCTTCGATTTTAGGAATAGTTGACTCCCATGTTCCAGTTGCTATTAGAACCGCATCATATTCCTTTACTAACTCCTCAAACTCAACAAAATTCTCAACAAACTCATCTCCTTCCTCTTCCTTTTTGCTGGATATAACCTTTGTCTTTGGGTAAAATGTTACTTCAAAAATGTTCTTAAGCTCTTCATAGCCCTTTCTAACCCTGTAAATCGGAATTCTAAACTCTGGAATGCCAAAGAGCATTAATCCGCCCGGTTCTGGTAGCTTATCATAGATGTGAACATCATAACCATGGCACACTAAATATCCTGCCGCTGACAATCCAGCAGGTCCTGCTCCAATAATTGCTATTTTTTTGCCGTTTTTTTCGGGTTTTTCCTTACACAGGAAAGCAAATCGCATGCCCTTCATTTTAATCACCTCATAACATATACCCCTTATAGTGATTTGAGGCAAAAGATAACCTATCCCTTTTACATTCATCACAGAGGAAAGCCAATTCAGCATTTTCGCCAATTTTCATGAGCTTTTTAGCCAAATATTCAGCTTCTTTTGATGTATATTGAAGCTCTTTTCCACAAACTGCACATTGAGCAAATTCAAATTCTAAAATCTCTTTGCTTGGAAGCCCTTGCAAAGCCTTGGTTGGACAACTTTCATTACATTCAAAGTTGCAATTGCCGCATTTTTCTGGATAGAATAGTATTCTCCGATTCCTATTGTCATCTACTCTGATCGCTTCAAAAGGACAAGTAGATGCACAGATTCCACATCCAATACAGAGTTCTATTTTTAGCACTTGTGATCACCACTGAAATTTAATATCCTCATGAATTTTTGTGAGTTGCAATGAACTTTTTTGTCGAACTGTGCGCATGTTCTCAGATGTTCCTTAAAAGAAGCTTTATAAAAGAGTTTTTTAAACAGCTTATTTGCAACCTTTGGTTGAGAAAGGGAATTTTGGAGCTTCGTTTTTTCTCCTTCCATCCTGAGTATTTTGCACTTTTTTACATCTTTTTCTGATAAACTTTTGAGGGTTGCCCTTTGTAAAGTGAAAAATATTTAGCACCACACATCGCTTCTAATTCATAAGAACCTCATAGATACAAAGAAGTAGATAATGAAAGAGAAAAAATCATGCGAAGAACAAAATTACAACATCCTTTACAACAGCAGTCTCAACTTCCTCTCCTTCGCTGAATACGGCTTTTCTTATGACGATATCCTCTTTGCTAAGCTCGACTTTTTGTCCCTCTATTTCAAACTCAACTTTGCCTTTTTCTTTAAGCTTTCTTGAGACTTCTTTAGCATTCTCTTTTAGATAAGCGGTTATCTTTGGAACTAGCTTACCATATTTAGGTCCAACACTCTTAAAGTTTGGCTTAATCTCAGTGATTCTCTCCTCCAATGCTGGTTCTCCTTTGATTATCTCAAGCTTTTCGATATTCATAGTTCCAGCAATGTCTTTTTCAATTTGCTTGAGCGTATCATAGCTATCTAAAGCATAAACTGCAACATGTTTAAGCTTTGCATTTAATGACAAGCCATGCGAATTCTTATAACGCCTCATTGCTCCTATTATCTCGCTTGCTAATTCTCCAATTTTTTCTGCTTCTTCATCAACCCTCTCTTCCTTGTATTCGGGCCAGCTTAAGAGATGAATGCTTTTGGCTTTTACTTTTTCCTTAAAGAGTCCTTGATACAGTTCTTCTGTGATGTGAGGAGCAATTGGAGCTAAAAGCAACAGTACATTGTAGAGCAACTCATAAAGGGCTACTTTAGCTTTAAGTTTGCTTTCCTCGTCATTTCCATATAAGCGGTGCTTAATCATCTCAAGGTATTCATCAGCGACTTCATGCCATACGAACGTCATTAGCTCTCTTGTGAAGAGGTTGAAGCGATAGTTCTCCAATTCACTGGTTGCAAATTTGATCAAACGGTGAAGCCTTGAGAGAATCCACTTATCGAGAGGTTCAAGCTCAATGTTCTTGTGTTGCTCATAATCAAAACCTTTTATGTGCCTTTCAGCGAATCTAAAGATATTCCACAGCTTTTGTAAGAACCTATAGTTGTAATCAACTGTTTCCCACTTAAATGGATGGTCTTCTCCGGGTGGTGCTAAAGCTGTCCAAATCCTCAAAGCATCGGCACCATATTTTGGAATAACTTCCTCTGGAGAGACTACATTTCCATAACTTTTACTCATCTTTCTTCCATCTGGTCCAGCAACCATTCCATTTATTAAGATATCATGCCATGGCTTTTCTCCCGTTAAGATGTAAGTCCTAAAGATTGTATAGAATGCCCATGTTCTAATGATGTCAGTTCCTTGTGGTCTCAAGTTGTTGGGGAAGTTTATGCTAAACCACTTCTCATCTTTGCCCCATTTTGAAATTGCCAAAGGAGTTATTGATGAGTCAATCCAACAGTCTAAGACGTCTTTAACTCCCTCAATGTTAGTCGAACCACATTTTGGACATTTATCTACAGGCGGCTTATCAAATCTTGGATCTACAGGCAAATCTTCCTCTCTTGCTGGGATTATCTCACCACAATCTTTACATACCCAGAATGGGAGTGGTGTTCCAAACACTCTTTGTCTACTTATAACCCAGTCCCAATCCATACTATCTGCCCAATCCTTGAGTCTTAGGAACATATCTTCAGGATACCACTTGATTTGCTTGGAAACTTCAACTACCTCTTGGGTGTAATCCTTAACTCTAATAAACCACTGCTTCTTAGGTAAAAGTTCAATTGGAGCCATACATGAGCTTCTCTCTGTATGCCTTAGTACTCTGTGATGAACTTTCTTCTTTTCATAAAGTAGCCCCATTTCTTCTAAGTCCTTTGCAATAGCCTCTTTAGCTTCTTGTGCTGTCATTCCCTTGTATTTTCCTGCTACCTCTGTCATTCTTCCCCTTTCATCAATTGCAATAATTACTGGCAAATTATAGCGCTTTTGCCATATGATATCCTGCTCATCACCATAGGTACAATTATAAACCGCGCCAGTTCCAAAGGATGGATCAACATCTTCATCTGCTAAAATTGGGACTTCCCTCTCAAATATTGGAAGCTTAACTTTTTTACCAACTAAATGCTTATATCTTTCATCTTCGGGATGAACAAACACCGCTACACAAGCTGGCATAAGCTCTGGTCTTGTCGTGGCAATTGGAACAAACCCCTCTTCATCTGCTAATGGGAGCTTTATGTAGTATAGATAGCCATCTTCTTCAACGTAGCCTACCTCAGCTTTTGCCAAAGAAGTCCTACATTTTGGACACCAGAATACTGGATGCTTGTCTTGATAAAGCATATCTTTCTTGTAAAACTCCAAGAGCGTTTTTTGAACCAACGCTTTATACTCATCATCCATTGTATGATACTCTAAATCCCAATCAGCTGAATAACCAATTCTAATAAATTGATTTCTCATTTTTTCAATTGCTTCCCATGTCCACTCTATACACTTTTGCAAGAATAATTCAGGCTGATCTTTGCTTATTCCAAATTCCTTCTCTACTTTAAGCTCCGTTGGTAATCCATGATTGTCAAAACCCTGGGGAAACATTACATTAAATCCCCTCATTCTCCTGTATCTTGCAACGATATCAATCCATGTGTGGCTTAAAACGTGCCCTAAATGCAGAGTTCCGGATGTAAATGGTGGCGGTGTGTCAATAGAATAGTTTGGTCTTCTTTCATCTGGTTCATACTTGTAAATCTTCTCATCGAGCCAGAATTTTTGCCACTTTGGTTCAATTTCATTTGGATCATAATTCTTAGGTAGTGCCATGTTCTTACCTCCTATCCCGCTTGGCTTAATTTGAGAGCTTAAGCTAAAAGGTTTTTCGGTTTTATCATCAAGATAAATTTAATAATTTAAAAACTCAAAAAGGCTTTTTAATCTTATCTTTTCTCTAAGAGCAGTATAAACATTGCTATCATCGAAATTTAAGCTGTATTCAGCATTAATTTCATCTAAAATAGCCCTCATTATTTGAAATGCATACTTAGCTTTGCTACCTTCCATTTCAACGATTATGAATGGCTTTTCTCTTTTTCCAATGATTAAGTCAAAATTAAACCTATCTCCTAAATAAACGTCTATAAAACTCAGCTTTTCTTGAGTTCTCATTTGCCTTACTAAGACATTAGGAAACCTTTCCTTTAGTTTTTCAATTACTGTTAGGGCTTTCTCATATTGCTCACCCTTCAACTCTGCCTTTAATCTTACACGCTCTATGATCATCGCCAACACCTCTTGAGTTTAACAACTCTCAAAAAAGCCTTATAAACTTTATAGAGTTTAAATAAAACAATAGTAGGTGAGCAAAATGAAGGCAGTATATAGAGAAATGTGTCCTAACTGCGAAGAGAGAATCACTGATGAGCGCTTATATATGAAACATCCATGTGAGAATTGTCTCGATGTCAAAATTCGAGCTGAGACTTATTTTGATTTGCTTAAAGCTGTCAGAGAGGCTTTAAAAGTTAAAAGAACTCTAAAACATTGGGAGGAGTTGTATTCTGTTGAAAGAAAGCTTAAAGAAGTTGAAGAGCTCTTTGAAAAAGCAACTGGATTTAATTTTTGGAGTGCACAGAAGACTTGGGTACGGAGACTAATAAAAAACAAAAGCTTCTCAATAATTGCCCCGACTGGAATGGGCAAAAGTGTTTTTGGCAGCTTTATGTCACTTTATTATGCCAAAAGAAAAAAGAGGAGCTATATTGTTCTACCCACAACGCCACTAGTCAAACAGACAATAAAGAGAATACAAACTTTTGCTGAAAAAGCGGGAATTGAAGTGAATTTAGCATACTATCATGGAGAGCTAAAGAAAAAAGAGAAGAAAGAGATGATGGAGAAGATACAGAGTGGAGATTTTGACATATTGATAACCTCCGCACAATTCCTCGCAAGGAATTTTGACATAATAAAGGATAAGAGATTTGATTTCATCTTTGTTGATGATGTCGATGCTTTTTTAAAAGCCTCCAAAAACATTGACCGCTCCCTCATATTGTTGGGATTCACTGAAGAAGTTATCCAAAAAGCTTGGGAAATTATACGCCTTAAAAAGCAGCTTGCAAGATTGCTAAACTCGAAAAAACGAGAAGAGCTTAATGAACTAAACAAACAAATTGAAGCCCTTAACAAGGAAATCCAAAAATATAAACGGGAAAATAAAATTGGAGCATTAATTGTAGCCTCTGCAACTGGAAGGGCAAGAGGAGATAGAATTAAGCTATATAGAGAGCTTTTAGGTTTTGAAGTCGGAAGCGGAAGAAGTGCATTAAGGAATGTTGTCGATACTTATCTATTCCCACAAAAGAGCCCTGAAGAGCATGTTGAAGAACTTTTAACAAAGCTTGGAAAAGGCGGATTAATCTTTGTTTCAATTGATCAAGGGATTGAATATGCTGAAAAGCTAACTCAATACCTACAAGAAAGAGGATTTAAAGTTGAATTGGTTTCTGCGAGAAGTAAAAAAGGTCTTGAGAAGTTCGAAAATGGTGAGATTGACTATTTAGTAGGTGTGGCAACATATTATGGGTCAATAGTCAGAGGTTTAGATTTGCCGCATTTAATTAGATTCGCTATATTTACAGGTGTTCCAAAGTTCAGGTTTAGTCTCGATTTAGAACAACCCACAATTTATAGAGTCCTCGGGCTAATGAGCGAGATTATGGAATTTTTAAGTGATGAGGATAGAAGAGAAGCCGAAAAACTGCATGCAAGATTAAGGCGTTTGATACAAAACATTCCTCAATTTGAGTTATTGAAGATTGAAGAAGCTTTGGCTGAGGGATTACCCTTAGAAGGCTTCCACAACCATGTTTTAGAAGTGTTTAAGAGTGCAGTAGAGTTCCTTAGGACAGTTCTAAGGAAAGAAGAAGTTTTAAGAAAAATTGAGGAGGATCCATTCGTTAGTCTGAAGAAAGAGGGAGAGAAGTGGTACATTGAAATTCCAGACGTTAGAACATATATCCAAGCAAGTGGAAGAACTTCACGTTTATTTGCAGGTGGTATTACAAAAGGTTTAGCGGTTACGATTATTGACAACGTTAAAGTGTTTAACGGATTAAAGAGACAAATGAGATGGCGTTTCCAAGAATTTGAGATTAAGCCTTTAGAAGAACTCAATTTAGAAGAGATTCTAAAAGAGATTGATGCAGATAGAGAGAAAGTAAGGCTCATTATAGAAGGAAAGATTAGCGAAAAAACAAGAGATTTAGTCAAATCTGCATTGATGATTGTTGAATCACCAAACAAAGCTAGAACTATAGCGAGCTTCTTTGGACACCCAAGTAAAAGAAGAATTGGAGATTTAGTTGCATATGAAGTCAGCATTGGAGACAGAATGCTAACTATCTTAGCAAGCGGTGGACATATGTTTGACTTGGTGACAAACGAGGGCTATCACGGTGTAGAGCTTAGAGAAAATAATGGAAAGTTATTCTTCCTTCCAATTTATGACACCATAAAGCGCTGTAGAGAGTGCGGACATCAATTTGTTGATTGGGAAGAAAGAGGTATTTGTCCGAGATGCGGTTCAAGAAACGTTAGAGATGCCTTGGAAAATGTAATCGCAATGAGAGAAATTGCCCAAGAAGTTGATGAGATACTAATTGGAACTGATCCCGATGTAGAGGGAGAGAAAATTGCATGGGACATCAGGAACGTTCTATCTCCCTATACACAAAATGTAAAGAGAATAGAGTTCCACGAAGTTACGAGACCAGCTATCTTGAAGGCTTTAAAAGAAGCAAGGGATATCAATGAATATAGAGTGAATGCCCAATTAGTGAGAAGAATAGAGGATAGATGGATTGGTTTTGAACTCAGTCAAAAGCTCTGGGAAGTCTTTGAAAACAAGAACCTTTCTGCTGGAAGAGTTCAAACTCCAGTCTTGGGATGGGTAATTCAAAGGTATAAAGAATTCAATGAAAGCGAGACTGAATTCTTGGCATTAATCCTAGAAAATGGCATAAATGTAGTGATGGAAGGTGTAAAAGGAGAAATTGAAGAAGTTACGGTTGAGGATGTTTTAATCGAAGAGAGAGAAATCAATCCATTACCGCCATATACAACAGATACCATGCTTCAAGATGCTTCCCGCTATTTAGGATTTTCAGCATCACACACAATGCAGCTTGCACAAGATTTGTTTGAACTCTCTTTAACTACCTACCACAGAACAGATAGCGCTCATGTGAGTAATACGGGAATTGAAGTTGCTAAAGAATATATTACAGAGGAAATAGGCGAGGAATACTTTGCCCCAAGAAAATGGGGTGAAGAAGGTGCTCACGAATGTATAAGACCAACAAGACCAATTGATACTGGAAGGTTAATACAGTTAATAAGGGACGGAGTTATAACCCTAGCAAAGCCTTTAACGAGAGACCACTTCAGGCTTTACGATTTAATATTCAAACGCTTCATGGCAAGTCAAATGAAAGCTGCGAAAGTAGTTTATGAGAAAGCAATAATTGATGCAAAAATTGGAAAAGCCGAAATTGAAGGATACATTGATGTTTTCTTTGAAGGATGGTCAAAATTAAAACCGCTCCCACTAAGGCAGCTACCTAAGCTTGAGAAGGGACAAACAATTAAAGTAACCGAGACCAGGAAATGGAAAGCACCAAAAGTAAGCTTATACACTCAAGGAGATCTAATTGCATTGATGAAAGAGAGAAAAATTGGAAGACCATCAACCTATGCTAAGATCGTCAAGACCCTATTGGATAGGCATTATGTTATAGAGACCAGCAAAAGAAAACGCTTAGTGCCAACTGAATTAGGAACCAAGGTTTATCATTACTTGCTTAGCAAATATAAGGAACTAGTTAGTGAAGAAAGGACAAGGCAGCTGGAAGAGCTTATGGACTTAGTTGAGGAAAGCAAGATTGATTACCAAGATGTGCTGAATGATATGTATGCAGAAATAAAACGTTACGTTTTGGGATAATTCCTTGAAAATTTCTCTTTTATTTTATTACTATCATCCTCGGTAATATGTTGTTTTTTTCAAACAATTTTGTTCTGAAAACCAAAAACTTTAAATGGAATAGTAGTAAAAACTTTGTACGTGGATGCAACATTTATAAAATCACGTGAAGTTATGCTAAAATAAGATACTAAAATAAGAAGCTAAACTAACATACCTTAGAAAAAAGTTATATAGGTTAAATCACAAATATTTAAACAAGAAAGCAATGGTGGTAAAAATGGTAAAAGATAGAATGGTAGAACTTTTACAAGACCATTTTGAATTGAATTTATACGAAGCAAGGGCATATGTTGCCTTGGTTGCATTTGGAGTTCTTACTCCAGCTGAGTTGGCAAGTGTTTCTGAAGTCCCTGCCCCAAGAACCTATGATGTTTTAAGAAGTTTAGAAAAGAAAGGATTTGCAATTAGCCAACCTGGCAAAGTAAACAAATACAGACCTGTTCATCCAAAGAACATCCTTGAGAAGTTTATTGAAGAGTGGCAAGAGAGAGTCAAGGAAGAACTTGAGCTTAAGAGAAAAGCCAAGAATGAGCTAATCGAATTAATGACACCCCTTATCGAAACAGAGATTCCAAAGTACGGTGTTGAAAGAGTCTGGGTTGTTAGGGGAATTAGAAACTCCACCTTAAAGACAAGAGAAATGCTTGAAGATGTCAAGAAGGAGATTCTCCTAGCAGATGATGGCTATATTGCAATAAACCTTGAAGAAGAAATTGCCCAAGCTGCCGAAAAGGGCGTTGGTGTTAAAATCGTTGTTACAAGACAAATCTTGCCAAGATTACAAGCCACAAAGATAATGGATCTCTACAAGAAAGGCAAAATTGAGCTTAAGATTGTTGAAAACATGGAACTACCAATGCTTATTTGCGATGAGGAAGTCTTCTTTGCCTTAGAAGACATGGCAGCAAGATACTTCAACTATGAGACACAAGTCTGGATCAAGGACTTTAGAGTTGTTAACCTCTTTAAAGGAAAGTTCAATGAATATTGGGAAAAGGCAGAGAAAGCTTGATTACGCATATTTAAACTTCTCTTCTTCCTTACTTTTCTGTTTGATTCTCCAAAGAATTTTTCCTTCTCTCTCAAAGCTTTCAACTTTCCCCTGCTCTGTCAGTCTAAGCAAAAGCCTTCTTGTCTCAATTACAGAGCTTTTAACATGCTCAGCTATCTCATTAACTGTCATCTCTTTTCCTTCAAGTACCTCCAGTATCTTCAAATGCTTCATTGTTTCACCTCCAACTTTTTATAACGCTCCAAAATTATAAGGATCTTCTCCATAACCTCAAGGTATTTTGAAAGCTCATCAACATTATTGGGCAAATTGCTTGCCAAGGTTTCAAATTTCTCAATGAGAACCTCCTCCACACTTTTGGTTTCAACTTTTTCCTGCTTTTTCCTATGCTCACAAATAGGGCAAAATACCTTTCCATTCTTTTCAAAGAGAGGGGAGCCACATTTGGAACAATGTTTATCAAGCATTTTCGCTCCTGAAAGCAGGAGAGGGGTTATAATGCTCTTGATCTCCTCTTCACTTACCCCCATTTTTATCCACCACTTAAAAGTTGAAAGACATCTATTAATGCCCTTTTGCCTAAACGGCTCCTCTTAATCTTATCAGAAATTTCCGAAATGTCAAACGCTACTATCTTAAACTTTTTCTTAATCCCCTCCAAAATATCAAGAAGCTCTTCTAAGCTCAATTCTCCATGTTGAAAGCGGGCAATTTTATATTCTGGCTTTAGAACATCAAGATCAACTGTAAGATAAACCTCATTCCCAAGATACTTTTGAGCCTCTTCTAGGATTTCCTCAACGGAATGAGTTTTCAAACTTTTATAAGCCCTCCAAACACCTCTAACTTTCCTGCTTCTTGGTAGAGCTGGAAAAATCTTCACCCTCCTTGTCCAAAGCTGAGTCCCTTCAGTCGTTGGTATCATTACAACTGAACCTATTATTGATGCCCTCTTGAGTAAATTATTCTCCAGAGCAAAAGCCAACCAAGAGCCGTGATCAAGATAATCATGCATTAAGTCGGTATGGGCATCTATACTTATAAGAAAGTTGGGCTTTAATTTCTGAATTATTCCGTAGGTTGCTAAATGCTCCCCAACTATATAGGCATTATCAGAGGGGAGTCTTTCAGATAGGAGTTCAATGTTATTTGATTCAACTATTATATAATCATCAATTAACATGTTTTTCTTTAACAATTCTAATACGTACAATACTCCATCTCTGTTAGGTTTTTCGCCAAATGGAATAAATGTAACCATCTCAACTCCCAAGAGTTAATCTTATTTTGGGTTTTTAAACTTATATGTAAGCCTCTGGATTTTGAGCTCTTTTCCTAATGTAAACACTTCACCCGTAGTCTTAACAATAATGTTAAGTACATCTTACTTCTTGAACTCCATAATTCTTTTTTGAGTATTCAAAGAAATCAGATCTCTGAAGTTTTCAACTTGTTATCCGGAAAATTATATAAGTCAGCAATTACAAAGAAATAATAAAATCTCAGTGGGGGGTATGAATGAAAGAAAAGACAGTTATTGATAACATTTTCTCCTTATTTGATGAAATAGTAAAGGGAGACAGTATAGTATTTGAATATTCTTGTCCTGAGAGATTACCTTTAGGAGTATTATTGTTGAGTATTTGGACAAAAAAGAAAGGATATCCTTTATTAATTAACGAAACTATAGATCTCCTTCACGTTTATAAGAAAAAATTAGAGCTCAATGGAATTGATACATGTTTTATAGATAATGCCCTTGTTATCAAAATTGGTGGAGTTATAGAGACTGGAAAAGTCATTGCAAGGGTTCCTATTGAGCCCGATGCGATTGTTCTTTTAAGAAAACACCTAAAGATATACCGCAGAGTGCTGGAAGAATACAAGTTTGTCATAAATGTGTGGCTAGATTTTCCCGAATTAATTTCCATGTGCTCTGGAAATACAGACTGTGAATATACCTTATTCAGCAATGTTGTGAGATATATTGGAGATAAACACAGAATATCATTCTACTTCATTCCTCCAAACCTAGATAGAAGTGCACAATTCCTAAAGAGAGTTGCAACAAAGATCCTGCGTTTAATTGAGATCAAAGAGGGAGAGTTTATGTTGGAGCTGGAAAATCCTGTGTATGGAACGAGTAAGCATGTCAAGTTTACTTCAGTCGATATCATGGAATATCTCGAGAAAGAAGGGTTTTTGAAAGAATGAGCATTTATTTCCAATTTCAGATTTTATCATTTCTTTGTTGATAAGTTGATAGTTAAAGTTAAAAATGTACAGAGAGAGTGATTACTGAAAATCCTTCGGGAGGTACTCAAGATGATTTTACAAGTCGCTTTAGATTTAACAGACATTGAAGAGGCTATTTCTATTGCTGAAAAAGCCGCTCGTGGTGGCGCTCATTGGCTCGAAGTAGGAACACCTTTAATTAAAAAAGAAGGCATGAGAGCAGTTGAGCTCATGAAGAGAAGATTCCCAGATAGAAAAATCGTTGCAGATCTAAAGACTATGGACACTGGAGCTCTAGAAGTTGAAATGGCTGCAAGACATGGTGCAGATGTTGTGTCAATTCTCGGTGTTGCAGATGATAAAACAATAAAAGATGCAGTTGCAGTTGCAAAAAAATATGGAATCAAGATTATGGTGGATTTAATCGGTGTTAAGAATAAGGTAGAGAGAGCAAAGCAACTTGAAAAAATGGGAGTTCACTATATTTTAGTTCACACTGGAATAGACGAACAAGCTCAAGGTAAAAATCCTCTTGAGGATTTAGAAAAAGTTGTTAAGGCTGTTAAAATTCCAGTTGCAGTTGCTGGGGGATTAAATTTAGAGACAATCCCTAAAGTAATTGATCTTGGAGCTACGATTATAATCGTCGGAGGAGCAATTACAAAATCAAAAAATCCTCAAGAGATTACAAGGAAGATTCTAGACTTATTCTGGGAGGAATATATGTTGACCATAAGAAAAGCTATGCATGACATAACAGACCATATAGATCACGTAGCTGATGCTTTAAGGCTCGATGAAGTTAGAGGAATGGTAGATGCCATGATTGGAGCAAATAAAGTATTCATCTATGGTGCTGGAAGGAGTGGATTGGTCGGTAAAGCCTTTGCTATGCGTTTAATGCACCTCGACTTTAATGTCTATGTAGTTGGCGAGACAATTACACCTGCCTTTGAACCTGGAGATTTGCTAATTGCAATTAGTGGTAGTGGTGAAACAAGAACTATAGTAGATGCTGCTGAAATTGCAAGGAAGCAAGGGGGAAAAGTTGTTGCAATAACATCTTATAAAAATTCAACCTTAGGAAAATTAGCTGATGTCGTTGTAGAGATACCTGGAAGGGCAAAAACAGATATTCCAACGGATTATATAGCAAGGCAGATGATAACACAATATAAGTGGACTGCTCCAATGGGGACGTTGTTTGAAGACTCAACAATGGTCTTTTTAGACGGTATAATAGCCCTATTGATGGCAACATTTCAGAAGACCGAAAAAGATATGAAGAGGAAGCATGCGACATTAGAATAGGGGATTCGGATGGAAGATTTCCTTCATTTTAATCATCTTTTTGTGGGAATAGGTAACAACGGTTCTCGTATCGTTAAGAATCTGAATATTAAGAATGCTGGGAGAGTTGTAGTCGATCCAGCAGATTACATCCTAAATAGAAAGGAGCTTATTAGAGATATAAAGGAATTTTTTGGAAAATTAGATGACAACACAATAGCTTGGTTTTTGTTTGAGAACAAGCCCATCAATATAGAAATCTCGAAGCAAATTAATTATTATACCCCAAGCAAGGTAATTAGACTGGCGTATGTTCTAACTCCACATACCGAGCTTGTTGAAATGAATAAGCCAGAATGGGCAGATATGTTTGAAACCGTATTTTATGATTCCCTCAGAGAGCTTTTGAAAGAATATCAAGAGATACCCTTAAAAGATGCCTTTGAAATGGCGAGCAGATATATAGGTGGAATGTTCTCCAAGCTTTACTATTATCTTGAAAATGACATGCTCATCAATGTTGATTATGCTGATCTGTTTGCTATGATAAAAGGAAGAAATGTTGGGATATTAAGGATACTTAATAAAGTTGATTTTGATTGGAACTGGGGAATTTGGGAGAGAGGTCTCATAAACATTAGAGCTGGAAGACGCGTTCCATTAAGCAAAGCCCATTTAATTCTCAATAGATTTCAAGATCTTTTAAGCAAAAAGGATATCATATGGGGAGTTCAGATAGATGAGGAAGTCGAGAAGGATATCGAAATATTAGCGCTTTTAGTTAAGAGGTGGTGAAATGAGAGCAATATTTTTTGACATAGATGAGACTCTCTTGAGTGAGAGACCTTTAATCATGCTATTTTTGCCTCAAGTTTACACAGAACTTTCAAAAAGATTGGGAATACCTAAGGATAGCGCTAGATTGAAATTTTTAAAAGAACTCATGGAGCGCAGGAATACTTATGAATGGCATGACTGGAACTTCTTCTTTGAACTTTTTGGAATTGATATTAGGTATGAAAACTTACTAAAAGCGTATCCCCACAAACTTCATGTATTTCCAGACGTTAAGCCAACACTAAAGTGGCTTAAAGAAGAAGGATATAAGCTCGGTATAATAACAAGTGGTCCAGAATATCAAAGGTTAAAACTTAGATTAACGAAACTCGATAAATATTTTGATATCATAGTAACAAGGGAAGATGTAAAAACTGTGAAGCCAGATCCCCTAATATTCCTCTACGCATGTCAAAGAATAGGGGTTGAACCACAGGAAACTGTCATGATCGGAGATAATCTGCAACAAGACGTTTTGGGAGCAAAGAACTCCGGAATGATAGGCGTGTGGATAAATAGAAATGGAGATGAAGATTATCACTTTGCTGATTATGAGATAAAAACCCTTTATGAGCTAAGAAAGATTTTAGGTGGTGCAAAATGAAGGAGATATACAAAAACGAGGGGATTTTCTATGAATATAAGAAGGAAAAAGTAAAGCTTGAAAATGGAGATGAAATTATCCATAAGCAAGAGAGACCTACAAAGCTTTGGTGGGAACTTAAAGAAGCTATAAAAGGCAAAAAAGTTAAAATAATCGTCTATGAACTTGGAGAATGACCTTTCTGGTGATTCCATGAAAGTAGTCTATGAGAAAGAAATCGATGCAAGTAAGATAGTGGTATCACCGAGACCAGTTTGGAAGTGTAAGGCTTGTCCAATGTATGGCAAAAATCCCTCTTGTCCACCTTATGCTCCACCTTGGCAAGAAGCTAAAGAATGGATCAGGAATTTTAAAAGGGCTTTGGTAATAAAGTTTGAAGTTGATTATGAGAACTTTGAAACGGAAAAGAGAAAGGCTCTTTTATACCTATTAAGAAAGGAAGAAGAACTATTTAGGAATGGAAATTTCTATGCATTCGCTCTTTTTCCTGGAAACTGCAATCTCTGTGAAGAGTGTGAGTTTCAAAAAAGTAAAAAATGCGTAGAGCCAACAAAAGTTAGGTTTTCTTTATGTGCTGTTGGAATTGAAATAAAGTCATTTGCTAAGGTAAATTTTAGCGAAAGCGTTTTGTATGGGATAATACTCATTGATTAAAGAGATGATGTTATGAAAGCGTACATAACCATGCTTGGTCGCTCAACATGGGCAATGATTAATGCGTATTATGCAATTGTAATGCACAAAAAATATCGTCCAGATGAAATATACATCTTTTTAGAGAATATTTACATTAACAAGCTTCCAAAGGCTATTGAGGCTTTAAAAATAATCTCTAGAGCTTTTGGATTTGAGCCGAGAATAAGCTATGAAATAATTGAAGAAGCAAACTTTCTAGAGGCTGATAAAAAGATTGGAGACCTTTTAAAAGAGCTTAAGGAAAAAGGTTATGAGATAACGATTGAAATAACCTCCGGAAGGAAAGCGTTAGTTGCAGGGGCTTTAATACACGGTGTTCCATTAAAAGTCAATCACGTTTTTTATTTAGCAATAAAAAATCTTGAATTTGCAAACAGACCTTACATGATGATTCCCTTACAGATACAAAAGCTAAAAGATTTCATGGAGGGAAAAGATTGAAAGAAGAAATAATATCAAAGCCCGAGTTGCAACTCCTAATCAATCTCCTTCAAAGAAGTGAACTTAACGTTAGTTATCCTCTTTATGGCAATTTTCCCCTTCTAAAAGCTTGGGTAGAAGATGATGGCTACAAAATCAAAGTTTTAGCCAATGAAGGGGATTTTTCAAGAGTTCTAAGAGATAAGAGGGAATACATATATGATCTTCCAACATATAGAGATTTTCACGAATGCTTCTTAGCAGCAGGGATTTTGCAATATGCTAATATCGATGAGTTCTTAGAGCGCTTGGAAGGGTATAAATCTTTAACAAAGGGGATTATCTTTGCTCCAGATACAAATTTACTCTATCATGCTTTCATATCCAATTTTAAACCCTTAAAGGGTTATGAAATCGTCATTGTTGATACTGTTAAAAAAGAAATTGAGAATGCCATGAACTTTAAATATAAGCCAAGTCAATTAAAAGAGCTAAGGAGAATACTGCACAATTATGAACTTTTAAATGAATTCAGCAATAGGAGAATGAAAAAATCGAGAAAAGCTGCTTATATAGCCTTGAGAGAATTTGAAAAACTAAAGAGTAGATCGATTGAGGTAGAAAGTATAAAAGAAGAGACCCACACTAACGACGAGCTAATAGTAAAGACATTAAAAAAGTTTGACAAAGATACACCTACTTTGACTGTTCTCTTGACAGCAGATATAGTCATGACGGATATAGCCAAGCTTGAAGGTATCGAGTATTTTCTTTTTGAATATCCTCATAAAAAGCTCGATGAACTTTTTGCAACTCCTTATCAACTTCGTTCGCTGCTTTTTAACCTCGCAACTGTATTTGGCGTAGTTGAGGTGAATAAAGTTTTGATTTTTGGAGAATTTGGAGGGAAAGTTAAACTTAATGAACTAAAATTAAGGTTTCACAGAGGAGGGCTTTATGAAGAACATAAGTTCCACTTAAACATATGCAGAGAAATAATAAAATTAGGAATAGAAAGATGACTACTGCAACATTCCCTCGAGCTTCTCAACGTATTCAATGCTTCTCCTAACGTCTGCAAAGAGCTCCTTAGCCTTTTCAATGTGTTCCTTTTCAACCTTTCCGCTTGCAATAATGCTTGCTGGAGCTAAAAGTTGAACTGCATACCTTAGACTTGTCTTCTCTCCAAGTTCTGCTAAATACTCTATTGCCTCTTCGCTAATTTCAATACCCTCTTCTTTAGCCCTAATCTTAACTATTTCCCTTATCTCCTCTTTATTGTATGGTGATGTATTGATAATTAAAAGTCTATCAAGCATGTCAATTGGAATTCCATGTGGAGATTCAAGATCAGTTCCTCTAATCCTTGTCTTTCCTCTGTTAGTTGCCAAAATCAAGATTGGAGCTAACTCACTTTCCATTGCTCTTGCTAGGAAAGAGAAAGCTTCAATATCTAACATGTGGCATTCATCAATAAACAAAACTCCTGGGACTAAAACAGCTTTCCCTTCCTCAACCCATTGTTTAACTGTCTCATCAACCCTTTCTCTAACCTCATCCGTAATTTCCAACCCTCCACCAAAGAGAAGACCAAAAATTCCCCCAGCTCTTGCATTAACTAAGTCCAAGTCATGTAAGCTAACGGTGTAGGTAAATTCCTTAACTTTCAAAACTCTCCCGCTTGGAATCTCAACTTTTCTGTAAGTGAATAAATCCTCTTCTCCCTTTGCAACTCCAATTCTTGAAATCCTTCCGCTATCTGCATCTATTTGAATTACATCACCCTCTCTAATTCCTAGTTCAAGGAGTTGATAGGCTATGTTCCTATCCGCTCTTAATGTTTTTGTCTCTTCCTTTGTTTTCAAAGTTATGACGGCACTTTCTGGAATCTCTGCATATGGATTGAAGGGATGTCTCGTCATCTTTATATCAACCTTTTCAACTAAACCTTCATAAACTCTTCTCTCTTCGCTTATCCTAACACCTATCGCCCTTCTCAAAGCTTGTTTCAAGAATTCCGTCTTCTTTATCTCTGCAGAATAAATCTCACTTCCAGAAATCTGAACAAAAGGTACATCTTCACCTAATTCCTTGGCTATTCCCATAGCTATAGCAGTTTTACCAGAACCTGTTGGTCCAACTAAAAGAATGCCTTTTCCAGCTAATTTGCCTTTCTTAATTAGTTTTACAGCAATTCCTGCAGCTTCTCTTGCCTTTGTTTGACCTACCATCCCGTCTGCAATGAACTTCGCTTTTCCATTCTCATCTAAACCAAGACCTTTTATATGAGAATGGAATCCCACTCTTTCAAAGCTGACCTTTGCTATCTCTTCAATTACTGGCACTTTATCACCTCCTGAAAATTTAAAATTCCATTTTGTTATTAAAAGGTGTATTTTAAAAGTTTAACGGAACAATAATGAAAAAGCTTATTAAGATATAAACTAAACAAAAACAGTTAAACTGAAAAATTGGAAAAAACTGGGTAGCACATTGCCTCTACAAATGTCTATGGATAGAAAATTTTTAAAATAGACACATTTTCATTTAAAAACTTTTTCATAGGATTTTAAAATTTGCTATGGTAAACCGAAAAGCTTTTAAAGTTTTCGCCGAAAAGCTTAAAAATGAATTTTGTTTGGGGTGGGGCTATGAAACGTTTAGGCAAAGTTTCTCATTATGCTAAACAAGGCTTCTTGATCTTACGCTCTAATTGGGCGCCTTCGTTAAATGACGTAGTTGTTGATAAAAATCTCAAGGTTATTGGAATAGTTAAAGACGTTTTTGGACCCGTTAAAATGCCGTATATAGCTGTAAAGCCTAAGGTAAGGAATCCAGAAGAGTTGGTAGGACAGATCTTGTATGTGGATAAGAGGCGTAAAGAGAAAGTGAGAAAGAAAAACAAACGAGAGAAGAAGGGAAAAAGAAGAAAACGCCCCGCCCCCAAAAAGAGGGGGTGAATTAAATGCCTGCTGCTGAAGATGTTAAAAAATGTCCCGTTTGTGGATCCACCAAGTTAATTTTTGATCCTGAAAGGGGTGAAATAGTCTGTACAAGTTGTGGTTATGTCGTTGCGCAAAATATAATTGACACTGGACCCGAATGGAGAGCTTTTGATGCTAGCCAAAGAGAAAAGAGAGGGAGAGTTGGTGCTCCAATTACATATACAATTCACGATAAAGGACTCTCAACTATGATAGACTGGAAAAACAAGGACATTCACGGTCATGAGTTATCTGCAACTACAAGAGCTCAAATGTATCGTTTGAGAAAATGGCAAAGGAGAATTAGAGTTTCAGATGCAGCTGAAAGAAACTTGGCTTTTGCTTTGAGTGAATTGGATAGAATGGCTTCTCAAATGGGATTGCCAAGAAATGTTAAGGAAATGGCAGCCGTTCTTTATAGAAAAGCAGTTATGGAGCACTTAATTAGAGGTCGCTCTATTGAAGGTGTCACAGCCGCTTGTCTCTATGCAGCATGTAGAATGGCTAAAGTACCAAGAACCTTAGATGAAATTGAAGAGGTCGCAAGAGTTGACAAAAAGGAGATAGGAAGGAGTTATAGATTCATAGCAAGGGAATTAAACCTTAGATTACCTCCAACAAGTCCAATTGATTATGTCAACAGATTTGCAGATCAGCTTGGATTGAGTGAAAGAACCAAATCAAGGGCTATTAAAATACTCCAAGAGGCTATAAAGAAGGGATTGACAAGTGGTAGGGGACCTATGGGTGTTGCAGCTGCCGCTTTATATATAGCAAGTGTTCTTGAAGGAGAAAAGAGAACGCAGAGAGAAGTAGCTGAAGTTGCTCACGTTACTGAAGTTACAGTTAGAAATAGATACAAAGAATTGGTTGAAAAGCTTGGAATTAAGCTAAACATTTAGTTTTTTTTCTTTTCACCAGATGAGGAAACAAACCCGTCGCCGATTGGTGACGAAAGGGGACCTCTCCGATGGTGATAGAATGAGAATTGGAATATTAAGTGACACTCATTATCCAGACAAAACCTCTTACCTTCCTGATCTAATTTTTGATATTTTTGGGAGAAAAAAGGTTGAGCTTATTTTACACGCTGGTGATTTGACCGCTCCAAGTGTTAAAGAAACTCTTGAAGAAATTGCACCTGTTGTTGTAGTTAGAGGAAACTTAGATTTACCAAGTTACCCAGAGGAGCAGGTGGTTGAAGTTGAGAAACTTAGAATTGGCATGATTCATGGACATCAGCTTTACCCTTTAGATACCCAAACCCTAAAATATAAAGCGTTAGATATGGACGTTGATTTATTAATATTTGGACATACTCATAGGTTTTTCTTTGAGACTTATGAGTTTATGGAAAAAAGAGTGGCGATTTTAAATCCAGGTTCTCCAACTGTGCCGAGATTCAGTGATCCTACCTTTGTTGTCGGTGAAATTAAAGACAAAAAATTTGAGTTTGAGACCTTTAAACCTTGGGAGACACAATGGAAATATCCTTAAAAAGCTTTAAAAATGAAAATACCAAAAATTAAGGAAGAGAATAGAAATCAAGCCTTAATAGCGAGCTTAATATCCTCGGCTTTGACTGTCTTTCTTCCAGCGTGCTTTGCAAGCTCAACAGCCTTCTTAGCAATCTCAACAGCCTTCTCCTCGAGGTGCTCGGCTAATACTTTTGCTGCCTCTTCGCTAACTCTTGCAGCACCTGCCTTTCTAATCAATCTATCAACTGGGGCAATTGGTAACTCAGCCATTTCCCCAACCTCCTAAAATTTTTTTTGTTAATATCTGCATTTTAATTTTTGAACAAAGGCATATATAAACTTTTCGGAAAATAACCCCACTCAGGCAAAGATTTGATGATCTCCCTTATATTTGTTGAGAGTTCTCGAAAAATAATGCTAACAGGATTAAGATAGACATTTTTAGGCATTTTCACCTATATTGCTACTGGTCAAGTTGATCTTCCTAATCAAAATAGTACTTTGTTGTGTGCTTGTTTTTTGTTACATTATGTTACAATCGTATAATGATACCAAAGAATTTCCCTTCCAGTAACACTATGCAAATAAACAGTAACATGTCGATATTTGTCGAATGACGTAACGTTTATATACAAAAATCACGCAAATATACAAACGTCAAATGCTCCAAGGAGGTGCACAATACCATGGCAGGGGCAAACTTTGTTTTGTTTGTACTTCCAACTTTGATAGTGTTAACATCAGTTTTGATATACTACTTTACAGGAAAGAAAAGATAGATAAAAACAATAAGTTGGGGGTAGAATAAATGGGTGCGTATGAAATGTTAAAAAACCCTGTAGCTTTAGTTGCATTTTTGTTTACATTGTTGTTGCCAATTTTTGTTGGGTTTTTGGTAATGAAGCGCACAAAGACTGAAGAGGACTTCTTCGTTGGCGGTAGAGCAATGGACAAAATAGTCGTTGCACTTTCAGCAGTTTCTTCAGGTAGATCTTCATGGCTTGTTTTAGCACTAAGTGGTATGGCTTACGCAAAAGGTGTAAGTGCAGTATGGGCAGCTGTAGGTTATATAGTTGCAGAAATGTTCCAATTCGTTTACATGGGAATGCGTTTGAGAAGATTTTCAGAGAAATACGATTGTATTACCGTTCCAGATTACTTTGAGGCAAGGTTTAGAGATGAGTCAAAAATACTTAGAATACTTGCATCTATAATTATAGCATTGTTCTTAACCGCCTACGTTGGAGCTCAATTCAATGCAGGTGCTAAGTCTCTAAGCACTGCTCTCGGATTGTCACCATTTACTGCACTGCTAATATCAGCACTGTTGATATTAATTTACATGGTTCTCGGTGGATTCATTGCAGTTGCCTATAATGACGTGATTAGGGCTGTAATAATGATAGTTGGTTTGGTTATCCTCCCAGTTGTGGCAATAGCTAAGGTGGGTGGATCTGGCGCAATGTTATCTATTCTCCAACAATTAAATCCAAAATATGTCGATCCATTCTCACTTGGTATGGGAGGCTTAATAGGATTCCTTGGAATTGGATTTGGTTCACCAGGACAACCACACATCATAGTCAGATACATGGCTATTGACAATCCAGATAAATTGAGAGCATCCACAGTTATCGGAACATTCTGGAACGTAGTTTTAGCATGGGGTGCAATTTTCACAGGTTTAGTAGGTAGAGCCTTGTATCCAGACGTCTCAATGCTTCCAAATAAAAGCGCTGAAATGATTTATTTGGTTCTATCTTCAGACTTCTTCGGACCACTGCTCTATGGAATTTTAGTTGGTGGTGTTTTTGCAGCAATTCTATCAACAGCAGATTCTCAATTGTTAGTAGTCGCATCAACTATAGTTAGAGACTTCTATCAAGAGGTCATAGAAAAAGGCAGGAAATTAGATGAAGACAGAGTACTGTTCCTTAGTAGAGTAGTTGTTATTGCTGCGGGTATTCTAGCAATGTTGCTAGCATATTTTGCAAAGGACATTATATTCTGGTTAGTCCTCTTTGCATGGGGTGGACTTGGAGCTGCAATTGGTCCAACACTAATATTATCACTCTACTGGAAGAGAACAACAAAATGGGGAATTGTTGCTGGATTTATAGTAGGAACCTTCACAACCATAATCTGGAAGCTCTACCTAAAAGCAACAACAGGAATTTACGAATTAGTTCCAGCGTTCCTGTTCTCACTCTTAGCAACAATAGTGGTCAGTTTAATGACCAAGCCTCCAGAAAATGTTGATGAGTTAATGAGCGCCATGGAATGAAACCTTTTTCCTCTTCTTTTACCTTTTAATGGGCATTTCTGGGTAATAAAAAATTCAACAGCTTATGAATTGTCCAGAAACACTTAAAAACGTTCAGTAATGAAATATTTTTTAAAGCATTAGGAGGGTATAGAAATGCCTGAAAAGTTTGAGATATACGACAGATATATAGATAAGAGCTATACACCCAACTTAGAGAAAGATGTAATAGCAATTTTTAGAATCAAGCCTGCAGAAGGATTTACAATTGAAGCTGCTGCTGGTGGGGTTGCTGCTGAGAGTAGTACTGGAACATGGACAAGCCTCACTCCCTGGCATGACATAGAGAGAGTTAGAAAGTTATCTGCTAAAGCTTACTACTTCCATGATATGGGCGACGGTTCTTGGATTGTGAAAATAGCTTATCCAGTTGATCTTTTTGAGGAAGGCAACTTACCCGGACTTCTTGCTTCAATTGCTGGAAATGTCTTTGGAATGAAGAGAGTTGCTGGGCTTCGCCTAGAGGATATATACTTCCCAAAGAAGTTTCTTAAGAACTTCAAAGGTCCAAGTAAAGGAAGAGAGGGTGTTAAAAAGATTTTTGGCATAAAAGACAGACCTATAGTTGGAACAGTTCCCAAGCCCAAGGTTGGATATTCACCGAAAGAAGTTGAAAAACTCGCCTACGAACTGCTCAGCGGCGGAATGGACTACATCAAGGATGACGAAAATCTCACAAGCCCCGATTACTGCACCTTTGAGAAGAGGGCTGAGAAGATAATGAAGGTCATTGAGAAGGTCGAAAACGAGACTGGAGAAAAAAAGGTATGGTTTGCCAACATCACAGCTGATGTGAGAGAGATGGAAAAGCGCCTAAAGCTCGTCGCAGATTATGGAAACCCCTATGTGATGGTCGATGTAGTTGTTACTGGATGGGGAGCTTTAGAGTACATTAGGGATTTAGCTGAAGATCATGGTCTAGCTATACATGCCCATAGGGCAATGCATGCCGCCTTTACAAGGGACCCCTACCATGGTATATCGATGTATGTTCTTGCGAAGCTTTATAGAATAATTGGTGTTGATCAGCTTCACGTTGGAACAGCTGGTGTCGGTAAACTTGAAGGTGGAAAGTGGGAAGTTATACAGTTTGCAAGGGTATTCCGTGAGGAGCACTATGTTCCAGAGGAAAACGATGTTTTCCATCTTGAACAGAAATTCCACCATATAAAGCCGGGAATACCCGTCAGTTCGGGTGGACTGCATCCAGGCAATCTTCCGGGAGTTATAGATGCCCTCGGAACTGACATAGTTCTCCAGATTGGAGGAGGAACCCTTGGTCATCCAGACGGACCAAGGGCTGGAGCGATAGCCGTTAGACAAGCTCTTGATGCTATTATAAGAGGCATTCCTCTCGATGAGTATGCAAAGACCCATAAAGAGCTTGCAAGGGCTCTTGAAAAATGGGGATTCGTGACACCAATTTGATTCGTTTTTTCTTTCTCCTTTCTAAATGTTTAGAGGCGTTATAAAAGGAACACATAACTTTCCAACATTCTCCACCACAATTTGCCTTTCTGTCAAGTTTTCGAAGGCAAGAAGTTTTAACCACCTCAAACATTTTGATATTGGTGAGTATCATGCATCCAGAGGGTTTCTTAGAAGTCATTACTGGTCCCATGTTTGCTGGAAAAACAACCGAACTCATAAAGAGAATTGAGCGCCAAATTTTTGCAAAAAGGAAAGCGGCTTTGTTTAAGCCTTCAATTGACAATAGATACAGCCAGAGTGAAGTGGTCGCACATAATGGGTTAAGATACGAAGCTTTTGTAATCCCGACTACTGATGAAGGAGTAAACAGGATTTATGAGATAACTATGAAAGAAGGTTTTGAGGTTATAGGCGTTGATGAGGTTCAATTCTTCCCGCCTTCGATTGTTGAAATGCTCAATAAATTAGCCGATGAAGGAATATATGTTATTGCTGCTGGGCTTAATTTGGATTTTAAGGGAGATCCTTTCGAAGTTACTAAAGAGCTTTTAGTCAAAGCAGACAACATAGTTTATCTAACCGCAATATGCACTGTTTGTGGAGCTCCAGCAACAAGAAGTCAAAGATTGATAGATGGGAAGCCAGCTCCAAGAGATTCACCTATTATATTAGTTGGAGGACTGGAGAGCTATGAGGCTCGGTGCAGAAAACACCATGTAGTTCCATGACCCTTTTTACACAATTTTTATTCAAATGTTTGGACCATAACTCCCAAAACCGAAAGACTTAAGTTTTAAACTTTTCTAACATTAAGTTAGAGAAGTTCTTCCATATTAGGGGTGAGAAGATGGGCTCAAATAGAGAGCTGGGCAGATTATTAGATGTGTTGGGTAATGAAACTAGACGTAGAATACTTATCCTGCTCACTAAAAGACCTTATTTTGTTAGTGAACTTTCTCAAGAGCTTGGAGTGGGGCAAAAAGCCGTCTTGGAACATTTAAGAATTTTAGAAGAAGCGGGATTAATTGAAGGTAGAATTGAAAGAATTCCAAGGGGAAGACCAAGAAAATACTACACAATAAAGCGAGGCTTTAGATTGGAGGTGTTATTAACTCCCTATATCTTCGGGACTGAAATGTATGAACCAAAGGTTCTAAGAAAGACCGAGGAGTATGAATATGCTAAAGCATTGATAAAAGCACAAGGACCAGTAGAAGAGAAACTTAGAGAGCTTTCAGAATTTTTAAATGAAATAGAGAAGAAAATTGAGGAGTATATAAGAGTTAAGCAAGAGCTTGAGGAAGTTAGACTTATCACAGAAGCTTATATGGAAAATTTAATGCGCCGCTTAGCACAAGAGAATGAGGAGGAATTTAACAGAGTTTTGAGAGAAATAGAAAAAATGTTACCTCCAGAGTTTGCAGAGGAATTAAAAAGGATTAGGAAAGAGCTTTATCAAATTTAGAGGATCTTTCCCTCTTGCTTCATTTTAACAAGCTTTGTAACATAACCAGCTACTCTATTCCTTATTGTCTTGCTTGTTATTGTAGTAAGCTCCTGAATCTTCTTCTTGTTGTGCTCAAAGTCTGTTGTGAATTCGTTTGGATATCTATCAACAAGCTCTCTTGCAACTCTCTTAATGAAACCTTGCCTAATGTTTCCCATTCTACACCCCTCCTTTTTTCTTCCACCATAATCTTGAAAGTAGTTTTTAAAGCCTTCGCCATAATTCAATCAAACACATCCATTTTAAAGTTTTTCCATTGGAGGACTGAGCAAACAACACTGAGAAAAGATTATAAAATAGGGATGATAGCTCCAATTATGTTCAAAGAAAGGATAATCTGCCATGGACATGAAAATGTAAAAGCAACTCATAGGTCAACATTGGAAATTACAAAAGAGGAGTTCTTGACACCAAGAGGAGACTGTATACTCTGCATAAAAGCAAATAAAGGATTAAAAGATCTAAGTGAAGACTTTAAAAAAGCCCTCAAAGAAGGAAAAAAGCTCAGAATCAGACTAATTGTTGGTGAATTAATCGACGAGATTATAGCTTTTGGAAATGAGAATTTGAATTTTGAGAATCCGATTTCAATGGTGATTCGAAAAAGTGACTACATAGATGGTAGAACATTAGCTATAAAGGCTAATAAAGCGGCAAAAGACATTAAGAGAGAAATCGTGGAAAAATTAAAAAATCCCAAGCAAAAGGTTATCGTTGAGCTAATAATTGAAGAATAGCTCTCTTTTCACAATCTTATGCCTCAACCAGAGCAGAAAAATCAGCACTGCTAATCCAACCAAGGTCATTCCACTTGTGTTGTCTGGTCTTGATTTGTCCAATTCCTGTAGAGGAGCTAAAATTATAAAAAATAGCAGAATTCCAAAGCAAAAAGCCCAGCTGTGTTTGTCTTTCCAATTGAGAGAGTATCGTAGGATAAGTACGACTACTATTCCTATGGAGAGAGAAGTTGTTAAAATGTTAAGTATGGGAGAAAGAAAATTCGGAAGTCCAAATAAGCCAAAGAAGAATATAGACATCAAGAGAAAACCTAAAACTACCAGCTTTTTCTCACTTGCTTCTCTTTTACCAAAATGAATTAGAATTTTAGGAGGTAACTGTTTGGCTTTCTTAACAATCAGTATTGTCAGAACTAAAAAGAACAGATAAGGAATTAGAGGAGGACTATAAGGGTTCAAAGCCAGAAATATAAACGCGCCATTAAACACAAACGCTAAAAATAAGAGTTTTACTCCCTTATCAGTTAACCAAGGCTTGCCTCTCTTCTCAGGATATAAAAGCTCAACTAAAGCAATAGGAACTGCAATGCTAACGACCATATGATAAAATGTCAAGTATATTGCCCAAATTAAATTAATCCCAAATATTCTGCCATAGTTAGCTAAAGGTTCCAAATCCATCCAGTTTGGATCAAAGAAGCTCTTTACAAATAACCCTTCCTCTGCAATTCCATAAGCTGCACCCAGCAATAAAATAGCAGTAAAATCTTTTCTCCATCTAACCTTTGCCTCTCTAATTAAAACCGCACCTCCACCATAGAGAATTGAAAGCACTAAAACAGAAAAAGGATTAAAGAACTCTACTGGAGGAGCTGAACCTGAAAGTAGCTCTCCTATTATGGGGGATAAGAAAAATAACACCAAAGCTGGATTGCCTATAATCCTCATGGTAAGATATTTCCACTTCAAAGGTTATATACTAATCGACAAATTCTTAAAAGTTAAATACTTTTTCTCATTCCTTTCTTTGGGGGTGACTATGTTCAACAAAGAAGAGATTCTAAGCTTTGGAGATGCTAAAGCTAAAGAGATTGCACTAAAGCTGTTAGAGAAGGCAATTGATGACTCAGACCCATATAATGCTGTAAAAAAGTCACTAAAGCTTAAGGGAGATAGGATCATCATTAAAGGGGAAGAGTTCAATATAGAGGGCAATATTTATGTCCTAGCTTTTGGAAAAGCCGCTTGCTCCATGGCAAAAGCCGTGGAAGAAATCTTAGATGAGAGAATAAAAGAAGGCATTGCAGTGACAAAGTACAGCTATTCCTTACCTCTTAGAAAAATACGAGTTATTGAAGCTGGACATCCAATACCAGACGAAAATTCTCAAAAAGGGGCACAATTGGGAGTTGAGCTGGCTAAAAAAGTTAAAGAAGAAGACATTCTTTTAGTTCTAATATCAGGTGGAGGTTCCGCTCTTTTTATGCTCCCAGAAGATGGAATAAGCTTGGAAGATAAAATCAAGGTCAATGAACTACTTCTAAAGAGTGGAGCAAAAATTCACGAGATAAACACCGTTAGGAAACACATTTCAAAAGTTAAAGGCGGAAAGCTGGCAAAACTTGTTAAAGGAACATTAATAAGCTTAATCTTATCCGATGTTGTTGGAGATAATCTAGAGGCAATAGCATCTGGACCAACCGTAAGAGACCCCACAACTTTTCAAGATGCTTACAGAATCTTAAAAGTCTATAATATCTGGGATAAGCTACCTGAAAGTGTTAAAAAGCATATAGAACTTGGCTTACAAGGAAAAGTCCAAGAGACCTTAAAAGAAGATTTACCCAATATTCATAATTTTATAATTGGAAGTGTTGAGGTTGCTTGCGAAAGTGCAAAGAAAAAAGCTGAAAAGTTGGGATTAAAAGCCCATATCCTAACAACAACACTTGAAGGAGAGGCAAAAGATGTTGCTTTAGCTTTTGGCTCAATCATAGATGAGATCTATCACAAAAACAGACCATTTGAGAAGCCTTGTGTTTTAATAGCTGGTGGTGAAACAACAGTTACAATTTTAGGGAAAGCTGGTTTAGGTGGTCCAAATCAAGAATTCGCTTTGAGTACAGCAAGAAAAATTAAAGGCTTAAGAGGAGTCGCTGTTCTGGCGGCAGATAGTGATGGAACTGATGGACCAACTGACGCAGCTGGAGGATTGGTTGACAGCTTTACAGCAGAACTTTTAGAAAAAGAAGGAATAAGCATTGAAGAATATTTAGCTAATCATAACTCATATGAAGCCCTAAAAAGAGCAAAAGCACTTCTAATAAGTGGACCAACAAGGACGAATGTTAATTCACTTTATATTCTCGTTATTGGAGTGGAATGAACTCCCACCCTTTTCTATGTATTTCAATGCCCTCTGCATTAATGTTCAGTCTTTTTATCTCTTCTTTAAGCTCTTTAATGAACTTCCAAAACGATTCATCTCTAACTAAAGTTTTATAGCTCTCTGGATAGTTTTCCATCAAACTTCTTTGAAATTCTCTTCCACTTGCCCTAAGATTTAAGACTTCAAAAAAGTAATAGTCAACAAAACCTCTGGTTTCCTTTACGATAGCTCCAATATCCGTAACTTGAGGGATTATTGGACTGATAAATGCGTAAGTTTTTATCCCCTCATCATGGAGCACTTTTAAAGCACTTATCCTTGCTCTCTGAATTGGCGTTAGAGGTTCAAAAAGCTTTTTTTCTTTTCCTTCAAAGGTGTTAACGGTTAAACCAACTTCAATATTCTTAAAAAGCCTAAGAATATCAATATCCCTCGTTACCAAGGGAGATTTTGTTAAAATGCTCAGGTTAATCCTTTTGCTCATATTTTGCAAAACCCTTCTTGTTAAATTTAGCTTTGCCTCAATTGGTTGATAAGCATCACTTATACTTGACATTGCAATTTCTCCACTAACGTATTTTCTCGCAAGCTCTGGAGCATTTTCTTTAACCTCAATCCAAGTTCCCCATTTCCCATAATCTTTCCATTTGCAGATAAATTTAGCATAGCAGTATTTACAAGCAAACTGACACCCAACGTACTGATTTATAACGTAATCCACACCAGGAATTCTGCTTTTTGTGAAAATACTTTTGGCTTTAATCTTTATGATCCTAATCATAACCTATCAATTTAAATAATGGAGATACACTTATATTAATTTGATTGCCATGTTCAACAGTAAAATCTATTCCAAGGGGCGCTTTTGGGAAGTTGATTTTGCTAGGGGAATTGGTATAATAATGATGGTTATATCAAATTTTGTTACCGATTTACAGTATTTCCTTAACTATTCTCAGCATCAGCTTTTTTGGAAACTCTTTGCATACACAACAGCTTCTATTTTTGTGTTCATATCTGGCTTATCCTTCTGGATAAGCTACTCACGAAGTATAAAAAAGAATTCAAAGCCATACAAAAAGTATTTTATAAGGTTTGGAAAGCTCTTTGGACTGGGGATTTTAATAACCCTTACAACATACCTACTTCTCGAGAGCGGGACAATATATTTTGGAATCCTGCACTTTCTTGGAACTGCAAGTATTTTAGCAATCCCCTTCTATCGTTTTGGCAAATTGAACTTTTTCTTGGCTCTCTTCTTCATCTTAGGAAGCTTTATCGTTTCAAACGTAACTCTCAATACTTATCTATTGCTTCCCTTTGGCATAATGCCAGAGAACTTCTTCACCCTCGACTATTTTCCAATATTTCCTTGGTTCGGAGTTTATCTCTTAGGCTTAACCTTTGGATCGATTGCGTATCCTCAGGGGATAAGAAAAATGAATATTTCATTCCCCAAGATACTTCCAGTGGAATTTATATGCTGGGCTGGAAGGAACACGTTAAAAATCTACATCATACATCAGCCCGTATTAGTTGGACTTTTACTTTTAATCTATGGTGGTTTACCAAACTTAGTCTTTTAATCTCATGAACACTAAGTTAGAGTGATGAGAATGAAACTAAAATCTCTCCTAAAAATTTTCAAAATCTTAACAATTTCCATAGATGAAATAATAGTCGGGATATTTCTCTTGATTATCTTGCCCTCTGCTGGTATTAAAGTTCCTTTAAAACTTACAGCATTTATTATTGGGTTTTTAGTTATAAAAGATCTTGTAATTGCACCTTTCTTGTGGAGAGTTCTTGAGAAGAAAGCTGAAGTAGGACCAGAAGCATTAATTGGAAGAGAAGCAATTGTAGTTGAAGAGCTCAATCCAGAGGGATTAGTTAAAATTGAAAAGGAATATTGGAGAGCTATAAGCCTTAATGGAGTTATAAAGGAGGGAGAAAAAGTTAAAATTACCGGACTTAACGGATTGAAAGTTCTCGTGGAACGCCTAAAGTAGCTAAAATGCTAGCAATCTCCTCTGGATTATTTGTTGTAAATGAAACGCTAACTCCTCTTTTACGATATATGGCAATACAAGCCTTTGCAGGCAAATTGAAGTGAATAAAACCACTACACCTAAGCCACCCTTCACTTACTTCAAAACTTCTAATATCCTCAATCCTAATCGTTTTTCTCATTATTAAGCCGAGAACTCCTCTAAGTCTGATCTCCCTTTCATCGATTTCAATCTTTAATGAGCAGGCATCAAGAATCATTAGGAAAGTAACTCCCATTCCAATCACAAAAATCTCAAACCCCTCTTTTTCGATATAAACAGCATATCCACCTACAGTAGATGCAATCAAGAATGGAGCCAATATTATTATGGCAAATCCCCTATGAAAAATCCGCTCTTCATAGAGCATTTTACCACCCGATTATGAAAAAACTTTCATCAATATAAATTTTGCTAGCGCAATTGTTTTAATCTAAGGCTTTCAAATAAAATTAGGTGATTTTATGGTTAAGAAGATGCCCGTGGATAGGTTAACTGATGATGACATAAAAGAAATTTTAACAAAGTATAAGAGGATTGCAGTCGTGGGTTTATCTCCAAAACCAGAAAGGGACAGTTATCAGGTTGCTAAATATTTGATGGAACACGGCTATGAGATAATACCCGTTAATCCAAGATATGAAGAAGTTTTAGGAAAGAAAAGCTATCCCTCGCTTTTAGATGTTCCAGAAGAGATTGACATAGTAGATATTTTCAGGAGACCCGAATTTACAGGGGAAATAGTAGAACAAGCTATTAAAAAAGGTGCAAAAGTTGTGTGGTTCCAGTTTAAAACCTACAATAGAGATGCTTTTAAAAAGGCAAAAGAGGCTGGACTAATTGCTGTAGCACATCGATGTATAAAGAAAGAGCATGAAAGATTATTTGGAAATGATTAGCCCTTAAATCTAAGCACATGAATATCTCTCACAACTTTATGTCTTTTTTCAAAATCTGTATATCTGTCCAAAATCTCAAAGCCAAGTTTTTCAAGCCATCTCCTATCCTTGCGGTAAATCTTCCCGTCCTTTAATTTGTAAGCCGGAAAAACAAAAACGACTCTTGCATTTCTTTTAAGCACTTTTGTAAAGCTCTCAAAGATCTGATAATAAAAGCGGTCAAGTTCATTTGCCATGTTTATTGCTTCCCCTCTTGTCGGGTTATGCTTCAAAGGTTTTCCCATGTAAGGCTCCGTAACTATTGCATCAAATTTCATCCTAAAACATCTTTTTAATTTTCTTGCATCACAAACCATTAAATGTGCCGATTTTCTAACCTTAAACTCTTTCTTGAGCCATTTCATGTTCTCCTTTGCACCTTTAACCGCTTTCTCATTAATGTCACTTCCATAAGCGTTTAGTCCCTGAAGGAGAAATTCCTGAACGATTGTCCCAATCCCACAAAAGGGATCTAAAAAGTTGCCATTTCTAATTTCAGTCAGGTTTACCATTATCCTTGCTAAACGAGGAGGAATGGAAAAAATGGCTCTTTGCACAGGTCTTCCAACATCGAGCTTTTTAAGCTCAAACGGGTCTGTAATTCTGATAGTTTCCCCCACATAAAGATTCTCTCCAAAAATGAAAACAAAATCTTTGGTTTCAGGAAATCCCTTTAAAATTAATTCGGAGGGCATTGCATATACTTTAGCAGGTTTAAAGAACTTTGAAGAGCCTTCACTTTTAAATCTCTTTTTTATTTCACTTCCAAGCTTGCGCCAAACTCTCCAATCATCCTCCCCATAAATGCTTATGGTAAAGTACCTTACATATTCCAAATCATTTATACTCTCCTCTCCTTTCCCTACAATTTTGATAAGCTTTAACGAACCACCAAGCTTTGAAAATAAGTGTTCAATTTTTCTATTACTTTTAAAGATAAGCCACTCCTTAGAAGTTTCAACTATCTTAACTTTTAATCCAAAACGCCTTGTAAAGGCAAAAAACTCAGCTTCACTCAGCTTGGGATTTTTTCCAAATATTACTGCATACATTTTAATTCACATAATGCCAATGGCATTAACAATTTAAAAATGTTAAAGATAAAACTAATTTGGTGATGTTCATGTTTGAGATTGAGCTTTTTACGAAGAAAGAGTTTGAGATAATTGATATAACCCCAAAAATCAACGAGATCATTAAAAAGAGCAATATAAATGAAGGAATTGTTATAATCTTCACCAAACACACGACAACAGCACTAATTATCAATGAGAATGAATCAAGGCTACTAAAAGATATTGAAGAGCTTTTTAAAAAGATTATTCCAAAAGGAAAAGGTTACGCTCACGATTCAATAGATAACAATGCCCATTCTCACTTAAGAAGCATTTTAATGAATCCAAGTCTAGTGATACCAATTGAGAACGGAAAACTTGCTTTAGGGACATGGCAAAGTGTTCTCTTCATTGAATTAGACGGTCCAAGAAGGAGAAAAATTTTGATTAAACTCTGTAAATGCTGATTTTTATTATTTCACTCCAACATCAGCGCAAACCTTAAAGACGTGAGGTTTAAAATCTGAAACCTTTTTAATAAACACTTCACAATCTTTTCCAAGTTTTATGCATTCATTTAATATGCGATTCTTAAACTTTTGAATATCTTTTTCATGAACAAAATCGTAGTAATGAAGCCATCCGCTTTTTATCTTACTCAAAGCCAAATTTAGGGCATCAACACCTCTTGGTGTTGGGCTTATAATCCTGTCAAAGTAACCTAACTTTGGAACTACTTCAAAAACATCTCCTTGAACAACTTCAATCTTCCCTTTTAGCTTATTCTTGTTAAGTTCTATATTTTCCAAGCCAAGCTTTACAGCTTCATCGTTAAGCTCAACTGCTGTGATCTCAACGTTCTTATATTTTGCAATGACTAAAGCGTAAGGCAAAACCCCTGCAAAGAGAAGCAAAATCTTTTCCCCATCTTTTACACGCTGAGCTAGACGATATCTTTCTCCTTTCATCCTTGGATTAAAGAAAACCCTTTCCAAATCAACCTTTATTTTGACTCCATTTTCCTTATGAACCGTGCTTAATCTTTTCTCTCCCCAAATTATTTCATATCTTCTAATTCTAAAAGTCCCCTCATGAAAGCCTCTTTTGGCTATAACCTTTAAAAAAGGATGTAAAGTTAACAAAGCTTCAATTATATCTTTTTGTCTATGCTCAATTTCAGGAGGTATCTGAATTACAGCAATATCACCAATTATATCATATCGCCTCAAGTATTGAAGTTCTTCTTCAGAAAATTTATCCTTTAAAACAGACTCAAGATTTTTAAAAATCTGCCTCTCTGGTCTAAGGGGCAAATTAACATCGATAATCTCAAATCCCAACTTTTTAACTTTCTCCGGATTAAGAATTGGCAATAAAATGAAATCCTCCCCTCGTTTAGGTCTCCTCTTTCCATCGTAAAGATTAAGCTTCTTTAAAAGCTTTTTGATTTTCTCTGCATCACTTTTACTTACTCTTATGGCTGGCATGATTGTTAGTCTTATCCCTCTCTTTAAATTCTTTCCTTTCAGGTAAAGCTTCATAAAGAGCAACTTCTTCAAGAAGCTTATTTGCAGTAATTTCTTCAAATTCTCTAATAAGGAGTTTGTAATATTTTTCTTCCAAAGTACTGGGAGATGCAAAAAGTAAAAGTAAGGAGTTTTCAATCATGATGTAATCCTTCAGAGAAAACAAGAACTTAGCAACGGTATTAAAATCATTGTAAAGGAGTAAATACTCTATACTGTCAATATAAACTAGCACACCCCCACCTTTCTCTTTAATAAATCTCACTATCTCCTCCAACATTACATGGAGCTTTGTTGGCTGTACACCCTTTCTTTCAACCCTGGTCAGCCACAAAAATCTATCTGGTTTAACCCTATACTCCTTTTCCCATTCACTTTGCTGTTTTCTGCTTATCACAAAAACACCCTTTAGTTTTGGTGCAAGAAGTTGTAAAATCTTAATTGAATCCTCTTTATTATTAACGATAAAAGCATTTGCGGGAATTCCTTCCATCTTCCCCATAGGTTTATACGAAATTGATGATAAGCTTCTTAGATAGCGAAGAACCGCAGTCATAAGGATAACATAGGAAATTATATATAGCACTGCCATAACAAACCACAACTTCTCCTCGGATATCGAGTCAATAATAACGCCAATAGAGCCACCAACAGTTAAAACGAATCCTATCATGACTCTAAACGCCAATTTCCTTGCAAATCCTTCAAAGAGTGATGAATAAAATACATAAGCCCTATACAGTCCATACAAAGATGCTAAGAGTATAATACTCCCCATAATCAAGCCTGGGAAGTTATAAACATCCATACTTCCACCAAACTAAAAGTATGTCAAAATATATAAATAATTATCTACCTCCAATAAGGCATTCTCATTGAAATAGCACGCTTAAAGAGATTAACCACATCTTCCTCACTTGCACCGTTCCTGAGAGGTGTTAAAATATCAACAAGATCATTTTTTCTGAGAAGACAGGTTTTTAGATGTCCATCTGCTGTTAGTCTAATCCTTGTACAGTTTGCACAGAAAATTGTATTATGCATAGACCTAACAACCTCAACCTCAGCTGTTCCGTACTCGGTAGGTATAAAATATTTCTTTCTTCTATGTAGCTTTCTTTCCTTTATCGCTACAGCTTTTTTCTCAAATTCACTTTCAAGAGGCTTTAACGGATAGAAATACTTTTTAAAAAACCAAGAGTCTTCCAATTCTCTTGGTACTTCAATCTCAATAAGCTGAAGAACTGCACCAATCTTGGCTGCATATTCAATCATATCCCATATTTCATTATCGTTTAAACCCTTCATAACGACCATATTGAGCTTTACTGGTTCAAAAAGTTCCACAGACTTTTTAATACCTCTCAAAACCCAAGGCAAAACATCATATCCTGCTATCTCTTTATATTTTTTCCTATCAAGGGTATCGAGACTAACATTAACCCTATCAAGTCCAGCTTCCTTTAAAGGTTCAGCCAGACGATACATAACAGTTCCATTTGTTGTTAGGGATAAATCCTCTACATAAGGTCTTATTCTTTTCACGATTTCAACTATATCATCTCTTATTGTAGGTTCCCCTCCGGTCAGCTTTACTTTTTTAATTCCAAGAAGAGACGCTATCTTTACTATCCTCTCAATTTCCTCTGGAGTCATCTCCACTTCTCCTTCCTTTTGACCTTCTCGATGACAGTAAAAGCAGTTTAAATTACATCTTTTAGTGACAGAAATTCGAAGATTTGTCACTGGTCTGCCAAATCTATCCACTAAAACCATTTATTCCACCTAAGAGTATGTTAACTTAAATAAATTAAAAAAAGCTTTTGGGTAAACATGTTTATTAACTTTAATTACCTCACTGAACCTTAAATGATGAAAAGCGAAAAGTAAAAGTATGACGTTGTTCATGAAATTCAATTGGGGGATGAAGAGTGAGTGTAGAAGAACTTAAGGAAATCATTTCAAGAGCTGAAGAATTGCACTCAAAGTTCGAAAAGCTTTTTGTAAGGCTTTACGACCCTTCAATCACTAACAATTTGGAACTTCTTAGAGAGGAAGTTTCCAAAGTATATGCTCTTTCTGAGGAGAAATTTAGCGTAGCCTCTCAAATGTATAAGAAAGCACTAATTCTTGGCGGTGAGCTTGAGAACTTAGCCAGAGAGATTCAAAAGGATGAACATCAAATGAAATTTAGAATTGAAGAGATCTTAACTATTCTAAATCAGGGGATAGAAAGTTTTAGTAGCAAGACAAGAATAAAACTATCTTTACAGAGACTCCTTCAATTTTATAGGGTTTATGATTACTCTTTAAATCAATCCTTACAAAGACTTAGTGCCGAAGTTGAGGGGTTAGTGTTTATAAGCGAAAAAGAAAAAAAGCCACCGGCAGTTATAGTTGAGCATGTAAAAAAGATAGATGAACTCGAAGAAAATTTCAATAAATTAAGATTGTTGACCTCTCACCTCTATATCCATCCCTCATGGGTGTATAAAGTCGAAGATGCCTTAAGAGAATGGCATACAAAGGGATTGCTTTGGGTTGAAGTGAGAAATATTGAACAGCTAACGAAAATTCCAAGAGCTCAAATTAGTGAAATCCTCGAAGGATTATCTCTCATTGGAGTTGTGGATAAACGGAAAAGAGGTGGTGAAATTGTCTACAAACTCAGAGGTTTCGGTGAGGGTTAGGGGAATATATAGCACAGCACTTACAAAGTTTCTAATGGACAAAGGATTCAAAATCTCCCAGCCAAGCAAAAAAATTGCTGAGAGGTTGGGATTAGAGAAGAGCTACGACGAATTTGATGTAGACATCTACGACAAAAGAGATTCCCAAGGAGTGGTAATGGTAGGAACAAAGGTTGAAGAGATAAAATCCGCATTAGAAGATGAATTTATAGACGTTTTCTTTAGAAAAATGCCCTATCAGCTTTACGGCATCTATAAGGGAATGGTTGTCAAAAGAGATGAGCAGTATGTATATGTTGATATTGGAAACGCCATTGGAACCGTTTTAATTGAAGAACTTCCCGATGCTATTGAGGGAGATGAAGTTTTAGTTCAAGTAAAAAAGCACAACATCCTGCCCCATCTAAGTATACTCTTAACAATTCCAGGGGATTACGCAGTTTTGATACCTAAGCCAATAGGAACAGAAAGGCATGTAAAGATTTCAAGGAAAATCAAGGATCAGGAGGAAAGAGAAAGGCTTAGAATCTTGGGCTTAAGTGTTAATCTTGGAGATTGGGGTGTTCTATGGAGAACAGCAGCGGCTTATAAGGATTGGAATATTTTAAGAGATGAGTTGATTAATCTTTCAAAATTAGCCGATAAATTGAAAGAAGCCGACAAGTATTCAGCTCCAGCAAAGATCATAGAAGGAAGGAACATCTATGAGGTTGAATTTGGTGGTGGGGCAAAGAAAAAGCTTGATAACATTAGAAATGATGTTGTTCCTACCATAGAGGGTCATCATCAGTTTAAATCATACGACCCGGAGATAGCATTTGCTGTTGAAATAGCCGAAGGAATATTATCAAAGATTCCCTCTCAAAGGAACAAGATTAAAGAGGGATTTTTAGATGCCTTAGTAAGCAATAAAGGTCCAAAAGTAGGATGGCTCTTCAGTCTGGAACACATCAAACCAGATGGACATAAAGTTAGAATAGGTCCAGGAGAAGTTTTGGAATTGTCATTAAATCCCCTACGTATAGTTATAAAGAGGAATCTAAGACCAGGAAAGTTCTATGATGGACTTGAAATACCAATAGAATTTGGAGACTATGCAATAACTGAAATAGAGGAAGGAAAATGGTGGTTTAAGCACAGCTATTATGATAAAGATGGAAACTTAAAGGGTGAGTACTACAATATAAACACTCCCATTGAGATTTATCCAGACAAAGCAAGATACATTGACTTGGAGATTGACATAGTCAAGTGGGCAGATGGAAAGAAGGAGATAATAGACAAAGAAGAGCTAAAAAGACATTACGAAGAAGGAATTGTCAGTGAGAGACTGTATAAGGCAACTCTCAGGATAACCCAAGAAGTATTTGAGAAGATCTAAGTTGAGAGCTTCTCTCTTTAGTTTTTCTAATTTTGTTAAGAGTTTCTTAAGATGTTGCTACTTCGATAGCATCAAATACTATAACATGATCGGCAGAATTTGGATTTTTATCCTCGGCTACGGTAAGTATAAGAGTATGCTGGGTGTTTGGTAAGCCTTCAGCTATCTTTGTTTTTACCCCCACCTTAGTTTCTGCTGAATACATATCTATCACAGGATATGACTTTCCGTCGATCTCAACCTTAGCTACTCCACAATGAGGGCATGTTACATGTATCAGTGAAACCGCGGTTCCATTAAACTTAACAATTATCTTAGCTCCAATTGCAGGTGGTTGCCTTCTTGGGGACAAGCTATCCACGATCCTCCACTTGCTCCAGGATTTTGTTGAATCTCACACTCTTTGGACCATGTGACACCAGGATCTGTATCCTCAATAATTATAGTTTCAGGCTTTTTCTCTTCTGCACATCCACTAAGAACGACAAACAATAGGAGTATAGAGATCAAAAAGAGTTTTTCTTTCCAACCCCACATTTTTACCACTTCAGTATCTGTTTTGTCAATTAATTACTTAAATTTTTCTTTACAAAAGTCACAAAATTTCAAGTAAACATCTAAGAAAACTAAGTGTTTTGTTTCTATTATTAAACATCTTCAATGCCTTTATCTGTAATTTTAAAATATACCATTCCACCTTCTGGTTTGTAACGATGTCTCTCTAGAACAGCTATCCTAACTCCTGGTCTTTCAAGCCTTTCGAGTCTCAAAATGTCTTTACATTTATATCCCAAAGTCTGCTCTGCAATTGGTCTTAAGACATTCGCTGTGGAATCGTGGAAGACTTGATTAATTACAATGACAGCGATCTTGTATTTTCTAGCCAACCATAAAAGCACCTGTAATTGCTTGCTTAACTCAGTACTACCAGCTTGCTTATTTGATTCAACCCTATAATGAGCTGTTATTGAATCAACAACGACAAGCGAAAATCTTTGATCGACGATTTTTTTAAGTCGTGCTATAATCTTTCCTTGCTCTCTAAAATTTTCAGGCTCAAAAAGTAAGAATTTTTGAAGAACTTCTTCTGGATTTAATCCCCTACTACTTGCCATTACCTTGAGCCTTTCTGGTGAAAATCCAGCTTCAGTGTCAATATACGCTACCTTCCCCTTATTTAGCAAGCCAATTTGCATCGCTAAGGTGGTCTTTCCACTTGCAAATGGACCGTAGATTTGAGTTAAGACTCCTTTTTCGACCCCTCCGCCCAAAAGCTCATCTATGCCCTTACTGCCAGTCGAGAGTAGGGCATTTTTTGACGTTGACATAAATTTGCCCCCGATAACAATACAGCAAAACTAAACTTCAAACACTTCTCCAACATTTAGGGTTTTAATTATAACCCATACCCTTCTTTTTCTTAATTCTTCAATGAATTTATCAACACTTGATTCTGAATAAACTCCATAATGCATTGGAACAACTATTTTAGGTTTTATAACCTCCACTATATCAGCTGCCTCTCTTTCGCTTGCAGTGGACTTTCCACTTATTGGCACGAGAAGTACATCAATGTTATAACTTCTGAATTTCTTGAACATAGGCGTGAAGTAGGTGTCCCCTGTATGATAAAGAATTTTGTCCCCAAAAATCATGAATCCAAGTGGATACTGGCTTGATGGATGCTCAGCGTAGATAGCTTTAATTCGAACCCCATTTTCAACTTCAATTTCTTCATCTTCCTCTATTTGCTGAACGTTGGTTATCCCATCGCTCAATGCCATTAAATAAACTGTTTTTGGACCTATTACTTTAGCTCCTCTCAAACGAGCTAAAAGAGGTGTCTTTCCATAGTGATCACTGTGTTCATGAGTTACAAGGATATAATCTATCTGTCCTATTAAATCATCCTCAACATCGGGGTAGGGGTCGATTAAGATCTTCACGCCCTTTGTTTCAATAACGAAACATGCATGACCGTACCATACAATCCTCATTGGCTATGCCTCCAAAATTCCCGCTAATAGTGAATTTCGTTCCCATCAAACTTAAATCTTTCCATTTAAACAAAGGTTTTTTAGCTCTCACAATAGCATTTACCCTCTCTTAATTAGCATAACAGCTCAACAAATAGTTGAATTTATAAAGAAATCTTTTCTATTACGTAATGTGAGATTATGAGGGGACTTATAGTAAAAGAACCATACGCTTCATGGATAGTTGAAGGAAAAAAGGTTTGGGAAATTAGAAAAAGTAACACAAAGATTAGGGGAGAAATAATAGTAATAAGCAATAAGCAAGCACTTGGAAAAGTTGAAATTGTAGATGTTTTAGGACCATTTACCCCAGAAGAGTTAGCTAAACATGAAGATAAGCACTTAGCGAATTATGAATTCCTTAAAAAGTATTCAAAAGGTAAAAAGCTCTATGCGTGGGTTCTTAAGAATCCAACAAAGTTTAAGAAGCCAAAAAAGGTTATAATGTCAAATGGCGCTCAAATATGGGTAAATATTCGGGGGTTTAGAGAATGAGAAAATTTTTATTCCTGCCTTTAAGCCTTCCCTTCTTAGTTCTGTTTTTAATATTGATTCCCCTACTTTTCATACTCTTTGCCAGCACTATAACTTTAGCATTTCAAAAGCTTGGCTTGCCTTTACCAGTAGCATATACACTCTTTTGGGCATCTCTAATTGGGAGCTTCATCAATATCCCAGTAACTGAGACAAAGACATATGGACCTATAGTTAAAGTCAGGGAAGTCAGCTTTTTTGGAATCAGGTATCCAGTTCCATATGTAGATTGGGGAGAGCAGAAGACGGTTATAGCAATTAATGTTGGAGGAGCTTTGGTCCCTTTAAGCATTACAACCTATGAATTTTTAAGATTGGTAACGCTAAAACAGAATGAGTTGCTCATAAAACTCCTCATAGCTATTCTCATTGCTAGCATAATTAGTCATGCCTTTTCAAGACCAATAAAAGGTATGGGAATTGCGATTCCAACATTTCTCCCACCACTAATAGCAGCATCCTTAGCGTTCTTGATTGGAGGAGCAAATAAACCGTTAATAGCTTATGTTAGTGGAACAATGGGCGTCCTAATAGGAGCGGATCTGCTTAATTGGGACAAAATAAAGGACCTTGGAGCATCTATGGTGAGCATTGGAGGAGCAGGAACTTTTGACGGTATATTTTTAGCAGGGATTATAGCAGTGCTCTTGGTTTAGAGTAGAGCAAAAGGATATAAAAGGATTCCAATTCTATTTATCACGGTGGTGTTAATGAAAATAGTCCTAGGAAGTGGCGCTCAACATTTAAAAGACGAAGTAATTAAAAAAGCCATAAATTATGGAAAGGAAGTGTTAGAAACTGAAATTAAGAAGTTTCCAGATGGAGAAAAATATATTAGGATTTTAGGAGAAGGGAAAGAAGCTTTAGTTATTCAGTCAACATATAATCCTCAAGACGAAAACTTAATTGAGCTTTTACTCATAGGAGATTCTTTAAGAGAAAGGGGATTTGAAAGGTTACTTGCCGTTGTGCCGTATTTAGCATACTCAAGACAGGATAGGGTCACTAAAGAGGGAGAACCGATAAGTGTTAGGGCTATAATGAGGATGCTTTCTCTTTACTACGATGAGCTTTATGTGTTTGACTTGCATAATGCAAAAACTTTAGAGTTTTTCCCAAAAAAAGCCACTAATTTATCCCCTGCAAGAGCAATTGCCGAGTATTTTAACGAAAAGCTTGGAGATGGAATAATATTAGCTCCCGATAAAGGAGCTCTAGAAAGGGCTAAAGCTGTTGCTGAAATACTTAACCTAGAGTTCAGCCACTTTGAAAAGAAAAGGATCTCACCAACGGAAGTTCAAATGCAACCAGTTAATATAGATGTGAAAGGGAAAAACGTTCTCATTGTTGATGACATAATAAGCACTGGAGGGACTATGGTAAAAGCTGCAAATATACTTAGGAAAATGGGAGCTAAGAATATTTTCGTAAGTGCAACTCATGGTGTATTCGCAAAAGGAGCAATAGAGAGAGTTGAGAATGCAGTAGATGAACTGGCTGTAACAAACACCATACCGACACCAGTAAGCAAGATAAGCATTGTTGAAGATATTTTGAGATTAGTTTGATCTTCAATTTCAATTTTTATAGAAACAACTTGTCTGTGAATTCAACACCTCCCTGTTAATTTTTTGATATTTGAAGCTATATTTTGGCATAAAATTGTCAAATCTCTTCATATTTAAAGCTTTTGCAAAAATTTTTTATTGGGAGGGTTGCCAACTATTGGGTGAAGCCCTCAAACAGAGGGCCCAAGCCCGGGTAAAAAACGGCGGCGTCGAGGGGAGCCAGGGCAAAGCCCTCAGCAATGAACCCC